>Ga0209022_1000135_pt1 | contig 99469 bp, 96 predicted proteins | sample PinacodermPK_FD_187300 | JGI IMG/M metagenome (GOLD analysis project Ga0209022, IMG submission 187300) | Host-associated microbial community of the marine sponge Aplysina aerophoba from Gulf of Piran - sponge pinacoderm, lysed by proteinase... | ecosystem: Host-associated > Porifera > Sponge >... | reverse complement strand
CTCCACCAGCCACATCACGTAGCGCGCGATCGACAGGCCGCGCCGCTTCGCGTTGCGCTGCACGACCTCCCATTCCGGGTCGCGCGCCGAGATCGAGATATGCTTGCCGAACTTCGCCTTGCGCCGGCGCCGCGGCCGTTTCATCGCCTGCCCGCTTCGCCGAGAACCGCGATCGCCGCCAGCAGGCTCAGGCCGCCGGTCTCCGGCAGCCCGACCATCAGCGCCCGCACGAACGCCCGCAGCTCGGCCGCCGCGTCGCGCAGCTCCGTCTGCTCGTCCGCCGTCAGCACCAGCTCGTGGCGCTCCGGGTCGTCGGCATGTGCCAGGTCCAGCACGTAGCCCGAGTTCGTCTTCCCCGCCGCCAGGGCGCGCGCGCGGATCAGCGCCTGCTCGTCCGGCTTGCAGTGCAGGCTCCGCGCCCGCCGCCCGGGGCGATCCTCCTCCGTCACGACCCGGCCTCCGGGTCCCCGACCGCCTTCCAGCGGTTCGCCGCGCCCGCGTCGGTCAGGCGCTCCAGCATGCCCTCCCGCCCGATCCACTCGTCGACCGCGTCGCAGGCATCCTCCCAGGTCCCGCCCAGCCCCGCCTCGCGCAGCCGCCGCTCCTCCAGAGCCGACTGCACCAGCATCTCGCGCACCGCGCGGCGCAGCACTTCCGCCGGCAACGGCTCCGCCATCAGCGCGCGGTGGACCACGAAGCGCGAGCGGTCCATGCCGGCGGAAGCCGCCGCGCGGCCGATGCGCTCCCACTCCTCGTCCGTCGCCATCACCGCGCGCTGGCGCCGCTCGCCGTCACCGCTCATCGCAGCCCGCTGTCCTGAAAGACCGCTTCCAGTAGAAACATACGGGATTCCGTGTTACTGTAAAGCTGCCTATATATCCTACGGATTTCCTCACCGCATCGATCCCGTATGGCATTCGCATGTCGCCTGGAAAGTCCAGTGTCCAGCCCGATCATGATGCCCTATTTACACGGCCGTCCGCCGGATCCACTCCCCTAATGCAACTGAAATTCTCCATACGTCCTCCCCGTAGGTCTCCCGGGCCCTGCCTTACCGCGCCCTTGACACCCACATAACCCATTGGATATAATGTCTATTACTGGGAGATCGGACGACCCGTGACAAGCCGACGATGCCACCCGCTGGTTCTTTGTCTTGTCACACCCCGCCCCGGACACCCGCCCGCTCCCCGTCATTTCGACCGAAGCGCGAAGCGCGTAGTGGAGAAACCTCCCAGCCCAACTCCCTCCCTCGTCATTTCGACCGGAGCGCCGAAGGTGCGTAGTGGAGAAACCTCCCTGCCCCACGCGCAACCCCCCGTCATTTCGACCGGAGCGCGAAGCGCGGAGTGGAGAAACCTCGTCCCCATTGGCGGGGAGGTTTCTCCACTCCGCCGTGCTACGCACGGCTCCGGTCGAAATGACGAATTGGGGCCGCCGTGCTGCCCACGGCTCCGGTCGAAATGACGAATTGGGGCCGCCCCGGATCGAGTCCGGGGTCCGTCGAAATGACGAAGGGTCCGAGGACCCCCCTACCACCCGGCCTTGTCGATCACCTTCTGCGCCCGCGGGGCGAGGGTGGCGATGCGGGCGATGGGGATGCGGTCCTCGCGGAAGCCGCTCCGGGCCCTGACCGCCGCCGGCGGCGCGACGGCGGGGTTGACCGGGTGTTCGAAGTTGACCGAGCCGTAGAGCTTCTGCGCCGTCTCCGAGGTCAGGAATTCGAGGAAGCGCACCGCGCCCGGCTTGTCGCGGGAGTGCCTGGCGACACCGCCGCCGGAGATGTTGACATGCGTGCCGCGGCCGTCCTGGTTGGGGAAGATCAGGTGGGCGGCGCGCGCCCAGTCGCGGTGCGCCGGGACGCCGGACGCGCCGAGCTTGCCGAAATAGTAGTCGTTGACGATCGAGACGTCGCAGGCGCCCTCGAAGATCGCCTTGACCTGCGCCCGGTCGTTGCCCTGCGGACGGCGCGCCAGGTTGGCCACCACGCCGCGCGCCCAGGCGAGCGCGCCTTCCTCGCCATGGGCGGCGATCATCGAGGCGACCAGCGCCCGGTTGTAGACATGGCTGCCCGGGCGCGCGCAGATGCGGCCCTTCCAGCGCGCGTCGGCCAGGTCCTCGTATCTGCCGATCGTCGAGGCGTCCCTGGCCGCCTTCGACGCCACGATCACCCGGGCCCGCTTGGAGAAGGCGAACCAGCGGTTTTCGGGGTCGCGCAAATGGGCCGGGATGTTCTGCTTCAGCACCGCGGACTCCACCGGCGCCAGCAGGTCCTTGTCGGCGTAGACGTGGAGCCGGGCGATGTCGACGGTCAGCACCACGTCGGCCGGGCTGCGCGACCCCTCGGCCTGGAGGCGCTGCGCGAGGCCCTTCCTGGCGTAGACCGTGTTGACCTTGACCCCCGTCTCCTCTTCGTAGGCCTCGATGAACGGGTCGATCAGGAAGGGCTGGCGGTGGGAGTAGATGTTGAGCTCCTGCCCCGGCGCGCCAGGGGCGGCGAGGATCGCCGGCAGCGCGGCGAGGGCGGCGATACCGACCCGGCGGCCCGGCCTGAAATGGCGTGTCGACATGCTGGCGTGTCTCCCGAACAGGGTCTTGTAGAGGATCGCGAGGGCATCCCGAAAGGGGGCGAGGTAGACGTTGCCGAGCCGGTGGCACGCGGCGCCGGCGCCGGGCAGGCCGAAACGGAGCTCGTCCCCGCCGGCGAGGCAGAGGCTGCCGCCGATCCAGTCCCACACCGCCAGCACGGCGCCAAAATTGCGGTTGGCGTGCCGCGCCGCGACGGAGTGGTGGATCTGGTGCTGGGCGGGCGAGATCAGCACGCGCTCGACGATCCGCCCGTAGGAGATCCGCACATGGCTGTGGCGCAGATTGGCGCCCGCGGCGTTGAAGGCGAAGACGAACGCGTTGGCGCCGAGCACGGTGACCAGCTCGGCCCGGTCGGCGAAGAAGAACACGAAGCCGGCCACGCTCGCGGCCTGCACCAGCGTCGCCCTGAGCGCGAACAGCACCCCCTCGACCGGGTGGGTGCGGTAGACCGTGAACGGGGTCAGCGTCTCGGCGGTGTGATGCACCCGGTGGAAGCACCACAGCACCGGCCATGTGTGCAGCCAGCGGTGCAGCAGATACCGGGTCGCGTCGTCGAGCAGGAAGAGGACGACGGTGAACGAAGCGGCCACCGCCCAGCCGGGCGCATCGGCGAGCAGGACCGGCCGCCCGTCGTACCAGACATGCAGGGCTTCGAAGGCGAGCGTCGCCAGGCCGAGCGTCGAGACCAGCCGCGGCGCTACGCCCATCATCACCGCCTGGTTGAGGATCGCGATCCGGTAATCCGCCCGCGCCGAGCGGGACCACCATATCCGCGGGCTGAACAGGCGGGCAAACGCGCCCCCCGCATTTCGCGGGACGACCCGCTGCGCCGCGACCGCGATCACGAGCGCGCTCGCGAGATAGCCGAGAAAGACCCGCTTCTGCGGGTTCAGAAGCTGATCGGCGAGGCGCTCGACCCACTCGACGACGAAGATGTCCATGGAACGGCCCGTCAGCCTACCTCGTGATTTCGACGGACCCCGGACTCGATCCGGGGCGTAGCCGTGCGGCAGCACGGCCCCCCTCTCGTCATTTCGACGGACCCCGGACTTGATCCGGGGCGTAGCCGTGCGGCAGCACGGCGGTTCCCCTCGTCATTTCGACCGGAGCCGTGCGCCAGCACGGCGGAGTGGAGAAACCTTGTCCCCATGGGGCTGGGAGGTTTCTCCACTGCGCGCCTTCGGCGCTCCGGTCGAAATGACGGGGGAAAGGACGCGCCTGGCAGCGCTCCGGTCGAAATGACGGGGGAAAGGACGCGCCTGGCGGCGCTCCGGTGGAAACGACGGGGCGTAGCCGTGCGCAGCACGGCGCCCCCCCCTCGTCATTTCGACGGACCCCGGACTTGATCCGGGGCGTAGCCGTGCGGCAGCACGGCCCCCCTCTCGTCATTTCGACCGGAGCCGTGCGGCAGCACGGCGGAGTGGAGAAACCTCGTCCCCGCGGGGCAGGGAGGTTTCTCCACTCCACGCTTCGCGCTTCGGTCGAAATGACGAGGGGGGCGTTGCCGGTGGGGCTGGGAGGTTTCTCCACTTCGCGCTTCGCGCTTCGGTCGAAATAACGAATGGGGGGACGCGGGCAGGGAGGTTTCTCCACTCCGCTTCGCTCCGGTCGAAATGACGGGGACACTAGTCGTTCTCGGCCGAGGCCTTGCCGCCGAGGCTGTCGGCGAGCGCCCTGATGTCCCCCGTCACGTCGTTGTTGCGCGCCTTGACGCCGAACTTCTCGATCAGCAGCGCCTGCACCTTGGCCATGTGCAGCATGTACTCGCCCCAGTCAGAGCCCTGGTCGCGCAGGTAGTTGCCCTTCCGGTCGATGTCGACCACCTGGCTCGCGTTGAGCAGCAGCGGGCCGGCGCCGATCATCCGGTTGATCCGGGTCGCGGTCTCGCCGAGATTGTTCCTGCCCGCCTGGAGCGCCAGCGAGAAGCCCTTTAGCTCGCCCCAGTGCTTGGCGTAGGCGCGGAACGCCCTGGCCGGGTCCCCCTTGGCGTCCACGATGGTCTTGAGCTTGACCATGTCCTTGTAGACCGAGCCGGCATACTTGAACGTCGCCTCGGCCAGCACCGTCTCCCAGTTCTCCGAGATCACGGCGGCGTAGCCCTTGAGCTTCGCGCGCTGGTCGTCGGTGAGCTTCTCGCCCTTCGCGCTCGCCAGCAGCTTGCGGCCGTCGAGGAACGCCTTGGCGATGGTGTGCAGGTACGACGTCCTGTTGCCCTTGTCGTAGACCGAGGCGTCGAACCCGGCGGCGTAATAGGCCGGGCCGAAGGTCATCTCCGTCTTCAGGTCGACCTTTCCGTCCCCGTTCGCATCGGCCGCGGCGACGTCCTTGCGCTTGGCGATGTCGTAGACCTGCTTCGGGGTGAGCTGGAGCGTGTGCGCGGGCGTGCCGAAATAGCCGAACGCCTCGTCCCAGGCATGCTCCTTGCCGGTATAGGCCGCGCCCTTCTTGTAGGGTTGGTCGTTGGGCTTCTTGGTCGCGCCCAGATACTCGTCGAGGTAGGTATCGACCGCCTGGTTATAGAACACCGCGCCCATCACGAACTTGGAGATCAGCTGGCCGTAATCGTAGCCGTTGGCGGCATCGAACCCCTTGTTCGCCGACGACGCCTTGTCGATCCAGAAGGCGACCAGCTCGGGCCCGGTCATGCCGTTGGGCATCCCGGCGACGGCCGCCTTGTAGGTCTTGCCGGCGAGGTTCTTGCCCCCGGAGATCGCGTCGACCTCGCTTTGCCTGACCGCGAACTTTCCCCTGCTCGCCGGCGCCAGGATCTTGCGCCCGGAATCCTTGCCCGAGAAGTAGGCCATCATCTTCGCCTTGAGCTCCGGGTCGGGCTTGCCGTTCCCCGAGGCGGCGAGCTCTTTCAGCGAATCGTGCAGCGCGTGGCGCGCGATCTGCCCGGTATAGGAGACAGAATCGGTCTTCTTGCCCTGATACCCTTTCACGGTCACCGGGAACCCGGCATAGACCATGCCGTCGGCCAGCGCGCCGCCGGATACCACTACGAGCGAGAGCGCCGCCGCCCCCGCGATGATGGTTCTGTTCATACTGTCGCTTCCTCCAGTTTTCGGCCCCGACGGACCGGTTCGGGTTTTTGAAAACTCAATGACGCGCGGAACCGGCACGCTCCCCGGCCGCCGCGTTCTCCCCGCCCACGGCGCGGTGCAGCCCGGCGGCGAGCGAGGACAGGCTGGCGCTCCTGAGCGGCACGAAGGTCTTGGCGGTCCGCTTGCAGAACGTCTTGGCGCGCAGGCAGGCGCCGTGGCTCACGCAGTCGACCGGGCACAGCACCAAATCGGCCTGGGTGAGCACCCGGTCGAGCCGCTGCGCCCCGTCCTCGAGGCCGCCGTCGTGATGGGCGAATTGCCCGTTCGCCCGCTCCACCAGGGCGCGGAAGTGGCGGATCGCCGCATCGCGCCCGCCGACATAGGCGACCCGGCGGCCGCTGAGGTCGATCGCCGGCGTCTCCGCTTCCGCGACGCCCGCCCCGCCGCCGATGCCCGCTCGCAGCACCGCCTCCAGCGCCGCGCACTCGCTCTCCGCCTCGCCCAGCCTGGCGGCGGCGGCGTCCTTGTCCCGGCGGAGCGCCGCGAGCGCCCGCTCCAGCGATTGGTTCCGCCGCGCCCCGGCGTCGCGGGCATGCCGCGCCTCGTCGAGCGCCGCCCGGGCCGCATCCCGTTCGCTGCGCAGGCGTCGATACACCGCGCCGCTCTCGAAGCCGCGCAGCCGGGCTTCCGCGCCGGCCAGCGCCGCCGCCCCGGCCTCGGCGTTCCGCAGCCGGTCTTCGAGCGCCCCGTTCTCCCGCGCGTGGCGGTCGAGGCGCCGCGTGGCATCGGCGAGCCGGCCGGAGAGCGCGTCGCGCTCCGCCTCCGCCGCGCGCAGCCGCTTGGACGCGTCCCGGTTGGCGCTACCCATCCGGTGCGACAGCATGTGCACGTCGCCATAGGCCTCGGCCCGCAGATCGTCGGTCGCGGCGGGATGGGTCACCACCGCCCAGAACGGCCCCGGGATGTCGCCGCTCGCCACCGCGCGCGACCAGAACGCCGCCAGCGCCGCCTCGTCGCGCGCCGCCCGGGCGGCCTCGACGGCGGCGCGCCAGGCCCGGTCGAGCCGCTTGTGCAGCAACCGGGTCAGCGGGCCCGGCTCGCCTGCGTGCTGCACGAACCAGGCATGGATTTCGTAATCCGTGGCGTCGGGCTCGGGCACGATCCCCGCCTTGCGCCCGGTCTTGACCAGATCGGCGAAGCTCAAACACGTGCCGAGCACCGCGCAGTGCAGGCCGGGCGTCAGCTGCCACAGCCGCAGGCGCTTGCGTGGCGCGGCCGGCGGCGCGGGATCAGCGCGCAACACGCACATGGCCCGTCCTCTCCCCCCCTGCCCGGCCGGGCTCGCGGTCCGGGCGCGCCGGTTGCGGCATTTGCCCCGTCGCCGCGCGCCGCCGCCGGGGCGGCCTCTCCTTGCTGCGCGCCCGCGCCGCCTCGTGCAGCAGCTCGCCGAGCAGCCTGGGATCGATGTTGTGCACGATCAGCACGGGGCCGCGCCGTCGCTTCCGGAAGCGGCCGGCCCCTCGAGCTCGACGATCGTCCGGCCCCGGGCGGCAACCCGCCGTGCCGGGTATCGAATCCGCCGCTGCCTCCGTTGCAGCCGCTCCCCGACGGAACCCCGCGCCATCCCGCGCCCCACGCCTGCCGTCGCAACCGCCACCGCGAACCGACCCGCTCTCATCCTTCGCATCCCCTTCGCTCGGCCCGCGGGAACCGGCCTCGTGCCCCCGGGGAATCAATGATAATGAGACGCATTAGTAATGCGAATCATAGGCATTCTTAACAATTGACGCAATGCCCGAATCGTGTCGCAGCCAAGGCTGCGAAAGCGCCTGCCGGTCGGGATGGGGATCGCGCTCGTGTCGGCGGTCGACGGGACGGTGTCGGCCGGCCTTCGGTGGGCGGGCGGTGCCGGGTGCTTCAGCCCATGACGGCGCCGAACGCCGCGCCGCTCGCCAGCGCGCCGGCGATGCCGAGGGCGACATAGGCGGCGAACACGGGGCCGCGCACCAGCGAGACCACCGCAGCCATGGCCGGGATGCAGCTCACCGACCCCGCGACCATGAAGGCCATCGCCGCGCCCGCGCTCATGCCCTGCTGCACCAGCCCGGCGACCAGGGCGGGCGCGGCATAGCCGTTGAGATAGGCCGGCGCGCCGATCAGCGCGCCGATCGCGATCGACGCCGGACCGTCCCCGCCGACCGCCGCCGCGACCGCCTCCGCCGGCAGGTAGGCGACCAGCAGCGCCTGCAGCAGGTACGCGAAAGCGAGCCATTTGACGAGGAAGCGCGCGTTGACCGCCGCCTCGGCGCGGAAGGTCGCGACACGGGGCGCCTCGCGCCAAAACCGCCACAGCGTCCCGCCCGCCGCCAGCGGGGTTTCGCAGCCGCCGCACAGCCCGCCCTTGCCGGCGCGCAGCGGGGCGGCGAAGGCCGGCATAGGGGCGACGAGACGGACCGCGAAGCCGCCGGCCAGCCCGAGCGCCACCGCCGCCACCGCCTTGCCCGCGGCGAACTCCCAGCCGAGCGCGGCGGCGGTGATCAGCGCGGTCGCCGGGTCGATCAGCGGAGACGACAGCCAGAACGCCATGATCGCCGAGACCGGCGCGCCGAGCGCGAGCAGGGCGGCGACGAACGGGATGACCTCGCAGGAGCAGAACGGCGCGAGCCCGCCCAGGAGCGCGGCGAGGACGATCATCCGCGTCTCGCGCCCCACGAAGGCGCGCGCGACCAGCGCGGTCGCCCCGCTCGCCTTGAGGCCGGCGACCAGCGCGACCGCGGCCGCGACCCAGGGCAGGGTTCCGGCGAACCCGCCGAGGGCGACGCGCAGGATGGAGGCGAGGCTTTCGGGGTCGAGCGCCGCCACGGCGAGCGGCATGGCGAGCACGAGGCCCCAGACCGGGGCCACCCCGCCGCGCAGCCCGGCGACGCCGCGCATGACCAGCCCGGTCACGCCGTCCCGCCCGCGGGACCGGATTCGCGTATCGCACCCATGAAGCGGAGATTCGATCGGTCCGGCCGGAATTCAACTTCGGCGCGGGCGCTGCGCGGCGAGGCCGGCGACGACGCCATCGGCGATGGGGTCCCGGGTGCCCGGGCCGCAGCCCACGGCCGGGATGCCCGCCCCGTTGAAGGCGCTGGCATCGCGCCGCATGCCGATGACGCCGGTCGGGGCGGCTTCGGGGGCAGGCCGGCTACCGGTCGCCCGCCCTCCGCAAGGCTATCCGGCGTGCAGGCTGTAGGCGATGACGCAACGCTCGGCCCTGTGGAAGTCGTGCAGGAATGCCTCCTGGCTTTCATACCGCCGATCCGGAACCAGGCGCGCCGGGATCGGGATCTCGAGCGGGCTGCGGTCGAACGGGTAGGGGTGGACACGGGCGCGCGCGCCGTCGAGCACGTCGACTGTGAGCACCGCGTCGTCCTGGCCGGGGCCCACCGGCACGTGCCCGATCTCGTTCGACGGGCCGTTCTTCCGCGCCTCGCTGTCGAACGGGTAGCGATTGCAGATGAACTGGGCCAGCTGGTCGAAAACCTGCATGAGCCGGTAGTTGCGCCACAGTTCCCGGTCGCTGGCGAAATCGCGATAGGCCGCCGAGCCGCGCAGCTGGTCGATCAGCTCCTGCCGCCTGGCCTCCCAGCGGTCGAGCGCGTCCCGCACCTCCGGGATCGGCGAGAAATCCGGCATGTGCGAAATCAGCCCCTTGCCCTGCGTGCACAGCCCCTCGGCGTGCATGAGGATGATCAGCCCGGCATAGGGGTCCTGCTCCGCGACGCGCTCGATCCCGCGCCGGTAGAACTCGAGCCAGACGGAGCCGAGGTTCCCGACGCTCCCGATATAGTCCATCGGGTAGCCGTCCTCGGTGAGGGTGGGGCGGGCCTCCCACTCCCACCACCCGGCATCGTGCTCCTCGGCAGCCAGCACCATCGAGCCGTAGGGCGCCGGCTCGGCGAACCGGGCGTTCCCCCAATGCGCCGCGAGCAGCCCGGCGACCCTGGAGTGGTCCGTCTGCAGGACGAGGACAAGCCGGGAGTCCTTGAGGCCGGCGATCATCATGGCGGTTGTCTCCCTGAAGTCGACCCGGGCACGGCGGGGCCGGCATCGAGCGGCGATCCCCGGACCCGGCCCGCCCCGGCCGCCGGTCCAGTCGGAAGGTTAGTGCATTGACGGTTCCCGGGCCAAGCGGGGCGGTGGGCCGGCTCGCTTCCGCGCACCCCGTTCGGGTGCTAGCTTGCCGGCGAAGAAGCTGGGGGACTCCAATGGCCAACGGCGCGGGCGCGGGACGTATCGACGTCCACCACCATTTCTTTCCACCGGAATATTTCGCCAACATGGGCGCCATGACCGAGCGGCCGCCGGTGCGCGACTGGACGCTCGACCGGACGCTGGAGGAGCTCGATCGCAACGACGTCGATACCGCGATGCTGTCCCTCTCGCCCCCGGGCATCCACCACCGGACCGAGGCGGAGAACCGCGCGCTCGCCCGCACGGTCAACGAACATGCCGCCGCGCTGCGCGCCGAGCGACCTGCGAAATTCGGCCATTTCGCCTCGGTGCCGATGCCCGACGTCGCGGGAACCCTGACCGAGATCGAATACGCCATGGACACGCTGGGCGCCGACGGCATCCAGCTGATGACCAGCTATGGCGACAAGTGGCCGGGCTTTCCCGAATTCGACGCGGTGTTCGACGAGCTCGACCGGCGCAAGGCCGTGGTCTTCATCCACCCGCTGGAACCGAATTGCTGCGCCGGGTTGATCGACTGGGTGCCGCCCGCGCTGGTCGAGTTCACCGCCGACACCACGCGCTGCGTCTTCAGCCTGCTGTTCAGCGGCACCCTGGCGCGCTGCCCCGACATCCGCTTCATCGTCTGTCACGCCGGCGCCTCGGTGCCGATCTTCGCCGGCCGGGCCGGGGTGATGGGGCTGGGGCGGGCGCACGCCGAACGCATGCCCAAGGGCATCGATCACGAGCTGCGCCGGATCCACTACGACATCGCTCTCGCCGCGAACCGCCCCGCGCTGCTCGCGCTGTTCGACTACGTGCCGGTCTCGCAGGTGCTGCTGGGCACCGATTACCCGTTCGGAAGCACGGCCGAAACCCTGAGCGGGCTCGAAGCCTTCGGCCTCGGCGGGGACGACGTGCAAAAAGTCTGCCGCGGCAATGCCGAGCGGCTCATCCCGCGGCTGGCAGCGTGACGCGCCCGGACCCGGCAAGATCGACGAGATACGGCGCCGGTCGACACCAAGCGGGCAAGGCGCCGCCGCAAGCCGAGGGAGATCGCCGGCCCCCTACCCGTCATGCGGCGGGTTCCGTGACGCCTGTATCCGCTTGATGCGTTCGGGCCAGGTGGAGCGGATATAGGCGAGGATGTCCCAGATCTCGTCGTCGCTCAGCACGTCGGCGAAACCCTCCATGCCGCTCTTGAACCCGCCGACCCCCCGCGCCTCCATCAGGGCCTTGCCGCCGAGCTTCGTATAGTCGAACAGGAGCCGGTTGTCGTGATGCCAGGTATGGCCCGTCCTGTCATGCGGCGGCGCCGGCAGCAGCCCCTCCTTGCCGATCTTCCGCCAGTCGGGCTGGCCCTCGAGCTCGGCGCCGTGGCAGGAGGCGCAGTGCTCCTTGTAGAGCACCCGCCCGTTGCCGAGGTCGCGGTTGTCCAGCTCGTGGCCGGCGAGTGCGGCCGACGGCAGGAGCACGGCGAGGAGCGCGAGCGCGCGCCTCACGCGACCTCGACCCAGGTCTTCATGCCCGAGGCCTGGTGCGCCAGCGTGTGGCAGTGGATCAGCCACTTTCCCGGGTTGTCGAACACGCAGAGCACGTCCCGGCTCTGGCGCGCCTCGACCAGCGTGGTGTCGCGGTAAGGACCGGGCGCGCCGTCCGGGCCGAGCTCGTGGAAATGGTGGCCGTGGATGTGGATGCCGTGCGGGAACGCGGTGTCGTTGCGCATCGCGATCCGCACGGTCTCGCCGCGCGCGAAGCGCTGCCACGGCGCCTCGCCCACGCCGGAGCGGTCGTTGAACGCCCAGAAGTCGTCGCCGCCGTGGCGCCCGCCCATCGCGCCGCCCTGCATGGCCAGCACCAGCCGCCGCGCGCGCGCCGGGTCGGGCGCCGGGACGGGGGTGGGCGGCAGGGCGGCGACGGGACCGCCGGCCGGCGCGGGGTTGCTTCCCTCGGCCGCGATCGTCCCGAGCGCGTAGGGCTGGCCCCGGGGCAGCAAATCGAAGACCAGCGGGCCGGCCACGTCGAGCACGATGTCGGCCCGCTGGGCGGGGGCGAGCACCGGCTCGCCGACCGGCTCCGGCTGGCCGAGCGGCATGCCGTCCAGCGCCACGATCCCGCCCTCGCCGCCGCCGATCCTCACCTTGAAGGTCCGGGCCGTCGCCGCGTTGATCAGCCGCAGCCGCACCCGGTCGCCCCGCCGCACCGTTGCGGCGGAGAAAAACGCCCGCGCGTAGTTGCCGAGCCGCCCGGCATGGGAGAAGTCGTGCCGGTCGCCGAAGCTCGGGTGCAGCGCGCCGTCCTCGGTGAGCCGCCAGTCGTCGAGCACCACCGTTATGTCGCGGTCGACCCGGGGCGGGTCGCGCTCCTCGACGATCAGCGGGCCGTACAGCCCCTTCGCCACCTGCTCCCAGGAGCGGTGATGGGCGTGGTACCAGTAGGTGCCGGGATGCGGCGCGGCGAAGTCATAGGCGAATCCCGCGCCCGGCGCGACGGCGTCCTGGGTGAGCCCCGGCACCCCGTCCATCGCGTTGTCGATGTGGATGCCGTGCCAGTGGATGGCGCTCGGCTGGCCGGTCGCGTTCTCGAAGCCGACCGAGACCCGCCCGCCGGCGCGGACGCGGATCTCGGGCCCGGGGGTCGCGCCGTTGAAGCCGAGCATCGCCGTCGGCCCGTCGACAAAGGGCACCAGGCGAACGCTGGCCGGCCCGGCGCGGAGCCGCAGCGCCGCCGCCCGGCCCGGTGCCGGGGCGAGCGCGCAGGCGGCCGAGGCCGCGAGGAACTGCCGTCGGTTCATGACGGGAAAGATCGCACAAACCGGGACCCGCTCCAAGGCGGGAAGCCGCCCCTCGCTACGGCACCGCGCGGCTGCTCGGGATCAGGCCACGATACGGCGCCGCGCCGCCGCCGTCCTTCGATACCCGGCTTGGCCTGTCCCGAGCGAAGCCGAGGGGCCGCTACTCGGGATGATGGAGGGTGCGGGGCGGTCCCGACGACCCTCCCCATCCCGGGCAGGCGCGTCGGCGCCGTATCGAGGGACCCGCGCGCTACAGCTTCAGGGCCGCCAGCAGCGCCGCCAGAAAGATGGCCGAGGTTCCGACCTGCGTCCCGGTGACCCATCTCGTGGTGGTGATCCCCGAGGCGAGGATCCTGGCTTCGAGCGCCGTGCTTCGGGCCTCGATCTTCGATTCCAGAGCAACGCGCTGCCCGGCCATGTCCTTTGCGATCTGCGCGCCCTGGGACTCGATCTTCGCCTCCAGATCCAGGCGCAGCCGGTCCAGATCCCCGCGCAGCCGGGCCATGTCCTTCCCGATCTCCGCGCCCTGGGACTCGATCTTCGCCTCCAGGTCCAGGCGCAGCCGGGCCATGTCCTTCCCGATCTCCGCGCCCTGGGACTCGATCTTCGCCTCCAGGTCCAGGCGCAGCCGGTCCAGATCCTCGCGCAGCCGGGCCATGTCCTTCCCGATTTCCGCGCCCTGGGACTCGATCTTCGCCTCCAGACCCCCGCGCAGCCCGTTCACGTCCGTCCGCAGCCGCTCGACGTCTTCGCCCGTGGCGAAGCTGCGGTCGACCCAATGCGCCTGCAGCCGCACGACGCCGACAGCCTGTTCGGGCGGCATCCCGGCCGCGACGAGATCCTCGACGGCGCGCTGGGTGTCGAATATCGGGACGGAGACGCTTTCTGCCATCGCCCGATGCTATTCCCGGCGCGCGCAGATTGCAAATCCTCTGAGGCTTCGCTACCGGGCGTGGCAGGCGGTTACCCGCCATCGCTCCGGCGCCCGAGCGAGGGGACGCAGACGGTGCTGCCGTCGGCGAGGTCCTCGACCCTGACCGCGACGCCGTAGACCGCGCTCAGCGCCCCGGGCGTCAGCGCATCGCGCGGCGCGCCGGTCGCCCGCACCGTCCCCTCGTGCAGCAGCGCGACGGCGGTGCCGACGGCGAACGCATGGTCCGGGTCGTGGGTCGACAGGATCACCGTGAGCCCGTCGGCGGCGAGGCCGGCGATCTCGCCCAGCACCAGCGCCTGGTTGCCGAAATCGAGGCTGGCGGTGGGCTCGTCCATCACCAGAACCGGGGTCTCCTGGGCGAGCGCGCGGGCGATCAGCACGAGCTGGCGCTGGCCGCCGGAGAGCCTGGTGTAGTCGGATTCGGCGAGGTCCTCGATACGCAGCTTCGCGAGCGCGGCCCGCGCCGCCTCGCGGTCCGCCGCGCCGGGCTGGGAGAACGGGCCGAGCCGGGCGGTGCGGCCCATCAGCACCACCTCCAGCACCGCGTAGGCGAAGGGCGCGGCATGGGCCTGCGGGACGTAGGCGGCGCGGGTCGCGATCTCCTTCCGGGCCAGCGCCTCCAGCGGCCGGCCGGCCAGCAGCACCTCCCCGCCTTGCGCCGGGATCAGCCCGAGCAGGGTCTTGAACAGCGTCGTCTTGCCCGACCCGTTGGGGCCCAAGAGGCACAAGATCTCGCCCGGCCCGGCGGCGAGCTCGATGCCCGAGCCGACCGCGTGGCCGGGATAGCCGATCGCGAGATCGCGGGTCTCGACGCTCACGCCCATGTCCGGCGCCCCCGCCCCAGGAGCCAGAGGAAGAACGGCGCGCCGACCACGGCGGTGAGGATGCCGAGCGGCACCTCGACGGCGGAGATCGTGCGCGCCAGCGTGTCGACGGCCAGCATGTAGCCCGCCCCCAGCAGGGCGGCGGCGGGCAGGAGCTGCCCGAAGCCGGGACCGACGATCATCCGCGCGATATGCGGGATCACCAGCCCGACCCAGCCGACCACCCCGGCGACCGCGACCACGCTCGCGGTGATCAGCGTCGCGCAGATGATGACGAACAGCCGGAGGCGCCCGGCCTCGACGCCGAGCGCGCGCGCCTCCTCGTCGCCGAGCGCGAGCACGTTGATCCGCCAGCGCAGCAATACCAGCGGCACCAGCCCGGCCAGCACCGCCGGGGCGGCGGGCAGGATGTCCTCGGTCTTGACCCCGGCGAGGCTGCCGAGCAGCCAGAAGGTGATCGCCGGCAGCTGGTCGTAGGGATCGGCCAGCACCTTGAGGAGCGAGGTCGCCGCACCCGCGAGCGCACCCACCACGACGCCCGCCAGCACCAGGATCAGGGTGCGGTCGCCGACCCGCACCGCGGCGGCGACGAAGCCCACCAGCGCCACCGCGGCGAGCCCGCCCGCGAACCCCATCGCCTGGATCGCCAGCACCGGCAGCGCGAGAAAGATGCCGAGCACCGCGCCCAGCCCGGCCCCGGCCGAGACGCCCAAAATGTCGGGCGAGACCAGCGGGTTGCGGAACAGCGTCTGGTAGCAGGCGCCGGCGGCGGCGAGCGCGGCGCCGACCAGCAGCGCGGCGGCGACCCGGGGCAGCCGGATCGCGAGCAGCACGGTCTCCGCCCGCCCGTCCCCTTCGCGGCCCGCGAGGATGGCGAGCGCCTCGCCGATGGCGAGCGGGTAGGGCCCGACCAGCAGGGCCGCGAAGGCGCCCACGCCGAGCGCGGCGCCGAGCCAGAGCGCCATCCCCGCCTTGCGCCCGGCGGTCAGGGCGCGCGCCCCCGCGCCCATTCGAGCAGCCGGTCGAGCGCGGCCTCGTCGAGCTCGACCCGGTACCAGAGCCGGTAGAACCGGGCGGCGTCGCGCCGCAGATCGCCCGTCCAGAGCTCCGGGTAGAACAGCCCGGCCAGCCATTTCAGCCCCATCAGCCGGTTGACCGAGGGCGGGCGGTCGATCCAGCCGAACGGCGCGGTGGGCGAGAGATAGACCCGGCCTGCGCGCACCGCGGCGACCCCGCGCCACAGCTTGTCGCGCCACACCCGGGCGTAGAAGATGCGGTCCCAGGTGACGATTGTGTCGGGATCGGCGACGATCACCTGCTCGGGCGAGGCCTGGATCAGCCCGCGGCGGCCCGGCACGTCGGCCACGTTGCGCCCGCCGGCGCGCTCGATGATCTCGGTGTTGATCGAGCCCCTGAGCCCGGTCTCCAGCCCGTCCGGGCCGCGCGCCAGATAGACCCGGGGCCGCCGGTCCATGGGCACCGCGCCGAGCGCATCATCGAGCGCGGCGAAGGTCGCTTCGGCGTCGCCGGCCAGCGCCTCGGCGCGCGCCTCCACCCCGAGCGCGCGGCCGAGCAGGCGGAGCGAGCGCGCGGTCTCGGCAAAGCGGCCGTTGACCAGGATGTAGGGGATGCCGGTCTGGTCCTGCACCCGGTTCGCGAGGTCGATATAGGTGCCGCGCACCGAGCCGAAATCGACGATCAAATCGGGTTTCAGCGCCAGCACGCGCTCCAGATTGGCCTCGCCGCCGCGCCCGGTGAGCCGCCCGGTCTCGGGCAGCTCGCGATAGGCGGGCGCGATATAGGGCTTTTCGTAGCCCCGCAGCGCGCGCGGCCAGCCGAGCAGCGCCTCGGGCTTGAGCGCATAGATCACGATCGAGGCCGGCGGCCCCGAGGCGAAGACCCGCTCCACCCGGTCCGGCACCGCGACGGCGCGCCCGGCCGAATCGACGATCGTACGGGCCTCGGCCTGGGCCAGCAGCGCCAGCCCGGCGAGGGCCGCCGAAAGCAGTCGCAGGATCATGCCGCCTCCCTCCCCCCTTTGTGCATTACCCGGGCGGGCGGGGGAAGGGGTGGAAGGCGGCTAAGCCTCGACCGATGCCGCCACCATGCTCTCCGGCGCCGTCGGGCCGGCCGGGACTGGCACGTAGCAGCGCCGCGCGCGGCCGTCCGATGCGTGCCGCGTCCGCAGGGCGAACGTCATCGGCAACGCTTCGCCGCGCGGGCGGATTTTCATGCCCGGAATGGCGTTCTCCCCGATCTCGACCCCCGGCGCGCGGCGCGCGAGCAGGTTCAGCGCGAGCTGCCGGATGACCTTTTCCGTGTAGGGGCCCGGCCGCGTCGCGTCGTTCTCCCAGCGCGAGACGACGGCCTTGTCGCTGAGGTCGAGGGCCGCGGCGAATTCGCTTCCCGTGCAGTCGAGCACATGGCGCAGAAAGCGCAGCTCCGCACCAACCATGCGGGCCGGATCGAGCGCCCGCGCCACGGCTACCGTCGCCAGCAGCATGTCCAGCCGAGGGATCTCGATCGCGCCGTCGCCGTCCTCCGACACGGCGTCGATCAGCGTGACCGGGACGCCGAGCTGCGCCGTGGCGTCGTATGTCATTCTCTTCATCGCTCGCTCCCGCGCCGCGCGCCTATGGCTGGTTTCTTGTCTCCCAAGCCCGTGTGTTCTCGCACAGCGTTCCCACCTCGTCATGGCTAGAGTTGTTCCACTGTTGTCCGGTCCAGTTGGCTGGATCGGGTGCAAGTCGCTCAATCGTGAACAACGCTGGATGCGCTCGCGCGTCGCTGTGCTAATCTCCCCCCTACTACAATCTGAAAGAGAATAGTATGAGACTGTTTCTCGCGATATTTGTCCCGTGGATCCTGTTTTTCACCATCAGGCGACCCATCGCAGGCTTCGTCTGCCTGGTGCTCCAGGTGACCGTCATCGGCTGGATACCCGCGGCAATTTGGGCGGTCCACGCCTTGGGCCAGTTCAAGACCGACAAGAAAATCGGCGCGATGGAGCGAAAGCTGGAGAAAGATGCGCAAGAGACGGCGGAGGGCGCTGGGGCGGACAGTGCCGAAGCGCCCGATCGAACCGAGCCCGGGCCATGAACCGGTCGGCCTGGCTCCGCTCCGATCGGTCGAAGTGACTGCCGCCCCTACCGCCGCGCATTCGGAAAGAACAGCTGCCGGCCGTCGATGCGGTGGGCGGCGATGGCGGCCTGGCCCTCCCCGGACAGCATCCAGTCGACGAATTCGCGCGCGAGCTTCGCCTTGACCCGCGGGTGGCGCCGCTTGCTCACGGCGACGATGCCGTACTGGTTGAACAGCCTGGCGTCGCCCTCGACGAGTATGCGGTGGCCGCGCTTGTTGCCGAAGGCGATCCAGCTGGCGCGGTCGGTCAGCACGTAGGCGCCCATCCCGGTGCCGACATTGAGCGTCGCCCCCATGCCCGAGCCGGTCTCGCGGTACCAGCGCCCGGACTGCGCCGCCGGGTCGATGCCGCCCGCGCGCCACAGGCGTAGCTCCGCCTTGTGGGTGCCGCTGTCGTCGCCGCGCGAGGCGAAGGGAGCGCGCGCCCGGGCGATCCTGGCCAGCGCCGCCGGCGCGTCGGCCATGCCGGCGACGCCGGCCGGATCGGCGCGGGGGCCGACGATCGCGAAGTCGTTGTACATCACGTCGTGGCGCGCCGTCCCGTGCCCCGCGGCGACGAATCTCCGTTCGGCCTCGCGGTCGTGCACCAGCAGCGCGTCGCCGTCGCCGCGCGCGGCGTTGCGGATTGCCTGGCCGGTGCCGACCGCGACCACCCGGACCTCGATCCCGGTCCTCGCCCGGAAGATCGGCAGGATGAGGTCGAACAGGCCGGAGTTGCGCGTCGACGTGGTCGATTGCAGCACGATGAAGCGGTCCGCCGCCCCGGCCGGCAGCGCGGCGAGCAAGGCGAGGACGATCAGCCCGCGCCGGATCATCGCGCCGGCCCGGTATGGAGGCGGCCTTCGACCCACGCGCGGGCGGCCTCGGAGCGCGGCGCTTCGAGCGCGCCGGGCAGCGCGCCGGTCTCGGCGACGCGGCCGGCGTCGAGGAACACCAGCTCGTCGCCCAGCCGGCGCGCCTGGCCCGCATCGTGGGTCACCAGCACGATGGCGACGCCGTCTGCATGCGCGTCCCGGATCAGCGCCTCGACCGCCAGCGCCGAGGCCGGGTCGAGGCTCGCCGTGGGCTCGTCGAGGAACAGGAGTCTCGGGGCGCAGGCGAGCGCGCGGGCGACGGCGAGGCGCTGCTGCTCGCCAGCCGAGAGCAGCCGCGCGGGGCGCTGCGCGAGACGGTCGAGCCGGGCGCGGACGAGCGCCTGTTCCGCGCGCGCGATGCGGTCGGCCCGGCCCGCCCCGCGCGCCGCCAGCGCGAAGCGGAGATTGGCGCGCACCGAGCGGCGCAGCAGCACCGGGCGCTGGAACACCATCGCCTGGGCCTGGCGGGCCTCGCGCCCGGGCGGGCGGCCGCGCCACAGGATCTCGCCGGCGCTCGGGCGGATCAGCCCGTGCAGCAGGCGCAAGAGCAGGCTCTTGCCGGCGCCGTTGGCGCCCATCACCGCGACCCGCGCGCCGGGCCGGATGGCGAGATCGACGCCGTCGATCAGCCGCCCGCCGCCGGCCTCGAAGCACAGGCCGCTGGCGCTCAGCAGGGGCTCAGCCATAGGCCATGCGGACCGCGGACGCGCGCAGGGTCATCACCGTCCCGGTCACCGCGACCGCGATCGCGATCAGCACCACGCCGAGCGCCAGCGCGAGCTCGAGATTGCCCTTCGAGGTCTCGAGCGCGATCGCGGTGGTCATCACCCGCGTGGCGTGGTCGATATTGCCGCCGACGATCATCACCGCGCCGACCTCGGCCGTGGCGCGGCCGAACCCGGCGAGCGCGACGGTGAGCAGCGCGTAGCGCGCGTCCCACAAGAGCGCGCGGACGCGGCCGAGCGGCCCGAGCCCGAGCGAGGCGAACTGCTCGGCATATTCGCGGTCGAGCTCCTCGACCACCTGGCGGGTCAGCGCGGCGACGATCGGGGCGACCAGCACGGTCTGGGCGACGATCATCGCCGCCGGGGTGTAGAGCAGGCCGAGCACCCCGAGCGGTCCGGACGCCGACAGGGTCAGATAGACCATCAGCCCGACCACCACCGGCGGCAGCCCCATCAGCGCGTTGAGCGCCACCGTCGCCGCGATCCGCCCGGGAAAGCGGAACGCGCCCACCGCGGCGCCCAGCGGCAGGCCGATCAGGCAGGCCGCGGCGACCGCGCTCAGCGTGACGCGCAGCGACAGCCCGATGATCTCGATCAGCTCCGCATCCCAGGCGAGGATCAGCCCCACCGCCCGCGCCAGCGCCCCCCAGAACCCGTCCATGCCGGAATTATCGCAGACCCGGAAAACTTGGACATCAGTAAACGCGAAAATGCCTGTCGAGGGTGGGGGTCGTGCCCGCGGCGCGGATGCCCGGGATGACGCGTGGCGCGCGCTGCGCCCTAATGCAGCCCCTCGGGGTCGCCGTGGATGGCGAATTGTTCGAGCCCGGCGTCCTCGGCCTCGATCGCCCGGAAGCTCTCCCGCACCCCCGCCTCGGTGAGCTCGCGGGCGACGGTGAGCAGGGTGTTGGGCGCGTGGTCCTCGCACAGCTCGGCCATCTGGGCCAGCTCCTCGCGCGCCACCGGCAGCGCCGCCTCGAGCGAGGGCGCGCCGTAGATCTCGACGAAGTGCTCGGCCAGCCGCTTCGCCAGCGCCTCCAGCTCGTCCGGCTCGATCCGGGTGACCGCGACGAAGGTGACGCGGCCGAAGGTCTCGACCCCGAGCCAGCCATTGGCGAAGGCCTGGCGCGCCTTGCCGGCGAGGTCCGCCTCGCCCCAGTCGGAGAACTCGAACCCGCCCGGGACGCACCACTCGCCGGTGCGCGCGGGCGCGTAGAACACCCGCATGTCGCTCTCGTCGAAATGGATCGCGCGGGCGAGGTTCACCGTCATGCCTCCAGGAGGTCGCTAAGCGGCACCAGACTCGTCTCCCCGCCGCGGCGGAGCAGCAGCCCGAAGCGTTCGTCGATGCCGACGAAAATACCATGCATCTCCGCGCCGCCGCGGTCCAGCGCGATCTCCTCGCCCATGCCGTGCGCGAGCCCGCGCCATTCGGCGTGCAGCGGGCGCGCGCCCTCCTCCGACCAGCGGTTGATCCACACCAGGGTGTGCCGCGCCCAGGCCTCCAGCAGGCGGGCCGGTGCGACCTCGACGCAGCCCTCCTCGTAGAGCGAGGTGCGGCCGGGATCGGCGCCCGGCGCGTCCGGGTCGTCGGGGATCAGCGTCACCTCGAGCCCGACTGCCAGCCAGTCCGGCACCGCGTCGGGATCGGCGGTCGCGGCGGCGACCCGGAGCCCGCCGCAGGCGGCCCCGTTGACCAGGATGCCGCCCTGCCAGGTCAGATGGACCGCGACCTCGGGCGGGGCCAGCGCGCCGAGCGCGTTCTGGAACCCGACGCCGCAGGCCGGCAGCATCGCCATCGCGTCCTCCAGCGCCACCTCGGGGGCGAAGGCGATGGCGGCGGCCAGCCGGTCGAGGCCGATATTGTAGACGATGGTGCCGGCATCGCAGCCGAGCCCGGCCTCGGCGCAGGCCTTGGCGAAGGGGTCGGTGCCGCCCGCCACCTCGACGCCGGCGAACAGCGGCGGGAAGCTCGGCCTGTCGCCCTCCCGGTTCACGCGTTGCCGTCCTCGATCAGCAGACGGGCCAGCGCGCGGAACGCCGCGGCCGAAGGCGAGGCGGGCCGCGAGACGACGATCGGCGCGCCGCCGTCGGCGGCCGTCCTGATGTCGATGTCGAGCGGGATCTCGGCCAGCAGCGGCACGCCCAGCAGCCCGGCCGCCTCGCGCACCCCGCCATGGCCGAACAGATGCGCCTCGTGGCCGCAATTGGTGCAGACATAGGTCGACATGTTCTCGATCATGCCGAGGATCGGGGTCTCCATCTTGCGGAACATGTCGACCCCCTTGCGGGCGTCGATCAGCGCCACGTCCTGCGGCGTCGACACCACGATGGCGCCGGTCACCTCGGCGTTCTGGGTGAGCGTCATCTGCACGTCGCCGGTGCCCGGCGGCAGGTCGACCACCAGCACGTCGAGCGCGCCCCACTGCACCTGGCTCATCATCTGCTGCAGCGCGCCCATCAGCATCGGCCCGCGCCACACCACCGCCTCGTCCTCGCGGGTCATCAGCCCGATCGACATCATGGTGACGCCGTGGTTGCGCATCGGCAGGATGGTCTTGCCGTCGGGCGAGGCGGGGCGGCCGGAGACCCCCAGCATGCGCGGCTGGGAGGGGCCGTAGACATCGGCGTCCAGCATCCCGGCGCGCCTGCCCTCGGCGGCGAAGGCGGCGGCGAGGTTGGCGGCGACGGTGGACTTGCCGACCCCGCCCTTGCCCGACGCGATGGCGATGATGCGCTCGACGCCGGGGATCTTCTCCGGCCCCTGCGCCTCGCCGCGGCGCCCGAGATCGAGCTCCGGCGGCGCGGTCGCCTTGTGCGCGGTCATCACCGCCGAGACCTGCCGGACGCCCGCGAGCGCGCCGACCGCCTCCTCGGCCTCGGCCCTGGCCGCCTCCATCGCGTCGGCCCGCGCGGGGTCGATCTCGAGTACGAAGCGCACCGCGCCGCCGGCCACCGTGAGCGCCCGGACCAGCCCGGCCGCCACCAGATCCTGGCCGCTGACCGGGTCGGTGACGCCCTTGAGCGCCGCGAGGACGTCGTCGCGCGCGGTCATTCGCCGCGGCCGTCGATCCGGCCCTCGACGGAGTGCGCAAGGTCGAGCTCGTCGATCGTCAGCACCATGCGGACCGCGAAGCTCCTTCCGGCGGTGCGCTCCGCCCCGGCCTCGCGCATCGCATCCTCGATCGCCTGCTGCGAGGTCACGCCCACCTGCTTGAGGAATTTGCGCATCGTCATGTTGAAGTCGTCGAAGCCTTCGCTCATGGCCGTCCTCCCGCCCGATTCCCCGGGGCGATGCCGTGCGATTGAATTCTAGCCGCCTTTGCCGCAGAGTCCGAGGGGCTTCGCGGGCGAGGTTTGCGGGGGAGGGCTGCCATGCCGGGCTGGTGGAGAACGGGGCTTGCCGCGCTCTGCATCCTGTCGTTCGCGTCGATGGCCGCGGCGCAAGAGCGCCGCATCGTGCTCGCGAGCACCCCCGGGCTGCTGGAGAGCGGGGTGTTCAAGTACCTGCTGCCCAGGTTCTCGCTCAAGACCCGCATCAGGGTGACCGCGGTCGAGCTGCTGGACGGGGTCGAGGCGGACGTGCTGCTCGGCCCGGCGGAGGCGATCGGCGAGGGGCGCCCGGCGTTCCGCGCCGGCAAGGCGCTCCATCTGGTCCGCGCCGTGGCGGACGGCCCGGGCGAGGCGCGGCACGCCGAGCGCTTCGTCGCCTGGCTCTTGTCCAGGGTGGGCCAGCGGACGGTCGAGTCCTTCCGCGCCAATGGCAGGCAGGTCTATCTCGCGGCGGCCGCGGCCAAGGTGCAGAAGCCCCGCGCCCGGCCCACCGGCGACCTCGCGCGGGGCGAAAAGCTCTCCTTCCTCCATTGCGGGCGCTGCCACGTGATCGGGCCGCGCAACCGGATGGGCGGGCTCGGCTCGACGCCCTCCTTCGCGGTGCTGAAGACGCTGAACGACTGGGAGGTCCGGTTCCGCGGCTTCTACATGCTCAACCCGCACCCGTCGTTTACCCAGATCCCCGACGTCACCGACCCGTTCGACGAATCCCGCCCGCCGCCGATCGTCCCGCTGGAGATCACCCTGGAGGACCTCGACGCGATCCTCGCCTATGTCGCCACCATCGAGCCCGCCGAGCTCAGGGGCGCGCGCCGGCGGTAGGGGGCGGGGGCCCTCCCCCATCGTCATTTCGACGGACCCCGGACTTGATTCGGGGCGGCCCCCTCTCGTCATTTCGACGGACCCCGGACTTGATCCGGGGCGGAGCCGTGCGCAGCACGGCGGCCCCACCCTCGTCATTTCGACGGACCCCGGGACTCGATCCGGGGCGGAGCCGTGCGCAGCACGGCGGCCCCCCCTCTCGTCATTTCGACCGGAGCCGTGCGCAGCACGGCGTAGTGGAGAAACCTCGTCCCCACGGGGCAGGGAGGTTTCTCCACTGCGCGCTTCGCGCTCCGGTCGAAATGACGAGGGGGGCGTTGCCCGTGGGGCAGGGAGGTTTCTCCCCTTCGACAAGCTCAGGGCAGGCTACTACGCACCTTCGGCGCTCCGGTCGAAATGACGAGGGGGCCTCGGCCGAAACTTTCCTGTTATCGTAAATAATCCTTGACTTGGGACGAGATGTGGCATATATTTGCTACAGTTGCGACATTAGGCGCCGGGGGAGATCCCGGCGCCCTTTTTGTCGCCTCCGCCCATCGGCAAGACGGAGACAGGCGGCATGACACATCTTCGGGTCGGGCAACTGGAGCGCGTCGGCTGCGAAACCCTGCCGGGCGTCACGGGGTCCGGCTTCGCCCCCCGGTTCGCGGAGCCGGACCGCCCAAGGCGCCCCGACCGGAGCCGCTGACCGGTGGCGCCGGCCGCCGCGGGAGCCGGAAGCGTCCCGGCGTCTACTCCCGCAGCGACATCAGGTAGGCGATCACGTCGGCGCGCTGGCGCTCTTTCTTCAGCTTGAACTTCATCTTGTTCCTGACCTTGGAAACGCCCAGCGTCTTCTTGAGGAAGGCCTTGGGATCCTTGAGGTAGGCGTCCATGGCCTCGGGCGTCCAGGCCAGGCCGGCTTCGCCGGCGGCGATCATGCTCTTGCCGAACTTGAACTCGGCGGTTCCGGCCTGGCGGCCGAAGACGCCGAAGAGGCTCGGCCCGGTGGGCTTCTTCTTGCCCGCCTCGAGCGAATGGCAGGCCTTGCACTTCTTGAACACCTTCTTGCCCATGACGGGATCACCCGGCGTGAAGGCCGCGCTGGCGGAGGCGGCGAGCGACAGGGCGAGCGCCGCCGCGAGTAGCGTTGCGAGTCTCATGTCGTTCCCTCCGATCGGGGGCGGGCGGTCGCGCGCATGGGGAGGCGACCGCCCGCCGCCCCACCCGTCCTATTGGAGGGTGATCTTGAACTCGTCCTCCTCGAACGACACGGACTGGACCAGGCAGCCGCTGCCTTCGTCGAAGATGAAGACGGTCGCCACCTCGGCGACCACCGCGAGCCGGCAGAACCGGCCCTCGGCCTTCAGCTTGGCCGGGCACTCCTCGAGATCGGTGTGCGGAACGCTGGCCTCGAAGACGTCATAGGGCAACGCGCATTTCTCGTCCGCCGCCAGGGCAGTGCCTCCGAAAGCGAGGCCTGCGGCCAGGGCGGCGATCAGGGCTGGTTTCATGTCATCTCCCTCCGGTTGCATGAGACGGGGCGCGTCCCTCAGCTCCGCGATCGTGCCGATTCATCTTCACGGGGTGCCCCGGGGTTGGACTTGATATATCCAGATTGATATTATTCCATATCTCAACGGCATACAAGAAACGCCCATGCCTTCGATGGCGATTCCTGAACAGGGGGACCGGACGATGAAAGTGAGATACCTGACCGCGGCGCTCGTTCTGGTCTGCGCGTGCCAGGGGCCGACATTGGCGCAGACCTCCGTCGAGGAGCGGCTGCAGCGGATGGAACAGCGGATCGAACAGCTCGAGCAGCGGGTCGCCGCGCAGGAGCGGACGATCATGGAGAAGGACAAGCGGATTTCCGAGCTCGTGGCGCCGGGAGACGGCTGGTTCGACACGGTCGAGGTGAGCGGCGCGGTCGAGGTCGAGGCGACGCACGAGAAGAGCGACGAGGGCGAGAGCTCGAGCGGGCTCGAAGCCGCGACCGTCGACGTCGCCGTCGCCGCCCGGGTCAACGCGTGGACGGCTGCCGACGTGGCCCTCACCATGGACGGCGACGGCAAGATCGAGGTCGACGAGGCGTTCGTCACCCTGGCCCCGCCCGACAGCGCCCTGTCGGCGATCGCCGGCCGGCAGGGGCTGCCGTTCGGGGTCTATGAAAGCGGCATGGTGTCAGACCCGCTGACCATGGATCTCGGCGACACCGCCGGCGACGCGATCCAGCTGGCGTTCGACGCGGACGGCCTGAGCGCGTCGGCCTTCCTGTTCAAGGGGGACAACGACCGCGGCGGGGACGACCGGATCGAGAATTTCGGCGTCTCGGCGAGCTACGCGATTGAGCGCGACGGGACGTCCTTCGCGCTCGGCCTGTCCTGGATCAACGACATCGGCGAGTCGGGCCTCTTAAGCGAGATCGAGGAACGGGGCAGCGGCATGGTGGCGGGCGGCGCGGCGAGCCTGGTCGCGGATTTCGCCGGGATGACGGTGATCGCCGAATACGTGACCGCGATGGACGAGTTCACGCCGGGCGAGCTGTCTTTCGGGCCAGCGGGCAAGGGCGCCAGGCCCTCGGCCTGGATGATGGAGGCGGCCTACGGCTTCGAGCTCGGCGGCCGGCCGACGACCGTGGCGCTGGGCTACCAGGGCACGGAAGAGGCGGCCAGCCTGGACCTGCCGCGGAACCGGTTCCTGGTCGGCTTCTCGGTCGAACTCGCCGAGGCGCTGAGCCTCGGCCTCGAATGGTCCCGCGACCGGGATTACGGCGGGTCCGCCGACGGTAGCGGCAAGACCGCGAACAAGGCAACCGCCCTCCTCGCCGCGGAGTTCTGATCCTCCTCCCGGCGCTTCGAAAGGCAGTCGCCGGCGCGCGTTTCGACGATCCGCCCGACGGTCGCCTTTACCCCGGAGGGCCTGCCGCGTTCGCCTGCCCGCGCAGATATCCCAGCGCGACGTTGGCGAAGCCCGGACGCGCTCCGTCGGGGTTTTCTTCCAGATAGCCGTAGCGCAGCCGCGCCGGCGAGGTGCCGTGCGCCAGCTCGCGCTCCAAATCGTCGATCAGGTCCCGGCGCTCGGCCGACAGCTCGGGATGGTTGAGGTTCAATACCTCCATCATCCTGTCCGCTTCGGGCGTGCCGTCGCCGACGATGGCACCCGAAGAGCGGAACCGAAATCGTTCGGCGCAGGAGTCCGGGGCGGGCGGGATATGGCAGTCCTCGTCGAACCAGTCGTCCTTGCGGTTGCCGCAGGTTTGCCGGGGTCCACGCTCGCCCTCGGGGCCGCAGCTCAGGAACAGGTTCGCGTGGTCGAGCTGCAGCCGGGGGTATCCGGAGCGCGGCCTGAAATGCTCGATATGGCAGTGCCGCGGGGCCAGCGAAATCCCGCGCCCGCAATAGACGCATTGCCCGGTCTGTTCCGCGAACAGGGCGCTCATGGTCGCGCCCTTCTCGGGGTGCCGGAAGTCGTCATAGACCGGTTCGACGCCGGCCGCGCGCTGGGCCGCCTTCCAGCCCCGCAATTCCGCCGGCTCGGGCCCCTTGTCGGAGCCCCTCATTCGGCGGCCCGGCGCAGCCTGTTCAACCTGGCCTGCCGGGTCGCCACCGCCGCCGATTGCCCTTCGACGGCCTCGTCGAGCTTGCGCAGCCTGCGCTCCGCGTTCTCCAGATCGCCGTCGTCGAGCATGTCGTCGAGCTCGGCGAACAGGCGGCTCACCTCGTCCTCCCGTTCCGGCGTGTCGAGGACGCCGGAGAGGATGTAGTTGCTGTCCCGACCCTTGGACGCGATGGGTTGCCGGGCCTCGCGGACCCCGTCTTCGCCGAGCGTCAGCAAGCGCACGTGACGCGCCTCGACCCCGCCGATGACCTGCGGCGAATGCGTGGTGACGACGAACTGGCAGGCCGGAAAGGTCTGCATCAGCGTGGTCAGGATGCGCCTCTGCCAGGCGGGATGCAGGTGAAGCTCGATCTCGTCGATGCAGACGATGCCCGGCGCCTCGGCCACCGGCCTGTCGGGCGAGTCCAGCATCAGGCGCCGCGCCAGATCGGCGGCGAGCATGAAGAAGGCCTGTTCGCCGCCGGAGAGCGAATCGAAGGGAATGTTGGCGCCGTCTTTTTCGAGGAAGAGCGTTCGTTGTGGCCTGTCGGGAACCTTCCTCGAACGTACAGCGGTGAACCCATCCAAGGAGTCGAGCAGGTTTCGCACCTCGGCAAGCTCTCGATCCTCGTATTGGGGATCGTTCCGTTCGCGAACCACTTGGCTCTCGTCCGCCTCCTTCTCGAAGAACCAGGACTGGAACTCGATCGGGGAACGAACGGTCGTGTTCAGGCAACTCTTGCGGTTCTCTTCGGCAGAGACAAGCACCCGGTGCCCAGAGCGATCAGGGGCGAAGGCACGTCCCTGTTCGTAGTAGACGACCAGCGGAAGTGGCGGTGGTGCTTGTTCGGAAGTCCGCGGTGGCTGCGAAGGACCGACCTTGATCAGGCGCTGATCCTGTTGATCAGCAACGTATTGCACTTCCACTCGGGAGCGGCCGTCTAGGGTCAATCCTAGGACGATTTCCGCCCTAGTCGCCCCGGCGCGCGGGACGCGCTCTGGCAACCCGAACCGTGGGTAATTGTAAACAGGCTGCAAATGCCCCCATGTCTGGGTCACCGCAGCTAACAGCGCCCGCAAAACGGAAGTCTTGCCCGCGCCGTTCACCCCGGCGAGCAGGGTCAGGCACTCGTCGAAGTCGAGTTCGAGCTCCGCGATTCCCTTGAAGTTCTTGAGCTTGAGCGACTTGACGCGAGGGAACTCGGACATCGCCATGGGACCTAGGCCCGCCCGCTCCTCAGTGATCCCGGCGCTTGGAAAAATAGTCGTCGGTGATGCGCACGCGGGGGCGGTCGCCGGCGGCGAAGGGGTTGTTCTCGGAATGGTATTGCGCGCCGATGCGGCAGTCGTCGCACATCCGGATCATGCGGGAGGCCTGTTCGTCGGCGAACATCGAGTGCTTGCCGGCGAGCTTCTCGACGATCCGCTCGACGGTCGACTTCACCCCGAAGGGCTTGCCGCATTCGATGCACCGGTAGGGCTCTTCCTCGTTCAGCACCTTCTGGTCGAAGGCGGCGTCCGACAGGTCGAAGCGCGGGACCAGCGTCACCGCGTTCTCCGGGCAGACCTGGCGGCACAGCCCGCATTGCAGGCAGGCATCCTCCTGGAAGCGGAGCTGCGGCTTGTCCGGGTTGTCGGCCAGCGCGCCGGACGGGCAGAGCGAGACGCAGGCGAGGCAGAGCGTGCACGCCTCCCGGTCGACCTCGACGGCGCCGTAGGGCGCGCCCGGGGGCAGGTCGAGGATGTCGGCGCTGCCGGGGTTGAGCGCCTTCGCGGCGAGCCTCGCCACCTGGCGGCGCGAGCCCATCGGCAGGATCGGCTCCGCCCCGGGCGGCAGGGTCTCGGCGCCGTAGAGGGCGTCGCCGAGCGCGTCGGGGTCGCCGAGATCGAGCAGCCGGAGACGCCCCTCGCCGCCCATCGCCGCGGCCAGCGCCAGCTCGCCCTCCAGCACCTCGCGCTCGGTCCTGGGCGCGAGCAGGATGTCGACATGGGCGAAGCCGAGCGCGAGCGCCGCCAGCATCTCGGCATGGCCGAAACGGGCCAGGGTCTCGAGCTCGAGCGGGATGGTGTCGGCCGGCAGGCCGCGGCCGAAGCGGGCGAACAGCGCCACCATCTCGGCGCCGTGGCCGGAATCGAGCACCAGCAGGCGCGGCGAAGCCCCGCCGGCCGCGCTGTAAGCCGACGCCAGCGTCTCCATGCGCCGGTACAGCGCCGCCGTCGGCGGCGCGTCGTAGGAGATCGCGCCCGAGGGGCAGAGCGCGGCGCAGGCGCCGCAGCCGGCGCAGACCATCGGGTCGAGCGCCACGTGGTCGCCGGCGGGGGCGATCGCCGAGGTCGGGCAGGCATCGAGGCATTTGGAGCAGCCCGCCTGGCCGGCCCTGGAATGCGCGCACAGCGTCTCGTCGAGGCGGACATAGAGCGGCTTTTCGAAGGTGCCGACCGTCTGGCCGGCCTCGAACACCGCCGCCGCCACCGCGTTCGGGTCGCGCGGGTCGGCCCGCAGATAGCCCTCGCGCTTCGCCGGCGCCGGGAACAGCGGCGTCCCGCCGGAGAGGTCGAGGATCAGGTCGCATTCGGACCGCGCGCCGTCGCGCGGCGCGGTCAGGCCGAAGCCGCCGCGCCCGCCGGGCTCGACCTGGCGGAACCCGTCGATGCGCAGGCCGAAGCCGCCGAGCGCGCCCGAGGCCTGCACCAGATTGCCGGCGATCGCATCGAAGCCGCGGTCGAGCGGCAGATCGTCGGCCGCATCGCTCAGCAGCACCGTCACCGCGAGCGTGGCCGACAGCCGCTCGGCGGCAGGCAGCGCGACCGCCGCCTTGCCGAGGACCAGGCAGCGGCCTTCGGATTCGACGTCGACGGTGCGCGCCGCGGCGGGCGGAAGCAGCGCCTCGGCGACCAGCGCGGCCTGTTTCGGGCCGGCCTCGGCGGCCTCGTCGGACCAGCCGGCGCGGTCGCGGATGTCGACGAACTCGGGCATCGGGGCGCCGATCTCCTCGGCCAGCTCCTCGAAGCGCGGGCGTTCCTGCTGGCAGGCGAGGATCGCCTCGCCGCCGGCGATCGCCTTCGCCGCGTCGTCGATCCCGGTGGTGCAGAGCGCGGTGTGGATGCGGGTGCACACCACCTCGGCATTGGCTCCGATGGCGTCGCGGTCGACCGCCTGGCTGCCCAGGCAGTCGCACAGAACGAGGGTTTTGGGCAACGCGTCCTCCCCGGCCCGGCGGCCCGGCGCGGTTGGCGTGGCGCAGCCTAGGCCCGGCGAGCGGGGCGTGGCAAGGCGTTTGGCGGTAGGCGTTGGCGGTGGCGCCGGTTTTGCTTTTGCGCGGGCCGACGGTTCGGAGGATAATCCGCCGGTCTTCACCGTCGGGAGCCGGGCTTGTCCGAGCAGAAAGCGGTGCGGGTCATGGGCCCGAGCGACATTTCCGTGCCGCTCGGCATCGTGATCCGCAGATCCCCGGGCGTCACCCGCTGGGCGCGCTGGTCGTGGCGGGTGGTCGGGGTGCTGCCGGGCGCGGGCGAGGCCGAGTGGCGGGAGCTGCGCCGCGCGGGCGAGACCGTCGAGTACCACGCCGCCACCGTGGCGATGGAGCTCTGGCCGTCGGACACCGAAGCCTATCTCGCCGAGCTGACCACCGAGGTGCCGGCGGTCTATGTCGTGCTGCGCGAGGCCGGGGACGACGCGCGGCCGGTCGAGGTGCTGCTCGCCACCGCCTCGCCCTACGAGGCGCAGGACTATCTCGACAGCGGCGAGGAGATCGTCGAGCAGGTGCCGATGCCCGATGCGCTCGCGGCGCTGGTGCAACACTTCGTCGACGAGCACCACGAGGACGAGGAGTTCGTCAAGCGCAAGCGCGACAACCGCAAGCAGGGCGAGGCGGAGAACGGCAGGGGGGATTCGCGCATCCGCCAGCTCACCGACGTCTACCGGGCGCCGCGCCGGCCCGGCGGGGAACCGGTCCATTGAGCGAGCCCGGGGATTTCTGGTCGCGCCGCAAGGCCGCGGTCGAGGCGGAGAAGCGCGCCGGGGACGCGGCCCGCGACGACGCCGAGGCGGAAGCGGAACGCCGGGCGCTGGAGGACCGGCCCGACGAGGAGGTGCTCGCCGAGCTGAACCTGCCCGACCCCGACTCGCTCGGCGAGGGCGACGATTTCGCCGCCTTCATGGCCAAGGCGGTGCCGGAGCGGCTGCGCCGCCGCGCATTGCGGAGGCTGTGGCTGTCCAACCCGGTGCTCGCCAATCTCGACCAGCTGGTGGATTACGGCGAGGATTTCACCGACGCCGCCACGGTGATGGCCGATCTCCAGACGGTCTACCGGGTGGGCAAGGGGATGGTCAGCGACGAGGACCTCGCCGAAGCCGCCGAGGCGGAGAACGAGGCTCCCCCGGAGGCGGCGGATGACGAGGACGAGGACGACGCGCCGCCGGAGGAAGAGCCCGGGGACGGCGACGGGCCGGCGGAAATCGCCGCCGACGTGGCGGAGCCCGGCGAGGAAGAGGAGGCCCCGGCCGAGGCGCGGGTGCCGCGGCGCATGCGCTTCGCCTTCGCGGACGGGGACACGGGAGACGGAGACCGATGACTACGGCGGAGCAGGACGCGCGCATCCCGGAAGAGGACCGGCTGCGCGCCGGCATGTACGACTTCCTCGGCGCGCTGCTCGCCCGCCCGCCCGACGCGGCGCTGCTGCGCCAGTCGGCCGCGCTGACCGGCGACGACAGCGAGGTCGGACGGGCGGTCCGCACGCTCGGCCGGATCGCCGCCGCGACCACGCCGGGCGCGGTGGAGGACGAGTACAACACCCTGTTCGTCGGGCTCGGCCGGGGCGAGCTGCTGCCCTATGGCAGCTACTACCTGACCGGCTTCCTCAACGAGAAGCCGCTGGCCGTCCTCAGGGAGGACATGAAGGCGCTCGGCATCGTCCGCGCCGACGACGTGTTCGAGCCCGAGGACCACATCGCCAGCCTGCTCGAGATGATGGCCGGGATGATCACCGGACGGTTCGGCGCGCCGGTGCCGCTCGACCGGTCGAAGGGATTCTTCGACCGGCATGTCGGCCCGTGGGCCGGCCATTTCTTCGCCGACCTGGAAAGCGCTAGGAATTCAGTATTTTATGCGCCCGTCGGATCGGCCGGGCGGGCCTTCATGGAGATCGAGAAAGAGGCCTTCCGTCTGATTTCCGGCTAGCACCCATAAGAAAACCTGTGCTACTGTCGTTCCGACCCAATGGAGGAGGATCAATGCCCAAGGGAACAAAGGGCGAACCGACGAAACGCCGCGACTTCCTCAAGCTCGCGTCGGTTTCGGTTCCGGCAGCCGCCGTGGCGGCCGCCGCGGGGACCGTGGCCGAGGCGGCGACGGTGGAGGATACCGGCGAAGGGCTGCGGGACACGCCTCATACCCGCGCCTATTTCGAGAGCGCCCGCTTCTGACCGGACCGGTCGGAAGGACGGCCGAGGGTTGCGAGACGCCCCGAGGCCGTCGTGACGCGAAACCAGGCGCCCCGGCTTAGCCGGGGCGCGCAGGGAGATTGAAGATGTTGAGGAAAAAGACCAATGGGGTTGCGAGACGCCCCCAGCGGACTTCGCTCCTTTCGAACATTTCGCAGACATCGGTCGACCGGCGGACCTTCATCCGCGGCTCCGGCCTCGCCATCGGCGGGCTGGCGGCGATCGGCGCGACCGGCGGGATGGTGACCGGGGCGAGCGCGCAGAAAGCCGTCCGGGGGGCGGTGAAGACCGCCAAGTCGGTGTGCACCCATTGCTCGGTCGGCTGCACCGTGATGGCGGAGGTCAATAACGGCGTCTGGGTCGGCCAGGAGCCCGGCTGGGACAGCCCGTTCAACCTCGGCGCCCATTGCGCCAAGGGGGCCGCGGTCCGCGAGCACGCCAACGGCGAACGCCGGCTCAAATACCCGATGAAGAAGTCGGGCGGGAAGTGGCAGCGGATCAGCTGGGACCAGGCGATCGGCGAGATCGGCGACGGCATGATGCAGATCCGCAAGGAAAGCGGACCGGACAGCGTCTACTGGCTGGGCTCGGCCAAGTTCTCCAACGAGCAGGCCTATCTGTTCCGCAAGTTCGCCGCCTACTGGGGCTCGAACAACGTCGACCACCAGGCGCGGATCTGCCACTCGACCACGGTCGCGGGAGTTGCCAACACATGGGGCTACGGCGCCATGACCAACTCCTACAACGACATCCACAACAGCCGCGCGATCTTCCTCATCGGCGGCAACCCGGCGGAGGCCCACCCGGTCTCGCTGCTCCACGTGCTGCGCGCGAAGGAGCAGAACAACGCGCCGCTGATCGTCTGCGACCCCCGGTTCACCCGGACCGCGGCGCATGCCGACGAATACGTGCGGTTCCGCCCGGGCAGCGACGTGGCGCTGATCTGGGGCATCCTCTGGCACCTCTTCGAGAACGGGTGGGAGGACAAGGAGTTCATCCGCACCCGGGTCTGGGGGCTCGACCAGATCCGCGAGGAGGTGAAGAAGTGGAATCCGGCGGAGGTCGAACGCGTGACCGGCACGCCGGGCTCGCAGCTTCGCCGCGTCGCCCGCACCATGGCCAACAACCGCCCCGGCACCGTGATCTGGTGCATGGGCGGCACCCAGCACACCAACGGCAACAACAACACGCGGGCCTACTGCGTGCTGCAGCTGGCGCTGGGCAACATGGGCACCTCGGGCGGCGGAACCAACATCTTCCGCGGCCATGACAACGTCCAGGGCGCGACCGACCTCGGCATCCTGTCCCACACCCTGCCCGGCTATTACGGCCTCTCGGCCGGCGCCTGGGCGCACTGGGCGCGGGTCTGGAAGGAGGATCTGGACTGGCTCAAGGGGCAGTTCGCGACCCTCAAGACCGCCGACGGCAAGGAAAAGAAGCTGATGAACCTGAAGGGCATCCCGGTGTCCCGATGGATCGACGGCGTTCTGGAAGACAAGAAGAACATGGACCAGCCGGACAACGTCCGGGCCATGGTCCTGTGGGGCCACGCCCCCAACTCGCAGACCCGGCTGGTGGAAATGAAGACCGCCATGGAGAAGCTGGACATGCTGGTCGTGATCGACCCGTATCCCACCGTCTCCGCGGTGCTTCACGACCGCACCGACGGGGTGTACCTGCTGCCGGCCTCGACCCAGTTCGAGACCTACGGCTCGGTGACCGCGTCGAACCGCTCGATCCAGTGGCGCGAAAAGGTCGTCGAGCCGCTGTTCGAGAGCCTGCCCGACCAGGTGATCATGGCCAAGTTCGCCAAGAAGTTCGGCTGGGCCGACCGGTTCTTCCGCAACATCAAGCTGGACGGCGACGCGCCGTCGGTCGAGGACATCACCCTCGAGATCAACGCCGGCATGTGGACCATCGGCTATACCGGGCAGTCGCCGGAGCGTCTCAAGCTGCACATGGCCAACCAGCACACGTTCGACAAGACGACGCTGCAGGCCGTGGGCGGACCGGCGGACGGCGAGTATTACGGCATGCCGTGGCCCTGCTGGGGCACCGCCAAGATGGGGCATCCCGGCACCCCCAACCTCTACGACATGTCGAAGCGTGTCTCGGAGGGCGGGCTGACCTTCCGCGCCCGGTTCGGCGTGGAGCGCGACGGCCAGAACCTGCTGGCCGAGGGCGTCTACTCGCTCGGCTCGGAGATCCAGGACGGCTATCCCGAGTTCACCATGCAGATGCTGATGGATCTGGGATGGGACAAGGACCTGACGGCGGAGGAGCGTGCCGCGATCGACGCCGTGGCCGGTGCGAAGACCAACTGGAAGACCGACCTTTCGGGCGGCATCCAGCGGGTCGCCATCAAGCATGAGTGCGCGCCGTTCGGCAACGCCAAGGCGCGCGCGGTGGTGTGGAACTTCCCGGATCCGATCCCGCTGCACAGGGAGCCGCTCTACGCTCCGGACCGCGATCTGGTGAAGGACTATCCGACCTATTCGGATCGGAAGCTTTACCGTCTGCCCACCATGTACGCCTCGATCCAGAAGAAGGACTTCTCCAAGGACTATCCGCTGATCCTCACCTCCGGCCGTCTCGTCGAATACGAGGGCGGCGGCGAGGAGTCGCGGTCCAACCGCTGGCTCGCCGAGCTTCAGCAGGACATGTTCGTGGAGATCAACCCGCGCGACGCCAACGATCTCGGCGTCAGGAACGGGGCCCAGGTCTGGGTCGAAGGTCCCGAAGGGGCCAAGGTCAAGGTCATGGCCATGATCACCCAGCGCGTCGGCGCCGGGGTCGCCTTCATGCCCTTCCACTTCGGTGGACATTTCCAGGGCAAGGACCTCAGGCACAAATATCCGGAGGGCGCCGATCCCTATGTGCTGGGCGAGAGCAGCAACACCGCGCAGACCTACGGCTACGATTCGGTCACGCTGATGCAGGAGACGAAGACGACTCTCTGCAAGATCTACGCGGCATAAGGAGGAAACAGAGATGGCACGAGCAAAATTTCTCTGCGACGCCGAGCGCTGCATCGAGTGCAATGCCTGCGTGACCGCGTGCAAGAACGAGCACGAGGTGCCGTGGGGGATCAACCGCCGGAGGGTCGTCACGATCAATGACGGCAAGCCGGGCGAGAGGTCCATTTCCGTGGCCTGCATGCACTGCTCGGATGCGCCGTGCATGGCGGTCTGTCCGGTGGACTGCTTCTACCAGACCGACGACGGGGTGGTCCTGCACTCCAAGGACCTGTGCATCGGCTGCGGCTACTGCTTCTATGCGTGCCCGTTCGGCGCGCCGCAGTTCCCGCAGGCGGGCAATTTCGGGTCCCGCGGCAAGATGGACAAGTGCACGTTCTGCGCCGGCGGCCCGGAGGAAACCCACTCGACGGCCGAGTTCGCCAAGTACGGGCGCAACCGGATCGCGGAAGGCAAGCTGCCGCTCTGCGCCGAGATGTGCGCCACCAAGGCGCTGCTCGCGGGCGACGGGGATGTCGTGTCCGGCATCTACCGCGAACGCGTCGTGGCCCGGGGCTTCGGCACCGGCGCCTGGGGCTGGGGCACCGCCTACGGCCAGAAGGGCAGCTGATCCGTATCGCGCGGGGGGCGGGAGACCGTCCTCCGCGCCGAACGGTCTGAGCGGGCGGGCGCGAGCCCGCCCGTGTGCCATCTGCCCCTGTGCCGTCTGGTTGCGTACGAGGTGCTTGTCCATGATCAAGACGTTTTGCAGGCTGCTGATCCTCGCGCTGTCCGTGGCGCCACTGGCCTGGGCGCCGGCCGCGGCCCAGCAGGGCGGCGCGGCGGAGCAGCCGGCGCCGCGCGCCTCGACCGGCGGCGCCCAGACCCTGGAGGACATCCTCGCCCGGCAGCGTGGCGAAAATCTGGACGACGGGTTCCGCCGCGAGGCGACCGGCGACCCCGCCAGGGCGGCCGGGATCGCCGCGCAGCTGGGCACGCTGGGCGGCGCGTCGGACTCGGACGTGTTCCGCGCGCTGCGCTACGGCAGCGCCGACGTCACGGTCTCCGCGCGGGGCCCGGCGACGGACGTCATCATCCAGGATTCCGGCATGTGGTGGCTGGAGCTCCGCAAGGGTCCGCTGCTGATATGGGGCGGATGGCTGCTGGCGGCGATGATCGTGGTGGTCCTGGTCTATCTCTCCATCCGCGGCCCGATCCGCATCGAGGGCGCGAAGACCGGCCGGTCGATCCTCCGCTTCAGCGCCATCGAGCGGTTCAGCCACTGGCTGCTCGCCGGCTCCTTCATCCTGCTCGGGCTGAGCGGGCTGATCACGCTGTTCGGGCGGTTCGCGCTGATCCCGATATTCGGCAAGGACTTCTTCTCGGTGATCGCGCTCGCCTCGAAATGGATCCACAACAACGTCGCCTGGGCGTTCATGGCGGCGCTGGTCATGGTGTTCGTCTGCTGGGTGGTGCACAACGTGCCCAACCGGGCGGACCTGATATGGCTCGCCAAGGGCGGCGGGCTGTTCTCCAAACACGTGCACCCGCCGGCGCGCAAGTTCAACGCCGGGCAGAAGATCGTCTTCTGGGTGGTCATCGTCCTCGGCATCTCGATCTCGGCCTCCGGGCTGTCGCTGCTGTTCCCCTTCGAGATGCCGATGTTCGCCAAGACCTTCGAGATCCTCAACGCGCTCGGCCTGCCGCAGCTCTTCGGCATGGGCGAGCTGGCGACGGAGATGACGCCGCACGAGGAGATGCAATACGCCCAGCTCTGGCACAGCGTCGTCGCCTTCGTCTTCATGGCGATCATCATCGCGCATATCTATCTCGGCTCGGTCGGCATGGAGGGCGCGTTCGAGTCGATGGAAACCGGCGAGGTCGACAGGCAATGGGCCAAGGAGCACCATTCTCTGTGGTACGAGGAGGTGGTCGCCGAGGAGCAGGAAGCCGCCTCCCGGGAAGCCCCGGCCACGCCCGCGGAATGAGATGGCGTTCCGGGCGTTACTCGCGGCGCTGGTTCTGATCCCGTCGGTCGCCGCGGCGGGGGATTTCTTCACGCTCAAGGGCCACGGCGGACCGATCAAGGGGATCGACGTCTCGCCGGACGGCAGCCGCATCCTGACGGCGAGCTTCGACTTCTCGGTCGGGCTGTGGCGCGGCAAGACACCGGTGTGGCTGGAAGCGCACCGCGCGGCGGTCAACGCGGTGCGGTTCGTCGACCGTCACCGGGCGGTCTCCGCGGGCGACGACTTCCAGCTCTATCTGTGGGATCTCCGCACCGGCAAGGGACGGCGGCTGGGCGGCCACCAGAACAAGGTCAACGCGCTGGAGCTGTCGCCCGACGGCGGAACGGTGGCGGCGGCGAGCTGGGACGGCTCGATCGGGTTGTGGCCGCTCGACGGCGGCAAGCCGCGCTTCCTCAAGGGCCACCGCTCCAATGTCAGCGACGTCGCCTTTGCGGATGACGGGAAAACGCTCTACTCGGGCTCGGCGGACGGCACGATCCGCACCTGGGATCCGGAGAGAGGGACCCGCAAGCGGTTCTTCCTGCGGCACGGCTTCGGCGTCAACACGCTGGTCCTGAACGACGCGGCGACCTGGCTGGCCTACGGATCGCTGGACGGGACGATCCGCGTGGTGGACGCGGAGACGGGCAACCGGATCGCCGACTTCACCTCCGGCCGCAGCCCGATCCTGGCGATGGCGGCCGACCGGGACTTCGCCACGCTCGCGGTCGGCGACGGCGACGGCTTCATCAAGGTGATCGACATCCGGTCCTGGTCGGTGCTGCGCAATTTCCGGGCCACCCTGCGCGGCCCGGTCTGGGCGCTCACCTTCTCGGCGGATGGCAGGAACATCCACGCGGGCGGGCTCGACGACGCGATGTACAGCTGGCCGGTGGAGTCGCTCGGCCGGTACGAGAGGATGACCCGCGGGGAACGCAGCTTCCTCAAGAAGCCGGCGACGATGAGCAACGGCGAGCGCCAGTTCCAGCGCAAATGCTCGATCTGCCACGCGCTCGGGCCGGACGGGCGGCGCCGCGCCGGCCCGACCCTGTTCGGCATATTCGGGCGGCGCGCCGGCACGCTCGCCGGGTACAGCTACTCGCGGACGCTGAGGGGTTCGGACATCGTGTGGAACGAAGGCACCATCGACGCGCTGTTCGACCAGGGCCCGGACCACTATATTCCGGGCTCGAAGATGCCGATGCAGCGTATCGTGAAACCCGCCGACCGGGACGACCTGATCGCATTCCTCAAGCGCGCGACCACGGATCGGGAGAACAGTCGATGAGAGCCATGCTGCTCGCGTTTCTGGCCATGGCGGTGATCGCCGTCGGCGCGGATATCCTGCTCGACCTGATCGGCTTCTCGACCCAGGCGGTCACATCCGGCGCGGCGGTCCGCAGCGGCTGAACGGGAGGGGGTATCGGGGCGCGGAGAACCGCGAAGCCCGGCAAGCGCACGTGTCGAAGTCCCGACCCCGCCCTTCGAGAGTCCCCTCGCCCGCGCCGCGCTTCAACCGGACGATCGCGCTTGCCGCGGGCCTCGCGCTGCTTCTCGGCGCCGGCGGGGCGGAGGCGCAGATCGCCAGGTTCGCCTTCGGCAATGCGGACAACCCGAGCCCGGGCGGCGCCGCCGCGCATGGGCGCTACGCCCGGGGGTGCCTCGCCGGGGCGATGCAGCTGCCGGAGACCGGGCCGGGCTGGCAGGCGATGCGGCTGTCGCGAAACCGCAACTGGGGCCATCCCGCCATGATCGCCTTCGTCGAACGCCTGGCCGGCAAGGCGCAGGCGGCGGGCTGGCCCGGGCTCTATGTCGGCGACATCAGCCAGCCCCGGGGCGGGCCGATGCTTTCCGGCCACGCCTCGCACCAGATCGGGCTCGACGTCGATATCTGGCTGCGCCCGCCCAGGAGTCTGAAGCTGACCCGGGCGGCGCGCGAGAGGATCTCCTCGACCTCGGTGGTGGCGCGGAACCGGCTCCGGGTGAACGGGCGCTGGACCGACTCGCATTCCAGGGTCCTCGAGGCCGCCGCGCAAGACGGCGCGGTCGCGCGCATTTTCGTCAACGCCGCGATCAAGCGCCGCCTCTGCGAGACGCGGCGCGAGGGGGATTCCCGCTGGCTGCGCAAGGTGCGGCCGTGGTGGGGCCACACCACCCATTTCCATGTCCGCCTGCATTGCCCGAAGGGCGAACGCTGCGTCGCACAGGCGCCGATACGCCCCGGCGCGGGCTGCGACAAGTCGCTCGACTGGTGGTTCAGCCGCGCGGCGCTCCACCCGCCGCCGCGGGACCCGAAGAAACGGCGGCCGCCGCTGATGCTGGCCGATCTGCCGCGGGAATGCAGCGCGGTGCTGAGGTCGCGGTGAGGCGCGCCGAGGCCCCTGCTCCCCTACTCCGCCGCTTCCAGCTTGTCCTGGGTCCTGAGGTCGAAATCCGACGCGTCGTGCCGCTCGTGCAGCTGGTCCTCCGCCGGGCCGCTGATCCGGTTGACCTTGCGCCCGCGGATCACCGGCTCGCGGGCCGCGATCTCGCGGTACCAGCGCACCACGTTGGCGTAGTCCTCCGCCGCCAGGAATTCGGCCGCGTCGTAGAGCTTGCCGGTGGTCAGCACGCCGTACCACGGCCAGATCGCCATGTCGGCGACGGTGTAGGCGTCGCCCGCGACATAGGCGGTCTCGCCGAGGCGCTTGTCGAGCACGTCGAGCTGGCGCTTCACCTCCATGGTGAAGCGGTCGATCGGGTACTCCATCTTGTAGGGGGCGTAGGCGTAGAAATGCCCGAACCCGCCGCCGAGATAGGGGGCCGAGCCCATCTGCCAGAACAGCCATGACAGGCATTCGGCCCGTTCGGACGGATCGTCCGGCAGGAACGCGCCGAATTTCTCCGCCAAATAGAGCAGGATCGCGCCCGATTCGAACACCCGGGTCGGTTCGGGCGTCGTATGATCCACCAGGGCGGGGATCTTCGAGTTGGGGTTGATCGCGACGAACCCGGAGCCGAACTGGTCGCCCTCGCGGATGTTGACCACCCAGGCGTCGTACTCCGCGCCGTCATGCCCGGCGGCCAGCAGCTCCTCGAGCATCACGGTCACCTTCACGCCGTTGGGCGTCGCCAGCGAATAGAGCTGGAGCGGGTGGGCGCCGCGCGGCAGCGCCGTCTCGTGCGTCGCGCCGGAGACCGGGCGGTTGATGGAGGCGAAGGTGCCGCCGTTCTCGCGTTCCCAGGTCCAGACCCTGGGCGGTTCGTAGTCTGCGGTCATGGCGGCGTCCTCCGTGACGATATGCGCGCGGGCTCGCCGCGTCTCATAGCGCGCCGCCGCGCCGCGGTAAATCCCCGCCGGAGGGCGAGCTCGATCTCAGCTGCGCGCCGGGCAGTCGATGTGGCGGATGGTGTATCCGGGGAAGCGCGCCTTCCAGGCGCCGTCGAAAGCCGGACCGGAGGTGCCGGCGCGCGCCCGCACGACATACTCGGCGACGGTCTTCCCGGACGCCGTGACCTCGACCTTGTAACCCAGCTTCCTGAGCTGGGCGACCCGGCGGCGGGCGTTGCTCCCGTTGCGATAGACCCCGAGGGAAACCACGTTGGGAAGAGCAGCCTTGCGCAGGATCGCGACATCCCGCACGCCCTTGCCGCGAAGCTCGCGGACCTTTTCCTCGGCCGCGTTGCGGCTCGCCGCCGGCGGCAGATGGACCCAGTGCCGGCTGGCGTCCTGCCGGTTTTCGTGCACGATGTCGATGATCTCCGCGCCCTGCTCCTGCATCCACGAAGCGGCTTCGGTCGCCGCGCTCCGGTCCTTGAAGTTTCCGGCGCGCACGCATACGCCGCTCAACGCGTCGGCGCTATCCGGCTCGGACGCCGTCGCCACGATCGCCCGCGGTCGCTCGGTCTCCGGTTCGGACGCGGCCCCGGATGAAGCGACCCGTTCGGGTTCGGGCGCGGGCTCGAAGGGTTTCGCGGATGGCGGCGGAGCCGGAGCGGCGCCGCCGGACGGCTCCCCGGGATCGCGGCCGCGGGAGCGGACGTCCCGGGCGCGCGCGTAGGCGCGCCGCGCGAGACGCGTGTATATGTCGCCGAGATTGGCGTAGACGACGGCGTCGGGCTTGCGTTCCGACGCGGCCAGGAGGGTTCCGAGCGCGTCATCGAGCCGGTCCTGTTGAGCGTACAGCACGGCGAGGTTGTTATAGGGCTCGAACATGTCGGGATGGTCGTCGCGGAGTCGCTCGAAAATGGCGATCGCATCGGCGGAATTTCCTTCCCGCGCCGTCAGGATGCCGTCGATCAGCCGCACCCGCGGTCCGGTCGGGTCGCGCCGGAGCAGCGGGCCGATCTTCTCGCGCGCTTCCGAATAGCGCTCCTGCTGGACCAGCGCCAATACCTCGTCGACCGCATCGGCGGCCGGCGCGGCGCCGGGCCAGGCGACCGCCGCCGACACCCAGCACGCGGCCAGCGCCCGCCTGATGCGGCCTGCTCGCGGGCGAGGGGACGCGCGCCGGAAAGAGGAACTTGTCAACGGGTTCACTGCCTATCGTGAGCCTGTAACGGGGACGACATCCGACCCCGATTTTAGCGTAGTCATATCGAATCGACATAGTGCAATTTGATAACGGCATCGAAAGCGGGCCGCAGCCCGGTACCCGCCGATCCGATCCCCCGGACGGCGACAGGGCGTAAGTGCGCCGCGGCCGTCGGCCGCGGCGGGAAATCCGGACTAGACCCCCTGCATTTCCCGGCTCTTCGTGAACCCGGCCATCTGTCCGGCGATCAGACGGTTGGAAATCGCCCGGACGTCCGCTTGCAGCGCTTCCGCCATGTCGACCATCCCCACGACATCTCCGGGAAGCCCGGAATTCGGGAGCGCGCCCGGCCAACCGGCGGCGGCGCGCATGGTGGGTCCGACCTCCTCCAGCGCATCGGCCGCGATCGCGGCCTGCTCGAGGCTGCTCGGCGATCCGCCGGCATCGAAGCGCGCGTCGAGCAAACGGTCCAGCACCTCTCCGATATGTTGCGCCGCTACCAGCGTCTCGGCCTCCTGGGACGAGAACTCGACGTTTCGGTTGGTCGCTTCGAGCAGGGCCCAGCCGCCTTCCTTTCCGGCATTGCGGAGCACCGTCACCGCCTTCCAGGCGATCCCCGCGAACGCCAGGCTCAGATGCATCTGCTCCAGAAGACCGGCCAAAGAGAGGTTGCCCTCGGCGCCGGTTCCCATCTCGGTGACGAAATAGCGGGCATCCGGTTCTTCCGTCGTGTCGAGGCGCAGGCCCGCGGTGCGCCTGCCGTCCTGCGTTTCGGCGCCGGCGTCGATCAGCAGGGTGCCGGCGAGTTCCTCCAGCCACCGCGGCGCACGCCCCCCTCTCTCGCCGGCTTCCACCTCGGCCCGCAGGGTGTGGCACTCGTGCGGGTCCTGAAGCCGCATCAGCGCCTGCATCGCGTTGAGGCCGTAGCACGCCGTCATGCGCTGCCTTACCGGCCCGGGGAGCCGGCTCGCGGCGATCTCGAGGGTGTCGAATTGCCGGTCGAGGACGATCTGGCCGGGGCCAGTGCCGAGTTGGAGCCTGCGGTCCGCCTCCGCTCCGATCCGCTCTTCCAATGCCGTCATGTCGAGAAGAACCGCCTCGTCGGCCGGCCTCGCCACGCGGTCGGTTTCGGTCGCCGCTTCGACCTCCGGCCCACCGGGCCGGTTCGTCGGCTCGCGGCCGGTTTCGGTTGCCGCTCCAACCTCCAGCGCAACCAGCAGGTTCGTCCGTTCGCGGCCGGTTTCGGTCGCCGGTCCAACCTCCGGCGCGCGTGGCTCGGTCGTCCGTTCGCGATCGGTTTCGCTCGCCGCTCCGACCGCCGGCGCACCCGGCACGTTCGTCCGTTCGCGGTCGGGCGATTCTCCGTCCCGGGCGCGGGTGCGGTTCTCGCGCCATGGGATCGGCTCGCGCGCGGGCTCCGCCTCCATCGGTTCCGCCGCCGCTGCCACGTCCCCGAGCCCTTCCCGCTCGGCGCCGCCGGCGTCGAACGCCGCTCCCGGTTTCATGTCCGCGGGCTTCTCCGCTTCGTCGCCGGGCGCGCCCAGCCCCGCCCGCTCGGCCAGGGCGCACAGCCAGAGGATCTCTTCCGGGTCGCAGGCATGCAGACGATATCCGGTCTTGGGCGCAAGGCGGCACTTGCGCGGCGCGCGGACCACGGGCCCGCCATTCGACGGCACCGCGCCCGCCAGCTCGGCGCGCAGCGGGAGTTCCTGTCCGTTCCAGGCGGTCTCCAGGATCCTCGCCAGCTCGGTCGTCGTGGGGCGCTCCGGACCGTTCTCCGACGGGCGCCGCAAGCCGTCGCTCATCCGAACCGACAATCGCGCCAACGGGCACAGCGTATCCGCCGGCGCCGCCCGGTATCGGTTCCCGATATCGAGCCAGCGCTCGCGCGCCCGATGCACCGCGGTCGCCAGCTCGAGGGCGAGGATCGCGTATCCGGCGATCGTTTCGGCGGAGATCCCGTGTTCGACATCACCGCTCCGGTCGTTGCGGATCCGATAGGTCTCGCCATCGGGCTCGACCGACACGCAGTCGATCCAGGCGCCGGCCGCGGCCTGGCGCTCGACGCCGCGGACGACATCCTGCGGCACGATGCCGACATCCCGGGCCAGACGTTGCACCAGCGTCTCCACCGGCTCCGGCAAGCGATCGCGGTCGCGGACCGCGTCGCCGAGCGCCTCGCAGGTGCCGGCGCTCTCCAACGCTTCCCAGTCGAGCGTTTCGCCATCGTCCAGCCGTCGGCGTACCGCCTCCGGGAGCGACTCGATCACGGCGGCAAAAGCTTCGGCAATCTGCATTCCTATCTCCTTTCGGTCGGTGCCCGCTCGGATCTCGACGCGCCGTCCCGGCCGGGGACGGTCGCGCTACTGCGCCGGCGCTTCGCCATCCCCGCTGCGCGACGGATCGGCGAACTTTTCCACGCTCAACTTGGCTCCCCGGAACACGCGAACCTTCTTCCACGGGTCCAGGCGGGCCGTCCCCGGCCCGCCGCTCGCGACCATCGCCTCATCCGACGTGCCGTCCTTGGACGAGGACATCAACTGTTCCAGGTCGACGGCCCTGTTGCCGTCCTGCCGCGGGGCGGTGGCGAGAGAGCGCACCGCGACCGAGAGCGTGCCCTCGTGGGCGCCGAGCGCCAGGCGGCCGGCCTGCGCCGGGGACACCTCCAGGGTGGCGGTAACGATTTCGGTGCGCTTGAGCTTCTCGCCCTTCTTCTTCTTCGGCGCGTCCGCGTTCTCGACCCGGCGGTCGACCGCGACCACGCGCACATCCTCCAGAATGGTGCGCGTGAACACGGTCTTGGCGCCGTCGGGGAGCCGGAGCTTGGCGGTCAGGATCACATCCACCCGGTCGCCCGGATCGACCAGCCCGGCATGGCGCGTGCCCTTGCCGAGCTCGATCGTCACCGCCCGGGTCCCCGGCCTCAGCGCCGCGGCGAGAAAGCCGCGCTGCCCCGGGCCGACGATCGCCGACCAGGTAAGCGGGGCCCCGGGCGACAGCGGCCGGCGCATGGCAAAGCCACGCAACGAGTCGACGGTCCTGGTGCCTTCCAGCAGGATGTGGCCGTGCCGAACCCGGCCTTGCTCCATGTCGAGCGTGCCCAGATCCCCGTCCCCGAGCAGCGTGCCCACCGGCAGGTTCCGGTCGGCCACGACGACCTTGCGGGTGACGGGCGCCTTGGGCGCAACTTGCTCCTGGGGCTGTCGCGCCGTGCGCACCGGGTCGGCCTCGTCCCCCGGCAGGAAGACACTGGCGAGGAAGATGGCGCCGATCAGCGGAACCGCCGCCAGCAGCCCCAGCAGGATCAGGTTTCGATATCTGTGCATCGGACGGGGTCTCCGGGTTTACCGAGAAACTTCGGCGTCATGGCAGGGAGTACTGGAGATCCTGCGACAGCGTGCGCGGGATCATCACGGCAACGGTCGGCGGCACGATCGCCACCGCGAAGGGAAGCGTCGACCGCCAACGCCGCGCCGCGGGGAAGGGCAGCAGGGCGAACGCGCAGAGGGTGAAAGCGCCGAGGGCGATGCCGAACAGGAAAATGGCGAGATCGTTCGGTCCGATCCACAGCCCGGCGACCGCGATCAGCTTGGCGTCGCCCGCGCCGAACCGTCCGCTCGAATACAGCGCGAACCCGACGCAGAGCAGGATCAGGCCGATCGCCAGATGCGTCCACAACGCGCCCGGCGGGCGGATCTGGCCGACCGCCGCATGAAGCGCGAAAAGCCCGATCAGCAGGACGGGAATCGTATTGGGCACTTTCCGCCAACGCAGATCGGTTATCGCCCCGGCGATGAACAGCGCGCAAGCGCCCCACTCCACCAGCCACAACACCGACGAACCGGCGCTTACCATCGACTCTGTCTCCAACGCGTTGGGTCCGAACAGGCCGCTGCGCCCGCGATCTAGCGCGCATCGCCGGGTTGCGGGAACGGGTCGCACCGCCCGCTCAGCCGGTGAACCGCATTGCTCACACGAACGATTTCCTCGGGTTCCTCGATGACCGGCGGGAGAGCGGGCGCACCCCGCGCCGCGCGATCGGCCATCTCGCGCACCGCGGCGAGGGCCGATGCGTATCGGCGCGCGGTGACAGCGGAAAGGGCGATGGCCATGCCCGTGCAAAGGGCGATCATGGCGAGGAAGGCGAGGCCGAGGATCAGCCGCCAGTCGCGCAGCGCGTCCTCGATCGCGCGCAGCGCCGCGATCGGCTCATGGGCCGCCGCCGCCGGCTTTTGCACGATGACGACCCAGTCGAGGCCGGAGAACCCGCCGACCGTCCGGGCGTAGACCTCGCGCCCCCCGGTCCGGGCGTAGCCCGTCAACCACTCGCGACCGACCGCGAAACCGGTCCGGTCTCCGTCGAAGCTGGCCCGTGTGGAAGGGGCGCCCTGCTTCCGCAGGTCGATGTCGGCGTTCATGATTCGCTGCGAATCGTGCCCGGAGGCGGGTTCGGCGATCAGCGCGCCCAGACCGGTCGCCACGATGACCCGGCCGGCGGAAACGTCCCGCGCGGCGCGATCGGCGATCTCCTGGACGGCCTCGATCGCCAGAACCGCCTTCATGACGCCCAGCGGAGTCTTGCCGTCCGGCGAGTCGATACGGATCGAAATGTCGACCGACCAGACGCCGGCGGATTCGTCGTACTCGACCCCGCCGACCGATGCCCCGTTCGCCCAGGCGTTCTTCCACCAGCTCTCGTCGGATTGCACGAAATCGCTCGTTGGGTTGGTCATCGCCACGTTGAAGCCATTGCGGTCGGTGAAGAATATCTCAGCGAAATAGGGCGATCCCGCGACCTGTTGACGCAGATGAGAGTCCGCCCGCGGCCAGAGTCCCAGGGTCTTGCGGGTGGGAAACCGGCGCTCGACATTTTCGATGGATGCGCTGGTCAGCCCCTCGGCCCGGTGCCGGAGGGCGGCCGAGCGCGCGGCATCGACGACGAGCCGGGACGACGCCCAGATTTTCGCTTCCAGGATTCGGCTGATCAGGAATGTGTCGATCTGCCGCGCGGTGCCGCCTGCCCGCAACGCGAGCTCGGAGCGGGCGATTTCCCTGGTCAGCGCCTGCCGGCCCCGGTCGACGCCCGCATCGATGACGTCCAGGTGATAGGTGAACAGAAAGAGCACGATCCCGCCGGCGACCGCCGCGGGAAGCGCGACGCCGAGCACGGCGTTGGAGACCAGCTCTGCCCGCAGGCTGCCGCGGAGGAGGCGCCGGGCATTCATCGTCTTGTCCCGACCGGCAGGCTGATACGGGCCACGGTGCCCTGGCCGGGAAGCGAATTCACCTTGATGGTGCCCTGATACTTTCCGACGAGATGCCCGGCCAGGGACAGGCCGATGCCCAGCGCGCCCTCCCGGGAGGTGTAGAACGGCTTGAATATGCTCCTCTGCCGGTCGGCGGAGATGCCCACACCGTTGTCGATGACGGTGATCATGATCTCTTCGTCCTTGCGCGCGGAATCGATCTTGACGATGCCCTTCTTGCCCGCCAGGTCCTGCACCGCGGCCAGCGAGTTGTCGACGAGCTCCGCGACCAGCATCTGGAGGTCGGATTCGCAGGCCAGTATCTCGGGAACTTCGCCGAGGTTCCTGATGAATGTCGCGTTGGTCGGGGTGCCGGTCGCCGCGACCACGCTCTCGATACAGGCGTTGACGTCGATCATCGTCCGGTCGACATGGTTGGCATGGGAGTCCGAGAAGACCTCCAGGCGCTTCGCAAGGCTGGCGATGCCGTTCAGTCTCTGCCGCACGCTGGACGCTATGGCGGGGATCGCCGCGACCTCCTCGTCGAGACTGGCTTCGGCCGCCAGCTCGGGCGGGAAGTCGCCATGGTGCAGGGTGTCGCGGATTCGCTGGTGCGTCTTGTGCAGGAATTCCATGCGGTCGCCGATCTCTTCGGCCGAGGAAGCGAGGATGCCGGCGACGCATTTCACGACGAACCCGTTCTGCAGCACCGAGGCGGGGTCGCGCGGCGCGGGAAGGGCCATCGGTTGCCGCGCGACCGGCGCCGCCGCGGCGCGGGCGGGGGCGTCCGACGCGAAGGGGGCTGCGGGGCGTGCCGGGACCAGCACCGGGGCTTCGGCCCCGGCGGCGATCCTTCGGTCAGGATCGGGCTGGACGGCGGCACGCCGGCCGTTGAGCCGGTAGTACAGCGCGAGCACCACCCAGAACAGGGCGAGCGCGCCGAACAGGGCCACGATTCCGCGGTCGTAATACGTCGCCTGGACCGCCGCCCTTCCGAGCTCGAATTCGAGATTGACGGTCAGCTGGTCGGCAAACCGCGAGAGTTCGTCGGACGTGGCCCGCGCGAACAGCTCCTCCGTCCGCCCCTGCCTGTCGACCAGCACCTCCGCGTGGTCCAGCAGGTTTCCGAGCGCGTTGGCCAATGGCGGCGGGTAGCGGGCATTCGATCCGCGGAGCTCGTCGATTTCGCTCTTCAGGCGGCTCTTGGCCGTCCCGGTCGGCGTCCCGAGATACAGCTTCACATCGCGCACCAGCGGCGAAACGGCCTTGACCAGGCCGGCGTTGCCGGACGACGACGCCTGCCGGGACACGCTGGCGGCGGCGAGCGGAAGATAGCGCTTGGAATTCCGCACCACGGCATAGCCGGTCTTGAACCGCTCGATGCGCTCCTCCTGCGCTTCGATGGCGCTTATGAAGGCGTTGATCTCTCCGGCGATGCGATCGGGCAGGTCGGGTATGCGGTGGGCCCTGTCGGCGAGCTTCTCCTTCAACCGTGCGACCCGGGGGATGAAGCCGGCCAGCGAGTCGAAATCGGCGAGCGGGTCGGACCTCACGCGGGTGACCTCCAGGCTCCAGCCGGTGGACAGAACTTGCATCTGCCGAACCAGATCGATCGACTTGCGGTAGTGACGGCTGCTGCCGTCATGGGCGAACAGGTACAGATAGGCGGCCGCGGCAAGCAGGACAGCGGAGACCGAGACGCCGAAGATGACCGAGCCGGATCTCATGGTGATAGCTCCTTGGATTCGCCCACCAGCGTCTTGATGAACGCCACGATCGCGTCCTTGTCCTCGTCGGGCGCCTCCCTACCCAGCTGAAACTCGAACATCGCATCGACGGCGTCTCGCAGGGTGGCGGCGGTTCCGTCGTGCAGATAGGGCGCGGTCAAGGCGGCCAGACGCAGGCTTGGCACCTTGAATGCGTGCCGGTCCTCATCGTTTCCGGTTATCGCGTAACGGCCGAGATCGGCTTCGGTGATGTCGCCCCGTTTCTTGAAATAGTCGTTCAGCACGCCGAAGACCTGGAACATGTTGCCTCCGACATTCGCGCCCTGGTGGCATGAAGCGCAGCCGTAATCCTTGAACAGCTCGTAGCCGCGCAGCTCCCGTGCGTTCAGCGCCGCCTTGTCGCCGCCCAGCCACCGGTCGAACCGGCTGTTCGGCGTGGTCAGGGAGCCCATGAACTCGGCGATCGCGTTCTTTATGTTCTGGCGATTGATTCCGTCGGCGTAGAGCTGTTGGAACCGGTTGCGGTACTTGTCGCTCCTGTAGAGCCTGGCGACGACCTCGGGCCACACGCTGCCCATCTCGAAAGGGGATTGCACGGGACCGTCGATCTGGTCCTCGAGCGTATCCGCCCGTCCGTCCCAGAATTGCTTGAAGTTCATGGTGACGTTGAACACGGTCGGCGCGTTGACCATGCCGGGCTTGTCGTCGACCCCGACCGAAACCTTGCGGCCGTCATCGCCGCCGCTCGCCAGATCGTGGCAGCTCGCGCAGGAAACCGTGTTGTCCTTCGACAGGATGGGGTCGTGAAACAGGTCCCGGCCCAGCGCCGCCCTGGCGGGATCGACATCGACCTGCTGGGGTATCGGCAGGATGGGCTCTTCGGCCCCGACACCGGCGGGAAGGGCCAGGAGCGCGCCGATGGCCACCCACAGCAGCACGGGGGAGGCGGCTCGGCCGCGATACGGGAAGTTGGTGGCGGTCATGCTATCCGGAAAAGCCCTGGAGCGCCGACATCGCGGTGATGAAGGCGGGGCCGGCGACCAGAAGCATCGTGCCGGGCACCACGAAGACCAGCATCGGCAGGGTCATCAGAACCGGAAGTCGCTCGGCCTGGGCGGCGACCCGCGCCGCCTTTTGCAGACGCGCGTCGCTGGCGATGCTCTTCATGGATTGGGACAGCGGCGTGCCGTAGCGATCGCTCTGGATGAGGGCCATCGCGAAGTCGCCGAGCCCGTCGACATCGGTTCGCTCGTAGTACTCCTCGAGCACGGCCCGGCGGTCGGAGCCGAGACGTATCTCCGCCTCGATCTGCTGAAATTCCTTCGCCAGGTTGGGCTCGATCGGCATCAGCTCCTCGGCGACGGTTATGATTCCGCGCTCCACGGTCAGCCCGGTCTCGAGGCACATCACCATCATGTCGAGGGCGTCGGGAAGGGCGGCCTTCATCTTGCCCAGACGCCGGTTGACGATGGCGCGGAGGCCGTATTCGGGCAGCATGCCGCCGACCACAAAGCCCACCAGGGCGCCCAGCCCGATGCCGTAGATCTCCTTGCCCAGAGACTCCATGCCGGCGAGGGCCAAAGCGAGGCCGGCGGCCAGCGCGAGCGCGACGGCGAGCTTGACGGCCAGGAACACCGAGAGCGCTTCCTGCTTCGAGAAGCCTCCCTTGCGAAGCATCACGGCCAGTTTTTCGCGCTCCGCGGCGCCCACCGGCACGACCATGGACAGGCAGCGCAGCAAAGCGAGCCCGAACATCCGGATACCCCGTCTTTTGTCGGGCCGGTCGAAGCCTTCCGGCGCCGGAGCCGTCGCCGCCCGGCCGCGCACGGCCGCCAGCCGCCGGTCGATCGTGCGCGCCCGCCGCGTCTCGCGGAAAATGATCGGTGCGAGGGCCAGGATCGTGACCCCGGTCGCGATGGCTCCGGTGAGCGGAAGCGTCCCCGACAACATGGACCTTGCTCTCCCCTTACTTCTCGATGCGCGAGGCGATGAACTTCGCGGTCAGGAGGCCCATGACGATCAAGCCGACCCCCCAGTGGAGCAGGTTTGTCCCCTGATCCGTGCCGAACAGCATGTCGATGGATTTCGGCGCGACGAATTTCTGCCCGATCAGCACCAGCACCGGCATCACCGACAGCACCAGCAGGGTCAGCCGGGTCTGCGCGGTGGAGGCGTGCGCCTTCATGGCGGAGCTGCGGCGTTCGCGCAGGGTCTGGGACAGGTTGGCGAATGCGGCGGAGATACTGCCGCCCGAGCGCCGCTGCAGGCGGATGACGGAGGTGAACAGCGTGAACTCGGGCAGGCGAACGCGCGCCGCGGCGGTGCGCAGCGCGGTGTCGGAGTCGAGCCCCGCGAGCAGCCCGTCGCACAGAGTGCGCAGGATCGGCTGGACGGGCGGCTGGGAGTCCTCCGAGATGACCGCGATCGCTTCCAGGGCCGGGACGCCGGCGCGGGAAAGCCGCACGATCTGGTCGATGGTCTCGGGGAATTGCCGGGTGAATGCGGTCACCTGGCGCGACTGGAACGACGACATCGCATACGCCACCCCGCCGACCACGGCGATGCCGACCAGCGGCACGGTCCACCAGCCCGAGGGGATCTGCAGCACCATCATCGCGCCCCAGAAGACCGCCCCCGCGCCGATGCCGATCGCGATGGCGCGGGGCATCGAGCGCTTCGGGTCGAGCAGCGGGTAGCGGGTCTGAACCAGCTGCCAAAACCGGCCCGACTGGGCGCGGGACTGGACGGTGCGAAAGATCTCGGCGTCGACCTCCGCGTCGCCGGCCAGCCGGTTTCCGGTCAACGGCTCGGAGACGCGCCGGAGACGCAGCCTGAACGCCTTGTCGCCGCGCCGCGACAGGGCGAACGCGACGGCGCCGCACGCGAGCAGCGCCGCCGCCGCGCCCATTATCATGAACATCGGGCTCAACTCTCGGCCTCGCCGATCCGCGGGTCGGCCTGCAGCGCCGCCATGAGCGGCTCGCGCAGCTTCACCGCATCGACCGCCTCGATCCACGCGGGCTGCCGGCCCGAGGTCTCGAACACCTGCTCGTCCTCCGGACCGGGCCGGCGGCGCCACATCTCCTCGGTGGTGACGATGTCGTTCTCGATGCCGACCACGTTGGTCGCGCTGAGCACGCAGCGATGGCCGTTGCGCAGCCGCGCGAGCTGGACGACCATGTCGATGCTGGAGGCGATCTGCCGCCGCAAGGCCGGCAGCGGTATGTCGCCGCTGCCGATCATCAGCATGTTTTCCAGCCGGGTGAGCGCATCGCGCGGGGTGTTCGCGTGCAGGGTGCACATCGATCCGGGATGGCCGGTGTTCATCGCCTGGAGCATCTCGTTGGCCTCGCCGCCGCGCACCTCGCCGACGATGATCCGATCCGGGCGCATTCGCAGCGTGTTGACCAGCAGGTCCCGCATGGTCACCTGGCCGGTGCCTTCCGCGCTCATGGTCCGCGTCTCGAGGCGGACCACATGCGGCTGCTGGAGCTGCAGCTCGGCCGCGTCCTCGATGGTCACCAGCCGCTCGCTGTGCGGGATCTCGCGCGACATCGCGTTCATGAAGGTGGTCTTGCCGGCGCCGGTGCCGCCGCTTATCAGGATGTTGAGCCGGGCCTTGACCCCGATGCGGAACATCTCCGCCATCGACGGGGACATCACGGTGCGCTCGGCCATGTCGTCGAGGCTGGTGCCCCGCATGACGAAGCGCCGGATCGAGATGGCGGCGCCGTCGAGCGCCAGCGGCGGGATGATGATGTTGACGCGGGACCCGTCGGCGAGCCTGGCATCGACCATCGGGCTCGATTCGTCGACCCGGCGTCCCACCTGGCCGGCGATGCGCTGCGCTATGTGCAGCAGATGCTGGCGGTCGCGGAACCGCAGCTCGACCCGTTCCAGCCTGCCGCGCCGCTCGATATAGGTCGAATCCATGCCGTTGATCAGGATGTCGGAGATCGTCGGATCGACCAGAAGCGGCTCGATCGGTCCCAGACCCTTGATGTCGTGCACCAGCTCGGTGACCACCCGCTGCCGGTCCAGGGGGCCGAGATCCGGCACGCCGGCCTCGGGGGTGTCGAGGAAGGCCAGGAGCTGGCCGGCGAGCTGTTCGTTGTTGAACCCGGCGATCTTCGTCATGTCCAGCGACTTGACGATGACCGGGTGGATCCGGGCGACGATCTCGCCGACCGCCGCGTCGGCCTGGGACCGCGCGCGGACGGCGGTCTCCCGCTGCGCCGTCGGGGGCGACGCGGGATCGCGGGCACCGTCCGGGGCGGACGGTGTCGAGGGTTCGACGGGACGGCTTCGCCGCCCGAAGGATCGCGCCGCCATGATCAGACTCCCCGGGACAGGGCGGCCGTGGCGGCGGCCGCCTCCGTCAGCAGCCGGTCGGTCAGCCCGGCAAGGGGTTGACGCAGCTGGCGCGGCATCCGCCCTTCCGGCCAGCCGCGGTCGGCGATTGCCGGCAGGGACGGCTCGAACGGAATCTCGACATCGGTGGGCAGGTTGGTCGCCGCCCCGGCGAGCGACCCTCTATCCGTACCCCGCCTGAACTCCCGCGTGTGGTTGCGCACCCGCAATGTCGGCTCGCGGCCGCCGATCAGATCGACGATCCGCGCGGCGCGCAGGATATCCCTGACCGTCGGCTCGGCGACGACAACGCGGATGTCGGACTGTTCGAGGACCGCGAAACGAAGAGCGGGATCGTCCAGCCCGTCGACCAGCACGAGCTGGGAACGCTGCTTCAGCTCCCCGATCAGCCACTCCAGCGCCCGGGGCGACGGGATGGGGGGCGGCTCCGGGTTCCACCGGTAGGCGTATAACGAGATGCGCTCCGACCGTTGCACCCGCACGCCGTCCAGCATCTGCGGATCCGGGAGGGGTCCGGCCGCGACCTCCAGCAGCTGGTCGAGGCCGGCCGCGGGATCGACGTCGAGCAGGACCGCCGAGGTGGCCACCGTCCGGTTGAGATCGAGCACCGACACGTAGCGGCCGCGAAGGGCCGCCTGCAGCGCGGTGGCGGCAACCAGCGTGGTCGCGCCGCTGCCGCCGGTTCCGACGAACCCGACCAGCTTTCCCGTCACCGACCCGTCGTGGTCGGAGCCGGAGATGCGCGCGACCGTTTCCTGGACGGCGGCCGCGGTGACCGGCTTGACCAGATAGTCGCTCACCCCGGCGAGCAGGAGCTCGCGGCTGCTCCTGGCCGTGCCGTCGGAGCCGATCGCGACCACGGCGGTGCCGACCTCGCAGACTTCGGCCAGCTCGTGAATCGCGCCGGCCGGGTAAGGGGTCCCGTCGACGTCGACGATCACGAGTTTCGTGGAATGCCCGTTGGAGAGAGCGGCGACGGCGGTGCGGATACCGCCGTTCCAGACCTGGGGATCCTGGTAGTGGGGCGACGGATTGCGGAAATGCAGGAACCCCTGCCGCAGGGCGTCCTCGGTCTGCCGGTCGGTGGCGAAGGCAAGCGCGGCGATGGGGCCGCTCGGACGGGATGTGCCGGGATCCGTCTTCGCCCCGGCGTCGCTTCCGCGGGCCGGCGATTGCGGCCGGGTTTCCGCGTTTCCGTTCAGCTCCGTGGGAGCCAGCGCCGCGACGATGCCATCCAGGTCCGAGTAGCCGGACGAGGTCGCGGCGTCGCCCGAGAGCCCCTCGACCAGCGCGTCCTCGAAATCGGCGGCCAACCCGTCGAACGGCGTATCCGGCAGCGGCGTTCCGTTGCCGAACAGGGAGGCGGGATCCAGAGGCTGGAGATCGTTGCCGGGATCCGCTCCGCCGCCGGGGGCGTCTTCCATACCGGACGCGAACCCTTCGGCCGATCCGTCCCGGAACAGGGACGCGGACCCCAAGTACGGGATACCGTTGCCGGGCTCCGCCCCGCCGTCGGGCATCGCCGCGCCCTCTTGGGCGTGCGCCGCGAGGAGGGTTGCCCGGCCGGCATCGACCGCCCGTTCGGGCAAGGAGGGCGCCGGCGGTGGAAAATCGGTATCGCGCGAGGGATCGAGGTTCATTGATACGCTTTCACGGGGTGACTTCCGGCCCGGGTCCGGGGATGAATTGCGGCCCGACCGTCGCCGTGGAACTCACCGGCAGGGGTTGGTATCCTCTGCCCGCCGATGCGGTGGCGTCGGGAAGGGCGAACCGGGAAAGCGGCGCTGGGCTGGCATGTCCGACCGCTTTCCCGGGGTCAGCGCGCCGGTCGCCGCGCCAATGGCGAGGCGACCGGCGTGCCCCCGGCCGCGCTCTACGGGGAGGGGGCGGGGGCCGCGGGGCTCGACCCGACCAGGTTGCCGCGCGACACCACGTCGGTCCCCATACCCTTGATGGCGGTCTGGATGTCGGTGCCGAACTGGGCAACGGCGGCCCCGATCGCGACGGTGATGATCCCCACGAGCAGCGCGTACTCCAGCGCGGAGACGGCTTCGCTGGCCCGCAGGAAGTGGCGGAAGTTTCGCATTTGACGTTCAATCATCGTTTCGTGTCCTCTCTGGATTGAGCGTTTGCCGGCGTTTCGCGCCGGCGAGACAGTTTGATGGGTCGGTTTCGGATTTCCTTCGTCTCTCAACCTCCTTTGCCTGGTTTCGGGCGATGGCCGACCGGCTGTTTCCCAGCTCTCCTCGGTGATCGGCCGCGTGCTCATGCCGGGCTCGCCGGCGGGTTGTCCTGATCGCGGGCGGGCAGGATGTGCATGTGGTAGCTGTCTCCGGCGAACAGACGGTTGGAGATCAGCCCCTGCCGCGAGGGCCGCGCGCAGACTTCGGCGACCAGCACCACCTCGCCCTCCGCCATGCCGGATTCCGCGGGCGGGCCGAGCAGGACTTCATGCCAGCCATCGCTTGCGCGCTCTTCGCACTCCTCGGCAAGCTCCGCCGTCACCGCGTCGTCGCCGAACCGGATCGAGCTGTCGGCCCAGAGAATGACGGCCCGATCCTCGCCGGTGGGGCGCTGGATGGCGGAAATCACGAAGGCCGCGTTCGTCGGGACGCCGAACTCCTGGCGCTGGAGGAATTCGCCGAGCGATTCGAGCGTGTCCTTCTCGGGCGCGATTTCCCGGGACACGAATTCCGCGAGGGTGACCGCGCTGCGCGCGCCCGCCGTATCCACGTTGACCACCGAGTGCAGGTCGAAGCACAGCATGGAGACCGTCAGCAGCGCCGCGGCGCCGAAGCCCAGCTCGATTCCGGCGGCGCCGTCGGAGCGGCGGGCGAAACGGCGGATTCGGCAAAGGGTCGAACCGGCGATCATGACTCTCGGCCCCCGGCTCATGGTGTGAGCGCGTCGGGTTCGCTGCGCGCCACTGCGATCGAGACCTGGAGCGTTCTCGACTCGGGCTCGGCGGGTGCGTCTTCGACGGGTATGGTTTCGACGGGCATGACCGGGCTGGGCACGGGTGCGGTCTCCCCGAGCAGGGCGACCTCGGGTTCGGGGGAGTCGGCGTCGGAGGTATCGGCGTCGGAGGTATCGGCGCCGGAAGAGTCGGCGTCGAAGCTCCAGGGTTCCCGGTGCCACGCGATGTGGATCCGGACCATGTCGCCGGTCCGGGTATCGGGGCTTTCCCCGTTCAGCAGATCGCCGGTGGTGAGCCCGGTATCCACGGTCACCTTCCAGGCGTCGCTGCAGTCCGGGTCCTCGGCGAGGCCGAGTTCGCGCCTGATCGCCTCGCAGGCGAGTGCCTGGACCGCCGTGGCGTCGTCGTGCACGCTGGGGTTCACGGCGACCGCGCGAGCCGCGGCGCGGGCCGCTCGGCTCATGGTCTCGTTCATGTAGACCGAGCTGAAGATCTCCATCAACCCGCCGGCCACGACGATCAGGACCGACAGGACCGCGGCCGACTCGATCGCGACCGAAGCGCAGCGCGCGCGCCAGAAATCCTGCGCGACGCACCCGCCCTGTCGGGCGATCCAGCGCCGCAGACCGCCGCGGCCGGTCGCCGCCGCTTCCTCGTTCCGCATGTCGCCGTACGTGTTTTTCATGATGGGCTCGCATCCCGTGATAGCGGCGGCGGTAGTATTGGGATCGGCGAATTCCGTCAACGATACTTTCCCGCAAGCGAGCGCCGAGACCGCCGGCGGGGACCCGCGGTCACCGGCCGGCGTCCGCGTAAGCAATTGGAGTTACGGGTGTTTCCCGGTTTCCGGGGTCTTCGCCAGGGGCCTGTGCGGCGGATCGACGCAGCGGCATGGGCAGGCGGGATCGGATTGCGGGAGAGAAGATTGTGGGTCCCGGCGACGGGCGGGAGGACGGCGCGGAAGAGGCGCCCCCCGAACTACGCGCCGAGGTCCCGCGCGACGAGATCCGTGACCCGCTCGAGCGACTCCCGGGACGCCTTGCCCAAATCGCTCAGAGCCGCGGCCACGGTTCCCGCCCGCAGCGCCGGATCGAACGGGACGACCACGTCGGGGCTGCGATCGGCGAGCGCATAGCGGATAAGAGCGGCGGACAGCGCGTAGCGGCGCATGCGCGGAAGGCACTGGACGAGCGGTGCGGGATGCTCCTTGCCGAGCCATGCGAGACGACGGACCGCCGCGCTGATGCTCGACAGGGTGGGCTCGTAGAGCAGGATGCGGGCATCGGCCCAGCGCATGAGTTCCAGCTCGATGCCCGGTTCGGACAGGCCGGTCACCAGCACGACATGCGCGCGGTTGGCGAGATGCTTCAGCAGCGCGTACAAGGCCGGCAGGGAGGGCCGCTCCGGCAGGGCTCCGGCGAGCGGATATCCGATCAGCGAGATGCCGGGCGCCACGGGCGCGGTTATGGCGTCGATCGTCTCGAAGTCGATCGACGGTTCGACCCCCTCGGCGTCTTGCGGATCCAGCGAGGAGAGGAGTGCCGACAGCCCGCCCATCGGTTCGGTGGCGAGCAGGGCCGGGACCCGCCCCGACACGGGGTCGAGGTCGACGACGGACGCGGTGCGGCCGCCGGCCGCGATGCCGTGGGCGACCGCGGAGACCACGGTCGAGGTTCCGCTGCCGGCGCTGCCGACGAAGGTGACGACGCGCCCGGCATAGGCCTGCTCGGGCGGTTCTTCCGTCGCAGCCTTGCTGGCTTCGCGGACGGCGGCAGGCGAGAGCGGTTTTACCAGGTAGTCGGAAAACCCGCGCCGCAGCAGCGCGCGGCTGAACGCGGCGGTATCGGCCGAGCCGATCGCCACCAGCGCGGTCTCGAAAGCGCATATCTCGCTGAGCTGCAAAGCCGCTTCGTCCGGGTCCGCGACGCCGTCCAGGTCCACGAAGACGAGCCTCGATGGCGGCTCGGTCGCCAATATGCGCAGCGCGTCCGACAGGGGCCCGCGCTGTATCCTGACCTCGCGGCTGGGGAGCCCGGCGCGCAACGCGCGTTCCGTCTCGGCGTCGACGGCGAAACCGCGGGCATAGGGCCGTTTGGAAGATGGCGCCATTTTCGGCTCACCGAGGGGATAACGACCGAGGGGACAACGAAAGGCCGCCCCGGACCGGTATCAGGTGCCGCCGGCGGCGGAGGCGGCGGTTTGGGCCGCGGCCTTCATCGGACGAATATTGTCCTCCACCCATCGCAAATACGCATTCAGGATCGCACCGCGCGCTGCCGGCGAACGGCCGCGCCAGGCGGCGCACAGCTCGTCGAGGGTCTTGCGGCCGCCCGCGGCAACGAGATCCGCGTCGTCCGACGCATCCCCGCCCGGCTCGGCCCGGGAACAGGCCGCCTGCAGGGCCCGCATCGACCGACCGTCCGTCAATGTCTGTTGCGTGGTCGCGACGTAGGCGCGTGCCACCTCCGAGAAACCGGAGTAATAGGGATCGTGGAGGCCAAGCTGACCTACGCATCCACCCAGGAGCGATGCGGGAACGAGCGCCGCCGCGACGCGAGCCCGGCAATGCCGGTGCCAAGAGTCAAGCAATACACATCTCCAACAGCGCCGCCGCGCGGCGGCGGGGCTCGTCGAACGATCCCCGGCCCCGCATCCCGGACCCGGATATGCGCTCAATGTTGTCACTGCCGGCACGGTGTCAATGGCGCCGGCCCTTCGCCTCGCGCATCCGTGATGCTCGCCGGACGGATCGCGGGGGGCCGCTCCGGCGATCCCCGCCAAGCGGGAACACCCGAATCCGGCCGGGGGACGACCCTGCGACGGCGCTCGCGGACATGCAAGCCCCGATTGCAGGCCGGGCACGCGGCGGGCAGTCGGAGCCTGGCGGCCCGCGACCCCTTCTCCCACCGACAATTTTCCGCGGCGTGTTGACCCAGGCATCCGCAAGGGCCACCTTTAGCCGTTGATTCCCGGGCCTATTCCGATTCCACGTCGAATTGTGCCCGAGGCGTTCATCCAAGTCGGGGGCGAAGAGCCCATGATCCAGAGATTGTATCTATCGCCGGCTGGCGGCATTCGGGCGGCCGCAGAGATTCTCGCGATGGTTGCGCTCTCCGGTTGCGCCGCCCGGCAGTCGCCGGAAAACGCGGTGAGAGGCGCGGACATCCTGCGCACCAACCTGTCGGTCGCCGCCGCCGCCCTGTCCGCGGGCCAGCCCGAGGCCGCTCGCAGGCTGTATTTGTCTCTTGCCCGGCGCTTCGGACACGCGCCGGAACCCGTCCTGGGTCTCGCCTATATCGCGTTCGGCTCCGGCGACCATGCCGGCGCAGGACGCTATTTCGCGAGATCCGCGGCCCTGGCGGAGGACGCTCCCGCGGTCAGGGGGGAAGCGCTGCTCGGCGCCGGTCGGGCGGCGCTCGCGCGCAACGAGATCGGCGCGGCCCGGCGCTATCTGCGGGAGTCGCGGGATATCGCCGGGAATTCGAGGCTGGCGCCCTGGATCGCCAACGCCGTCGCCGTCGCCGCCGCGCTCGACAACGACCTCGACACGGCGGAGGCCGCGTTCGAAGAGGCGCTCCGCCTGTCCTCCGATCATCCCCGGATCGCGGCGAATTTCGTGCGCATGCTGGTCGCGGTCGGTCGCCACGACGAGGCGGCCGGAATATTCGACCGGCACGAGCCGTCCTTCTGGCTGGACGACGACGGCGGCGCGTTGTCGCGCCTGATCGAGGAGGCACGGCGGGACCCGCGCAACTACTCGCTGGCGCTCGCCTTCGCGCCGGGCACGGCGCGGCACCTGCCGGAAACCGGCTGGCCGCCGGCGGCGGAGGGGATCGGATTGCCGCTGGCATCGGGTGTCACGCTCCGCCTCGCCGCGATAGCCGATCACCAAGCTCCGGGGACCGGGCCGGAGGGCGCCGCCGAACCGCCTGCCGACCTGCCCGATACGCCCCGCGAGGCGGCCCTGCCCGACCGGTTGACGATAGCCCCGGGGCAGGGTATGCGGCTCGCCCTCGACGGCGACGCGGCGTCGGTCCTGATCGCCTCGCCGGCGATCGCCGATGTCCAGCTCCTGTCGCCCGACATGCTGTACATCATCGGCAGAGGCATCGGACAGACCTCGATCACGGTGGTCGGAGCCGACGGACGGGCCGAGGACCGGGCCATATCGGTCGAGCTGGACCTTGACCCCCTCCGCGCGGCGCTCGCCGGCAAGCCCGAGCTCGAGGGGGTGACCGCCCGGCCCTTCGCCCACGGCGTCGCGCTGACCGGAGAGGTCTCGTCCGCCTCGTTGGCGGCGCGCGCCATCCGCCTCGCCGTCGCGGCGTTGCCGGACAACACGCCCGTGGAGAACGAGTTGCGGGTCACCGGCGCGCAGCAGGTGAACCTGGAAGTGCAGATCGCGGAAGTCCAGCGCTCCATTTCCGAGGACCTCGGGATCAACTGGGAAGCGTTCGGGGTCAGCACCGGCGACGTGCTGGGCTTCCGGATCGGCCGGCTCGTGACGGCCAACTTTCCCTCATCCTTCACGGGCGGCGACTTCACGCCGGGGATTTTCGACGGTGAAGTGGCGCCCAGCGTGTTCTTCGGCCGCGACACGCCGGGCTCCAGGGTCATGGGCATGGTAGAAGCGCTCTCCCAGGCAGGCTTGGCGAACGTCCTGGCACGGCCGAACGTGACCGCCATCTCCGGCGAACCGGCCTCGCTGTTCTCGGGCGGCGAGTTCCCGCTCCCCACCGGATACGACGAGGGGGTGCTCGTGTTCGAGTACAAGAAGTACGGGATCCTGCTGGACTTCGTCCCCACGGTCATCGATTCGAGCCGGATCTCGATGCATGTCCGGCCCGAAGTGTCGGAGCCGTCGATCAACCGGTCGGTGCAGATCTCCGGGGTCAGCGTCCCGGTCATAAACGTGCGCCGCGCGGAAACCACGGTCGAGGTGGCCGATGGCGAGTCGATCGTGATCGCGGGGCTCTTCCGCAATGCGTCGAACTCGCGGGAGGCCGGCCTGCCGGTGCTGAAGGACATCCCGGGATTCGGCCTGCTCTTCGGCAACCGGTCGACCCGGTCGGACGAGCTCGAGCTGATCGTGATCGTCACCGCCCGCCTGGTGGAACCCGGGAAGGCCTCCGGCGAATCCCGGGCGCCGGCGTCCAGGCGGGCCGGGGGCTATTACTACTGATCGCGGCTCCGCGGGCCGGCCGCGCGGCCCGCATGAGGCATTCCGGCGCACTCCCCCGTGACCGATTGACGCCTGCCTAGCGCGTCGCGGAGGGTCCCGATCCTCCCAAACGCGCGGCGGCGCGCCGACCATCGACCACTACCACCCCGTGGGGCAGCGCGACATCCTCAAGAGCGCGGCCGACGCCGCGTCCCTGGCGGCCACTCCGCGGCTCCACAGCCTGCCGGACAGGCCGGGCGACGACGACATGCGGGACAGCGTTCAGTCCTTCGCGCGCCGCTCCCCCGAACCGTGCCGCCCGCGTGAGACATTTCGCCACGCCCCGGACGTACCGGATTGACGGCTGCGGGCCGCGTGGCGGACAGTCCCCGCCCTCCGGAAGGCCCGGCACGGGTCCCTCCCGCCGCGAGGCGGAAGGCGACCGGCCGGAACCCTCCCTCGGCGATCGGGAAAAGGCCGGAATCATGTTTCACACCATCAGGGCGATCGGCGGACGGTTCCTGCGCGACACGCGCGGCGGGGCGGCCGCCATCGCCGCCACCGGGGTCATCATCATGACCCTGGGCGGCGGCGCGCTGATCATCGACCACAACCACCTCGTGGGGCAGCGCGACATCCTCAAGAGCGCGGCCGACGCCGCGTCCCTTGCGGCCACTCTGCGGCTCAACAGCCTGCCGGACACGCTGAGCGACGACGACATCCGGGACAACGTTCTGTCCTTCGCGCGAAAATACGCCGTGCTGAACGTGCTCGGGAACGTCAACGACCCGAGCATGACCGCCGAGGACGTCGCCCTTACGTTCGACATGGACCGGGATCAGATGACGGTCAACACGACCGTGGCGGCAGACACCGGAAAGACGCTCATATCCTCCTGGCTCTACGGCTACGCGGGGCCCGGCCGGGTGGCCACCGCGGCCGAGGTGGAAAGTGTCGAAACCACCCTGGAGGTCGTGCTCGCCATCGACGTCAGCGCCTCGATGGAGAGAGACCTGGGCGGCGGCGATGTCGGCCACGCGGACCCCAACAGCCGCATGTCGATCGTAAAACAGGCCGCCATCGAGATGGTGAACGTGCTGCAGCCGAGCGCCGATAGCGGAGTCGCGGTGGGGGTGGTGCCCTGGGATCTCTATGTGCGCCTGGACTCGGCGTTGCGCGCGACCTGGACCACCAGCAACTGGGCGACATATCCGAGGACGCGGTATTACGGCGGCACCTACGAATGCTGGCCCGCCGCAACCTGCACTCCGCCCTCCGCTACCCAAAGAATGGGCGGGAGTCCGCCGACCTGGCGGGGCTGCCTGGACGAACAGAGGGTAAGCGGCGACCTCGCGGACATCACGGCCGAGACGCACTGGTTCGACCATCCTTCGCAACAGGCCTTCGCCCAGGCGATCTATCCCGCCGAGTTCGGCGTAGCGTATGATTGCGAGCAAACGCCGCTGCCCTCGGGCTTCCTGCGACAGAGTTGCTACGGTCGTCCGGGTCGCGGCCGTTCGTCCCGCGTGGACTCCAGACGGGACGCACAGTTGAGCTGCGGGTCCGCCAGGCCCTCGATGCTGCCGCTCTCGACCGAGCAGACGGATATCGTCACATACATCGACGCGCTGGAGCCGGGTGGTTCAGACACCCATTCCGGGCTGGGCCTGCTGTGGGGGCAAAGGCTGCTGACGCCCGAATGGCGGGACGCCTGGGGCGACAACACCCATCCGGTGGACAATGACGCCAACGTGCGCAAGGCCATCGTGCTGCTCACGGACGGCGACGACACGCAATGCGGCGACGTGGACACCGATTGTTCGGTTACCAAGCTGGGGTACCACCGCGCCGACGTGTGCGACGCCGTCAAGGACTCCGGTTCGGAGATTTTCGTCGTCGCGGCGATGCCCCCCAGGGATGTGAGGGGAGATTTGGGTACCGCCCTCACCAATTGCTCGAGCCAGGGCGAGCATCCGGGAACCTACACCTTCCTCAACAACAGCGACGCGGCAACCCTGAAGGCGGCATTCACCAGTATCGCGCGGCAGCTTCGATCGGTGAGGCGGATCTATTGATCCGGCTGGCGGGAGGAGGTCGCCGGCCGGTCGTCGGCTTCGGCGACGGATTCCTCGATGATCCTCAGCCCTGCGGCGACGGCCTCGTAGAGGCGCTGTCCGGCTTCGGTCGGGGTGATGCCCCTGTGGGACGGTTCGAGAAGCCGCGTGGCAAGCTGCCGCTCGAGGTCGGCGACCAGGCGCATGACCGAGGACCGGGCGGTACCCAGCTCCTCGGCGGCGTGCGAGAAGCTGCCCAGCCGCGCGACGCTTTCGAACGCGATCAGCGTGGCTTCGGAGGGGATCTGGTACGAGCCGATTTGTTCCATGATGCACCTGTTCCACGCTCTGGCGGATCGCCGTTCCGATATCCCGCGCCCTCGAAAGCGCCTGCCGGTCGACGGCCCGCGGCCCCGGCGCTCCCTCGGGCCGTCATCGGGATGGCTGCAACGCTGCCGCGTCATGCCGACGCCGGAGCACGCTTTCCGCCCCCGATTCCGTTATCAGCTCGGCTGCGAAAAGGCAAATGCGGACATGATGGAATGATATGCGTCTCCCGCATATCGATGGCGCCGAGACGCGCGAGCGAAAGGGCCGCATCCCGGTGATTTGGCGCTTTTGACATGACGCAGATGATATGGTAATATGCTTCTGATGCTATGTTCCTATGCTTCTGAAGATATGCTGTACAAAGGTTCCATTCGGATTCCGGCGGAGAGCGCGCTGATCGCCTTCGAGAGCGCCGCCCGGAACGGCAGTTTCTCGCGAGCGGCCAAGGAGCTGCAGATCTCGCGATCGGCGGTCCGCAGCCGCGTAGCGGGGCTCGAGAAACAGTTGTCGACCCGGCTGTTCGAACGCTCTCGGTCGGGGTTGAGCCTCACCGAAGCGGGTTGCCGTTTCCGCGATGCGGTGGTCGCGGGCCTGTGCGTCATCGAGGACGGCGTCGCCGAGGCCGCCAGCCGTTCCGATCGCGACCGGGCGGTCTGAGGCCGCCTCAAGGGGGGATGCGGGATCCGCGGGGTTCGCAACCGGCGCCCAACTCCTCCCCATCCGTCGATGCCCTCGCCGCTTCTCCGCGCTACGCCGACAGCCGGAGCAACGACAGGCACCGCCTTGCGTTCGAATTCTTGCGGCCGGTCTCGGTCAGAACGGCAACCAGCCTGTTGCCGAGCTCGACGAATCCCTCGCCGAGCGAGACCACCGTGCCGGCATCGAGATAGCGCTCGATGAAGTGGCGCCATCCCATGGCGATGCCGCGCCCGCAGGCGGTCGCTTCCAGCACCTGAATGTAGCTGTCGAACAGCGCGTAGCGGGGAGGGCGCGCCGGGCCTCCCGCGGCTTCGAACCAGTCCGACCAGGACGCCCATCCCAGGTTGGGCCCGGACAGGTCGAGGAACGTCAACTCGCCCCAGCCGGCGGTGGGCCCGTAGACGATCTCCGCGTGGGCGGCGGCATATTCGGGAGAACAGATCGGACGTATCTCCTCTCCGAGGATCACCGCCGTGTCCCCGGGAGCCACGCCGGGAACCGCGTCATCGGCGCTCCAGATCACGACCACATCGGCGTTCGGCTCGACGGGCCGATCCTGCGGCGAGCTCCGATGGATCGAAACGCGTATCCCGACCTCGCTGCCGAGCGCTTCCCGAAGCGCGCCGTAGCGCGGGAACATCACGAGCTGGGACACGTCGTGGGAGCACGCGATGACCACGTCTCCTCTGTCCGGCCGGCCGGCGGCTTCCTCGGTGCCGACCTGAATGACGCCCAGCCCGGCGACGACGGCATCGCGGAACCGAAATCCGGCGGGAGTCAGCGTCACACCGGACCTGGAACGTTCGAACAACCGGGTCGCCAGCTGTTCCTCCAGGGCGGCGATGCGGCGGCTGAGCGCGGATTGCGAAGTGCGCAACTCGTCTGCGGCGGCGGTGAAGCTGCCGTTCCGCGCAGCGCTCTCGAAGGCGATCAACGCGCTGATCGACGGGATTCGGTAGGGGCCACGCTCCTTCATGCCATTCGCAATGCCCACGCATCAGAAAAAAGGGGCCGTCTTCAACCGCACGTTGCCGGCCGCGCCGTGCGGCGGTCGGTCCAGATTGCCCCGCGGCAACCCGAAAGCGGACCCGTTGGCCGCTCTGGCGAAACTGGCTAACCGGACGAGCATGCGCGATTTGCCGTCGCCACTCAACAGAATCCTGAAGACGACACGGGAATCGTTCCGCCCCTCGCCCCACGGGCGCCGCGGGACGGCCCCGTCGAGCGGGCGCGAACGGCTCACGGGTCCTGGTCCCAGTCGGGGTCGTCGCTGGGCGAGAGCGGGGTGTCGCCCTCCAGCAGGCCCCTGCCGGGCACGTGGTTGATCTCGAGCCGTATGCCGTCCGGATCCTCGAAGACGAAGAAGTAGTAGCCCGGCGCCCAGTCGCCCTCCATCGGCCCGCGGTCGATCCTTGCCCCCATCCCGCGCAGCTTCGCTGCCGCCTCGTCCACGTCCCCGCGCGAGCGGGCGCGGAAGCACAGATGGTGCAGGCCCACCCGGTTTCGCACGAAGCGTTCGTCCTCCCATTCCGGCGCGGAGCGCTGGATGCCGAGCGCGGTTCGCCCGCCCACGTGATAGACGAAGTTGTTGCCGTCATAGACCTTGTGCATGCCGAGAAACGGCAGCAACTCGCAATAAAACGCGCGCGCTTCGTCGAAGCGGCTCACGGTCAGGATGACATGCGCCATGCCATTGATCCGGATCATGCGGGCCTCCGTTTCCGGCCGGGCGGCCATGCGCCGCCCTTCATTGAGGAAGTTTATCAGGGCGATGCGAAATCGGTATTGGGTGAGGGATCGTTCGCGCCCTAAATCCGGGTTGCCGGGAGGCGCCGCAGCCTCCCCGGATGACGGGAAGCGGGGGGTATGTTCGAAAGGCGAAGCGATCTGACCAAGTTTCTCGCGGTCGCGGACGCGGGAAAGATACTCACGGCGGCCGACCGGCTGGCGATCACCCAGCCGGCGCTGTCCCGCGTCGTCGCGAGACTCGAGGAACAATTCGGCGGGCAGCTTTTCGAACGTATTCCGACGGGCGTGCGGCTCACGGAGCTCGGGGCCACGGCCGCCGATCTCGCGCGTCGCATTCTCGAGGAAATCGAGATCGCCGAGAGCACGATCAGGGACCTGGTCCGCGGCCGGTCCGGCCGCATCAGGATCACGGCGAGCCCGGTATGGATGCAGGCGGTCCTGCCCGCCGCGATCACCGAGTTCCGCGACGCCTGCCCCGGGATCGAACTGAAGCTGCGGACCGCGAATGTGAGCGAGGGGCTGCGCCGGCTGGAGGAGGGAGAGAGCGACCTCCATTGCGGCGGAATCGATGCGCTGGAACCCCTTCCGCCTTGGCTCAAGCGGGAAACCCCCCTGAAGGTCACATGGGGCGTCGTCGCGCACCGGGATCATCCGCTCCACCAAGCAGAGGTGGCGCTCCCCGCTCTCGCCGATTGCCCGTGGATCGACTATGACGGGATCCCGCCGGCCGGGCTGCGGAACGGCAACGGCCGGCCTTCCCTGGCCACGGTGCTCGACGAACTCCACGCAGTCACCAGGAGGCGGGTCGCCACCGTCATCGGCGCCGGGGCGACCGGGCTGTTCCTGCTGGGGACCGGCCCCTACCTTTCATGGCTTCCCTTGCCGTTCCTCGAAGCGATCGCCGCACCGGCTCTGAAGCCCCTGCCGATCGACTTCGCGAAGCACCGTTACCGGACCGGCATCGTCTGGCGGCGCTCCGCGGAAAGCCTGGCGGCGTTTCGCACCCTGCAGGAGATGGTGCGGGCGGCGGCGGCGCGCCAGGCGGGCTGAACCCCGCGCCGCAGACCGGCGCCCCGACGATATTCGGTTGCCAACGCAGCAGCGCTGAGCCATAGAATCGCGGGTCACGTCTTCAGCCTGTCCCGGGGTGGCTCGATGCGCGCGGAGCGGAGCGGAATTGGGGATGTCGTCCGGCGCGACCGGCGCCGGGCAGCAAGCCTCTCATGACCGACACCGGGAGCACGCTTCCCGACCTCGCCACCCATGACACCTCGCCGAAGCTGCTGCGCCGGAATGCGGCGATCCGCGGCGACCGGCCCTGCCTCAGGGAAAAGCACCTGGGCATCTGGCAGACCATGAGCTGGGGCGAGGCCGCGGCCCGGGTACGGGAAATCGCCTGCGGCCTGCAGACGCTCGGCCTGGAGCGCGGCGACCGGGTGTCGATCATCGGCGACAACCGGCCGGTGCTCTACAACGCCATCCTCGCGATCCAGTCGCACGGCGGCGTGCCGGTGCCGATCTACCAGGACTCGGTGGCCGACGAGACGCGCTACGTGCTCAACAATGCCGAGGTGCGTTTCGTCTTTGCGGAAGACCAGGAACAGGTCGACAAGGTTCTCGAAGTCAAGGACGACTGCCCCACCATCGAGACGGTGATCTATGACGATCCGCGCGGTCTCCGGGACTACGACGCAGGCGGCCTCTTCAGCATCGAATTCCTGATGCGGGAGGGCCGCGCGTGGGATGCGGCGCACCCGGATTTCTACGACGCGGAGGTGGACCGGGGCACGGCCGACGAGACCTCGATCATCCTCTATACCTCGGGCACGACGGGGAACCCCAAGGGCGTCGTCCTGTCCTACCGCAACATCCTGGTCAGCGCACTCAACTCGGTGCGCCTCGAAGGGCTGCGGGAAACCGACGAGGTGCTCGCCTATCTGCCCATGGCCTGGGTCGGCGACCACATGTTTTCGTGCGGACAGTCCCTGGTCGCCGGGTTCTGCGTCTGCTGCCCGGAATCGGCGGACACCGTGCTCAACGATTTGTGGGAGATCGGGCCGACCTATTTCTTCGCGCCGCCGCGCATATTCGAGAACGTGCTGACCACGGTCATGATCCGCATCCAGGATTCGGGGTGGCTCAAGCGCAGGCTGTTCTTCCACTTCCTCGAAGTCGCCAAGCTGTACGGCAAGAAGATCCTCGACGGGCAGCCGGTCGGTACGGCCGGGCGGTTCCGCTACGCCCTCGGCTCGACCCTGATCTACCGGCCTCTGCTGAACACGCTGGGGCTGACGCGCGTGCGGGTCGCCTACACCGCGGGTGAGGCGATCGGCCCCGACATCTTCGATTTCTTCCGCAGCATCGGGCTGAACCTGAAGCAGCTCTACGGCATGACCGAGGCGAGCGTGTTCATCACCATCCAGCCGAACGGAGAAGTCCGGTCGGACACCGTGGGCCGTCCGGCGACCGAGGTCGAACTCAGAATCGAGGACAACGAGGTCCAGTTCCGCAGCCCCGGCGTGTTCGTCGAGTATTTCCGCAATCCGCAAGCCACCGCGGAGACCAAGACCGAGGACGGGTGGTGCCGGACCGGCGATGCCGGGTTTGTCGACGACGAGGGCCACCTCAAGATCATCGACCGGGCCAAGGATGTCGGCCGTCTCAACAACGGCACGATGTTCGCCCCCAAATATATCGAGAACAAGCTCAAGTTCTTTCCCGACATCTTCGAAGCTGTCAGCTTCGGCCACGAACGGGACTACGTGACGGCGTTCATCAACATCGACCTCGAGGCGATGGGCGACTGGGCCGAGCGCAACGGCATCTCATACGCCAGCTACCAGGAACTGGCCGGACTGCCGCAGGTCTACGACATCGTCCAGGACCGGGTGGAGCAGGTGAACCGGGACCTCGCGGCGGACTCCACCCTGGCGGGCGCCCGGATCAGGCGGTTCCTGGTCCTGCACAAGCAGCTCGACGCCGATGACGGGGAGCTGACCCGCACCCGCAAGGTGCGCCGGCGGCACGTGGCCGACAAGTACGCGAGCCTGGTCGAGGCGCTCTATTCCGACCGCGACCGTTGCGCGATCGAGACGGAAGTCACCTTCGAGGACGGGCGCAAGGGCACGATCAGCGCCGATATCCTGGTCCGCGACATCGCCTCGACCGACGCCGCGAGGAGCGCCGCATGAACCAGGCGGCGCCGGCCGATACGGACGCGGACCCCGCAGCCTCCGGTCCGATCCTCAACCTCAACCGGATTTCGCTCGCCTTCGGCGGCGTTACCGTGCTGGACGACGTGAGCTTCGATATCCGCGAGGGCGAGATCCGCGCGATCATCGGCCCCAACGGCGCCGGCAAGTCGTCGATGCTCAACGTGATCAACGGCTTCTACCACCCCGACGACGGAACCATCACCTACAAGGGCGAGACCCGCGCGAGGATGCGGCCGGACCAGGCCGCGCGCCAGGGAATCGCGCGCACCTTCCAGAACATCGCCCTGTTCCGCGGCATGAGCACGCTCGACAACATCATGACCGGGCGCAACACCATGATGCGCCGCAATTTCCTGTGGCAGGCGCTCTATCTCGGCCCGGCCCGCCGCGAGGAGCTGGAACACCGGGCGCATGTCGAGAGGGTCATCGAATTCCTCGAGATCGAGGCGATCAGGCGGGTCCCGGTCGGACGCCTGCCCTACGGTTTGCAGAAGCGCGTCGAACTCGGCCGGGCGCTCGCCGCGGAGCCGGATCTGCTGCTGCTGGACGAGCCGATGGCGGGCATGAACGCCGAGGAAAAGGAAGACATGTGCCGCTTCGTCCTCGACGTGAACGACGAGTTCGGCACGACCATCGCCCTCATCGAGCACGACATGGGGGTGGTGATGGACATTTCCGACCGCGTGGTGGTGCTCGACTACGGCCGCCTCATCGCCGACGGCTCGCCCGACGAGGTGCGCGGCAACGAAGAAGTGATCAACGCCTATCTCGGCGTGGTCCACGACTGACGGCGGGCGGGCGGAGAACCGGAAATGGAGTTTCTCGAGTCGGTCACGATCACGCCGTTCGTCCAGATCGCCGCCGATTTCCCGGTCTTCTTCGGCGAAGTCGTGTTCAACGGCCTGCTGACCGGCGTGCTCTACTCCCTGGTGGCGCTCGGCTTCGTGCTGATCTTCAAGGCGTCCGGCGTGTTCAACTTCGCGCAGGGGGCGATGGTTCTCTTTGCCGCGCTCACCCTGGTCGGGCTGATCGAGCTTGGCCTGCCGGTCTGGCTTGGCTTCATCATCACCGTCGGCGCGATGGTGGCGCTCGCCTATCTGGTCGAGCTCCTGGTGCTGCGGCACCTCATCAACCAGCCGGACATCATCCTGTTCATGTCGACGATCGGGCTGACCTTCTTCCTGGAGGGGTTCGGCGAGACGTTGTGGGGCTCGAACGTCAAGAAGCTCGATATCGGCGTCCCGGACGTCCCGCTCGACATCGCCGGCATGCTGGTCAACAGCTTCGACCTGATCGCGGCGCTGGCCTGCGCCCTGCTGGTGGCGGGGCTCGCGTTCTTCTTCCAGTACACGCCGACCGGGCGGGCCTTGCGGGCGGTCGCCGACGACCACCAGGCGGCGCTCGCGGTGGGTATCCCGCTGAAGAAGATCTGGATCATCGTCTGGTCGGTCGCCGGCATCGTCGCGCTGGTCGCGGGCATCGTCTGGGGCGCCAAGAGCGGGGTGCAGTTCTCGCTTTCGCTGATCGCGCTCAAAGCCCTGCCGGTGCTCATCCTGGGCGGGTTCACCTCGGTGCCCGGCGCGATCGTCGGCGGGCTGATCATCGGGGTCGGCGAGAAGATCGCCGAAGTCTACTGGGGACCCGCCGTCGGCGGCGCGATCGAGAACTGGTTCGCCTATGTGCTCGCGCTCGCCTTCCTGTTCGTCCGTCCGCAAGGCCTGTTCGGCGAGCGCATCATCGAGAGGGTCTGAGTCATGCTTTACCGCGAGACCGGCCAGTTCAAGACGAGCTACGCCGCCGACCAGGCGATCTTTCCGATTTTCCAGGACCGTATCTTCCTCTTCGCGCTGATCGCGTTCGCCTATCTCGCGGTACCGCTGCTCGCGTCGGAATACATGCTTCAGGCGGTCTTGATTCCGATGATGATTTTTTCGATCGCCGCGTTGGGGCTGAACATTCTCACGGGCTACGCGGGCCAGCTGTCGCTCGGCACCGGCGCCTTCATGGCGATGGGCGCCTATTCGGCCTACAAGCTGACCACCGGGTTCCCGGAGCTCAACATCATCGTCGTCTTTGTCCTTTCCGGCGTCGCTGCCGCGCTGGTCGGTATCGTGTTCGGCCTGCCCAGCCTGCGCATCAAGGGCTTCTATCTCGCGGTCGCCACGCTGGCGGCGCAGTTCTTCCTGGTCTGGATGTTCAATCGCGTCCCCTGGTGGTACAATTACCACTCCAGCGGGACGATTACCGCGCCGCCGCGCGAATTCGCCGGAATCATGCTCACCGGGCCGACCGCGACCGCCGAGACGCGGTATCTGCTGGTGCTCTCCTTCTGCATCGTTGGCGGGCTGATCGCCAAGAACCTGGTGCGCAGCCGGATCGGTCGGCACTGGATGGCGATCCGCGACATGGACATCGCCGCCGAAATCATCGGCATCCGCCTGCTGCCCAACAAGCTGCTCGCCTTCGCGATCAGCTCGTTCTATTGCGGCGTGGCGGGCGCGTTGTTGCTGTTTTCCTATCTCGGCAGCGCGGAGACCGAGGCGTTCGACATTTTCGTTTCTTTCGATGTCCTGTTCATGATCATCATCGGCGGGCTGGGCAGCATTCTGGGGGCCTATCTGGGGGCCGCCTTCATCTGGCTGTTGCCGATTTTTCTCACCAACGCGCCTCAACTCGTGGGGCTGTCGATGCCGGTCGATCTCCAGAAGCACCTGGAAGTCATGATATTCGGCTCGCTGATCATCGTGTTCCTGATCTTCGAGCCTGCCGGGCTGGCCCGGCTGTGGCAGATCGGCAAGGAAAAGCTGAGGCGATGGCCGTTCCCCTATTGAGGGCGCGGTTGACGCTGGATTCGGGCGCGTGATAGCGTTTCCGCGGCGTTCCGGGCCGGCGGAATCGCGAAAACGGGCATGGCTTGGCCGGGAATGCTCCGGCGGACGCAATCGTAAATCACCTCAAGGGAGGGTGTCATGAGTGTCAAGAAGTTGGGCCTGTTGCTGACCGCGGCGGCCGTCGGCCTGCCCGCGGTCCCGGTGACCGCCATGGCGGCGGGGGAGATGTTCATCCCGCTCCTGGTCTACCGCACGGGGCCGTACGCGCCGAACGGAATTCCGGCGGCGAACGGCATGGTCGACTATCTCAAGCTCCTCAACGCACGGGACGGCGGCATCAACGGCGTCAAGATCGTGTTCGAGGAATGCGAGACCAAGTACAACACGAAGCTCGGCGTCGAGTGCTACGAGAAGATGAAGAAGAAGGGGCCGACCGGCGCCGCCATCGTCAACCCCTTCAGCACCGGCATCACCTATCAGCTGATCCCGAAGGCGTTCGTCGACAAGGTGCCGATCCATTCGATGGGTTACGGCCGGACGGCGGCGGGCGACGGGCGGGTCTTCAAATGGGCCTTCACCGCGCCGACCAGCTACTGGAGCCAGGCGACGGCGTTCATCAAATATGTCGGCGAGCAGGAGGGCGGCCTCGACAAGCTCAAGGGCAAGAAGATCACGCTGGTCTACCACAACTCGGCCTACGGCAAGGAGCCGATCCCGACGCTGAAGATCCTGTCCGAGAAGCACGGCTACGACCTCAAGCTGCTGGCCGTCGACCACCCGGGCCAGGAGCAGAAATCGACCTGGCTGCAGATCCGCCGCCAGAAGCCCGACTACATCTTCATGTGGGGCTGGGGGGTGATGAACCAGGTCGCGATCAGGGAGGCCGCCGCTATCAGGTTCCCGATGGACAAGTTCATCGGCGTCTGGTGGTCCGGCTCCGAGAGCGACGTCCGCCCGGCGGGCGAAGCCGCCAAGGGGTACAAGGCGGCCAACTTCCACGGCGTCGGCCCCGGCTACGACATCCACCAGCAGATCCTCAAGACGCTCTACAAGGGCGATGTCGCGGCGGCGAAGAAGAACAACTGGGGCGAGGTGCTCTACAACCGCGGCCTGACCAACATGGTCTACGACACCGAGGCGATCCGCACCGCGATGGGCAAGTTCGGCAACAAGCCGATGACCGGCGAGCAGGTCCGCTGGGGCATGGAGAACCTCAACCTGACCCAGGACAAGCTGACCAAGCTCGGCTTCAAGGACTTCATGCAGGCGCACCGCATCACCTGCGAGGACCACGAGGGCGGCGGGCCGGTCATCTTCCAGCAATGGGACGGCAAGCAGTGGAAGCTGATCTCGAAGTGGTACAAGCCGATGTACGACATCGTCCGCGAGCAGGTCGAGAAGGAAGCCGCCAAGTACGCGAAGGAGAACAACATCACCCCGCGCGACTGCTCGAAGGAAGGGTGAGGCCTTAGCGAGTACGACCGGAACCGTTGGCATGGCGGAGACCGGGAACGCCCTGCTCGATGTCAGCAACATCGAGGTGATCTACGACCGGGTGATCCTGGTCCTCAAGGGGGTTTCCTTCCACGTTCCCGAGGGGGGCATCGTCGCCCTCCTCGGGGCCAACGGCGCCGGCAAGACGACCACCCTGAAGGCGATCTCCAACCTGCTCCGGGCGGAGCGGGGGGACGTCACCAAGGGGACCATCGAGTATCGAAACGAACGCATCGAGAAGCTGACGGCGCACGATCTGGTCGCGCGGGGCGTGGTCCAGGTGATGGAAGGCCGCCACTGCTTCGAACACCTGACGGTCGAGGAAAACCTGCTCACCGGCGCCTATATCCGGGGCGACAAGAAGAATTTCGCCGACGACCTCGACCTGGTCTACCGTTACTTCCCCAGGCTCAAGGAGCGCCGCAAGGCGCAGTCCGGCTACACCTCCGGCGGCGAGCAGCAGATGACCGCGATCGGCCGCGCGCTGATGACCCGGCCCAAGATGATCCTGCTCGACGAGCCGTCGATGGGGCTCGCCCCCCAGCTCGTCGAGGAGATCTTCGGCATCGTCTCGCGGCTCAACGAAGAGGAAGGCGTGACGATCCTGCTGGCCGAGCAGAACACCAACATGGCGCTGCGCTATGCCCGCCACGGCTACATCCTGGAGAACGGCCGGGTGGTGCTCGACGGCGAGGCTTCGGTGCTGCGCGAGAACGAGGACGTGAAGGAGTTCTATCTCGGCCTGTCGTCCTCCGGCCGCAAGAGCTACCGCGACTCGAAATCCTATCGCCGCCGCAAGCGATGGCTCGCCTGAACGGGACGGCGAAAATCGGATGAGCGCCCATTTCGACGACCGCGAGACGCGCCCGCCGGAAGAGCGCGAGGCCGCGCTGCTGGCGGCGCTGCCGGGACAGGTCGCGCGCGCCTGCGAAACCCCCGGCCAGGCCGGGCGACTCGCGGGAATGGAGCCCGGCGACATCGCGAGCCGGGAAGCGCTGGCCCGGCTGCCGGTGATCCGAAAGGGCGACCTCGTCGAACGCCAGACCGAGCTGCCGCCGTTCGGCGGGCTCAACCACCTGCCGACCGAGAGCATGACGCGCCTCTTCCTCTCGCCCGGACCGATCGCCGACCCGCAGGGGCGGCGCCCGGATTACTGGCGCATGGGAAGGGCGCTCCATGCCGCCGGGTTCCGCGCCGGCGACATCGTGCTCAACTGCTTTTCCTATCATTTCACCCCCGCCGGCATGATGTTCGACGGCGCCGCGCAGGCCGTCGGCTGCCCGGTCATCCCGGGCGGCACCGGCCAGACCGACAGCCAGATCCAGGCGATCGGGCATTTCCGGCCCGTGGGCTTCGCAGGGACGCCGGATTTCCTGAAAATCATCCTGGAAAAGGCCGACGAGACCGGAGCGGACGTCTCCTCGGTCCGGCGCGGCGCGGTGGGCGGCGGGGCGCTGCTGCCGCCGCTCCGCAAGGAATACGACGACCGGGGCATCGCGGTCCTGCAATCCTACGGCACCGCGGATGTGGGGCTGATCGCCTACGAATCCGAGGCGCGCGAGGGCATGATCCTGGACGAGGACGTGATCGTGGAGATCGTCCGCCCCGGGACCGGCGCCCCGGTGCCCGACGGCGAGGTCGGCGAGGTGCTGGTCACCTTGCTCGACGAGGACTACCCGCTGCTGCGCTTCGCCACCGGCGACCTGTCGGCGATCCTGCCGGGTCAGAGCCCCTGCGGGCGCACCGCGCCGCGCATCCGGGGATGGCTCGGCCGGGCCGACCAGAGAACCAAGATCCGCGGCATGTTCGTCGATCCGGCCCAGATCGACCGGGTCCTCCGGGCCCACCCGGGGATCGGCCGCATGCGCCTCGTGGTCGGCGAGAAGGACGGCATCGACGCCCCGCTGCTGCGCTGCGAGGCGAGCGGCGGTTCGGAGGACCTGGCGAACGCGGTGGCCGAATCCTTCCGCGCCGAATGCAGGCTCCGCACCGAAGTCGAGCTCGTCGAGCCCGGCGCGCTCGCCAATGACGGCAAGGTCATAGACGACCGGCGCGACTACGGCTGACCGGGCCGCGTCCCGCGCTGCGGCGCGTTCGACTTGCTCAGGCGCCGAAGGCGAGGTCGGCGGGCGAGATCAGGACGCCGAACTGGGCGCACCAGATCACCACGCTGGGGTACTTGGCGAGATCGACGCCTGCGGGGATGGGGTACTTCTGGCTGCCCTCGAAGGCGCGCAGCTTGCCGAGGTCGATGAACATGGTGTCCTTGACCGACGCGGAGTCGCGGATCTTTTCGCGCGGCACGAGATAGACGTGGAACGCCGGGCCGGGCCCGACCTCGAAATCGTCCTCGAGGAAAACCACCTTCTCGCGCACCGTGACCCGGCCCTTGCCGTAATGGATCGGGTCGTTGGGATCGGCGTGGATGAACGTCCCGCTCGCGACCACGGCGGTCTGCTCCCCGGGCGCCAGGGTATCCATCGCCGGCGCCGGCGGGAACACGTATGGAAACGCGAAAAAACCCACCGCCACGCCGAACCCCGTTCCGAGAACGCCGCCGACCAGGAATATCGCAACCGATCGCCACATGGTCACCCCTCGCAATGATGTTGGTCCCAATCTCTTCCAGCGCAACGGCGCCGCATCTATTTCTTCATGTGGTGCTGGTGATCCGTCCCGGCACCCTTGGCTCCGCCGAAATGCATCTTGTGGAACAGGCGGTCGCGCAGCGGCCCGGAGACGTCGAGCCTGAGCGCCCATTCGCCGTGCATCTCGAGCTCGATCCGCGCCTCGTACAGGCCGGGCGTCCCGCCGGGCGTCGCGGTCACCGGCCTGACATTGTGGGCGAGCGGCATCGACGGCATGTCGGCGCCGACCACCAGCTTCGCGCCTTCGAGCGGCGCGCCGCTCTTGCGCCCCGTCAGCACGATCCTGCAGTCATAGACCAGCCTCTCGGCGGTGGGCGCGCAGGCGACCGTCGCCTTGGCCCGGTCGGCGGCTGCCGCGCCGCCGGTCCAGAGCGCCGCCGACGCCGCGGCGAGGCTCGCCAATGCCGTCCGCACCATCACGCGACCTCCCTCTTGTGGATACCGAGATAGGACCGCACCAGACGTTCGTGGCCGAGCAATTCCTTCGCCTCGCCCTCAAGTGTAATCCGGCCGCTTTCGAGGACATAGCCGCGATCGGCGATGGCGAGCGCCCGGCGCACGTTCTGCTCGACGAGCAGGACCGTGACGCCGCCCCCGCGCAGCTTCGAGATGAGGTCGAACACCTCGATGGCGGCGACCGGGGCGAGGCCGAGCGAGGGCTCGTCGAGCAGCAGCAGCCGCGGCGCTGCGACCAGCCCGCGCGCCAGCGCCAGCATCTGCGCCTGCCCGCCGCTCAACCCCGACCCCCGGTCCTTCAACCGGTCCGCGAGCATGGGGAACAGCGCCAGCACGCGGTCGAGCGCCGCGGCCTCGTTGCGCCGGTCATGGCAAGCCGCGGCGGCGAGCCGCAAATTCTCCTCGATCGTCAGCCCGGCGAAGATCAGCCGCCCCTCCGGCACCTGGACGATGCCGCGCCGCACGACCGCGTGGGCGCTCAGACCGGCGAGGCTCTCGCCCTCGAAACGGATCGCGCCGCCGGACGGCCGGACGATGCCCGAGACCGCGTTCATCGTCGAGCTCTTGCCCGCCCCGTTGGCGCCGATCAGCGCCACGATCTCGCCCTCGCGCACCTCCAGCGACACCCCCTGGAGCGCCCGGATCCGGCCGTAATCCACCCGGAGGTCGCGCAGCTCAAGCATCGTCGCCGACCTCCCGCCCGATATAGGCCTCGATCACCCGGTCGTCCCGCAGCACCGAATCGGGCGAACCCTCGGCGATCTTGCGGCCGAAATCGAGCACGCAGACGCGGTCGCAGAGCTCGCGGATCATCTCCATCTTGTGCTCGATGACGATGCAGCCGCGCCCGGGGATCGCCGCCTCGCGGATCAGGGCGGCCATGCCCTCGGTCTCGGCCGGAGTCATGCCGCCGGCGGGCTCGTCGAGCAGCAGCAGCCGGGGGCCGCGTGCGAGCGCGCGCACGAGCTCGAGACGCCGCTGGTCGGGCAGCGGCAGGCCGCCGGCCAGGATATCGCGCCGGTCCGCGAGCCCGGCGCGCTCCAGCAGCGCGTCGATCTCCGCCCGCCGTGCGCGCTCCGCCGAAGGGCGGGCGAACAGCAATTCGCGCGGCGCCACGTCGCCCCGGCGGTGCTGCGCCGCCCACACGTTCTCGAACACGGTCATGCGTTCGAAGACGCGGAGGTTCTGGAAGGTGCGCGCGATGCCCCGGTTGACGATCCGGTCCGGCTTCGACCCGCCGATGTCCTCGCCGTCGAGGCGGATGCGGCCGGCGGTCGGCGGGTAGACCCCGGTGACCACGTTGAACAGCGTGGTCTTGCCGGACCCGTTGGGACCGATCAGCCCGAGACAGTCGCCGGGCGCGACGGAGAGGTCGAGCCCCGCGATGGCCTCGACGGCGCCGAACGTCCGGACCAGGCCCTCGACCTCAAGCATGGCGGCGCAGCAGCAGCCTGATCCGGTTGACCGCCGCCTCGTCCAGCAGGCCGCGCGGCCGGACGATCAGCAGGACCGCCACCAGCCCGCCGAAGGCGATCATCCGGTAGCCCGAGATGAACTGCACGCTTTCGAGAAAGCCGATATCGATGGCCACCCCGATGAGCGGGCCGAACGCCGTGCCGAGCCCGCCGATCAGCCCGTAGGCCAGGCTGTGGACGCCCAGCATGACGTTGAAGATCTTGGGCTCGACGAAGGTCGTGAGGTGGGCGTAGAGCGCGCCGCCGATCCCGGCGACGAAGCCGGCCAGACAGAGCGCGAGGATCTTGTAGAGGGTGACGTTGAGCCCCTGCATCTCGGCGAGGATGTGGTCCTGGCCGATCATGCGGAAGATCGAGCCCAGGCGGGAGCGTTCCAGCAGGAAGAACCCGGCCAGCACGGCGGCGAGCAGGAGGTAGATCATCGCCATGTACTCGAACGCGGTGATGTCGTTCTCGAAGATGTAGCGGATGTCGCGGAAGCCGTCCGAGCCGTCGGGCCCGACCATCTCGCCGTCGATCTCGACGCGGTATTCGAACACCTCGAAGACCAGGCGCACCATCTCGGCGAAGGCCAGCGTCGCGATCGAGAAATAGAGCCCGCGGATCCTCAGCGTCGGTATGCCCACCAGCACGGCCGCGAGCGCGGCGATGCCCGCGCCCCACACCAGCCCGGGCCAGAAATCCCAGCCCCACATCGCGGTCGCGATCCCCGCGGCATAGGCGCCGATGGCGAAGAACGCCTGCTGCCCGAACGAGATCTCACCCACGATCAGCAGCAGATAGGCCGACAGCGCGATGAACGAGATCATCCCGATATTGGACAGAATCCCGATCAGATGGTCGTCCACCGCCCGCACCCGCCTCCAAGGCTTCGCCGCCAACTATCGCATATGGGCCCGGGTTTTTGTGCTTCGGCTGCCGCCGAGCCGCCGCCCTTCGATAGGCCCCGAACCCGAGCAGGCGTCCCTCGGCTTCGCTCGGGACAGGCTATGCGCCGTATCGGGGGTCGGCGCACCGCCGCGGTTCCATCCCGGACGGCCAAGCCCTAATGTCGCGCCACATCGTCGGACGGAGGCAGTCAATGACGGCATATTTCATCGTGCGCGCCGAGGTGGACCCCGACGCGAGAGAGGCGTTCGACCGCTGGTACCAGGAGGAGCACCTGCCCGACGCGGTCGCCGCCTTCGACGCGGCGGGGGCGAGCCGGGGCTGGAGCGACACCGACGAGAACGTGCATGTCGCGTTCTACGAATTCGCCGACTTGGCGGCGGTGAACCGGGTGATGGGATCCGACGCCCTCAAGGGCATGATCGCCGAGTTCGACCGCCACTGGAGCGGCAAGGTGACCCGCAGCCGCGACGTGGTGGAGCTGATCCAGACGATCTGAGCCCATGACGCTCTCGACGGCGGTCACCCGCCTGCTCGGCATAGACCACCCGATCCTGCTCGCGCCGATGGGCGGCGTCGCCGGCGGGGCGCTGGCCGGCGCGGTGTCGGCGGCGGGCGGGCTCGGTCTGATCGGCGCGGGCTATGCCGACCCGGCGCTCGGCTGGGGCTCGGACGCGTGGATACGGCGGGAGTTCGACGCGGCGGGGGAAGTCCCCGTCGGCATCGGCTTCATCACCTGGGCGCTCGACCGGCGGCCGGGCGCGCTCGACGCGGCGCTCGAAATGGGCCCGCGCGCCGTCATGCTGTCCTTCGGGAACGTGGCGCCCCATGCCGCGAAGATCCGCGATGCGGGGGCGGTGCTGATCTGCCAGGTCCAGACCCTGAAGGACGCAAGCGAGGCGGCGGCGAGCGGCGCCCAGATCGTCGTCGCCCAGGGGACCGAGGCCGGCGGCCACGGCGCGGACCGGGCGACGCTGCCGCTGGTCCCGGCGGTGGTCGACGCGGTGGCGCCGGTCCCGGTCGCCGCCGCCGGCGGCATCGCCGACGGGCGCGGGCTCGCAGCCGCGCTGACGCTGGGCGCCGAAGCGGCGCTGATCGGCACCCGTTTCTGGGCGACGGAGGAAGCGCTCGGCCATGCCAACCAGAAGGCGCTGATCGAGCGTTCGGGCGGCGACGACACGCTGAGGACCAAGGTCTTCGACACCGCCCGCGGCATCGTCTGGCCCGAGCCCTATACGGGACGGGCGATCCGCAACGCCTTCTCGGATGCCTGGCACGGGCGCGACGCGGCGCTGCGCGACCAGGGCGAGGCGATGCGCGAGCGCTTCTTCGCCGCCCAGCGCGACGGCGACACCGATGTCGCGGTCACCTTCGCCGGCGAGGGGCTGGACCTGATCGCCGACCGGCCCGGCGCCGGCGCGCTGGTCGAACGCATCGTCGACGAGGCGATCGCGGCGCTTGGCACGGCCGCCGAGCGCCTGCGATAACCCGACCATGTCGCGCCCGAGCCTCAACTTCCTGTTCCTCAATGTCGGGCACTTCCTCGACCATTTGTTCATGCTGATCTTCGCGACGGTCGCGGCGCTCCGCCTCGCCGAGGAGTGGGGCATGAGCTATGCGGCGCTCATCCCCTACGCAACGCCCGGGTTCGTCGCCTTCGGGGTCTGCGCGATCCCGGCCGGATGGATCGCCGACAAGTGGAGCCGCGAGGGCATGATGGTCGTCTTCTTCGTCGGCATCGGGGCGGGCTCGATCGCCACCGCGCTGGCGGATTCGCCGCTCGGCATCGCGCTCGGCCTGCTGGCGATCGGCGTGTTCGCGGCGATCTACCATCCGGTCGGGCTCGCCATGGTGGTCGAGGGCCGGGACAGGACCGGCGTGCCGCTGGCGGTCAACGGCGTGTTCGGCAATCTCGGGGTGGCGGCGGCGGCGCTGCTGACCGGCTGGCTGATCGACACCGGCGGCTGGCGCAGCGCGTTCGTCCTGCCGGGCGCCGTCTCGATCGGCCTCGGCGCCGCCTACGCGGCCTTCCTGTGGACCGGGCGCGGCCGCCGCGTGCACCGCGGGGGCGAAGCGGCGGCGAAGGCGGCGGCCCAGGGCGCGTCGGCGATCGGCCGCGCGGCCTTCCGTCGCGTGCTGGCGATAATCGTGGTCACCACCGCGATCGGCGGGCTGATCTTCCAGAGCACCACCTTCGCGCTGCCCAAGATCTTCGACGAACGCCTCGCCGGGCTCGCCGGGACCGCCACCGAGATCGGCGGCTACGCCTTCCTGGTCTTCGCCGTGGCGGCGCTCGCTCAGCTCGTGGTGGGCTGGCTCGTCGACCGCCACTCGCTGCGCGCCGTGTTTGCCGTCGTCGCCCTGCTCCAGGCGGTCTTCTTCGCGATCATGATCCAGCTCACCGGCATCGCCGCGCTCATCGTCGCCATCGCCTTCATGCTCGCGGTGTTCGGGCAGATCCCGATCAACGACGTGCTGGTCGGGCGGATCGCGAGCAGCGCGTGGCGCAGCCGGCTCTACGCCATCCGCTACATCGTGACGTTTTCGGTGATGGCGTCGGCGCTGCCGGCGATCGCGGGAATCCACGCGAGCTGGGGTTTCGGCGCGCTGTTCGTGGCGATGGCGGCGGCGGCGGGCGCGATCCTCGCCGCGGTGCTCATGCTGCCGCCGGGCGGCGTGCCCGCGGCGCGCCCCGCCCGGGCGTAGACCGGCAGGAAAATCGGGAGATGCAGGCGCGATGACCTTGGGAATCGGTATTCGCTTCGACGGGTTCGACCGCCTGTCGGATTCGCTCGAAATCGTCCGCGAGGCGGAGCAGGCGGGCGCCGGGCGGATCTGGATGGCCGAGCACATGGGCTACCGCGAAGCCGTCGTCGGCTGCATGGCCTATGCGATGTCGACCGAAACGGCGACCGTGGTTCCGACCGCGATCAGCCCCTATCTGTGGCACCCGACCCCGACGGCGATGTCGCTCGCGACGCTGACCGACGTGGCGCCCGGCCGGGTCGGCGTCGCCATCGGCGTCGGCAATCCGCTGTTCCTCGGCGAGTCGGGGGTCGAGCCCGTCAGGCCAGTTCGGGCGGTGCGCGAGTTCATCGAATGCCTGCGGGCGCTGTGGACCGGCGAAGCGGTGACCTATGACGGGGAATTCTTCCGCCTCGCCGGCGCGCGCATGGCGTTCGCGCCGCCCGAGCCCATCCCGATCTATGTCGCGGCGACCCGGGAGCGGATGCTGCGCCTGACCGGGCGCATCGCCGACGGGGTGGTGCTGTCGGGCGGGCTGACGCTCGCCCATGTCCGCTACAGCCTCGGGCAGATCGCCGAAGGCGCGCGGGCGGCGGGCCGCGACCCGGCCGCGCTGCGCAGCGCCGCCTTCCTGTACTTCGCGGTCTCGGCGGACGGGCGGGAGGCGGTGGATTATCTGCGCGGGCGGCTCGCCTTCCTGTTCCGCAACCGGACCATGGCGGACAACATCCGCTCCTCGGGCCTACCCATCGACCATGAGGCGATCATCGCCGCCGTCGCCAGGCGGGACATGGAGACCGCCAAGCGCCTGGTTCCCGACGACGCGGTGGACGCGTTTGCGGTCGGCGGCACGCCGGCCAATTGCCGCGACCGGCTGGCCGCCTATCTGGAGACCGGCGTGACCGAACCGGCGATCCAGATCCGCGGCTCGCCGGAAGGGCGCAAGCTCGCCCTCGACGTGCTCAGGGAATTCGCGGCCGGCTGAGGGTCAGCCCTGTTGCGGAAACGCCTCGGCCTCGAGCCGCCCGGCATCGAGCAGCTGCGAACGCGCGCGCGCCTTCCAGTCGGCCCGCATCATGAATCCGGGCACCGAATGGCAGCGCGCCTCCGACACCTTCAGGACTTCCTCGTCGGACAGCGAGAGATCGAGCGGCCAGGCGCTCGGCGCCGGGGTGTACCAGGCCGATTCGCGGCTGAGCTCGATCGTGTTGCCCTCGGGGTCGTTGCAGTAGAGCGAGAACGAGTTTCCGTGATCCACCGGGCGGTAGTCGTCGACCTCGGGGTGGTCGTACATGCGTGCGCAGACCTCCCGCAGCGCCGGCAGCGACGGCACCCTGAAGGTGACCTGGTTGATGCTGCTCGGCAGCTCCGCCGGGCGCCCGGCGACGAGGACGAGCTGGGCGATCTGGTCGGGGTCGCGCGTCAGATAGACGACATCCGCCGCCGGCACCGCGCCCACCGCCGGCCGCAGCCCCCGCCCGGTCACGAGATAGCCGAGCTCGGTCTCGTAGAACGCGGCGAGCGCGTCGAGATCGATCGCCAGCATGCCGACGCGGAACATCGAGACACCGGGAAACCGCTCGCCGCCGTTGGCGCCGAAATCGTTGCGGAACACCGGTCCGGCATCGGGCGGCAGCGGATCGACGGTCGGCGTCGCCTGGGGTTGCAGCTTGCCGCTCGCCGCCAGCGCGGCTTCGGTCTCCGCGCGCCATTCCTGCCGGGTGCAGAAGCCCGCGCGATCCTCGCAGCGCGCACGCGTGGTCGCGCGGATCGTCTCGTCGTCCGCCTGGAGGTCGAGCGGCCAGGCCTGCGGCTGCGGGACGAACCAGGGGGTGTCGACATCGATGGTGACCGGAAGCCCCGTCGGATCGGTGAAATGGAGCGTCCACGACACGCCGCGATCGACGGCGGCGATGCCGGTCACCCCCTCCTCCCCCTTCAGCCGGGCGGCGATCCGCCTGAGCTCGCCGAGCGCCGGCGCGCGGAAGCCGAGATCGGCCACCGTGGTCGGCTGCGCCGGATCGCGGCCGCTCACCGCGACGAGCTGGTGATGCTCGAACGGGCGGCGGGTCATGAAGCAGATCCGCTGCTTGCCGAGCGGGCCGTGGTCGCTGATGCCGAAGCCGAACACGCGGGTCCAGAAATCGACGGCCCGGTCATAGGCGCCGGTGTCGTAGCCGAAATGGCTGAAAACCAGCGGCGGCGCGGTCGTGTCTTGCAGGGTCATGATGTCTGCGTTCCGAATTCCGAGTGCGACGAGCATGGCGGCAAATCCGGGCACCGGCAAGTTGATCCCGCCCGCGCGTTTGGGCACGGTTGCGGCGAGGGGGGAGGACCATGACGGTTGAGCGGATCGCCATATTCGGCGCCGGCGGCGGCGGCACCTCGGCGGCTGCGCATCTGACGACGCTGGGCTTCGAGATCCGTCTCTACAGCCAGGACCGCGACGCGCTGGCGCCGCTGCAGGAAATCGGCGGCATCCACTACACCGCCCCGTTCGGCGACGGGTTCGCTCCGCTCCCGCTGATCACCGACGACGCCGAAGCGGCGATGGACGGCGCGGAGATGGTGATGATCGTGAGCCCGGCCCATCTGCACGAGAAATGGGTGTCCGCCGCCGCGCCGCATCTGACGGAGGGCCAAATCCTGTTCGTGTCGCCGGGCCACACGCTCCTGCTGATCCCGCACGTGCTCCGGGAACACGGCATCGCGCATCCGGTGTTTTGCGAGACCGCGACGCTTCCCTATCTCTGCCGCCGCATCGAGCCCACCAAATGCCGGATCTCGCGGGTGTCGGATTTCATGGTCTTCGGCGGCTTCCCGGGACGCGAGACCGCCAGGCTGCACGCGGCGGTGAAGACCGTCTACCCGTCGGTACAGGCGTTTTCCAACGTGCTGGAGACCGTCTTCCCCTACGGCAACGCGATCCACCACCCGCCGGCGGTGCTGTGCAATGCCGGCCGGATCGAGGCCACCGGGGGCGACTTCCGGCACTACTATGACGGGATCACGCCGTCGGTCGGCCGGCTGATCGACGCGGTGGACCGCGAACGCCTCGCCGTCGCCGCGGCGCTCGATGCCAGGACCATGCCGTTCGTCGAGCTGTTCTGGCGCATGGGATACACGACCGACGAGGCCGGCGCCTCGGGCCTCGCCTACGAGGCCTTCCACCAGAGCGAGCCGGACCGGTGGATCATGGCGCCGACCGCGCTGGAGCACCGCTATTTGCTGGAGGACGTGCCCTACGGCCATCTGATCTATTCCGAGCTCGGCCGCATTGCCGGCGTGAAGACCCCGGTCATCGACCACGTCATTCACCTCGCCTCGGTGATCCTCCGGCGGGACTTCCGCGCGGAGGGGCTGACGCTCGCCCGGATGGGCCTCGCCGGCATCGGGCGCGAGGCGTTCCTCGAGCTGCTGGAGCACGGCTTCGCGGACCGCGACCCGGGTTGATCGAGATCCCGACGCGGCACGCCGTCCCGAAGCGTGGTGACTCCGGCGAGCTTCAGGATTTCCCGCAAAGTTTCCGGCGACCCCTCAAGAGGTCGATTTGGGCTCGGCGTCGTTGATCTTCTCGACATGTCCTCCGGCCGGGATGTCGCGCTCGATCTTCTCGACCCTGGCCTTGGCGTCGGCGGGAATCCGGTCCTCGAACTCGTAATGGGGCGCGAGGCTGGCGCCGCCCCTCCGCATCATGGTCCACTCCTTGTAGTCCTCGGCCTTGAACCGGCCGTCCTGACCGGGCCGATGCCACCGCCAGGACCCTGAACGGAATTCTCATCTTCATGGCCCCCTCGGGGGATGCTTCACCGGGGCAGCCCCGGGCACTCAGCTCTTGCGAAACGGAATCCCGATCGCCGCCGGGCCCTGGCTCTTGCCGCCGACGACGACGAGAATCGCGAGAGTCAGTACGTAGGGGAACATCAGCATGAACTGGTGCGGGACGCCGAGCCCGACCGCCTGGCCGCGGAATTGCAGCGCATCGGCGGCGCCGAAGATCAGGCATGCGATCATCCCGCCGATCGGGTTCCAGCGCCCGAAGATCAGCGCCGCGAGCGCGATGAAGCCGCGCCCGGCCACCATCTCGTCCTGGAAGAAGTGAAGCTGTCCGAGGGAGAGAAACGCGCCTCCAGCACCCGCCAGAGCGCCCGACAGCACGGTGCAGGCATAGCGGACGCGCAGCGGGTCGATACCGACCGACGATGCGGCCCGGGGATGCTCGCCCACCGCGGTGATCATCAGCCCCCAGCGCGTCCTGTAGAGGATCACCCAGAGGACGGGGACCAGCAGGAAGGCGACGTAGACCAGGGCGTGCTGATGGAAGAGGACCGGGCCGAGGAGCGGGAGGTCGGCCAGCAGGGGCAGCGAGACGGGATCGAAATGCGGCACCACCCTCTGCTGTTCCTTGAGGCCGAAGACGATGCGGATCAGGAAGCTCGAAAGGCCGAGGCCGAGCAGGTTGATGGCCGTTCCCGAGACGATCTGGTTGGCGCCGAGGGATATCGAGACGAAGCCGTGGATCCAGGCGACCAGGGCGCCGGCGAGGACCCCGCAGGCGAAGCCCAGCCACGGCGAGCCGATGAACCAGGCGCCGAACACGCCGGTGAGCGCGGCCATCAGCATGGTGCCCTCGAGGCCGATATTGATGATGCCCGCACGCTCGTTGAGGATCCCGCCGAGCGTGGCGAACAGCAGCGGGGTCGCCAGCCTGATCGTCGCGGCGAAATAGTCCGGATCGAGCACGCTCAGCAACACGTCCATTCCCGGCCCCTCAGCCCCGCTGCCGCCGGCGATACCATTCGAGCACCGCGACACCGAGGATGAACAGGATGACCATGCCCTGGATCACCAGGATCAGCGAGGTCGGCAGCCCGGTCGTTCTCTGCATGTGGTTGGCGCCGACCCGGAGCGCGGCGAACAGGAAGGCCGCGAACACCACCCCGATGGGATCCGACCTGCCGAGGAACGCAACCGCGATGCCGTCGAAGCCGTAGCCCGGCGAGAAGAAGTCGAGCAGCCGGTACTGGCCGCCGATCATCTCGGTGGTGCCGGCGAGCCCCGCGAGCCCGCCGGAAACGCTCATCGCGCCGAACACGTAGCGGTTGACCGGCACCCCGGAGAACCGCGCCGTGCCGGTGGACTCGCCGACCGCGCGCAGCTTCAGCCCGAACGGGGTGCGCCACAGAACGTAGGCGGTAAGCAGCGCCACCGCGACGGCCAGGAATATCGCGACCGAAAGGTCGGATTTCGGGTAGATCACCGGGAGCCGCGCGGTCTCGGCGACCATCGCCGTCTGGTGGAAGAAGCCGGGCGGCTCGGCGAGCGGGCCGTGGACCAGGTAGCTCACGAAGAAGATCGCCACGAAGTTGAGCATGATCGTCGAGATGATCTCGTTGATCCCGCGCGCGGCCCGCAGATAGCCCGCGAGCCCACCCCACGCCGCCCCGGCCAGGAACCCGCCCGCGATTGACAGCGCGATGTGCAGCACCGAAGGCAGGCCGGTGAGATAGATCCCGATGACCACGCTCGCCAGCGCCCCGGCATAGAGCTGTCCTTCGGCACCGATATTGAGCAGGTTGCAGCGGAAGGCGAAAGCGACGGCGAGCCCGGTGAAGATCAGCGGGGTGGTGCGGGCGAGCGTGTTGCCGAGCGCGAACCCGTCGCCGACCGCGCCCTGGAGCAGCGCCCAGTAGGCGGCGACAGGATCGGCGCCGGCCAGCAGGATCAGCACGGCGCTCGCCGCCAAAGCGAGCGCGATGGCGGCCAGCGAAATCGATGTCGCGCGGAGAGCCTGCAGGCCGCGCGCGGCGGCGGCCCCGCTCATGTCCCGCCCTGCACCGCCGCCTCGTGCCGCTCCATCCCGGCCATCATCATGCCGACGGTCTCGCGCGTCGCCTCCCCGGCGTCCACCAGCCCCATCGCCCGGCCCTCATACATGACCAGCACGCGGTCGCTGAGCGCGAGGACCTCGTCGAGCTCGGTCGAGACGAGAAGGATCGCCATCCCCTCGTCGCGCGCCGCAAGCAGGCGCTGGTGGATGTATTCGGTCGCTCCGACATCGAGCCCGCGCGTCGGCTGCGCGGCGAGCAGCAGCCTGGGGCGGAGCCCGAGCTCGCGCGCGAGCACGAGCTTTTGCTGGTTTCCGCCGGAAAGCGCGGAGACCGGGCTGTCTGGGCCCTGGGCGCGAATCGAGAATGTCTCGATCGCGCGCGCGGTGGCCCGGCGCATGGCGTCGACACGGAGCCAGAGGGGCGAGCCGAAGGGTGGGCGGTCGCTCGACTTGAGAGCGAGGTTCTCCCATAGCGGGAAGGACATCAGCAGCCCGGTGTGGTGACGGTCCTCGGTCACGTGTCCGATGTTGCGAAACCGTTCGCCGCGCGAGGGGGCGAGCCCGGTCAGGTCGAGCGCGCCGCTCTCAATGGCGCGCACGCCGGCGATCGCCTCGGTCAGCTCCTTCTGGCCGTTGCCGTCGACCCCGGCGATTCCGAGGATCTCGCCGGAGGACAGGGAGAACCCGACGACGTCCACCGCGCGCAAGCCGCGGTCGTCCCTGACGCGCAGCGCCTCGATCCGCAACACCGGATCGCCCGCCCGGCCCTCGCGTCTGCGCGGCGGAACGATGTCGCGGCCGACCATGAGCCTCGCGAGCTCGGCCGGATCGGTCTCCGCCGCCGCCACCGTGCCGGCGAGCCTGCCGCCGCGCAGCACGCTGATCCGGTCGGCGACCTCCATCACCTCGTTGAGCTTGTGCGAGATGAAGATGACCGCCTTGCCGCTCGCGGCGAGGCCCCGCAAGACGCCGATCAGGTGTCGCACCTCGGAGGGCGCGAGCACCGCCGTCGGTTCGTCGAGGATCAGCAGGTCGGCGTCGCGGTAGAGCGCCTTGAGGATTTCCACCCGTTGCTGCGCGCCGACCGGGAGCTGCCAGATCTGCGCGCCGGTATCGATGTCGAGCCCGTACGTCGCGGCCAGCTCCCGGACACGCGCCGCCGCGGTCCTGAGGTCGAGCAGCGGGCTGCGCGGCGCGTTCGCGGTCTTGAGCCCGAGCACGATGTTCTCGACCACGGTGAGCGGGGGCACCAGCATGAAGTGCTGGTGCACCATGCCGATTCCGGCCGCGATCGCGTCCATCGGCGAGGAAAACCGAACTTCGGCCCCGTCGAGCAGGATGCGCCCCGAATCCGGCCGGTGAAGCCCGTAGAGCGCGTTCATCAGCGTGGTCTTGCCGGACCCGTTCTCACCCAGCAGGGCGTGGATCTCGCCCCGGTCGACCGCGAGGTCGATGCGGTCGTTGGCGACCACGCCGGGGAAGGTCTTGGTGATCCGCTCCATGCGTAAGAGGGGCATCGGCAGGCTTCCCGGGAAGCGGAACGACGACGCCCGCCGCCCTGGAGGACGGCGGGCGCCGGGCGATGGCCGTCGAGGCTAAAGCTTGTTGATCTTCTGCTTCATCAGCGCCGGCACGTTGGGCGCGGGGACCTTGACCGCGCCCGACTTGATGTCGGCGACCAGCTTGGCGATCTCGGCCTTCACGTTGTCCGGAACCATGGGGCCGTAGGGCCCGACCTCGAGCACGCCGGAGGCGAGGCCGAAGCGGTTGGGCCCCGGGTTGAACTTGCCGGCGATCACCGAGCGGATCGATTTGAGCAGCATGTCGTCCACCTTGATCACCGCCGAGGATGCGACGAGACCGGGGGCGAGGCTCCGCTGGTCGGCGAAATAGCCGATCACCGGCACCTTCTTCTCCTTCGCCGCCTGGATCACGCCGAGCCCCGTCGCGTCCGCCATGTGGGCGACGATATCGGCGCCCTGCGAGATCACCGCGCGCGCCGCCTCCTTGCCCTTGACCGCGTCATAGAAGGTGCCGGTATAGATCGCGACGAATTTCGCCTTGGGCTTGGCGGCCTGCACCCCCTTGCGGAAGGCGTCGACCTGGATTCGGATCGGCGGGATCTCCCAGCCGCCGACCGCGCCGATGACATCGGCCTTGCTGAGCTTGGCCGCCAGCTGTCCGGTCACGTAGAACAGTTCCTGGAACGAGACGTAGAGATTGGCGAGGTTCTTGGCCTTGCCCGAACCATAGGTGTTGAAGAAGTACTTGTCGGGGTTCTCGGCGGCGACCTTGGCGATCGCATCGCCCCACTGGAACCCGTGGGCATAGATCGCGTTGTAGCCGCGATTGGCGTAGTCGCGCAGCGTGGCGACGAAATCGGGCCGCTTCACGCTTTCGGAGAACGCCACCTCGACCTTGTCGCCCAGGGTCTTCTTGATCAGCATCAGCCCGGCATGCGCGCTGGCGTTGAAACCCTTGTCGCTGACGGCGCCTGGCAGCGCCAGCGCCACCTTGATTTTCTCCGCGGCGGCGGCGCCGCTGCCTGCCGCGAGGCAGGCGACGATCGGAAGCGCCAACAGCTTCGTGAAATGGATCGCGCGCGGTTTGCCCGGCATCGGTCGGTCCTCCCCTTGGTTCGGTTGTCTCTTGTTCCCGCCGCGAGTGTAGGCGGCGGCGAATCTGCGGGTCAATGGACGCCCCTTGCGTGACCGGCCCGGGCCCCGGAGAATCCGCGGCGGTTTCCCGACGCGCGGGAGCGCGCCCCGTCATGCTGACGCTCTACCGGGACCGCAACGCGGTCTGCTGCCAGAAGGTCGAGCTCGCTTTGTCCGAGAAGGCGCTGGAATTCGAAGTCCGGACGGTTTCGCTGTTCCGCAGCGCGCAGTACGAACCCGCCTATCTCGAGATAAACCCGCGCGGGGTGGTGCCGACGCTGGTCCATGACGGCGCCACGATCCTGGAATCCTCGGTCATCTGCGAATATCTCGACGAGACCTTCCCCGAACCTCCGCTGATGCCGGCGGACGCCGCCGGGCGCGCCGGCGTCCGTCAGTGGACCAAGCTGGTCGACGAAGAGATCCACGAAGCCGGCTCGGTCCTGAGCTTCTGCGCGATGTTCCGCGACCGCATGCTGGCGATGGAAGAGACGGAGCGCGAAAAGCGTTTCCGCAATGTCGGCAACCCGGGCCGCGAGGCGTTTTACCGCTCCTCGGTGGAGCAAGGGGTCGCCTCGCCATTCGCCTATCGCGCCATCGCCGCCTACGAACGGCTGGTCCGCGATCTGGAGAGCCGGCTGGCGACGACCCGGGACTGGATTGCCGGCGGTCGTTACTCGCTGGCCGAGGTGGCGATCGCGCCCTATTTCGCCCGCGCCGAATTCTTGGGTCTGCTCGACCTGTGGGTCGAAGGCCGTACCCACACGGCGGCCTGGTGGCGCCGCATCCGGTCACGGGCGAGCTTCGGCGCGGCCGTCGCCGGAACGCTTGCCCCGGCCGAGCTTGCGGAGATGCGCGAGTCGGGGGAGAAGATCCGATCCGAGGTCGCGGCCCGGCGCGAGGAATATCTGCGCGCCGACGCGTCCCGTGCCCCCTAGACCCAACCAGGGAGAAATCCGGTGCCGGAGACCTGCGACATCCTGATCCGAAACGCGCGTCTTCGCGGAGAGGCGGACGATCTGCGCGACATCTCGATCGCCGGCGGCAAGATCGCCGGGATCGGCCCCGCGCTCGACGTCGCGGCGGACACCGAGATCGACGCGGCTGGCGGGCTGGTCACCGAGTCCTTCGCCAACCCGCACCTCCACATGTGCAAAGTGTGGACTCTCGAGATGATGCGGGACGATGCGCTCAAGGCCTATCGCGAGGGTTCGATGGGCAAGTCGATGACCGCCATCGAGCTCGCGAGCCTAGTCAAGGAGAACTACGACGCCTCGTGGATCACCCCGAACGTGCGGCGCGCGGCCGCGCTCGCGGCGCTGCACGGGAACCTCCACATCCGCGCCTTCGCCGACGTGGACACCAAGGCGCGGCTCGAGGGGGTGAAGGCGCTGCTTGCGGTGAGGGAGGAGTTCCGCGGCATCGTCGACATCCAGGTCGTCGCCTTCGCCCAAGACGGGATCGTCCGCGAGCCGGGCGCGGCGGAGCTGTTGCGCGAGGCGATGGAGCTCGGCGCCGACGTGGTGGGCGGGATTCCGTGGATCGAGTTCACCGACGCCGACGCCGCCAGCCACGTGCGCGCCTGTTTCGACCTCGCCCAGGAATTCGACAAGGACGTCTCGATGCTGCTCGACGACGCCGGCGACCCGGGTCTGCGCACGCTCGAGACGATGGCCGTCGAGGCGATCGAGCGGGGCTGGGAAGGCCGCGCGCTCGCCCATCACTGCCGCGCCATGGCGCTCTACCCGGAGGCCTATTTGAAGCGTCTGTGCGCGATCCTCAAGCGCGCCGGCGTGCCGGTGGTGAGCGACCCCCACACGGGGCCCCTGCACGCGCGGGTGGGCGAACTCCTGGAAGAGGAGGTCCTGGTCTGCCTCGGCCAGGACGACATCTCGGATGCCTATTATCCGTTCGGCCGCAACAACATGCTGGAGGTCGCGTTTCTCGCCTCGCATCTGCTGTGGATGACGGCGCGCGAGGAGATCGACCGGCTCTACGACATGGTGACGGTCGATGCCGCGCGCGCGATGAACGTCCACGATCTGGCGCTCGCGCCGGGCGCGCCGGCGCATCTGGTGGTGCTGGACGAGCCGGACACGGTCGAGGCGCTGCGCAACCACGCGCCGCCCGCCCATGTGGTGAGTCACGGAAGGCTCATCGACCGGGCCAGCATGGCGGCTTTGGCGGAATAGGGTTTTGCGAGGCTTCCCGGAGCGGGCCCCGCCGGATGGATTCGAGGCCGCCATGGGGTACGATTTCAACAGGGCGGCGTCGAAGTCGCGCGCTCCCGCCCGGAAGGCAGCCGGTCACACCCGTCTGAGGGCCAGCCGTTCCCGTTCGGCGAGGGCGTGTCCGAACAGCCCGCCCGGCCGGAACACCAGGAACAGGAACAGCAGCGCATAGGCGCAGAGGTCGCGGTACTCGGTGCCGAGATACCAGATGCTCTGCGCCTCGACGACGCCGAGCAGCAGCCCGCCCAATATGGCGCCGGGGATCGACCCCATGCCGCCCAGCATCATCGCGATCAGCCCCTTGAAGGTCGCCCACAGCCCGAACAGCGGGGTGATCTGGGCATCGGCCGAGACGATCAGGTAGCCGGCGACGCCGCCGATCGCGGATGCCAGGGCGAAGGCGAAAAAGGTCACCGCGGCGATGTTGATCCCCATATAGCGTGCCGCGTCCGGGTTCTCCGAGACCGCGCGCAGGCGGAGCCCGAATCGCGTGCGGTAGAGAGTCAGATGAAGCGCGACGGTGAGCGCCGCCGCGCAGGCGAACATCACCAGGTTCTCGACCTTGAAGAAGAACGGCCCGAAATCGATGGGCTCCGCCTCCATCAGCGGCGGGAAGGGATAGGTGCGGTCGGGGAACACCACGGTGACCAGCTCCTCGAGCTGCATCCAGATCGCGAAGCTGGAGACCATGGAGGCCACCGCGGCGCCCCGGCGGATCGCCCAGAAGCAGAGCCGTTCGACATAGATGCCGACCAGCACCGCGCCCAGCACCGTGGCCGCGGCGATCGCCAGGCTGCCGGCGCGGAATTCGAGGAAGATCAGCGTGCCGACGAAGGCGCCCAGCATGATCGAGGGCCCGTAGGACAGGTTGAGACGCCGCATCACCCCGAAGATCAGGGTGAAGCCGATGGCGAGCAGGGCGTAGGAGGAGCCCAGCATCACCCCGTCGAAGCAGTTCTGGATGAAATCGACCATCGGCCGTCAGCCGTCCGGCCGCGACCCCAGATAGGCCCGCTGGATCACCTCGTCCTCGGCGAGCTCGCCCGGCGTGCCGTCGAAGGTCACCCGCCCCTGCTCGAGCAGGAAGAAGTGATGCGCCACCTGCAACGCCATGTGCGCGTTCTGCTCGACCAGGAAGATCGACGTGCCGTCGCCGTGCAGGTCGCGGATGATGCGGAAGATCTCTTCCACCATCAGCGGCGCGAGGCCGAGCGACGGTTCGTCCATCAGCAACAGCCTGGGACGCGCCATCAGCGCCCGCGCGACGGCCAGCATCTGCTGCTCGCCGCCGGACAGCGTGCCCGCGTTCTGCTGGGTGCGCTCGCGCAGCCTGGGAAACCGCTCGAACATGCGCTCCAGGTCCCGGTCCACCGCGGCGCGCTCCTTCCCCAGCCGGCGATAGGCGCCGGCGATCAGGTTCTCGCGCACGTTCATGTCGGGGAAGACGAGGCGGTTCTCGGGCACCAGGGCGATGCCGTGCTCGACGACACGGCTCGGCGTCTGGCCGACCAGCTCGGCGCCGTCGAAGCGTATCGACCCGCGGGTCGGGTTCAGGATGCCCGCGATGGTCATCATCAGCGTCGTCTTGCCGGCGCCGTTGGGCCCCAGCAGGCAGGTGATCCGGCCGTCCGCCACCGACAGGTCGACGCCGCGCAAGGCCTCGATCTTGCCGTAGGAGGTGGCAATGTCGCGGACCTCAAGCATCGCCCTGTCCGGAGGTGCCGAGATAGGCCTCGCGCACCAGCGGGTCGTTCTGGATCTCGTCCGGCGTCCCCTCGGCGATCTTCTGGCCGAAATTGAGCACCGCGATGCGGTCGGTCACCCCCATGACCAGCTCCATCACGTGCTCGACCAGCAGGATCGTCTTGCCGTCTTCGCGCAGCGCCCCGAGGCGTTCGCGCAGCTGGCCCACCTCTTCCATGTTCATCCCGGCCGCGGGCTCGTCGAGCAGCAGCATCTTCGGCTTGGCGGCCAGCGCGCGCGCGAGTTCGAGCCGGCGCTGCTCGCCGAAGGAGAGATTGCCGGCGAGATCGTCCGCCTTGGCGGCGAGCCCGGCGAATTCCAGCAGCGCCCCGGTCTCGTCCCGCGCCCGCGCGGAGCCGGAGAACCAGCGCTTCACGAAACCGGCCGACTTGCGGTCCGCCAGCGCGTTCTGCGCCACCCACAAATTCTGCCAGACGCTCAGATGGCCGAACAGGCGGATGTTCTGGAAGGTCCGGGCGATCCCGGCGGCGAGGCAGACATGCGGCTGGGCGTGGGTGATGTCGCGACCCTCGAACCGGATCTCCCCCGCGGTCACCGGGAACACGCCGCAGATCAGGTTGACGGTCGTGCTCTTGCCCGAGCCGTTGGGACCGATGAGGCCGAAGATCTCGCCCTCCCTGACCTCCAGCCCGAGCCCGTCGACCGCGCGCACGCCGCCGAAATGCTTCGAGAGCGACTTAAGTTCGAGCATGGTCCCGGCCGGTGAACAGGCCCTTGAGCAGCGCCATCGACCGCTCGTCGAGCAGCCCGCGCGGACGCACGTTCATCGCCAGCACGATCAGCGCGCCGAACAGGAGGTTGCGCCAGTCGCCCATGAACCTGAGCCCCTCGACCAGCACGCCCTGGATGAAGATGACGGCGAGCAAGGTGCCGAAGACGTTGGAGAGCCCGCCCAGGATCGGATAGGCGATGGCGAAGGTGGCGAGGATCACGCCGAAATTCAGGTGCTCGATATGGGTGGTGTAGTGAGCGTAGATGCCGCCGCCGAGCCCGGCGATGAAACCGCCCGCGGTCATCGCCGCGACCTTCACCACGGTGAGGTTGATGCCCGCGCTCTGGGCGGCGAGCTCGTCCTCGCCGACGGCGCGCAGCACCGCGCCGGCGCGCGAGCGGTCCATCCACCAGAGCGCGGCCATGACGGCGATCACCACCCCCCAGACGAACAACATCACGTCGAACGAGGTCCAGCCGTTCTCGGGGAAGAAGCGGATCTGGCGGAACCCCTCCCCGCCGAGCGGCCCGACGGCGATCCCGCCCTTGGAGATCTGGTAGTCGAAGTTGAAGAAGAACAGCCGCACGAACTCGCCGAAGGCGAGCGTCGCGATGACCAGCATCAGCCCCTTCACCCGCAGCGCGGGAAAGCCGACGATGCAGGCCATCACGCCGGCCAGCAGGCCGCCGACCAGCATCGCCGGCAGGATGTGGAAGCCGGCGAGCACGGTGAGCATGCCCGAGACATAGGCGCCGATCGCGAAGAACCCGGCCTGCGCCAGGCTGAGCTGGCCGGTCAGCATCACCACATAGGCCGACAGGCCGAGGATCGTGTGGACCCCGATGATCTGCGCCAGGCCGAGATAGAAGTCCATGCCGCGCGCCGTCCCTCAGTCCCGCCCGGCCGGGCGGGAAAAGATGCCGCCGGGGCGCAGGAACAGGAACACGAACAGCAGCAGCATCACATACATGTCGCGCTCGGTGACGCCGCGCAGGAACTGGAAGGCGTTCTCGAACGCGCCGACCAGGAGGCCGGCGACGATCGCGCCCGGTATGCTGCCGAGACCGCCGATGACGGTGACGATCAGCCCCTTGACGGTGAACGGCAGGGTGAGCAGCGGCGACAGCACGCCGACCGCGGCGCCGATCATCGCGCCGGCGACGCCGCCGAGCACCCCGGTGATCACGAACGTCATGGCGTTGGTACGCTCCAGCCCGATGCCGCAGAGCTGCGCCGCCACCGGCTGCTGCGAGACCGCCCGCGTCGCGATGCCGAGACGCGTGCGGTAGATCAGGTACAGGAGCAGCCCCATGGCGACGACGCTGACCAAGAAGACGAACATCAGGTCGCCGCGCAGCCCGAACGGCCCGAACTCGATCATCACGTCGTCGAACAGCGCCGGGTAGGGCTGCGGCATGCCGTCGGTCTCGTGGACCACGATCTCGTCGATCAGCAGCAGCATGCCGACGGTCGCCATCAGGGTGGCGAGCGGGCTCGCCAACGGAATGAACCGGAAGCAGAGCAGGTAGATGACGTAGCCGAAGACGCCGCCCGCGACCGCGGCGACGAAAAACACCACCGGCGCCGGCAAGGGGACCAGCGCGAACGCAGCGACGCTGGCATAGGCCCCGGCGATGGCGGCGGCGGCGTAGCTCATGTTGAGCTTGTCCATCACGCCGAAGATCAGCGTGAAGCCGATCCCGATCATCGCGTAGGTGGTTCCGAACAGGAGCCCGTCGGCGATCGACTGAACCAGGTCGATCAGGTCGAAGAGGAAGTCCTCCATCCCGCGCTCCCGTTAGGAAAAGCACCCGGCGGGCCCGCTTCGCACGGGCCCGCCGGGGGTTCGAGCGTTACTTGATCGGGTTGTGGAGAACCGCCCACTCTCCGGCCTTGGCGTGGACATAGACATAGGGCTTGACCGCCTCGCCCTCGTCGGTCCGCTGGATCTTGCCGAGCAGCCCGCCGGTGGTCTTCAGGTTGGCCAGCCCGTCGCGGATCTTGCGCCGGTCGGCCTTCCGCGTGTCGGCCTTGGCCATGACCTTCTGGGACTCGATCACGCCCTTGAGGACGTTGACGATCTCCCAGGCGGCGGCGCTGTGCAAATCGGCGCTGCCGCCCAGCTTGGCGGCGGCCTCGGCGGCCATCTTGGCGGCCGGTGTCACCGGCGCGAAGCTGGTCGGGATGATGATCCCCTCGGCCTGCTTGGCGCAGCCCTGCAGGGTCTCGAGGCTGGACGAGCTGGTCAGCCCGACCAGGAGCTTCGGCTTGACGCGCTGGCGCTGCATCTCCTTGAGCACGCCGCAGGTGGTGAACGGGTGCGCCGAGATCGCCACGACATCGGCCTTGGCCTTGCGCATCTTGCGCACCTGGGTGGTGAAGTTGGTGTCGGCCAGCAGCCACTTGGCCTCGCCGAGCACCTCATAGCCGGCATCGCCGGACCGCGTCTTCATCACCTTGTACCAGGTGAAGCGGGAATGCGCGAAATCCTCCTCGACGCCGCCGAAGACGGTCTTGAGGTCGGGGTTCTCCGCCTTGATCCACTTGAACATCTGGCGGTACATCTCCATCTCGTTGGGCACGTTGCGGAATGCCCATTCGGAGATCTTGGCGAGCCCGCCCTTGATCGCGGTGTCGGTGAAGACCGGGAACTGGAGCCCGGTATCCTTGTCGTCGCCGACCGTCTTCTGCAGGATGCCGAACAGCGGCTCGGCGACGTTGGAGCAGGTCGGCCCGACCGCGACCACCGCGTCGGTGGTGGCGATGCGGCGCAGTACCGAGATGCCCTCTTCGGCGTTGCAGCGGTCGTCGTAGAAGGTGACCTTGATCTTGCCGGTGGCGCCGTCGCCGAGCTTGACCCCGCCGGACTCGTTGATTTGCTGCGCGGCGGCGAGCATCACCGCCTCGGTGTTGACGCCGAATGACCGCACGACACCCGACTTGGCGCCGAAGCCGGCGATATGGACGGTGCGCTCCGCAGCAAACGATTGGATCGGCACTGCTAGCAAACCGGCGGCCGCTATCGCGGGACCGACGATCATAAGCGCGGACAGTCTTCGTTGCATCTGCCTGTCTCCCCTGGTTCCGAACGGGCTACGTTCGATGGGTTGGTGTCACGCCCGGCATGACGGCCAGGCAGGTAGTGGGAAATTTCTTTTTTTCCCGTTGCCACCTCTTCTAGGTCGGAGTGCGAGGGGGCTCCCGGCTCTCAACTACACAGCAAGACCCGTCTGCGAGAACGGAATTCCCGACAAGTGTCGAGACCAACGGCCCACTCCGAAAATTCGCACCTCAATGTGAACGCCGGCCAATTTCCGGACGGCAGAGGTTTGTGGTGCGAGAGAGCGTAAGCCGGCCCCAAGCCTCTTGGATCCTGCACTGCCTTGTAAATCCTTCCTTGTAAACCCTGCAAAGTTGCAGGTATCGGCGACCCACCGAGCGAGCAGATGAAGGCGCCGGGAGGGGCGGAGGCGCCGGCTGCCCCCGGCCTCGTACTACGCCGCAAGGATGCGCTCGAAGGCGTCGTCCGGGTTCACGCAGCGTCACCCCGATGCCGCGTCCCTGCTCGTGCAGACCGCGAACCGAATTGCTGAAGAACGGCGCGTTTACCCATGGTCCTCCTCGAGCGGGCAGAACGAGCGGAAACCGCTCCCGACCACCGCCGGCCGCAAACTATGCCTAATTCGTATAAGGTCGCCATCCTTCAAACTTGAAGGTATCGCCCAAAATCGGGATGAAGAAATCAGCGCCTGTCCCATCACGCTCCGCCCTCCGCCAGTTAGTTAATCTGCAAACACTCACACTCGTCGAGCGCAGCCTTCGGCCTTTGCCCGGTCGTGCGAATCGCCATTGCGAGGGGTGGGGACCGGCGCCGGGCGTTACCCGCTACCGTTTCCGTCGACGCCCGTGGGTTCGAGCGACAGCGCTTTTCGGCAAGGCGCCCTGGCCGTGCCAGCTGAGAGGGTGCAGTCTTCCTCGCCAATGAGACGGCATCCTCGATCGCCTCGTCCATGCCGCATACCGCATCGAATTCACCGGCCCATCCACGCGGGCCGAGCACGCAAGACAGGGCGCCGGCACATGAAGAATGGAAGCGGGCGGCGCTCCGCGCCGCAAGCGTGGCTTCGCTCCGCAGGATCGACCGGAAAGTACCGCCCGGGCATCGGCATGGCGCGCGCGCCGCTCCGACTCGTGAGGGTCACGCGTCGCGCGCGCCATGCCCCCAGCGCTTGCGACTATCCGCGCCTCGGGCTATCGCTGTGCAACATCGCGAGGGTCGTGGCCACATAAAGGCACCGGCCCGCGCTCCGCGCGGCCCTGGACGGCGCGGAGGCGCACGGAGACACGGTGCGGATCGACCGCAGGACCCCGCGATAGCCGTCCGGCGAGCGCCGCTCTCTCGCACCTGAGGCGCGCCCGGCGAACAGGCGGCGCTCCATGCGTCCCTGGACCGATTCCCAATTCCCGCCATCGTGCAGCCTGGCCCCCATTG
>Ga0209022_1000134_pt1 | contig 100325 bp, 93 predicted proteins | sample PinacodermPK_FD_187300 | JGI IMG/M metagenome (GOLD analysis project Ga0209022, IMG submission 187300) | Host-associated microbial community of the marine sponge Aplysina aerophoba from Gulf of Piran - sponge pinacoderm, lysed by proteinase... | ecosystem: Host-associated > Porifera > Sponge >... | reverse complement strand
GCTGTCGATGGAGATGTCTCCCAACTCGACATCCGGGAGGCCGGCCACCAGCCGCCCTCCGGCCGCGAGGGCCAGTTCCCCCGCCCGCACCCGCGCCGATCCATGATCCGCCACCTGTCTGTCATCCCACGGATGGCCGCCCGCCCCGTGCGTCCAGCGCCGCGCGCGCCACGACGACGTCGTCGAAGGGCACCGCGCGCGACCCGATCACCTGGTAACGCTCGTGCCCCTTGCCCGCTATGACGACCACGTCGCCGGCCCCCGCGTCGTCTATCGCGCGGCGGATCGCCGCCGCCCGCTCCACGATCGCCAGATGCGGGGTGTCGGAACGACCGAGGCCGCGCTCGATGTCGTCGATGATGGCTTGCGGATCTTCCGACCTGGGGTTGTCCGACGTGAGAATCACCGCGTCGCTCAGGCGGGTCGCCACGACCCCCATCAACGGCCGCTTCGTGGCGTCCCGATCGCCGCCGCAACCGAACACCGTGACGATCCGGCGCCCGGCGAACTGGCGCACGGTTTCCAGCAATCCCCGCAACGCGTCGTCGGTGTGCGCGGAGTCGACGATGACGGTCACGTCGTCGTCCTCCGACGACACCGTCTGCATACGACCCGGCACCACGGTCAAAGCGCGTACCCCGGCTGCGATACCGGCGAACGGCAGGTCGAGAGCGACGCCCGCGGCCGCCGCGGCGAGCACGTCGTAGGCGACGGCGCGACCCGGCAACCGCGACTCCAGCAGCAACGATCCACGCGGGGTGCGCGCCTCGATGACGGTCCCGTCGGCACGCAGTTCCAGGCGGACGGGCATGCAGTCGGCCGTCCGCTCCAGGGCGTAGGTCACCGGTCGCGACACCTGTCCCGCCAGCCGGGCACCGCGCGGGTCGTCGAGATTGACCACGGCCGGAGCCCCATCCGGCAACAAATCGAAGAGCCGCCGCTTCGCGGCGAAGTAGCCCTCCATGTCGCCGTGAAAGTCGAGATGGTCGCGCGTCAGGTTCGTGAAGACGGCGGCGGCGAACCGGACGTGCTCGACCCGTCGCAACACCGCGGCATGGGAAGAGACCTCCATGACGCAGACCCGTGCGCCCCGGTCACGCATCGCCGCGAGCAACGCCTGGACCTGCGGGGCCTCCGGCGTCGTGTGCACCGCCGGTCGCTCGGCGTCGTCGCGGCCGATCCGGTTCGAAATGGAGCTGATCCGCCCCGTCGCCATCCCCGCGTGCGCGAAGATGGATTCGAGGAGCCAGGTGGTCGTGGTCTTGCCGTTGGTTCCGGTGACGCCGACGACTTGCAGGTCGCGGCTCGGGTCGCCATGGAAGGCCGCGGCGAGTGCGGACAGAGCGGCGCGCGCATCCGGCACGCGGACCCAGGGCAGCGGCGCCGCGGCCGGCGGTTCCACCTCGGCGACGACGAGCGCCGCGCCGCGCTCGACCGCGTCGTCGACGAAATCGGCGCCGTCGAAGCGCCGGCCCGGTACGGCGACGAAGACGCCGCCCGGAGTGACGTCACGCGAATCGAAATGGACGCCGGTCACCGGAGACTCCAGCAGACGCGCGTCGGTAACCGTGGAGCCGCCGACGCCGGCGTCAGCGAGCAATGCCCCGCAGGACATCCCGCAATCGACGTTCCGAACCGAGGACTCATCGTCGACCATGGTCATGGCCCCAGCGCCTCGGCCTCGTCGGCCGGCGGCGCATACCGCTGCAGCCAGACAGTGGCGGTCGCGCCCGGGTCGATGGCCTCTCCGGCCGCCGGCACGTGGCGCGCCACCGTTCCGTCGCCGGTGAACTGCGCTCGCAGACCGATGCGGCCGAGGACCTCGACAGCCTGCCGTGCGCTCAGGCCACGCAGATCGGGGATCGATCCCGCATCTTCGGAGGCGGCGGCAGGGCGGGCCGGTAGCGGTACGCGGGAGGACTCCGACCAGGCGGCCGGCCGCAGGTCCGCATCCGGCGCGGGCGCGGAATGCGCAATCAGCGGCGGTCGAGTCGAGTCCGGCGTGCGCGGCACCCGGAGGTAACGCAAGGCCGCCTCGGCGATACGCTGAAATACCGGCGCCGCCGCCGCGCCGCCGGTGTACGCCCGCTGGCGGATGCCGTTGATCATGGCGGTGCGCGGCGTGTCCAGCATGACCAGGATGACGAACCGCGGGGCATCCGCCGGTACGAAACCGACGAACGAGGCATTGTGGTCCGTGTGCGAATAGCGACCGTCGATGAGCTTCTCCGCCGTGCCGGTCTTGCCGGCGACCGCATAGCCCGTCACTCGGGCGCGACGGGCCGTTCCCCGCTCGGCGACCTGCGTCATGATCCCGGTCAGCGCAGCCGCCGTCTCCCGCGAGATCGCGCGCCTGATCACCCGTCGCTCCGACTTCACCCGGCCGCCGCTGCGGGCCACCGTGCGCACGACACGAGGCTCGAGCAGCTCGCCGCCGTTCGCCACCGCGGCGAAGGCAGCCGCCATCTGCAACGGGGTGACGGCAACCTGGTACCCCATGGAAATGGAGGCTATCGCCCGCTCGTTCAGCGTTTCGGAACTCCAGACGAGGCCGGCGCTCTCTCCCGGAAAGTCCCGCGACAGTGCGCGTCCGAAACCGAATCTATCGACGTACCGACTGAGCCGCTCCGGTCCCAGCCGCAATCCGACCAGGATGGCCCCGACGTTGCTGGACTTGACGATCACGTCCGTGAAGCTCAGCGGGCCGTAGGTGGTGAAGTCGCGGATCCGGTTGCGGCCGATCCGAATGAAGCCGGCGCTCACGTCGAATACTTCGTCGGGTTGGACGGCATCCTCCTCGAAGGCCGCCGCGGCGGTGACGATCTTGAAGGTCGATCCCGGCTCGTACACGTCCTGAACGGCGCGGTTGCGGCGCTGCATGGGTGTCGCGGCGCCGAACGCGTTCGGATTGAACGACGGCGCGCTGGCGAGCGCCAGCACCTCGCCGGTCCGCGGATCGAGCATCACGACCGCCCCGGCATCCGCGTCGTAGGTTCGAATCCCCGCCCGGAGCTCCCGCTCCACGATATGCTGGAGATGCTTGTCGATGGTCAGCTCGACGGTCGCGCCGGCAGTCGGCGGCCGGTCGATGCGGCTGAAAGCGCGCCGGCGGGCATCGGTGTGGATCAGGATCTGTCCCGCCCGGCCGCCGATCTCCGAGTCATAGGTCGACTCGATTCCGCTCAAGCCCTGGTTGTCGAGCCCGACGTAGCCGATGAGGTGCGCCGCGAGCTCGCGGCCGGGATAGTAGCGCCGGTCTTCGATGAGAAACCCGACGCCGTCCAACCCCAGGGCCGCCACGCGCCGCGCCTCTTCCGGCGACACCTTGCGCTGGATGTACGCGAAATCCCTGGGGCGCCGGAGACGGCGCGCGAGGGCGTCCCGCCCGGCCTCGGTGCAGTCGTCGAGCGCACCGCAGATCGCACTCGCAGTCGCTTCGAGCTCTTCGTCCTCGATTCTGGCGGGCACGGCGTATACGGCGCCGGTGTCCGGGTCGATCCCCGCGGAGGCCAGTCCCAGAGCCGCCACGCGCCGCGCTTCCTCGGAAGACGGGTCGGACTTCAGCAGGGCGAAGCTCCTGCGACGGCGGAGACGACGCTCGAGGGCGTCGCGGTCCGCCGGCGTGCATTCGTTCAGCGCGTTGCAGAGCGCGCGGGCGGTGGCTGCCGGCTCATCTATGTCGGTGGGCACGGCGTAGACCGTGTCGGCGTCGACGCTGTACGCGAGCACGCGCCCGTTCCGATCCAGAATCTCGCCGCGCTTCGAATGCACCTCGATGGTCCGCCGCTGCTGGCTTCCCGCCCTCGCAACCAGCTCCGCGTGCTGCACGACCTGCAGATGCACGAGCCTGGCCTCGATGGCGGCGACCCAAACCGCGAACCCGCAGGCCGCCACCAGCACGCGACGCTTCAACGTGTCGCGCCACTCCGGCCGCGGCGCACGCGCCGCGGCGCGCCGGCGCCGAGTGCTCCGCCGGCCCCAGGGCGGCCTAGTAGAGTCCGCGAGTCGGCTCACCCGACACCTCCTGCCGTGTCGCCACGACCGACGATTCCGGCACCTCCGGCACCGCTTCGCCCACCACCCGTTCCACGAGCAGCTCGCGGTCGGCGGCCGGGACGACCATGCGCAGTTGCCCGGTCGCGACGCGCTCGATGCGGGCCGGTGAGCGGAGGGTCTCGATCTCCAGACGGAGATGACGGTTCAGCTCCTGCTGCCTGGCGTATTCCTGACGCATCTGTTCGATGCGGTAGCCATGCTGCAACAGCTCGAAGTGCTGCCAGACCGAGAACAGCAGAACCGCAACCAGCAAGACGGCCAGGATCAACGATCCCCGCAGTTCCCGCTGTCGAACCCCGTCCAGCTCGCGCACGATCGGGGCGTTGCGAATCTGCGGGGAAACGAGATCCGCGAAATCCTCGTGCGTCATGCCAGCCTTTCGGCGGCGCGCAGCTTCGCGCTGCGCGCCCGCGGATTCCGGGCGACCTCGCCTTCGGAGGGGCGGAGCGGGCGTCTGGTCAGCACCTTGACGGCGGTGTCGGCGTCCCGCTCGAATCGGCGCAACGCCCGCTTGACGATGCGATCCTCCAGCGAATGAAAGGTGATGACGGCCAGCCGCGCCCCGGACCGCAGGCGCCGGCAAAGCGCCAGCAGCCAGGCGTCGAGCCCATCGAGCTCGCGGTTCACCCAGATCCGCAGCGCCTGGAACGTGCGGGTGGCCGGATGGATGCGCTGGCGGCTCCGGTGAGGCACCGCGCGGCGGACCGCGTCCGCCAGTTGACCGGTGGATGTCAGCGGCGCGCGAGCGCGCGTGGCGACCAGGCCCCGGGAGATGCGCCGCGCGTAACGATCCTCCCCGTACTGATGGATGACGTCGGCGAGCTCCGACTCGGGCGTGTCGCGCAGCAGGTCGGCGGCCGTCGGGCCGGTCGAGCGATCCATCCGCATGTCGAGCGGTTCGTCGCGCCGAAAGCTGAAGCCGCGTCCGGCGCCGTCGAGCTGCAACGACGAGATTCCCAGGTCGGCGAGGGCGCCGCCGTCGATGTCGCCGATGCCACGCTCGGCGAGCGCGGCATCGAGGTTGCGGAAGTCGGTGTGGACGAGCTCGACGCGATCGGTCCAACCCGTCAGCGTTTGCGCCGCCACCGCGAGCGCCTCACCGTCCCGGTCGAGCCCCAGCACGCGATCCGCGCCGCCTTCGAGGAGCGCGCGGGCATGGCCGCCGCCACCTACCGTGCAGTCGACGAACAGACCGCCGCGAGCCGGATCGAGGACGGTCACCACCTCCGCCGCCATGACCGGTTCGTGCCTGACCATCGGACTCTGCGTCATGCCGTCCCACTCAGATGCCGTAGTCCGCCGCGAGCGTGCCGAGTTCCTCCGGCGTAAGCGGATGCTCGCTCTGCCGCTTGCCGATATGCTCCTTGTTCCAGACCTCGAGGTGATTGCCCAGTCCGAGGACCATCACCTCCCCGACTATCTCCGCCTGCTCCCGGAGCAAGCCCTGAATCAGAACGCGCCCCTGCTTGTCGAAGGTCGCCTCCTGCCCGTAGTAGTTGACCGCTTCCTTGTACCGGCGGACCTTGGGGTCCGCAGAGGGAGCCTGCGCGAGCTGCGCCTCCATGTCGGTCCAGACGCGCAGAGGGTAGATGAACGCGGCCTTGCCGTCGGTGCTCGTCACGAACACGTCGTCGCCGTACTGCGCCGCGATTGCCGACCGGAAGACCGTCGGCACCTTCAGCCGCCCCTTGTCGTCGATCTTCGCGGGCCTGTTCCCCCTCACGTCTCTGCTCCACTGCAGTCCAGTTTATTCCCTTACAAGCCACTTTTGTCCACACACGAATCGTAGGGGACCACTTTCCCCTTGTCAACGGGTGAATCGCCGTTTCGCGATGGATGTGCGACACTTTCCGGCGACGATGCTGCGCGCCGGCCTGATCGGGCTCGCTTCGGCGGGCAAGTCGACTCTCTTCCAGCTCCTCACGCGGGCCGCCGACACGGGCGGCCGCGCCTCCGGTCGGGACGACGCGGCCATGGGGCTGGCGCGCGTGCCCGATCCCCGTCTCGACCGCCTGAGCGCGATGTTCTCGCCGCGAAAGCACACGCCGGCCACGGTGACCTTCGTCGACATGGCGACCCGCCGCGGCAGCGGCGCGGCGACGCTGCTCGACGTCGCGCCGTACCGCACGGCCGATGCGCTGCTCCACGTCGTCCGCGCGTTCCGGAACGACGCGGTTCCGCATCCGGCGGAGTCCATCGACCCCGGGCGTGACGCCAGGACCCTCGAAGACGAGCTGATCCTGGCCGACCTCGGGGTGGCCGAGCGGCGCATCGAGCGGATCGAGAAGGACCGGAGCAAGGGCGCGTGGAAGGGCGACGCGGCCGAGCTCGACGTCCTGCGACGCTGCGCGGGCGTGCTCGAGGCCGGCACGCCGCTGCGGGCGCTCGAGCTCGATCCCGCGGACGCGAGGCGGCTTCGCGGATTCCAGTTCCTCTCGGCCAAACCACTCCTGCTCGTCGTCAACGTCGACGAGGCGGACGCGGCCATCTCGACCGAGGACGCGGTGCGCGCGGCCGGCCTCGACGGTTTCGTTCACGGACCCGCGGTGCGGGCGCTGACCGTCTGCGCGAAGATCGAACTGGAGATCGCGGAGCTGGAGCCGGAGGATGCGGCGGCCTTCCTGACCGATCTGGGCCTGCGCGAGACCGGCCTCGACCGCGTGATCCGCGCCGCCTACGAGTTGCTCGGCTACGTGTCCTTCTTCACCGCCGGCGAGGACGAGTGCCGGGCGTGGTCCATCCCGGCGGGCACCGTCGCGCAGGACGCGGCCGGCGAGATCCACTCGGATCTGGCCCGGGGCTTCATCCGCGCCGAGGTGGTCGCCTGTGAGCGCCTGGTGGCCCGCGGCTCCCTCGCCGCCTGCCGCAAGCACGCCGAGGTCCGACTCGAAGGCAAGGACTACGTGGTCCGCGACGGCGACGTCATCAACGTCCGCTTCGCCACATGACTCCCCCGGAGTCGACGCCCCCGCCCCCGCCTGAACCGGCTGCAGTCTCGGCCGCGTCGCGGCTCGCTCGGTCCGCCGGGCTGGTGGGAGCGGCAACTCTGACCAGCCGCCTCCTCGGGCTCGTCCGCGATCAGGTGCTCGCGTATCTGTTCGGCGCCGGAAACGCGATGGACGCCTTCAACGTGGCCACACGAATCCCCAACCTCCTGCGGGATCTGTTCGCCGAGGGCGCGATGAGCGCCGCGTTCGTGCCCGCGTTCATGCGGCGTCTGACGCACACCGGCCGGGAGGAGGCCTGGCGGCTCGGCAATCAGCTTCTGAACGCGCTCGTGGTGGTGACCGGCGCGTTCGTCCTCGCCGGCATGCTCTTCGCAGAACCGCTCGTGCGACTGCTCGCCGGCTCCTACGCCGAAGTGCCCGGCAAGTTGGAGCTGACGGTGTTCCTGACGCGCCTGCTGCTGCCCTTTCTGACGCTGGTGGCGGTCGCCGCGGCGCTGATGGGAATGCTGAACTCGCTCAACCGCTTCTTCGTGCCGGCCCTCTCGCCCGCGATGTACAACGTCGGCATCATCCTGAGCGGCGCGCTGCTCGTTCCGCTGATGCCCGGACTCGGGCTCGATCCGATCGTCGCGATTGCCATCGGCGCGCTGCTGGGAGGGCTCGGCCAGGTCGCGCTGCAGGTTCCCGCCCTCCACCGCGAGGGATTCCGATACCGGGCGGCCCTCGACCCGGCGGATCCCGGACTGCGGCGCATCCTCCGGCTGATGGGACCCGGCACGCTGGCCGGCGCCGCCGTCCAGATCAACCTGCTGGTGAACATGGTGCTGGCCACCGGACAGGGCACGGGGGCCGTTTCCTGGCTCGGCTATGCGTTTCGCGTGATGTACCTGCCGATCGGCCTGTTCGGCGTCTCGATAGCCGCCGCGACGCTTCCGGTCGTCTCGCGCCACGCCGCGCGCGAGGAGATCGACGGCATCCGCGACGCCGTCTCACGAGCGCTCCGCCTCATGCTGGTGGTCACCGTCCCCGCTACGGTCGGTCTCCTCGCGCTGGGCGCACCGGTCGTGCAGCTCATCTTCGAGCGCGGCAGCTTCACGCCGGAGGATACGGCCGCCACGGCCGCCGCGCTCCTCTTCTATGCCCCCGGGCTCGCAGGCTACTCGGCCGTCCGCATCGCGGTCCCCTGCTTCTACGCACTCGGCAGCAGCGTCACTCCGACCACGATCAGCATGGCCGCCGTGACGCTGAACATCGCGCTCAATCTCCTGCTCGTGGATCTCATGGGATATCGCGGGCTGGCGCTCGGCGCCTCTATCGCCGCCCTGGCCAATGCGATCGCCCTCCTCGCGGTGCTGCGCCAGCGGCTCCACGGTCTCGATCTGGGCCGGGTACTCGCGGTCCTCGCGAAGATCACGGTCGCATCGGCGGCCATGGGAACGGCGGCCTGGATGACGCATGCGCGGCTGCTCGAAGCCTGGTCCGGCGCGGAGCTCGTCACGCGCCTGGGCCGGGTCTGCACGAGCATCGCGGTCGGCGTCGCGGTGCTGGCGGCCGCGGCGCTGATGCTCAGGATTCGGGAGCTCGAGCAGGTGGCGCGACAGGTGCTGGCCCGCCTGGTTCGGAGCCAGGAGGCTGCGCCCTAGAACGAAGCATGTTCCTTGTCAGGCCCGGTCCGGCGGCAACCGACGGCGGCAGCGCGAGCCGGTCCGCCGGCGCGACTCCAGGCCGCCGAATCCAGCGCATCGGCCCCCGGGGAATGGTACGATGGGTGCGATGCGACCGATGCACTACGGCGGCAGCCACTACTCTTTCGGACCCGGCCTGATGACGCCCGCGGTCAAGATGCTGCTGTGGGCCAACGTCGGTCCGTTCCTGCTGACCGCGCTCGCCCCGTCGCTGTTCTACTGGATCACCGGCGTCTTCGGACTGACGCCGCAGGCGGTCCTCACCCGGTTCTGGATCTGGCAACCGGTCACCTACATGTTTCTGCACGGCGGCATGGGGCACGTGCTGCTGAACATGCTGGTGCTCTGGATGTTCGGCGTGCAGTTGGAGCGGCTCTGGGGCTCCCGGTTCTTCCTGCGCTACTACTTCGTCAGCGGCATCGGGGCGGGACTTTCGACCATCGCGGTGTCGCTGCTGCCGTTCGCGTTCGCCGATCCGACCTACGCGGCCGTGACGATCGGCGCCTCCGGAGCGGTCTACGGCCTGCTGATGGCGTTCGCGCTGACCTACCCCGAAACGCCCATCCTGATGTTCTTCCTCTTTCCCGTACCGGCGAAGTACTTCGTGATGATCATCGGCGCCGTCGCATTCCTCTCCGTGCCCCGCGGAGACGGGGTCGCGCACATCGCCCATCTCGGCGGGCTGGCGGTCGGCTTCCTGTACCTGCGGATGCGCGGCGCGGCGGCCGGTCGGGTCGGCGGTGGACGGATGAGGTTGGGACGGATCGGCGTCATCGCCGACATCAAATACCGCTACTTCAAGTGGAAGATGGCGCGTCTCCGGAAACGCTTCGACGTCTACGAGGGCCGGGGCGGCCGGGATTGGGACGACTATCCGCGCGGCGGCGGCAACTGGGACGATCGCGTGCACTGAGCACTACTGCCGCGGATCGCCGGCAGGGCCGCCCGCGGTGGGGACCAGCCACTCGGTCCGCACCGGACAGAAGAGATCGAGCGCGAAGGTATCCGCCAGCGCCTCGGCCTGGTGCCGCACGCCGGCCGGGATCACCAGCACCTCTCCCTCGTGCACGACGATCTCCTCGCCTCCGACCACGCAGCGCAGAGCGCCCTCGAGTACATATTGCAACTGCTCGCTCACGTGCCGGTGCGCCGGCACGTGCGCACCCCGCTTCAGATAGACCTGCACCAGCATCTGCCGCTCTCCCGACACGATCTTCCGGGAGATCAACTCCGTGACCTTGTCGAGATCGAGCGCGGCCCAACGATGAACGACGGCGTTCGACGGCATCGGTTCCTCCCCCGCAGCCTGGGTCACCTGATCGTAACTGTTGACAGGGAACGGTTTACGCCGCCCGCGCGAAGGGCCGCGGGGCCGCGACCGCGTGATATAATCGGGAGTCGTGCACGATACTCGATCGAGCCGACTGTCGCCCGCACCCGCCCACCGCAAGGACTCCGCACCATGAAGGGACCAGCGCTCACGAACGAGCCTGCCGCCCGCGCAGCCCTCGCGGTCGGGGGCCGCATCGACGAGTTGTCGGGCGAGCAGTTCATCGGCTTCTACCGCACGATGCTGCTGTCGCGCCGTCTCGACGACCGGGAGCTGCAGCTCAAGAACCAGAGCCTCAGCTATTTCCAGATCAGCGGAGCCGGACACGAGGCCGTTCAGGTGGCGGCGGGACTGGCCCTGCGGCCGGGCCGCGACTGGGTCTTCCCGTACTACCGCGACCGGGCGCTGTGCCTGACGCTCGGTCTGACGGCCCACGACATGCTGCTCAACGCCGTGGGCGCGAAGGACGATCCCAACTCCGGCGGCCGGCAGATGCCGACCCACTGGAGCTCGCCGACGTTGCGCATCGTGTCCCCCTCGAGCGCGTGCACCACGCAGTGCCTGCACGCGGTCGGCGCGGCGGAGGCGGGCGAGCTCCTGCCACGGCTTGTCGGCATCGAATCGGACTCGTCGCCCCCCGACGACGTCGTGCTCGTCTCGCTCGGCGACGGCCAGACCAGCGGGGGCGAGTTCTGGGAATCGCTCAATACGGCCTGTACGGGACGGCTTCCGGTGGTCTACCTGGTGGAGGACAACGGATACGCGATCTCCGTTCCGGTCGAGGTGCAGACGCCCGGCGGTGATATCTCGGTTCTGATCGAGGCGTTCCCCGGGCTGCACGTCATCCGCGTCGACGGAACCGACGGCGTCGCCAGCTTCCGCGCCATGAGCGAAGCCGTAGCGTGGGCGCGGGGCCGCTCCGGCCCCGCACTGGTCCACGCTCACGTCACGCGTCCGTACTCGCACTCGATGTCGGACGACGAGCGTCACTACAAGAGCGCCGTCGAACGGGAGGCGGAGGCGGCGCGCGATCCGCTGCGCCGGTTCGCCGACTTCCTGGTGACCGCCGGGCATGCGACCCAGGTCGAGCTCGACGCGGTCGCGGCCGACGTCGACCGCGAGATACAGGACGCTTCGGACCGCGCCGTCGCCGCCCCGAAGCCGGATGCGTCGACGGCCGCGTTGTACGTGTACTCCCCGACGGTCGACCCGGCTTCCGGCGCGTTCGAGGCCTCGGCCGCCCCGGCCCCATCCGGCACGCCGGACACGATGGTCTCCGCCATCAACCGCACGCTCAGGGACGAGATGGCGCGCGACCCTCGTATCGTCGTCTTCGGCGAGGACGTCGCCGACGCCAGCCGCGCGGAGATCCTCTCCGAGGTAACCGGCAAGGGCGGCGTGTTCAAGGCGACGCTCGGACTGCAACGGGAGTACGGCCGCGAGCGGGTCTTCAATTCTCCGCTCGCCGAGGCGAACATCGTCGGACGGGCGATCGGCATGGCGGTGCGCGGTCTGAAGCCGGTGGTGGAGATCCAGTTCTTCGACTACATCTGGCCGGCCATGATGCAGATACGGGACGAGCTCTGCATGCTGCGCTACCGCTCGAACAACGACTGGTCCTGCCCGGTCGTCATCCGTGTCCCGATCGGCGGCTACCTGAAGGGCGGCGCCCTCTATCACAGTCAGTCCGGCGAGAGCATCTTCGCACACTGCCCAGGGCTGCGTATCGCCTTTCCGTCGACCGCCGAAGACGCGGCCGGCCTGCTCCGGACGGCGATCCGGGCCGACGACCCCGTCCTTTTCCTCGAGCACAAGCACCTCTATCGCCAGACCTACAACAAGGGGATCTATCCGGGAGCCGACTACACGCTGCCGTTCGCGCGGGCCGCCGTCCGGCGCGACGGCGCCGACGTCACCGTGCTGACCTGGGGCGCTCTCGTTCAGAGGTCGCTGCTGGCCGCCGAGCGGGCCAGCCAGGAAGGAATCGACGTTCGGGTGATCGACCTGCGAACGATCGTACCGTACGACTGGGAGGGCATCGCCGAGGCCGTGCGAGCGACCAGCCGGGTCGTGATCGCGCACGAAGACCAGTTGACATGCGGTTTCGGGGCCGAGCTCGCTGCACGGATAGCCGACGAGCTGTTCGAGCACCTCGACGCCCCCGTCAAGCGCCTCGGGGCGTTGGACTGCCCGGTCGCCTACAGCCCCGTTCTCGAAGAAGCCATCCTGCCGCAGGCGGACGACGTGCTGGACACCATCAGAGCGATCGCTCGCTACTGACGAAGGAGGCCCCGCTGAACCCATCGGCCCGTGCCCGCGCGATCGGTAGCATCTGCCGCCTCGCAGGGGCGACGGCCCTGGCGTTGACGTTCGCACCGCTCCTCACCCCCGCGCCGGAGGCCTCGCACCACGTCGAGATCCTGCACTCCACCGGCGGTCTGCCACCGCACATCGTCGGCACGTTCCGTGAACCGAGCGTCTTCCAGCAGGCGCCCGACGGGCGCTACTTCGTGTTCGACCGGCGCGGGCATGCGGTCCATCGGATCGCCGCCGACCGTACCGTGGCCACGCGGCTCGTACAGGTCGGCCCCGAAGACGGCCGGATCCTGGGTGCGAGCACGTTCGATCTCGGGCCCGGCTCCCGGTTCGTCGTCGCGGATGCGCCCGGCGGCCGGGAACGCGTCCAGATCTTCGATCTCGACGGCAGGCGCCTGGGCAGCTTCCGGCTGCCGGGTCGTGCCGCGCCGCGACTCACCGTCGGCCCGATCGTCCTGAACGGCGTCGGCTCACTGGAATTCACCGGCCGGTCGATGCTGATGAACCAGCCGGAGATCGGCGGACTGATCACCCGCTTCAGCCTGAACGGGCATCCGTACCAGACGTTCGGCTCCTTCCGCTCGACGGGTCACGAAGCCAATCGCGACCTGCATCTCGCCCTGAACAGCGGGTTGCCGCTCGCGGACCCGTACGGCGCACACTATTTCGTCTTCCAGTCGGGCCGGCCGCTCTTCCGCAAGTACGACAGCGCCGGGACGCTGCTCTTCGAACGTCACATCGAAGGCGTCGAGCTGGATCCACTGATCAACGCGCTCCCGACGGTCTGGCCCACGCGCCCGGACGAGCGCGGCCGGGAGCTGCCGCTGGTTCCGCCCACGGTCCGCACCGCCGCCGTCGACCGTGCCGGCAACCTGTGGATCGCCCTGTCGACGCCGTTCCTCTACGTCTACGATCCATCCGGCGAGAAGATTCGCACGGTCCGCCTGCAGGCGGCGGGCGTCGTTCACCCGTCGAGCCTGCACTTCCCGGACGACCGGCGGATGCTGGTGGCCCCCGGATGCTACGAATTCACCGTGTGGTGACCGGGGCGGGACCCCGCGGCTCACCGCGAGCGCCGTCCCGGCGCGCCCGCGCGACGGACTGTCCGCGTCCGTTGCCTCATGAGTGGGCCCCCTGCTATCATTGGCTGTTTGTTCGGTCGCCGAGGGTGGTCGCCTTGTCGGATCGCATCGGCCACGCGACGGGTGGGACTCTAAACGCGTCGGCGGCAGGAGAGAGAATGCCGGGCGAGCGGGAGCCGTTCGTATCGGGGTCCCTGCGGCATCTGCAAGACAATATCCGCAGGGCCGGACCGGCGGCGACGGCCAGCTATTCGTTGATCGGAGCCATTCTCCTGCTCGGCGGCGGAGGACATCTGGTGGACCGCTGGCAGGGAACGGAACCCTGGGGCCTGTTGACGGGTCTGCTGGCCGGGCTGGTCGTCGGCTTCTACGAACTGGCAAAGACGGTCTGGAAGCGGTGACCGATGGGGACGGTCTGGACAGCGGCCGTGATTCTGGCCGCCGGAAGCGCGCTGGTTGCGCTGGCGGTGTCCGATGCGGCGGTCGAAATCCTGCTCGGATTGCTGGCTCCGCTCGCGGTCGCCCTCGGCTCGTGGCGGATGATGGAACGTGCGTACCGACGTAGTCCGGAACAGTTGACGCGACTGATGGTCCGCGCGTTCGTGGGCAAGCTCGTGTTGTTCGGCATCTACGTCACCCTGGCCGTCGGCGTGCTCGCGCTGGATGCAGCGTGGTTCGTCGGCAGCTTCGCCATATCGTTCGTGGTCCTGCACCTCGCGGAGGCGGTGGAACTGCAACGCCTGTTCACCGGTTGATCGCACGCGAGCCGGCGGGACCGGGACCTTCACGAACTCGACTTCGACAGACGCATGCAGCAACCCGACCACATCGAACCGACGGAACAGGCCGGCGAGCACGCCGAAGCCGCCGAGCACGCGGCCGAGGGATTCGATGCCGGCGAGGTGATCATCGAGCACGTCGCCAACAGCTCGTTCGAGCACCCGATCCTGCACCTGCCCGTGCTCTTCGGCATCGACTTCTCGGTGACGAAGCACGTCTTCATGCTCCTCTTCGTCGCGACCGCCGTGTTCCTGCTGATCACGACGACGGTGCGGCGCTACCTGCGGCAGGACCGGCTCGTTCCCGGCGGCTTCATGAACGCCCTGGAGTTCATCGTCGAGTTCATCCGCGATTCGATCGTGCTGCCCAACGTGGGCGCGAAGTACGTCAGGACTTGGGCGCCGCTCGTGCTCACCTTCTTCTTCTTCATACTGGCGGCGAACGTGGTCGGCCTGATCCCGATCTTCGAGGTAGTCGGCCTGATCGACCACTACGTGCTGCACACGGGCGAGCACTCTCTGGTCAAGAACCTCATCCACGGCGGGACCACCGCGACGGCCAACTTCAACGTCACCGCGGCGCTCGCCACGATCACGTTCATCTCGATCATCATCGCCGGCACCCTGGCCCACGGCTTCATCAAGCACTGGATCAACCTGGTCCCTCACGGTCTCGCGTGGCCTCTCTACATCCTGCTGATCCCGATTGAGGTCATGGGCATGTTCGTGAAGCCCTTCGCGCTGACCATGCGTCTGGCCGCCAACATGACCGGCGGCCACATCGCGATCCTGGCCATCCTGTCTTTCGTCTTCCTGTTCACCGAGTTGTTCGAGAGCGCGCTGGCCGGCATCGGCGTCGGCGTCCTGGTCTCGGTCCCGCTGGCCGTCGGCATCAACGCGCTCGAGATCATCGTGGTTCTCGTCCAGGCGTACGTCTTCACCCTGTTGTCGGCCGTGTTCATCGGCATGGCCATCAACGTGCACCACTAAGCGAAACGCATCGCACACGGAGGTTACCTGCATGGAGGTTCTGCATTACTTCGGCGCCGCAATCGGACTCGGGCTGATCGTCATCGGCGCGGGCTTGGGTATCGGGCGCTTCGCCGCCGCCGCCGCCGAGGGCATCGCCCGCCAGCCGAACGCGGCCGCGCAGATCACGGGCGCCGTGAACCTGCCCCTCTTCCTGCTGGAAGGCGTCGCGATTCTGGCCGAGGTCTTCGTGCTGCTGGTCGTCCTGCTCCGCTAGAGGACCCACAATGGACAACCCGCTCGTCCAGCCCGATCCGGGGCTGTTCTTCTGGACCATCGCGGTCTTCCTGGTACTGCTGTTCCTGCTGCGGAAATTCGCGTGGGGGCCGCTTCTTGCGGCGCTCGAGGAACGGAAGGCCGGGATCCGCAAGTCACTCGACGACGCCGACACCGCCAAGCGGGAGCTGGCGGAGCTGCAGTCGACGACCAGCGCCCTCATCGGCAAGGCCCGCACCGAAGCCGACGCCATCCTGTCGGAGGCACGGGCGGACGGTGCGAAAATCCGACAGGAACTGCGTGACCTCGCGCAACAGGAAGCGCAGGCAATCAAGCGCGACGCTCAGCAACAGATTCAGTTGGAACGGGACCGTACCGTTTCCGAGCTTCGCCGGGAGGCGGTGGAGCTGTCGGTGATGATTGCCTCGAAGCTCATCCGCCGGAACCTCACCCAGGAAGACAACGCGGCGCTCATCGACGACGCGCTGCAGCAGGTCGACTCCAACCGCCTTCAATGAGGCAGCACCGCCGCCCCCTGATGCGGGGCGGCGGCCGCCCCCCGGGGCTCAGCGACCCGTTGGCATCGCTGAGCACCATGCCGTCAGCGACGGCAGGCATTCCCGTCGCGCAGCATCACTCACTCTGCAACCGGAGCCGTCCCCGTGCCTTTGCGCCCCAACAAAGGCGCCGGTCTGGAAGACACCTCTGTGCAGACCTGACGGTCGCATTGAGCGTATCGCCGGGTGAACTTCCTGCGGCGCGCAGGACTCTCGCTGGCTCGAGCGTCCGGAAGAAAGTCCAGGCTTACCGGAGTGCGGCGGTCGACACGGCCGAGCCGAACATGTCGGCGGCGATCTGCGCGTGGTCGAACAGGACCTGGGGGTAGACGCCGAACAGAAGGGAACCGACGACGGCAATGACCAGTGCGGTCGCCATGGCGGGACTGATCACGATGTCCGAGCCGGCCGTCTCGTCCTTCAGCCACATGAAGACGATGACCCGGTAGTAGTAGTAGAGCGAGATGACGCTGTTGACGACGAAGATGACGGCGAGCCATACGAAACCCGACTCGATGGCGGCCCCGAACAGCCACAGCTTGCCCATGAATCCGGCGGTCGGCGGAATGCCGCCGAGCGAAAGCATGAAGATCAGCATGGCGACCGCGGCGAAGGGCTTGCGGAGATACAGCCCGCTCAGGTCCTTGAGCTCATCGCCGATGACGTCCTGCCGCCGCAGCATGGCGACCACGGCGAAGGCGCCGAGTTGCATGAACACGTAGACCCAGAGATACACCAGCGCCGCCGCGACCCCGCGCTCCGTCGCCGCCACCACGCCGATCAGGATGTATCCGGCGTGCGCGATGGACGAATAGGCGAGCATGCGCTTGATGTTGCTCTGCGTGATAGCGGCGATGTTGCCCACGGTCATCGTGACCGCGGCCAGCACCCAGAACAGCAGTTGCCAGTCGGCGACCAGACTCGGCAGCCCCTCGATGAAGATCCGCAGAATCATCGCGAACGAAGCGGCCTTCGAGCCCACCGACAGGTACGCCGTCACCGGGGTGGGGGCCCCCTCGTAGACGTCCGGCGCCCACATGTGGAACGGGACCGCCGCGATCTTGAATCCCATCCCGGCGACCAGCAGCACCAGCGCCAGCGACAACATCAGGCTCCGCTCGCCGCCGGCCAGCGCCTCGGCCATGCCGCCGAGGCTGGTCGTACCCGTGGCGCCGTAGAACAGCGACATGCCGTAGAGCAGGATGCCGAGAGAGAACGCGCCGAGCAGGAAGTACTTGACCGACGCCTCGTTCGACCGCTGGTTGGGCTTCAGATACCCCGCCAGGATGTAGAACGAGATGGCCATCGTCTCGAGCCCGATGAAGAGCGTGATCAGGTCGATGCCGCTCGCCATGAACAGCATGCCGAGCGTCGCACAGAGGATGAGGAAGTAGTACTCGCCGGCGCGGACGGCCTCGACGCGCAGGTACGACGGCGACATCAGCACCGTCAGCAGCGCCGACACGATGACGATCACCTTGAAGAACGTCGCGAAACCGTCGACCGCCAGCAGCCCGGCCGAGATTGTCGTGTCCACGCCGGTGAACCCGACGACCGCCGCCCCGGTCACCGCCAGGGTGAGCAGGGTCATGCCCAGCGCCGCCTCCTCGCGCCGCGGAAACAGGAGGTCGACCACGAGGACGAGCAACGCCCCGCCCGTGAGCAGCAACTCGGGCAGCAGGTAATAGAAGTCGGCGGCAGTGAACCCGGCAGGCATGCTTGTTCCTGATGCTCCTCGCGAAAAGGACTAGCGCCCGCCGCCTCGTACCGGCGCCTCGACCAGAACCGGCGTCCCGGCGTCGGCGCGCGCCGGCCCGTCCGCGTCCACCACTACGGCCGCGAAGCGCGGCGTGTAGTCGCTGTTGACGCGCATCATGACGTTATCGACCGAGGTCTCCAGCCGGTCGAGGAACGGCTTCGGATAGAGGCCGATCCAGACCGCGAGCACCAGCAGCGGGACGAACGTGACGAACTCCCGCATGCTGAGGTCCGGCAGGTTCTCGTTCTTGGGATTGTCCACCGTGCCGAACATCGTGCGCTGGTAGAGCCAGAGCATGTAGGCGGCGCCGAGGACGATGCCGGACGCGGCGAAGAATGCCCAGGTCTTCTGCACGACGAAGACGCCCTGCAGGATCAGGATCTCGCCGATGAACCCGTTCAGGGTCGGCAGCCCGATGGACGACATCGTCATGATGAGGAACACCGCGGCGTAGACCGGCATGACCTTCGACAGCCCCCCGTACTCGGAGATGAGCCGGGTATGCCGGCGCTCGTACACGATGCCGACGATCAGGAAGAGCGCGCCGGTCGAGATGCCGTGGTTGAGCTGCTGCACGATACTGCCGGTGATGCCCACCGGGGTCAGGGCGAACATGCCCAGCATCACCATCCCCATGTGGCTGACGCTGGAATAGGCGACCAGACGCTTCCAGTCCCGTTGCGCCATCGCCACCAGGGCCCCGTAGACGATCCCGATGATGGACAGCGCGGCGACCAGCGGCACGAACGCGGCTGTCCCCTCCGGCAGGATCGGCAGGCTGAAACGGATGAAGCCGTACGTCCCCATCTTCAGGAGGACGGCCGCCAGGATGACCGAGCCGGCGGTCGGCGCGTCGGTGTGGGCGTCGGGCAGCCAGGTGTGGAACGGGAACATCGGCACCTTGACCGCGAAGCCCAGGAAGAACGCCAGGAAGATCCACCACTGCATGTCCGCCGGGATGCTCAATTGATGGAACTGGGTGACGTCGAACGTGTACACCCCGGTCACGCTGTGGTTGTAGAAGTAGACGGCGAGGATGCCGAGCAGCATGACGACGCTGCCGACCAGCGTGAACAGGAAGAACTTGATGGCGGAGTACAGCCGGTTGTCGCTGCCCCAGATGCCGATCAGGAAGTACATCGGCACCAGCATCACTTCCCAGAACAGGAAGAACAGCAGGAAGTCGAGCGAGACGAACGCGCCGATCATCCCGGTCTGCAGCATCAGCAGGAAGATGTAGTACTCCTTGACCCGCATGGTGATCGCGGTCCAGGACGACAGCACCGCGATGACGCCCATCAGCGTCGTCAGCAGGATCAGGAGCACGCTGAAGCCGTCGACCCCGAGGAAGTACTCCGCGCCGATGGAGGGAATCCACGGCAGGCGCTCCACGAACTGGAAGTCCGGGTTCGCCGTGTCGTAACGGAACCAGAGCGGCAACGACACCAGGAAGCCGATGACGACGGTCAGGTTGGCGATCCAGCGGATCACGTCCTCCTGCCGCTTCGGCACGAACAGCAGCACGAGCGCGCCGACGAGCGGCGTGAACAGGATCAACGACAGCAGGCTGGAGTCATTACTCATGACAGTGTCTGATTACCGGGCGACGAGGAACCAGGTCACGAACGCGAACACGCCGAGCAGCGTGACGAACGCGTAATTCTGAATCAGGCCGGTCTGCGCCCGGCGGAAAGCGTAGCTGGCCTCCCCGCAGAGCCAGGCGGTCAGGTTGACGAGGCCGTCCACGACGTACTTGTCGAGGACGTGCGACACCCAGGACGCCGCGATGGTCGTCCAGCCGGTCCCGTTGACGGCGCCGTCCACGACCTGGCGATCGACGGTCCACAAGCCACCGGCGCTGCCCATCGTTCCGCGCACGACGGTCGCGTCGTACAGCTCGTCGACGTAGTACTTGTTCGTCAGCACCCGGTGCGGTCCCGCGAGGCTCTCCGCCAGGCGCTCGGCCGCCTCGGGTCGCTCGACGTAGTTCCGGTACGCGAACCAGATGCCGCCGAGGGCGATCAGCACCGAGAACGCCATCAGGCCCAGCTCGCCGAGCAGCGACATGTGGTGAGCCTCCTCGGCGGCGTGCGCGCCCTCCGCCACGAAGCTCGGATGCAGGAAGTGCTCGATCGTCGCCGTCCAGGGCCAGACGGCCTCGAAAGCGATCGGCACGCCGACGAAGCCCGCCAGCATGGCGCCGACCGCCAGCACAACGAGCGGGATCGTCATCCACCGGGGCGACTCGTGCGGACCGTGCCACGCGTGTCCGTGCCCATCCTCGTCGTGTCCGTGGTCCTCGGCGCCATGCCCCCACGCCGGGCCGCGATAGGCGCCGAAGAAGGTCATGTTGATGAGCCGGAACATGTAGAACGCGGTCAGCATCGCCGTCACGACGCCCAGGCCCCAGAGCACCTTGTCCGGCACGAAGACACCGTGGTGGAGGTACGTGCGGAACAGGATCTCGTCCTTGCTGAAGAATCCCGAGAACGGCGGGATGCCGGCTATCGCCACCGCGCCGATCGCCATCGTGAGCGCGGTCACCGGCATGTACTGCCGCAACCCGCCCATCCGGCGCATGTCCTGCTCCTCGTTCATCCCGTGGATGACCGAGCCGCTTCCGAGGAAGAGGAGCGCCTTGAAGAAGGCGTGGGTCATGAGGTGAAAAGCGGCCGCGCCGAAGGCGCCGACGCCCGTGGCGAGGAACATGTAGCCGAGCTGCGAGACGGTCGAGTACGCCAGCACCCGCTTGATGTCGGTCTGCACCAGACCGATGGTGGCGGCGACGAGCGCGGTCAGCACGCCGACGATCGCGACGACTTCCATCACCATCGGCGCATGGGTGAACAGCACCGCGTTGCGGCAGACCATGTAGACGCCGGCGGTCACCATCGTCGCCGCATGGATCAAGGCCGATACCGGGGTCGGCCCCTCCATCGCGTCCGGCAGCCAGACGTAGAGCGGAATCTGGGCGCTCTTGCCCGTCGCACCGATGAACAGCAACAGGCAGATGGCCGAGATGACGCCGAATCCGACGGCGGCGGTCTCCACCGGCATGTGCGACGCGGCCTCGGCCACGGCGCGGAAATCGAGCGTGCCGAACGTGAAGAACACCAGGAAGACGCCGAGCACGAAGCCCCAGTCGCCGATCCGGTTGACGATGAACGCCTTCTTGCCCGCGTCCGAGGCGCTCTTCTTCTGGTACCAGTAGCCGATCAGCAGGTACGAGCAGAGGCCGACGCCCTCCCAGCCCACGAACATGACCAGGAAGTTGCTCCCCAGCACCAGGGTGAGCATGAAGAAGCAGAACAGGTTCAGATAGCAGAAGAAGCGCGCGACGCCGCCCCGCGGCTCGTGCTCGATGTAGCCGATGGAGTAGATGTGGATCAGGAACCCGATGCCGGTGACGATGAGCAGCATCATCGCCGACAGCGGATCGAGCGTGAACGACCAGTCCACCGAGAACGAGCCGATGCCGTCGACCGTGTCGAGCGGGATCGGCGGGATCCAGCTCGCCACCGTCACCTGGTGGAAGCGGTCCTCGTCGCCGAGCAGCTCCCAGAAGGCCACGAGGCTGAGCCACAGCGCCCAGCCCATCATGAACGAAGCCAGCACGCCGGCGAGCCGCTTGCCGAAGAAGCGAATCCCCACCAGGCCGTTGATGGCGGCGCCGATGCCGGGCAGGAGCGGGATCAGCCAGATTGATTCCATGACAGCAGGCTCACCAGCGCATGATCTGGATCTCGTCGATGTTCACCGTCTCCTTGTTGCGGTAGAAGGCGATGATGATCCCCAGCCCGACGGCCGCCTCGGCCGCCGCCACCGCGATCACGAAGATGACGAACACCTGTCCGGCGAGATCCTGTAGCCGATCGGACAGCGCGATCAGGTTGATGTTGACCGCGTTCAGAATGAGCTCGATCGACATGAAGATGATGATGACGTTGCGCCGCACGAGGACGCCGATCACGCCGATCATGAAGAGCGCGGCCGACAGCAGGCTGTAGTGCAGTGGTGTGATCTCGAGCACGCGCTTCCCTCTACAAGTGCCGCTTGGCCAGGACGATGGCCCCGATCATCGCCACCAGCAGCAGCATCGACGCCAGCTCGAACGGAATCAGGTAGCTCGTGTAGAGCACCCAGCCGAGCTGCTCGGTATTGCAACTGACGAGCGGCCCCGCCCCGCACTCGGCGAACGGCGTATCGGCGCCGAACCCGCCGCCGGCAGCGGCCGACTCGCCGCCACTGCCGGAGGAGAAGACGATGGCGATGACCTCGGCGAGCACGACGCCGGCCAGCAGCGTGCCGGTCCACGCGACGCGGCGCGGATCGGCATAGCGCTCCGGAGCCTTCTTCAGGTTCACGAGCATGACCACGAACAGGTACAGGACGACGATGCCGCCCGCGTACACCAGCACCTGGATGACGGCGACGAACTCCGCGTTCAGCGTGACGTAGAGCACCGCCACGAGCAGGAAGTTCACCACCAGGAACAGCACGCTGTGCACCGCGCTGCGGGCGGAGATCACCGCGATCCCCAGGCCCAGAATCAGAACCGCGAGCGTCCAGAACACAATCGCTTCGGCCATCGGTTACGCCTGCGGGGCTACAACGCGACCTTCAGGATGCCGGTCACCACGAGGTTGCCGATCGCGACCGGGATGAGAACCTTCCACCCGAGCGCCATCAACTGATCGTACCGATAGCGCGGCAGGGTGGCGCGGATCCAGATGAACACGTAGAGGAACAGGAAAATCTTGCCGATGAACCAGATCCACGGCGGCACGAGCCCGAGGAACGCCAGCACCGGCACGTTGGGAAACGGCTGCAACCAGCCGCCGAAGAACATGATGACCACGATCGCCGAGATGACGATCATGTTGGCGTACTCGGCCAGGAAGAACAGCGAGAACCGCATCCCGCTGTATTCGGTGTGGAATCCGCCGGTGAGCTCCGTCTCCGCCTCCGGCAGATCGAACGGCGCCCGGTTCGTCTCGGCCAGCCCCCCGATGAAGACCAGCATCAGCGCCACCGGCTGGACGAACGCGAACCAGAGGCCGCCTTCCCGTTGCGCCTCCACGATGCCGACCAGGCTGAGCGTGCCGGTGGTCAGGATCACGGAGACCAGCGTCATCGTGACCGCGATCTCATAGCTGATGAGCTGCGCCGACGCGCGCAGGCTGGCCAGCAGCGGATACTTGCTGTTCGAGGCCCAGCCGCCGAGGATGATCCCGTAGACGCCGATGGAGGTCACCGAGATGATGAACAGCAGGCCGACGTTGATGTCGCTCAGGTAGTAGAACGGATCCGGCCCGAACGGCACCACCGCGAACACCACGAGCGCCGGCACCAGGCTCATGATGGGCGCCAGCGTGAAGACGTACTTGTCCGCCTTCCGCGGCGTGATGTCTTCCTTCAGGATCAGCTTGATGGGATCGGCGATCGCCTGCAGGATGCCGTACGGCCCAACCCGCATCGGGCCGAGGCGCGACTGCGCCCACGCGATGACCTTGCGCTCCATCAGGACCAGGAAGGTCACCGCCACCAGCACCGCGTTCAGCAGGACCACGATCTTCGCCAGCGGGACGACGATGGTTTCCAGCATGACCTACCGATCCACCTCGCCGAGCACGATGTCTATCGTGCCGATCAGCGCGACCACGTCGGCCACCAGGTGCCCCGTCACAAGCCGCTTGAGCCCCTGCAGGTTGCAGAACGACGGCGGCCGCACCCGGAACCGGTACGGGTTGGTGGACTTCCCGTCGCTGACGATGAAATAGCCGAGCTCGCCCTTCGGCGACTCGATCGCGTGATACGTCTCGCCGGCCGGCGGCTTGATGAGGCGCGGCACCTTGCCCATGATCGGGCCTTCCGGGATACCTTCGACCGCCTGCCGGACGAGCCGGATCGATTCCCGGAACTCGTCCATCCGGATGAGATACCGATCGTAGGTGTCGCCCCGCGTCCCCAACGGTACGTTGAACTCCAGCTCGTCGTAGGCGGCGTACGGCTCGTCCTTGCGCACGTCGCGCGGCACGCCGGACCCGCGCAGCGGCGGCCCGCACAGACCCAGCCCGATCGCCTCGTCCCCGCTGATGACGCCCACGTCGCGGGTCCGCTTCAGCCAGATCCGGTTGTTGGTCAGCAGCGTCTCGTAGTCGTTCAGCTTGCCTTCCATCAGGTCGCAGAACGACAGCACCTTCTTGTCCCAGCCGGGCGGGATGTCGAGCGGAAGCCCCCCGATGCGCATCGAGTTGTAGGTCAGCCGCGCGCCGCAGAACTCCTCGAACAGATCGAGCACGAACTCGCGCTCCCGAAACGCGTAGAGCAGCACCGTCATCGCACCGATGTCCATCGCGTGCGTGCCCAGCCACAGGCAGTGGCTGGCGATCCGCTGCAGCTCGGCCAGCACCGTCCGGAGGTAGCGGGCCCGGCGCGGGACCTCGATCTGCATCAGCTTCTCGACGGTCTGGCAGTAGCCGAGGTTGTTCGTCGCCGCGGCGACGTAGTCCATCCGGTCGGTCAGCAGGATGATCTGCGTCCAGTCGCGGTTCTCGGACAGCTTCTCGATGCCGCGGTGGATGTAGCCGATCACGCAGTCGGCGTCGATCACCCGCTCGCCGTCCAGCTTGAGGACGACGCGCAGCACGCCGTGCGTGCTCGGGTGCTGCGGACCCATGTTGATGACCAGCTCGTCCGTGTCGAACTGCGTCGTGCTGGCGCGGGGGGCTTCGAGGGTCATCGGCTCGGGTCCTGCGGTCTACTCGATCTCGACGTCGGCATCAGCGCCCGCGCCGGCCTCGTCCGGCAGGTTGCGCACGCGGAGCCAGTCCTGCGGATTCTCCATCAGCAGCTCGCCGGGACCTTCGAGCGGGTAGTCCTTGCGCTGCGGATAGCCCTGCCATTGCTCCGGCATCAGGATCCGCCGCAGGTCCGGATGATTCACGATATCGATGCCGAACTGGTCGTAGACCTCGCGCTCCAGCCAGTCGGCGGCCGGCCAGAGCTGCGTCACCGACTCGACCGGATCCTGCTCTCCGACCCGCACCTTGACGCGAAGCCGGTGCCGGAGCCGGGTCGAGTACAGGCAGTAGACCACGTCGAAGCGCTTCTCGCGCGGCGGCCAGTCGGCGGCGGTCACGTCGGAACAGTAGTCGAACGACGTCGAAGCGTCGTCCTTGAGGAACCGCATCACGTCGAGCAGCCGATCCACGGCGACGATGACCGTCCAGTCGCCGACCCAATAGGAAATCTGCTGAACCGCGCCCGGCGCGCCGGCCTGCACGGCGGTCACCATCTTCGGCAGCTCCATGCCGTCCGGCGGGGCCTGATCCTCGGGAGCCTTGGGGGGCTCCGGCGGCGCCTTCGGCTTTGGCTTGGGCCGCGGCTTGGGCGCGGGTTTCCCGGCCGCGGCGAGCTTGCCGGCGGAGGGCGCGGGCTTCTCGGCGACCTTGGACCCGGCCCCCGCGGCCCGCGGCCGGGAATCGGCGCCGTCCTGCCCCGACTGCGACTTGGTTTCGTCCGCCATCTATCCGATCCGGCCTGCCGTCAGGCCCAGTCCAGGGCGCCCTTGCGCCACGCGTAGACGTAGCCGACCACCAGGATGAACAGGAACACCAGCATCTCGATCAGGCCGAACAGCGCCAGCTCGTCCATGACGACCGCCCACGGGAACATGAAGACCGTCTCCACGTCGAAGATGACGAAGAGCATCGCCACCAAGTAGTAGCGGACGCTGTACCGGTCGCGGGCGTCGGTCTCAGGCTCGATGCCGCACTCGTACGGCTCGAACTTGACCCGGTTGTAGCGCTTCGTATGCACGAGCTGCGACACCATCAGCGTGAAGATGGCGAAGCCGATGGCCACCAGGATGAACAGGAAGACCGGAATGTAGGCGTCTAGCATCGTCGTCGCGACCCTTCAAGCGCTGCCGGCTCCGGCTCGTGGCTCCCTCTGGCTCGTCGCAAGAACACGAGGCACCACGGCGGAAACGTGCGGGCCGAAAGGGTGCGACGTGCGGTCGAAAATTCGCGCGGATTATTGCACGGGCCCGGAAGGCTGTCAAGAAACCCCGAACGGGCCGCGGAAGCCCCAATCGTCGTGCAACTCCCGTTTTTACAGGGGTTTTCGTAAGGCGACGACCTTGACGGGGCCGGAAAGCAGACCCTATACTGCCGGTGTACGGAATGGCTCCTCAAGGACACGCCTGCGTCACGTTCTCGCTCGCCCTCGCAGTGTTGATCGCCGCCGTCGGGGCGGCCGGGGCCCAGTCGGTGGAACGCCTCATGATCGTCTCCGTGCTCGACGACGACGGGGCGCCGGTCACGGACCTCGACGCGGCCGATTTCGAAATTCGCGAGGACGACGCGGCGCGCGAGGTGCTGCGCGTCGATTCCGCCGGTGCGGGCCGGCAGATCGCCATTCTGGTCGACACGAGCGAGGCGGCGGTGCGAGCGGCGTCCGACTTCCGCCGCGGGCTGTCGGCCTTCGTCGACGCCATGCACGGGGACAATCAGATCTCGATCATCTCCTTCGGGGGACCGCCCCGCATTCTCGCCCCGTCGACGAGCGACGGCGAGCGGCTCCGCGAGGGAGTCGGCAGGATCTTTCCGCAGTCCGGCCAGGCGGCGTACATGCTCGACGCCGTGTACGAGGTCGCCGAGGGATTCGAGCGCCGCGGTGCCGACCGTCCGGTGATGGTCGTGCTGACGACGGAAGGCGCCGACTACAGCAACCGCCGGGCCCGGCAGGTGCTCGAGCGCATCGACGAGAGCGGGGCCGCCGTCTACACGCTGTCCGTGGAGGCCCGCCGCGCCGCTTTCGAAATCGGGCGGCCCACGGGTGGGTTCGGGGGAGGCTTCGACGCCCGCCAGCAGGAGTTCGAGCGGGATCTGGTCCTGTCGCGCGGGACGGCCGGCACCGGCGGGCGGCATCGGGATCTGCTCGCGAGCTCGGCCGTCGAGCGGGCGATGCTCGACCTCGTCGCCGAGCTCCGCAACCAGTACCTGGTCGCCTATTCGCGGCCCGACTCCCTCATTCCGCCGGAGGAGGTCACGGTGACCGTGGACAGGTCCGGGCTCACAGCGCGCGGAATCGTGCTCAGCAGCCAGGGGAACCGTAACCGCTAGGCCCCGGCATCCAACCGGGGCAGCACGGAAGCCGACATGACTCTCCGCGCCACAGCCGCCGCCGCGCTCATCGCAATCGCATGCATCATCGGGTTGGGTGCGGCCGGCGTCCAACCACCCGACACGCCGGCTCAACCGCCGTCGTTCCGGGCCGGTGTCGATGTCGTCTCGCTCAACGTGACGGTCACCGATCGGGAAGGGCGCTTCGTCACCGACCTGAACGAATCCAGCTTCCGAATCTACGAGGACGGCGTCCAGCAGGACATCAACTTCTTCACGAGAACGCAGTTGCCGATCGCGCTCGCACTGCTCATCGACACCAGCGCGAGCATGGACGAGAAGATGGCGACGGCGCAGGAGGCGGCCATCGGCTTCGCGCAACGGCTGCGTCCCGAGGACCTCGCCGAGATCGTCGACTTCGACGGCCGCGTCAACATCCTGCAACCGTTCACCAACGACGTGGAGCAGCTCGAGCGCGCCATCCAGCGAACCGCGGCCGGCGGTTCGACCTCCCTCTACAACGCGATCTACATCGCGCTGCGCGAGCTGGCCAAGGCGCCGCTGCGGCAGGCCGACCTGCGTCGCGAGGCGATCATCGTGCTGTCGGACGGCGAGGACACCTCGAGCCTCGTGAGCTTCGAAGAGGTCCTCGAGCTTTCGAAGCGCTCGAACACCGCCATCTTCTCCATCGGCCTGCAGTCCGACGAGAGCCGCTCCCGCACCGGGTTCCGCGAAGCGGACTTCGTGCTGCGGCAACTGGCGCAGGAGACCGGCGGGCGGGCGTTCTTCCCGGAGCGGATCGAAGAGTTGCCCGCTATCTACCAGCAGATTTCGGACGAGCTCTCCAGCCAGTACTCCGTCGGCTACATCTCCGCGAACCCGCTCCGGAACGGCCAGTGGCGGCGGGTCATCGTGCGCGTCGATCGCGACGCCGTCTCGGCGCGGACCAAGCAGGGCTACTACGCCCCCCGGGGCTGAGACCGGGCTTGCCGGGAGGGCCACCATGAACGCCGCGCCGCTCGCGCTCTATCTGTTGGCGGGCGTGGCCTACGCCGTCCATTTCGGGACGCGCAGCCCCTCGTCCGGGCGCGTCGCCACGGTATCGCTGGTGTTCGGGGCCCTCGTGCACACCTTCATCATCGGCATGCAGACGATGCAGGTCGGCCACGTGCCGCTGGTCGGCACCACCGGCGCGATCTCGGCGTTCGTGTGGGTCCTCGCCCTCGCCTATCTCTACACCGAGATGACGACGGACGAACGGGCCATGGGCATCTTCATCGTGCCGCTGATGGTCGTCCTGCAGTTGATTCCGGCCATCAGCAACAACGTGGCGGCACGGCCGCCGGTGCTCGAGAGCCGCTGGTTCGAGATCCACGTGTTCTCGCTGCTCGTGGCGTATGCCACCTTCGCCCTCGCGTGCGTGATCAGCGTCACCTACGTGATCCTCTTCAAGGAGCTCAAGGCCAAGCACTTCGGCGTCTTCTACGCCCGCCTGCCGTCGCTGCAGGTGCTCGACGGCATGAACGGACGCGCGGTCACGTTCGGCTGGGTGTTCCTGACCCTCGGACTGGCGGTCGGCGCCATCTGGCTGGTCCAGGTGCAGCCGGGCGCCGCCGACCCGCGGGTGCAGGCGATGTCCCTGCTCGATCCGAAGATCTTCACCGTGCTGCTCTGCTGGCTGGTGTACACGTTCTCGCTGTACGCGCGGCGGGCGTTCGGCTGGGGAGGACGTCGTGCGGCCTGGCTGTCGACGTTCGGGTTCGCGATCCTGATGCTGAACTTCGTACCGATAGGGTACTTCGGCACCAGCAGCCACAACTTCTACTGAAAACGACTCCCGGCCCGCGCCGGACACGCGGCATGCATCTGTTTCTGCTCGGGGCGAGCCACCACAGCACACCGGTCGACCTGCGGGAGCAGATCGACTTCGCCCGCCGCGGCATCCCGGAAGCGCTGGCGGCGATCGTGGAGACCACCGGTCTCGCCGAAGTCGTGGTCCTCTCGACCTGCAACCGCGCCGAGATATACGCGCATTCAGAGACTCCCGGGCGGCTGGCCGAGGGGCTGGCGGGGTTCATGAGTGCGTTCCACGACGTGCCGGAACCGGAGCTGGCCCCGCACCTCTACAGCCGCCAGGGCGGCGACGCCGCCCGCCACCTGTTCCGCGTGGTCGCCGGGCTGGATTCCCTGGTGGTGGGCGAGCCGCAGATCCTGGGCCAGGTCAAGGATGCCTTCTCCATCGCCGCGGAACGGGGATTCACCGGGGCGGCCCTGAACCGCCTGTTTCACACCTCCTTTACGGTCGGCAAACGCGTGCGCAGCGAGACCGGGCTCGGCGAGGGCGCGGTCTCGGTCAGCTACGCGGCAATCTCGCTGGCGCGCAAGATATTCGGCGATCTCGCCGGGCGGCGGGCGCTGGTCGTCGGCGCGGGCGAGATGGCGGAACTCACCGCCACGCATCTGCGTTCGCAGAACGTCGGGCGGATCGGCGTCGCCAACCGGAGTACGGCGCGCGCCGCCGTTCTCGCCGCCACGGTAGACGGCGTGGCGGTGCCATGGGAAGAGATCACGGCCGAGCTGACGACCACGGACATCGTGCTCACCGCCACCGGCGCCCCCCGCTGGCTGCTCACCCGCGCACAGGTCGCCGAGGCGATGCGGCCCCGGCGCGACCGACCCCTGTTCATGATCGACATCGGCCTGCCGCGCGACGTCGAACCGTCGGCCAGCGACGTGGAGCAGGTCTTCCTCTACAACATCGACGATCTGCAGTCGATAGTCCGGGAGAACCTGGCGCGGCGGCAGACCCAGGTCGACCGGGCGGAGCTGATGGTGCGCGAGGAGGTCGACGGCTTCATGCGCTGGCTCCGCTCGCGCGGCGCCATTCCCACGGTAGTCGCGCTGCGGAAGCACTTCGAGCGGACGCGGCGGCAGGAGCTGGAGCGGCTCGCGCCCAGGCTGGCCTCGCTGCCGCCGGCGGCCCGGACGCGCGTGGAAGAGGTGACGCGGCTGCTGGTGGAGAAGCTGCTGTCGTCGCCGACCCAGCAGCTCAAGGCCGCGCCGGACGAAGAGGCCGTGGCCGCCGACGCGGACACGCTCAGCCGGCTGTTCGGACTCGACGAGAGAGCGGCCGACGAGCGGCGGCGCACGCTGCGCGATCGCCAGGCCGCGGGTACCGGCGCGGAACCGCCTCCGCCCCCGAGGAACCGGTGAGACGGCTGCGGATCGGGACGCGCGGCAGCCCCCTCGCCCGCTGGCAGGCGGAAGCCGTGGCCAGCGCCCTCGTGCGGGCCGGAGCCCCCGCCGCCGAGCTGGTGCTCATCCGGACCAGCGGCGACCGCCTGCCCTCGAAGCCGATCTCCAGCGCCGGAGGCAAGCGGCTGTTCGTCAAGGAGATCGAAGAAGCGCTCGTCGACGGGCGGGTCGACCTCGCCGTCCACAGCGCCAAGGATCTGCCGGCCGAACGGCTGGCGGGGCTGAACGTGCAGGCGGTGCTGCCGCGCGAGGACGCGCGCGACGCGGTCGTGGCGCCGCGCTCTTGCGAGCGGCCCGCCGCGGACCCGGCAGCGATCTTCGCACCCGACCGGGCTCCCCGGGTCGGCACCGGCAGCGTGCGCCGAACCGCGCAACTGCGGCACGCGTATCCCCATCTCGAAGTCGCACCGATCCGCGGCAACGTCGGCACGCGGCTCGACAAGCTCGAGGCAGGAGGCTTCGACCTGCTGGTGCTGGCCGCGGCGGGACTGGTGCGGCTGAACCTGGCCGCCCGCATCGCCGTCCGGCTGCCGGTGGACGTCTGCGTCCCGGCCCCCGGACAGGGGATCGTCTGCGCGGAGTATCGCAGCGGCGACCGTGAGACGCGCGATCTGCTCTCAACGATCGCGGATCGCGACGCCTCTGCCGCGCTGGAGGCCGAACGCTCGCTGGTCACCGCGCTGGGCGCGGACTGTCAGGTGCCGCTGGGAGCCGTGACGACGGTCGACGGAGACGATCTGTTCCTGCGCGGCGTCGTCGCCTCGCCGGACGGCGCCAGGCTGGTGCGTCGCGACGCCGCCGGATCGCTGGCGGCCCCCGCCGATCTGGGCGCCCGGGTCGCGGCCGGACTGCTGGCCGGGGGCGCCGGGCCGTTGCTGGAGGCGGCCCGGACCTGATGGCTCGTGAAACACGACCGCTGGCCGGGAAACGCATCCTGGTGACGCGCCCGCACGCGCAGGCCCCCGAGCTGGCCGAGCGGCTGGACGCTCTGGGCGCCGAGTCGATCGAGGCGCCGGCGATCCGCATCGTGCCGCCGGACGACATGCAACCTCTCGACGCCGCGTGCGCCGCCGCGGCTTCGTTCGCCTGGATAGTGTTCACGTCGGCCAACGCCGTCGACGCCTTCCTGCAGCGCTTGGCCGCCGCGGGCGGGTGTGACGGGAGGCTCGCGGGGGTTCGGATCTGCGCCATCGGTCCGGCGACCGGCGCACGGCTCGCACGGCACGGACTGTCCGTGGATCTGGCGCCGTCCGACCATCGCGGCGAAGGCGTGAGCGCTGCGCTCCGGGCAGCGCTGGATCTGCGCGGGACGCGCATCCTGCTGCCGCGGGCCGATATCGCACGGCCGCTCCTGCCCGACGCATTGCGGGCGGCGGGAGCCGAGGTGACGGAGGTCACCGCGTACCGTACGGTGGCCGCGACCGCATGGCCGGGGACCGACGTGCGCGAGCTGCTCGACCGGCGCGGGATCCATGCGGTGACGTTCACCAGCGCGTCCGCCGTGCGCGCCGTCGCGCAATCGCTCGGCGCGGTGCAGGCCGTCGAGCTGTTGCGCCCGACCGTCGTGGCGGCGATCGGTCCGGTCACGGCCCGGGCCGCGGGGCAGCTCGGGGTGGAGACGACGGTGATGCCGTCCACATACACTACGCAGGCGCTCGCGGAGGCGCTCGCGGACCATTTCACCGGAACGCCGGCAGCGCACTCCGCCTGAATCGGGAACCATGCCATGACTGCCACCGCTGCTTCCTCACCCCCGGGCGCCGCGCGGAAGCGGGCGCCCGACGAAACGCTGGACCTGCGCCGCCGCCCCCGGCGCCTGCGCCGCTCTGCCGCGATCCGCGGCATGGTGCGCGAGACGCGGCTCTCCCCCGAAGGGCTGGTCTATCCGCTGTTCGTCTGCGAGGGCGAGGGCGTGCGGCGGGAGGTGCCGTCGATGCCGGGCGTGTACCAGTTGTCGGTCGATCAGGCCGTCGCCGAGACGGCCGCCGCCGCAGGAGACGGCGTGCGGTCGGTCCTGCTCTTCGGCCTGCCGCACGACGAGGACAAGGACGAGATCGGCAGCCCGGCGGACGACCCCGGCGCGCCGGTCCAGGCCGCGATCCGGGCCATCAAGGGCGAGACGCCGAACGTGCTGGTCGTGACCGACGTATGCCTCTGCGAGTACACGTCTCACGGGCACTGCGGCATCGTCGACGGCGAGGTCATCGTCAACGACGCCACGGTCGACCGGCTCGCCCGCACGGCCGTCTCGCACGCGGAAGCGGGGGCCGACGTGGTCGCCCCCTCCGACATGATGGACGGGCGGGTCGGCGCGATCCGCGAGGCGCTCGACGCCGCGCGCTTCGCGGACGTCGCGATCATGAGCTACGCCGCCAAGTACTGCTCGGCCTACTACGGTCCGTTCCGCGACGCGGCCGACTCGGCGCCCGCGTTCGGCGACCGGCGGACCCACCAGATGGATCCGGCCAACGTGGAGGAGGCCTTGCGCGAGGTGGCGCTCGATCTGGAGGAGGGCGCCGACATCGTCATGGTGAAGCCGGCACTCCATTATCTGGACGTCATCGCGCGGGTCAAGGAGGAGTTCGGCTGCCCGACGGCGGCCTACCACGTCAGCGGCGAGTACGCCATGCTGAAAGCGGCGGCCCGCAACGGCTGGCTGGACGAGGAGCGGGCGATGCGCGAAGTGCTGACCGCGATCACGCGCGCCGGGGCGGACATCGTCATCACCTACTACGCGCGAGTGGCCGCTCGCCTGCTGGGCTGATGGACACCGGGAGTCCAGCGGGCGTAATCTGACCGCCGTTCCCGATGCACGCTACTGCCCTCCGAATTGCGCCGCGCCTCTGGCTGGCCATATGTCTGGCTGCCTGCGGTCCGGATTCCTCGCCGGGGCCGGCCCCCGGCGAGGAATCCATCGCCGTGTCCGAGCCCGACGTGGAGTGGTTCGTGGACCGGGCCGCCGAGACCGGACTCGACTTCGTGCACTTCAACGGGATGACCGGCAGGTTCTACCAGCCCGAGATGGCCGGACCGGGCGCCGGCCTGTTCGACTACGACAACGACGGCGACCTCGACGTGTACCTGGTGCAGGGAGATCGGCTGGGCGACGGCGAGCCGCTGCTTCCGCCGCCCGCGGATCAGCCGCCCGGTGACCGGCTCTACCGCAACGATCTGGAGATCGCGGCCGACGGCGAGCGCCGGCTCCGGTTCACCGACGTGACCGCCGAGGCGGGCATCGCCGTGCGCGGCTACGGCATGGGCGTGGCGGCCGGCGACATGGACAACGACGGCTGGACCGACCTGTACCTGACCCGCTTCGGACGCAATCGGATGCTCCGCAACCGGGGCGACGGCACCTTCGCCGACGTCACCGAACGGAGCGGCACAGGCGATCCCGGATGGGGGGTTCCGGCGTCGTTCTTCGACTACGACCGGGACGGCCGGCTCGATCTGTTCGTCGGCAACTACCTCGGCTACACGCTGGCGGGCCACACGCAGTGCTACGACCGGGCCGGCGCACCCGACTACTGCGCGCCGGAGACGAGCCGGCCGCATCCCGACGTCCTCTATCGCAACCGGGGGGACGGCACCTTCGAGGACGTGACCGCGGCGGCCGGGATGGGCCGCGAGTTCGGGCCGGCCCTCGGCTCGGCGACGGCCGACTTCGACGGCGACGGCTGGCTCGACCTCTTCGTCGCCAACGATCAGCGCGAGAACCAGTTGTGGATGAACGGACGCGACGGCACCTTCCGCAACCGCGCGCTGGCCGCCGGAGCGGCGCTCGGCGGGGGCGGCAACGCCAAGGCCGACATGGGGGTCGACGCCGGCGACTTCGACAACGACGGCGACGAGGACCTCTTCATCACGGAGCTGTCCGGTCAGGGCAGCACTCTGTATGTGAACGACGGGGGCGGCCTGTTCCGGGATCGGAGCGCCGCGCTCGGCATCCGCGCCCCGAGCCTGCCGTACACCGGCTTCGGGACGGCCTGGATCGACATCGACAACGACGGCTGGCTCGACGTCGTCGCGGTGAACGGCGCCGTCGTCCTGAACTTCGAGACCTTCGGACCCGACAATCCGTTCGCGCTCGACCAGCGCAACCAGGTGTTCCGCAACACGGGCGGCGCCGGTTTCGAGGCGGCCACCGCCCGCGCCGGCTCGGTGTTCGAGTTGTCGGAAGTAAGCCGCGGCGCCGCCTTCGGCGACGTCGACAACGACGGGGACACGGATGTGCTGGTGGCCAACGCGTCCGGTCGCGTGCGGCTGCTGCTGAACCAGGTCGGCAACCGCCGCCACTGGCTGGGTCTGCGGCTCGTGGGCGCCGAGCCCCGCAGAGACATGCTCGGTGCGCGCGTGGAGGCGCTGCTCCCCGACGGCACGACGCGCCGGCGCCGCGCCCGCGCCGACGGCAGCTTCGCGTCCGCGAACGATCCCCGGGTGCTGATCGGCCTCGGCGATTCGGCCGCCGTCCCCCTTGTGCGCGTCTTCTGGCCGGACGGCGAGGTCGAAGAATGGACGGATCTGACGATCGACCGCTACGCGACCCTGCAACAGGGAGGAGGCCGGCCGCGATGAGCCACGGGCTGCCGGCGGGACCTTACGGTCGTGTCGGGAGTTTGCCGGCGCGACTCCTGCGACGCAGACTCCTGGGCGCGACGATGGGCATCCTCGTCCTGGGCGGCGCCTGCGCGCCCGCCGGCGAGACGCCGTCGCCCTCGCCCGCCGGCGGCGCCGGCGTGGCGGTACCGCCGCCGTTCGTCATGCCCGACCTCTCCGGCCTCCCCGAGCCGGTCCGGGAACAGGTGCGGCAGCGGCACGACGCCCTGCGGCGCGCCGAGGAGTCCGGCACGGAGATCGCCCGCGGAAACGCCTACGGCGAGCTCGGTCTCATCCTGATGGCCACCCGCTTCTACGAGGCCGCGGAGATCGCGTTGGGTCACGCACGGGCGCTCGCGCCGCGGCGCATGCGGTGGCCGTACTACCTCGGGCAGCTCTACCGGACGACCGGGGACCAGCCGCGCGCCGTCGAGCTCTTCGAGCACGCCGTCGACCTCGACCCGACCTATCTCGCGGCGCTCGTTCGCCTCGGCGAGCTGTATCTCGACGAGGGCCGTGCGGAGGACGCCGAGCCGCTCTTCGAGCAGGCGCTGGCGATCGATCCGGCGTCCGCGCCGGCGCTGTCCGGCATCGGGCGCGCCGCCCTGGCGCGGGGCGAAACGGCGCGGGCCATCGAGTACCTGGAGCGCGCTCTGGCGGTCGGGCCCGCGGCCTGGGACATCCACTACAACTTGGCGACGGCGTACCGCGACGCGGGGCGCCCGGACCGGGCCGAGGAGCACCTGAACCAGCGCGGCGGCGATCCGCCGGAGCCGCCGGATCCGCTCATGCAGGCGTACGAGACCCTGCTGCGGAGCCCGCGCAACTACGAGACCCGCGGGGTCGCGGCGATGCAGGACGGCCGCGCCGCCGACGCGGTCGAGATCTTCCGGGAAGGAATCGCGGAGACGCCGGACGATGCATCGCTGCGCCAGCAGCTCGGAACCGCGCTCTTCGCCACCGGCGACGCCGACGGCGCGGCCGAGCAGTTCGAGGCGGCGCTGCGCCTGGACTCCACCCAGGCCCGGGCCCATGCCGGCCTGGGAACGCTGGCGAGCATGAGCGGCCGGCAGGCCGAGGCCATCGGGCATTTCAGGGCAGCGGTCCGACACGATCCCGACTACCTGGAGGCGCGGCTCGGACTGGTGGATGCGTACCGCGCCGACGGCCGCCCGGAGGACGCGCTGGCCGAGCTGGACCGGGCGGTCGAGATCGCACCCGGGTTCGCCGACGTCTGGCTGGCGCGGGGGTTGCTGCTGGTCCAGCTCGGCCGTTACCGGGAAGCGCGCGATGGCCTTGACGAAGCGCGCACCGTCCACCCGGGACATCCCGGACTGACCGACCTGCTGGTCCGCGTCCTCGCCGCGGCGCCGGACCCCGGCGCCCGCGACGGCCGCCGCGCGATCGCACTCGTCGAGCCGCTGCTGGGGGCGCCCCCCAACCCGACCCTGGACGAGACCGTGGCGATGGCGCTCGCCGCAGCGGGCCGCTACGCCGAGGCGGCCGAACGCCAGCGCCGCGCGATCGCGGCCGTTGAGCAGGCGGGGTACCCCGAGGTCGCCCGCGCGATGACCGGTGTGCTCGGCCTCTACGAGCGGAACCGACCGTCCCGCGCGCCGCTGGGAGGGCCGCAACCGTAGCAGCCGGAGTTGTCAGCGGGATCCAGATCCGTGGATCAAGATCCAGGAAATCGAATGCCCTCCACCGCAGATGTCCGCCCGGCCACGACCCAGGGTCCACGGACAGGACCGTAAACAGGGCAGCCGGTCCACTCTGCAGAGCGACGCCGCCCTGCTCCGCACTTCGGCATGACAATTGCTGTATACTTCGCCGTCTCGCGTGCGTTCATCGCCGGCATGGTGCCGGCATTCCGCACCACAGAGGAGGACACACTCGTTATGCGACTTGTGAAATCGTTGCTCGTCGGGACGGCCGTGGTGCTGTTGCCGGCGGGCGCTCTCGCCCAGAGCGCGTTGACGGGCGAAGTCACCGACAACACGGGCGGCGTCCTGCCGGGCGTCACCGTGGAAGCGTCGAGTCCGGTGCTGATCGAGGGATCGCGCATCGCGATCACCGACGGCACCGGCCGCTACAACATCATCAACCTGCGGCCGGGCATCTACAGCGTCGCGATGACGCTGCCCGGCTTCTCGACCTTCGTACAGGAGGGCATCGAGGTCCAGGCCGCGACCAACGTCACCATCAACGGCGCGCTGTCGGTCGGCGCCCTCGAAGAGACCGTCACGGTCTCGGGCGAGGCGCCCATCGTCGACGTGCAGAGCGCGGCCCGCACGGAGGTCATCCAGCGCGACGTCATCGACGCGCTGCCGACCCCGCGCAACACGCAGTCCATCGGCTACCTCGCGCAGGGCGTGCGGCTGACCCGGCCGGACGTCGGCGGGGCGCAGATGATGGAGCAGGTCCGGATGTCGGTGCACGGGGCCACCCCGCGCCACACCACCATGCAGGTCGACGGCATGATCGTCAACTCGCAGATGGGCGACGGCCTGATCATGAACTACAACAACCAGGCGCTGAGCCAGGAGATGGCGATGACCACCTCCGGCAACGACGCCGAGGTGGCGGCGGGCGGCCTGCGCCTGAACATGATCCCGAAGGACGGCGGCAACCAGCTCAGCGGGACGAACTACATGGGCTTCACGCTGAACGAGGGCTGGCAGGCCGACAACTTCACGCAGGAAATCCAGGACCTCGGGCTGACCTCGAACCAGGGCGTGACCAACATCCACGACATCAACCCCGCCCTCGGCGGCCCGATCCTGCAGGACAAGCTGTGGTACTTCACGTCGGCCCGCGCCATCTCGGTCGACGAGCTCTTCGCGGGCGCCTTCCAGCCGACCCTGCGCACCGACGTGGGCCCGGAGGTCATCCAGGACTACTTCAAGCGCGGCGCGAAGATCACGTGCGAGGACCCGAACAGGAGCATCGGCTGCGTCGGCGACCACCCGGCGGTGGCCAGCGCCGAGCGGGCCGTCGCGGAGCAGCACGTCCGCAGCGTCCTGCTGCGCCTGACCTCGCAGGTCTCGCAGCGCAACAAGGTGAGCGCGTACCTCGACCGCATCTTCAAGTGGAAGAAGCGCGAGTTCTCGTCTACCCGCGAGCCGATCCAGGCGGCCGGCTTCCGCGACCCGGGCCAGGCCAACTACCACACGTTCCAGGCCAAGTGGACCTCCACGATCAGCAGCCGCGCGCTGCTCGAAGTGGGCTACTCGCAGGTCTACGAGCGGCTGCTCATCGCCAGCCAGCCGGAGTCGGCGCTGCGCGAGGTCTTCCCGGACAACATCCCGCTGCCGAACCTGCGGGCGGAGACGCCGAGCAACCTGCGGACCTGCATCCAGACCCCCTGCTTCTGGGACGCCGGCTACAACCAGACCGGTCCGTGGTTCCAGAACGCGGTCATCGGCGACCTGTCGACGGGCCTGCAGACCAACAACTACTGGGGCGACATCTGGATCACGCCGTCCGACCGGCGCTACCCGAACGCGTCGCTGTCGTACGTCACCGGATCGCACAACTTCAAGGTGGGCATGCAGTGGTCGTTCGGCAACGACGGCGACACCCGCAACCGGCTGGGCCACATCAACATGCGCCCGTATGCCGGGCTCCCGGTGCCGTGCGATCCCGACCCGTCGGTGCCGTGCGAGGCGCGGCACGCAGTCGAGGCGCTCAACTACCCGACGAGCTGGAACACCACGGTGCGGGCGGATCGCGGCTTCTACGTGCAGGACACCTGGACGCTCGACCGGCTGACGATCAACGCCGGCGTGCGTTACGACCACTTCGAGTCGCTGATCAACACGTTCCGCACCGGCGGCAACCTGCAGGGCGGCCGCTTCATCAGCCAGCGGGCGGCGCCGGAGATCCCGGCCACGCCCTACTGGAACGACATCGTGCCCCGCGTCAGCGCGACCTACGACCTGTTCGGCGACGCGCGGACGGCGCTGAAGTTCTCGATGAACAAGTACATGCGGCCGTACGCCAGCGGCCACGCCGAGCGCTACTCGCCCTACCGCGAGGTGAGCGACCGGCGCCCCTGGTTCGACTGCGTCATGAAGCCGTCGGTCCACGACACCGGCCTGGACAGCGACCCGCGCGCCGCCTGCGCCACGGCGGCCGATCTGGCCGGCCTGCCGGCGTCGCCGGACTTCTACCTGAGCACGAACTACGACGGCATCGTCCAGGACCACGAGATCGGCCTGGTCGGCAACAGCACCGTGTTCCGTGAGGGCGGCGTCGCGATTCCGGCCTCCATGGCCGACCCCAACCTGCAGCGCGAGTACAACTGGGAGTACAACGCCGGCATCCAGCACGAGCTGCTGCCGCGCGTATCGCTGAACGTCGGCTGGTACCGGCGCGTCTTCGGCGACATCGAGTCGCGGAGCAACACGTTGCTTCAGACCTGCGACTTCCTGAACGCGCAGGCGGGCGTGCCGTGCGGAAGCTGGATCCCGTTCGCGGTGAACTTCGACGACCCGAACGGCCACGTCGCCCGTCTCCGCGGGCTCGGCCAGGACATCCAGCTCTCGCAGCAGCCCTTCCTGGCGTTCGACCTCGATCCGGCCTATCGCGGACTGGTCAACAACCTCGACGTCACCTCGGACATCAACCGCAACTACTACAACGGGTTCGAGGTCAGCCTGAACGCCCGCCTGCCGAACGGCGGCAACGTCTTCGGCGGGTGGACGGCGAGCCAGCACATCCAGGACACCTGCGGCCTGGTCGTGAACCCGAACGGGGTCAGCATCGAAGATCCGATCCGCGGCTCCGACGAAGGCATCATCCGGGGCGGCCGCTTCTGCAACCAGAGCGAGCTGGGGATGCCGTTCCGCCACGACTTCAAGCTGTTCGGCGCCTATCCGCTGCCGGGCGACTTCGAGTTCAGCGGTTCGATCCAGGCCTACTCCGGCGGCGAGCGGGAGCTGACCTGGTCCGTGCCGAACGCCTACATCCCGCACGGCGCGCCGACGTCGCGTCCCACCGTGCAGTTGTTCCAGCCGGGCACGAACTACCTGCCCTACTGGACGCAGGTGGACATCGCCCTGCGGCGGATCTTCCGCTTCGGCGGCCTCGAGTCGTCGGTGCAGGCGGACATCTACAACCTGATGAACTCCGCCGTCGTGGTCGACGAGACCGAGGGGTACGGCGGCGCCTGGGGCCGGCCGACCCGCCTGCTGCAGGGCCGCCTGCTGCGCATGGCGTTCCAGGTGAACTGGTAGATCGACCTTCGGCTCGCGGCTGAGCCATTCGTTTCAGGCCGGTGGGGGCGTCCCCACCGGCCTTTTTCTTTGCCGAGATCGTGGCCGGCGCCGTGGCACGGTTACAGGTCGGAAATCGTACTGGACTGCGTCGAATCGTCGCCGAAATCTACGATGCGTTCCGCGCCGGAGCATCAGGTCAGGCGGACGTGGTGCTCGTCGCGCACGTCGGTCCGGCTGACGACCAGGTAGCGATGCGACGCGGAGGCGAACGGGGCGACGGCGCGCGCCTTCTCCCGCAACCGCCGGACGACGCGCGCCACGTCGACGGTGGTTCCCCACTTGCACTCGACGAACGCGGCGCGTTCGCCGGCCGCATCGACGGCGATCAGATCGATCTCGGTCCGCGCGTCCCAGTAGCGGCCAAGCCGTAGGGGCTGCCAGCCGAGAAGCCGTTGCCAGTTGCCGATCAGGTGCTGGCGGCAGATGTCCTCGTAGGGCGGGCCCATGAACGTGTCCAGGTCGGGGAGCACGACCGACTCGAGCACCTGCCGGCTCCGGCCGGCCTCCAGGGCAGAGCGGCTGGGATAGACATACCGGAACCAGAAGCGCAGGAACGGGTCGGCCAAACGGTACAGGCTCCGGCGCGAGCGCTCCGGCCTGGACTCGGTCACCGGCGTCTCCCGGCGGACGAGGCGCAGGCGGCGCAGCGTGTCGAGGTACTTGCCGACGCTGGCGTGGGGGATCCCGGCGTCCTGGGCGATCTCGTTCGGGCGGGTCTTCCCCGCCGCCAGCGCGTGCAGGATGGCGAAGTACGCGCCCGGATCGCGGAGCTCCTCGCGAACGAGGAACTCGGGTTCGGCATACAGCGGCCCGGCCGGCGACAGCGCGAGGGCATGCGCCGCCGCGGCTGGCGACTCGTGACGCGCGACCTGCTCCGCATAGGCCGGCACGCCACCGAAGAGACCGTAGGCGACGGCGCGGTGTTCGAACGACCAGTCCGGATGGAACTCGGCAACCTCGTCGAAGGACATCGGCTGCACTTCGAGCTGCGCCGTGCGGCGCCCGTAGAGCGGTGCGCGCGGATCCGCTACCGCGGCGTCCATGACCGAGAAGGAGGACCCGGTCAGGAAGAGCTTGACCGCACCCTCGTGGCCGTCCCAGGCGTGCTGCAGCAGCGAGTCGATGCCGGGAACGCTGCGCTGGAGATACGGCAGCTCGTCGAGAACCAGCGGAATCCTCTCGCGACCGCAGCGCTCCACCGCGTACTCGACGGCTTCGCTCCAGCCGGAGAACCGGGTGCGCGCCAGCAGGGAATCGTCGAACGTCCGCGCCAGCTCGCGCGTGAACAACCGCAACGCCTCCGGCGCAGTGCTCAGCGGGCACGAGAAGAACGCGAGCGGCCTGCCGGCGCCGAACTGCCTCAGCAGCGCCGTTTTGCCGAGTCTGCGCCGCCCGTAGATGACGAGCAGCTCCCGCTGATCCGACGCCGCGAGCCGATCGAGCAGGGCCAGCTCGCTCACGCGGTTGACGAATCGCTCCACGGGGCAAGAATAACATGCCCATAATTAGCATTCCTACAAGTAAGATGCCTAAAAAAAGAGCCGCGGCCGGTGACGCTCCAACCGTGTATGACCAGACCTGGTCTAATGAAGCAGATCGACGTCGTGGCGCTCCTGCGCGCGGACCGCGACCAGCGAATACCCGCCCGCACCCCACAAGAGGCTTGATCTTCCCCCTGCAGGTGCTACGCTTGGCCCGATAGTGCATCGTACGCCTCGGCGTCCGTCGTCGTCCGCACTCGTTGTCGTTGTCGTCGTCGCTTCCGTCGTTGTTGACCGTTCTGCGCGCTCGCAGACGTTCATGACGGAGATATCGACGTTCGCGCAACCGCATTCACGAGGAGGAGAGATGACAGTCGTCAAGTGCGCACGCGGCGCGTTGGCCGCGTTCATCGTCCTGACCCTGCTGCCCGCCGCCGCGCTCGCCCAGAGCTCGATCACGGGCGAGGTCAGCGACAACACCGGGGGCGTCCTGCCGGGCGTCACCGTCGAAGTCTCCAGCCCGGCGCTGATCGAAGGGAGCCGTGTGGCGGTCTCCGACGGCACCGGCCGCTACACCGTCATCGATCTGCGGCCCGGCACCTACAGCGTCAGGATGAGCCTGCCCGGCTTCTCCACCTTCGTGCAGGAGGGCCTGGAACTGCAGGCGAACTTCACGCTGACGGTCAACGGCGCGCTGTCGGTCGGCGCGCTCGAGGAGACCGTCACCGTCTCGGGCGCGGCCCCGGTGGTCGACGTGCAGAGCGCAGCCCGGACCGAGGTCCTGAACCGCGACACCATCGACGCGCTGCCGACGCCCCGCAACACGCAGTCGATCGGCTACCTGGCGCAGGGGGTCCGGCTGACCATCCCGGACGTCGGCGGCGCCCAGATGATGGAGCAGGTGCAGATGGTCTCGCACGGCGCCAACTCCGACCACTCGGTCATGCAGGTCGACGGGATGATGGTCAACGCCGAGCTGGGCGACGGCCGGATCATGAACTACAACAACCAGGCGCTGAGCCAGGAGATGGCGGTCAGCACCTCGGGCAGCCCGGCGGAGGTCTCGGCCGGCGGGCTCCGGCTGAACATGATCCCCAAGGACGGCGGGAACAACTTCAGCGGGTCCAACTACGTCGGCTTCACCGACGGGGGCTGGCAGGCGAAAAATCTGACCCCGACTCTGAACCAGCTCGGGCTCGAATCGACGCAGGGCGTGTCGAACATCCACGACGTCAACCCCGCCGTCGGCGGCCCGATCATGCGCGACAAGCTGTGGTACTTCGCGTCGGTCCGGGGCATCTCGGTCGACGAGCTGTGGCCGAACGCGTTCGTCCCGACGTTCCGGCAGGGCGCCAGCCAGGAGGAGATCGAGGACTACTTCCGCACGTTCGACAAGGACCATCCGGCCGTCGAGAGCCGGGAGGACGCCATCGTCGAGCAGTGGGTCCGCAGCGCGCTGTTCCGCCTGACGTCGCAGGTCTCCCAGCGCAACAAGGTGAGCGCCTATCTCGACCGGATCTTCAAGTTCAAGGCGCGCGAGTTCTACGGCAACACCGAGCCGATCCGGGCGTCGAGCCACCGCGATCCCAACTTCGGGAACTACCACACCTTCCAGACGAAGTGGACGTCGACGATCAGCAGCCGCGCACTGCTCGAGGTGGGCTACTCGCAGGTCTACGAGCGGCTGCGCCTCGGCTATCAGCCAAACACCCCGATCGAGCAGGGCGGCGCCGGCGTGCAGTTGGCGCACGACAAGCCGAGCGACCTCATCACCTGCATCTACACGCCGTGCTACCACCCGCTGAGCTACGATCAGAGCGGCGGCTGGTTCCGGGACGTACGCTTCTACGACCGGGGCACCGGACTCACGACCCACAACTACACCTACGACATCCTGGTCACGCCGGCCGACCGGCGCTATCCGAACGCGTCGTTCTCCTACGTCACCGGCTCGCACAACTTCAAGGTCGGGATGCAGTGGTCGATGAGCAACGGCGGCGTCGGCTTCGACGGCAACGGCAGCCTCCTGGCGCGGTTCAACGAGGGCGTCGCCGAGGAGGTGAGCATCTACAACCTGCCCGCCTACTACAACACCTACGTGCGGGCCGACCGCGGCATCTACGCCCAGGACACGTGGACGATAGACCGGCTCACGATCAACGCCGGCGTCCGCTTCGAGCAGTTCCAGTCGGGCAACGACACCTATCGCGCCGGCGCCGGCATCCAGGGCGGACGGTTCATCGGCGGACGCGTGTTCAACGGGCAGGACCAGAAGCCGTACTGGAACGACATCGCGCCGCGGTTCAGCGTCGTCTACGACCTGTTCGGCGACGCCCGCACCGCGCTGAAGTTCTCCGTGAACCGGTTCATGAAGCCGTACACCAACGGCTTCGCGCGGCGCTACCATCCCATCTCGCTCCAGTCGGACACGCGCGACTGGCTGGACTGCGCCCTGCACCCGAGTGTTCACGGCGGCGGCGCGGCCCGCTGCGGAACGGCGGCCGAGTTCGCGGCGCTGGGGATGCCGGACTACACCGGGACCAACGGCGACTTCATCGCGCAGGACCACGAGATCGGCACCGTCGGCACCAACGCCACGGTCTTCACCAGCGGCGAGCTGGCGCAGGTGGGCGTGCGGCCCGATCCCAACCTGCGGCGGGAGTACAACGTCGAGTGGACCGGCAGCGTCCAGCACGAGATCGCTCCGCGCGTCTCGCTGACCGCGGCCTACTACCGGCGGGTCTTCTACGACATCGAGCACGCCGAGAACCGCGCCCTGCGGAGCTGCGACATCTCGACCGCCCAGGTCGGCGTCCCGTGCGGCGACTGGATCCCGTTCAACGTCACGTTCGACGATCCGGGCGGGCGGCTGGCGTACCTCGGCGGCATCGGCCAGTCGCCGACGCTGGCCGACACGTCGTTCATGGCTTTCAACCAGGATCCGGCGACGCGGACCCTCAAGGACATCGTCCACGTCAACTCCGACATCAACCGCAACTACTACAACGGGTTCGAGCTGAGCCTGCAGGCCCGCCTGCCGAACGGCGGCACCCTGTTCGGCGGCTGGACGATGCACCAGCACGTGCAGGACACCTGCGGACTCACCCAGAACCCGAACGGCGTGAGCGAGCGCGACATGATCGACCGCAACCGGACGACGCTGCGCGGCGGCCGATTCTGCGATCAGAGCGCGCTCGGCATCCCGTTCCGCAACGACTTCAAGCTGTTCGGCGCCTACCCGCTGCCGGCCGACTTCGAGTTCAGCGGATCGATCCAGGCCTACTCGGGCAACGAGCGCGAGATGCGCTGGACCATCACCGACGCCTACTACCCGGGCGGGAACCTGACGGACAACCAGCCGGTGCAGATGTTCGCGCCGGGCACCAACTACTTCGGCTACTGGACGCAGGTCGACTTCGCCATCCGCCGGCTTTTCCGGGTCGGCAACTGGGAGTACTCGGCGCAGCTCGACGTCTACAACGCGCTCAACGCGAGCGCCATCATCAGCGACAACGACTCCTACGGGTCGGGCTACGCGACGCCGACGCGGCTGCTGCAGGGCCGCCTGGCGCGCCTGGCCTTCCAGGTGAAGTGGTAGTCCACCCTTCGGCTCGCGACTGAGCCGCTTCCCCGGGCCGGTGGGGACGCCTCCCCCGCCGGCCCCTTCCTCCGCCAATCGGGATGCCGACGCCGGCGCGGACTCGCCGCACCGTGGCGCGGTATGATGGTCATCATGCTCGGTGGCGAGACGGCAACCCGGAAATCGAAATCGATCACGGCGCAACCCGTCCTCAAGTTCACCTACGAGGACTACCGGACCGCGCCGCCGGACAAGCGCTACGAACTGCTGGACGGAGAGCTGCTTTTGACGCCGGCCCCGAACCTGAAACACCAGCGGCTGCAACTCCGGCTGGGTATGCGACTCGCGCAGTTCATCGAGGAGCGAGGATTGGGGGAGCTCTTCTTCGCCCCCTGCGACGTGGTGCTGTCCGACACCGACGTCGTGCAGCCGGACCTGCTGTTCGTTTCCATCGAACGCAGCCACCTGCTGAGCGGCGGCGACAACGTGCGGGGAGCACCCGATCTGGTGGTCGAGATCCTGTCCCCCACCACCGCGGACCGCGACCGCGGCTACAAGCGCGCGCTCTACGCGAAGCACGGGGTCAAGGAGTACTGGCTGATCGATCCGACGGCCGAGACCGTGTGGATCCACGAGCTGCGCGACAGCGCGCTGACGGTAACGCAGACCGTCGGCCGCGAGCAGACGCTGCGCTCGCCGTTGCTCGCCGGCTTCGAGGTGGACCTGGACGACGTCTTCTCGTCGTGAGAACGGACCCGGAATTCCCGAGACGCCCGCCTCTTCGACCCGGAACCGCACGCGCACGCCGACATCTCCACCGACGGCCGGTTCGCAGGTCCCGCCTGCGGACCGCAACGCAGGGGGAGCTCACCGGGCGCGACGCCAACCCGGCACCTGAAGTACCCTGTCGGACATGCACCGTGCTGCGTTGGCGGCGGCGTTGGCGGTGGCGAGCTTCATCGCGACCGGATGCCGGACGCCGTCCGCTCCCGGACCGCCGGCCTCGGACGGCCCGGCGGAAACGCTGCCGGCCGGTCCCATCACCTTCGCGCGCCATGTCGCGCCGATCGTCTTCGAGCACTGCGCGCCGTGTCACCGCCCCGGCGGCTCCGGCCCCTTCACGCTCCTGAGCTACGACGACGTCGCGCGGCGCGCCCGGCAGATCGCGGAGGTGACGGCCAGCCGCTTCATGCCGCCCTGGCTGCCGGAGCCCGGCCACGGCGAGTTCGTCGGCGAACGCCGGCTGACGGCGTCGCAGATCGCGACCCTGGCGGCGTGGGCCGAGTCGGGGACCGCCGAAGGCGACGCGGCGGCACTTCCCGAGCTGCCCGCCGCCGCCGACGGCTGGGCGCTGGGCGAGCCGGATCTGACGGTGACGCTGCCGGCGCCGTACACCCTGCCCGCCGACGGCCCCGACGTCTTTCGCAACCTCGTCATGCCGCTGCCGGTCGGCGAGACCCGCTGGGTCAAGACGGTCGAGTTGCGCCCCGGCAATCCGCAGTTCGTCCACCACGCGATCATGGCGGTCGACGACACCACGTCGTCGCGGCGCCGCGAGGCCGAGGAGGCCGAGCAGCCCGGGGAGCCCGGCTTCAGCGGCATGGAGATGGGCCTGGCCTTCATGCCGGACGGCCACCTGATGGGCTGGACCCCGGGCATGGCTCCCAACCCGGGGATTGACGGGCTCGCCTGGCGTCTCGACCCGGGCACCGACTTCGTGCTGCAGCTCCACATGCTGCCGTCCGGCCGTCCGGAGACTGTCGCACCGGTGGCCGGCTTCCACTTCGCGGACGCGCCCCCGTCCGGGCCGCCGCTGTACCTGATCCGCCTGGACGCCGACCACCTGCTCGACATCCCGCCCGGCGACTCCGGCTTCGTCGTCTCGGACGCCGTGCAGTTGCCGATCGACGTCGAGGTCCACGCCATCTATCCCCACGCGCATTACCTGGCCAAGTCCATGGAGGGCAGGGCGACCCTCCCCGACGGAACCGAGCGCTGGCTCATCCGCATCGACGACTGGGACTTCGACTGGCAGGACGTCTACCGCGTGCGCGAGCCGTACATGCTGCCGGCCGGCACCACCCTGTCGATGCGGTTCACCTACGACAACTCGGCCGACAATCCGCGCAATCCCAACGATCCGCCCCGGCGCGTGCGAGCCGGCAATCGATCGTCGGACGAGATGGCGCACCTGCAGCTCCAGGTCCGCCCCCGGCGCGCCGCCGATCTGGTGCTGCTGCGCGAGTCGCTCTACCGGCATGCGATCCGCCGCAACCCGGCGAACCCGTGGTCGTACTACGAGCTCGGAAACGCGTTGCTGGAGCAGGATCGCCTGGACGAGGCGGCGCGGCAGTACCTGGCGGGGCTCGCGGCCGATCCGACGCACGTGCCATCGCGCACCAGCCTCGGCGCGGTCCGTGAGCGGCAGGGGCGGCTGGACGCGGCGGCGGCGGAATTCCGAACCGTGGTGGAGCTGGATCCCGGCTACGCCGACGGACACTTCAACCTGGGCAGCGTGCGGCTCGCCCAGGGCCGGCTGGAGGACGCCGCCGGCCATCTCCGTGAGGCGCTCGCGCTGGAGCCCGACCACGCGGCGGCGCACACGAACCTGGGGTACGCGCTGCGCGAGCTCGGCCGTCTCGACGAGGCGGTGACCCACCACCGCGAGGCCCTGCGGCTGCGGCCCGGATCGGCCGAGGCCCACAACAACCTGGGCAGCGCCCTGGCGATGGGCGGCTTTCTGGACGAGGCGATCGACCAGTTCCAGCGCGCGTTGCGCGTGCAGCCCGACCACGTCCCGGCTCGCCAGAACCTGGAGCTGGCCCGCGAGATCGCGGCCGAGCTGGAGCGGGCCGGACTGCGCTGAGCGAGCAGGCTTCCCGCGCCCAGCCCGGAACCGTCGCCTTGCGGATCCGCCTTGCCGCGCAGCCGGGCCTCGCCGGGAGTCTGCACCGTTCCACGGCGCGGACTCCTACTCGATGCGGATGGGATCGCCCGGGTTCGCGAGATCGATCGCGAGTTCGTCCTCCCCGGCCGGATAGTCGTTGGACTGGAGGATGAAAGCGATGACGTCGTTCAACTGCCGCGCCGTCAGGCGGCCCGGCGCGTCCTGCGGCATCGTCGCGTTCGTGAAGTCGGCGAACTCCCACAGCGTCGCGCCGCTCCACCCGCCGATGAAGCCGGAGCCCTTCAGGCCGGGCGCCATCTCTCCGCCGAACAGGTCGGCAGCGTGGCAGGCGGCGCACTGCTCGCGGTACGCCGTGCGGCCGCGGGTCGCCTGCTGGTCCGTGTAGACGCCGTCGTTGACGGTGCGGTCCTGCGCCGCCGCCGGAACCGACAGCCCCGCAACGACGACCGCCGCCGCACAAAGGACGAAAGCAAACCGACGTGTGATCATGTCCTCAACTCCCGGCGCCCATTCTCTCATATTCGCCGTGACCCGGAGGCCGCGCCGGGCCGACTCAGCGCCTTTCGGCGAGCACGTCGAAGTCCCGGCCGAGGGCCAGGGCACCGGGCAGGGCGTCGAGCCGCTTCACGATATGGCGGTAGTAGTAGTAGGGCCGCCAGGCGCGGATGCGCCGCCGGCACGCGGCGATCTCCGCGTCGATCCGGGCCGCCTGCTCTTCACGCCGCTCCGGCGCCAGCCCTGCGCCGCCGGTCTTTGCGGTTCCCGCGCCGGCCGTCGGATCCGTGCGCCGCATCGCGCGTGTTCCATCCCTCCAGCCGGGAACCGCGCCGAGCGCGCGCAGACCCCGGCGTATGCCGATGGAGCGGACGCTCAGCACGCGGAACCCGACGTCCTCGAACAGCCGCAGGAGCTGCGCCCGCGAGAAGAACGACAGATGCCCCTGATCGAGAACCGGCACGTCGCCGGGCGCCAGCCCCGCCGCGGCGCGTTGCAGCGGGCGCACGTCGGCCTCTCCGTTCGGGGTGACGACGCGCAGCCGGGCGCCCGGCCGCATGATCCGCCGGGTCTCCTCCAGGTGCCGGCGCGGGTGCGTCACGTGCTCCAGCAGGTCCTTCTGCAGCACGTAGTCGAAAGCCGACGCCGGCAGGCCGGCCTCCTCCAGCGTGCCCCGGTGCACCCTGACGTCGAACCGGTCGCGGGCGTACCAGGCGCCGAACTTCGAGATCTCGACGCCTTCCACCTCCCAGCGGGTGATGGGCATCAGCGCTGCGAGCAGGAAACCGAGGGCGCTGCCGACCTCGAGGAAGCGGCCCGCCGGGCGGAGCCGCCGCAGTTCGCGGGCGAGAAAGAACGCGTCGCGATCGTACCGTTGCCGCTGGCGGGCGTACCCCGCGAAGCCGTGCGTCGCGGTCGAATCGAAGTAGTCGGCGCCGTACAGGACGTCGAGCGCGGCCGGCGAGAGCCGCGGGCGTATCTGCCGCACCCCGCAGCCGCCGCACCGATGCAGCCAGACCGGACCGACGCCGGGCAGGCCGGCCTCCACGAGCGGACTCATGCGGCCGGCCGCGCCGCAGATATCGCAAGGATCCACCATGCCGGGGGCATGATATCTTTCGCTTCGCCGATGCCGCAGTCCGAATCTTCCCGCTTGTTCAACCGCGCGCGCCGGGTCCTGCCCGGCGGCGTCAACAGCCCCGTGCGCGCCTTCGGCGCGGTCGGCGGCCGGCCCCCTTTCATCGAGCGGGCGCGGGGCGCACGCCTGCACGACGTCGACGGGCGCAGCTACGTCGACTACGTGATGTCCTGGGGTCCGCTCATCCACGGGCACGCCCCGCCCGATTTGACGCGCGCGTTGCGGGCCGCGGCGGGCCGCGGAACCAGCTTCGGTGCGCCGACCGCAAGGGAGGTCGAGCTGGCCCGGCTCGTGTGCCGGCTCGTGCCCTCCATCGAGCGGGTGCGCTTCGTCAACTCGGGCACCGAGGCGACGATGAGCGCCGTCCGCGTCGCCCGCGCCGCCACCGGCCGCGACCGCATCGTGAAGTTCGCCGGCTGCTACCACGGCCACGGGGACGCCTTCCTGGTGCAGGCGGGTTCCGGGGCGACCACGCTCGGTGTCCCGACCAGCCCCGGCGTCGCCCGCGCCACCGCCGCCGACACGCTGATCGCGACCTACAACGACATCGAATCCGTCGACCGCCTCTGCTCCGCCCACCGCGACGCCATCGCCGCCGTCATCGTCGAGCCGATTGCCGGCAACATGGGGGTGGTGCCGCCGGCTCCCGGCTTCCTCGACGGGCTGCGCGGCCTGTGCGATCGGAACGGCAGCGTGTTGATCTTCGACGAGGTCATCTCGGGCTTTCGCGCCTCGAAGGGCGGCGCGCAGGCGGTCTACGGCGTGACGCCGGACCTGACCTGCCTCGGCAAGATCATCGGAGGCGGCCTGCCGGTGGGCGCCTACGGCGGCCGGGCCGACCTGATGGAGCGCGTCTCCCCCGCCGGGCCCGTCTACCAGGCCGGGACCCTGTCGGGGAATCCGCTGGCGATGACGGCCGGCATCTGGGCGCTGTCGAAGCTGTCGGCGCCGCTGTACCGCAGGCTGGACAAGCTTGGGGGCCGTCTGGCGAGCGGGCTGCGGGACGCCGCCCGCGAGGCCGGGGTGCCCCTCACCGTCAACGCCGCCGGCTCGGTGCTCACCCCTTTCTTCAGCGCCGGACCGGTTACGGACTACGCCTCGGCGACCGCGGCCGACACCGACGCGTACGCCGCGTTCTTCCGCGCCATGCTCGAGCGGGGCGTCTACCCGCCGCCCTCGCAGTTCGAGGGCTGGTTCCTCTCGGACGCCCACACCGAGCGCGACGTCGATCGCACGGTGCGGGCGGCCCGCCAGGCGCTCGCCGACGTCCGGCCGGCCGCGTAGCCGGCACTGCCGGCTTGGTATCATGCGCGCAGTGACGACCGAGATTCGCCTGCATCGCACGACGGCAGTGCCGGTCGGCGGCGTGCAGATCGGCGGCGGGGCGCCGGTGGCGGTGCAGTCGATGACCCTGACCGATACCGCCGACGCCGCGGCGACCGCGGCGCAGTGCATCGAGCTGGCCGGCGCGGGGTCGGAGCTGGTGCGCGTCACCGTCAACCAGGAGAACGCGGCGCGCGCCGTGCCCGAGATCAAGCAGCGCATGGTGGACGCCGGCTGCACGGCGCCGCTCATCGGCGACTTCCACTACAACGGCCATCTGCTGCTGACCCGCCACCCGGCGTGCGCGGCGGCGCTCGACAAGTACCGCATCAATCCGGGCAACGTCGGGACGGGCCGGCGCCGCGACGAGCAGTTCTCCACCATCTGCGCGGTGGCCCGCGACCACGGCAAGCCCGTCCGCATCGGCGTCAACGGCGGCTCCCTGAACCAGGAGCTCGTCATGGCGAAGATGCAGGACAACACCGAACGCGAGCTGGGCAGGACGTCGGAGGAGATCATCAACGAGTGCATGGTGCTCTCCGCCCTCGAATCGACCGCGCTGGCCCTCGACAGCGGCTTGCGCGAGAGCCAGATCATCATCTCGGCCAAGGTGTCCCGGCCCCGCGATCTCGTCGCTGTCTACCGCGGGCTGGCCGCGCAGACGTCGCAGCCGCTGCACCTCGGACTGACCGAGGCGGGCATGGGCGTGAAAGGACTCGTGTGGTCGGCGTCGGCGATGGGCATCCTGCTGAACCAGGGGATCGGCGACACGATCCGGGTCTCGCTGACGCCGCGCCCGAACGGCGACCGGCGCGAGGAGGTCTACGCCGCGTGCGAGCTGCTGCAGGCGCTCGGACTGCGGTCGTTCGCCCCGAGCATCACCGCCTGCCCCGGCTGCGGTCGGACCACCAGCACGACGTTCCAGGAGCTGGCGGAGCGCATCCAGGGCTACGTGCGCGGGATGATGCCGGCCTGGAAGACGGACTACGAAGGCGTCGAGGAGATGACCGTGGCGGTCATGGGCTGCGTCGTCAACGGCCCGGGCGAATCGAAGGCGGCCAATATCGGGATCAGCCTGCCGGGCACGGGCGAGGAGCCGACCTGCCCGGTCTACGTGGACGGCCGCCACGCGACGACGCTGCGCGGCTCGTACGACGAGCTCTCCGAGGCGTTCCGCCGCCTGATAGACGACTACGTCGAGGAGAAGTACGCCCGCAGGCCGGTGGCGTCACCTTAGGCGCGCCGGCCGCCGGGTCTCGCTCCACGGCCCCGGGGCGATAGAGTCCCGTCGCCACCCTCGGACCGCGACCGCAATCCGACCAGCGCACCCCCATGCCGCCCGCGAGCCCCATCCGCCTCATCGCCATCGACATCGACGGCACGCTGCTCGACGGCCGCGGCGCGTTGCCGCCGCGCAACCGCCGGGCCGTGCACCGGGCCATCGAACAGGGGATCCGGGTCGTGCTGGTGACCGGCCGCGCCTTCCATCACGCCCGGCCGATCGCCGAGGAGCTCGCACCGGAGCATGCGCCGGACGCGCTTGCCCTCATCGTCAGCAACGGCGCGTTGACCAAGCGGGCGGACGGAACCACCGTGGACCGGCGCCTCGTGCCGCGCGACACGGCGCGCGCCATCGTGGAGGCGATGCGCCCGCGCCATCAGGGGGTTGCGATCCTCTTCGACCGGCCCGACGCGCGGCAGTACGTCTACGAGCGCATCGACTGGAGCCATCCCCAGCGGGGCTGGTACTACGAACGGAACCGCGCGTTCATGACCCGCGTCGAGCCGATAGAGGCGGCGCTCACGGAAGATCCGGTCCAGGTGGCGTTCACCGGCGGCGTGGAGCAGATGCGGGCGCTGGCCGCCGAGGTGCGTGCCCTGCGGCAGGCGGCGGAGGTCACCATCACCCTGACGGAGTACGCGGAGCGCGACTTCTCCCTGCTCGACCTGATCGCCGGAGGCTGGTCCAAGGGCGCGGCTCTGCGGGAACATGCACACCGCCTCGAGCTCGAGAGCTCCGGGGTCATGGCGGTCGGCGACAATCTGAACGACCGCGAGATGCTCGAGTTCGCCGGCCGGCCCGTGGTGATGGGCAACGCGGTGGAACCGCTCAAGCGCCTCGGTTGGCCCATCACCGCAACGCATGACGAATGCGGCCTCGCGGATGCGATCGAAGCTATCGTCGACGGTGGATCTCAGTCTGCATGCGGTTGACGTCACGTTCGAGGTCGAACTTGGTCTCCAAGTCTTCACGGCCGGCTATGGCACCCGCGGCGGCCTTGGCGGGGTGAAGCAGGGTCGTCCGCGAGCGCCGCCGTCAGCGCCCGCTCCCGAACCCACCAGATCGCCGTTACGAGGCTGCCGACCATCAGCAGACCGGCCGAGACCCCGACCCAGAGTCCGATGACGCCCCAACCGATGACGAAGCAGAGCAGATAGCCGACGGGCAGCCCGACCATCCAGTGGCCGGCGAGGTTCAGGAGCATCGGGGTGCGTGTGTCGCCGAGGCCCCGGAGCGCCCCGGTGGCCACGCCCTGCAGCCCGTCGAAGATCTGGAACAGAGCCGCGATGAGGATCAAGCTGAGGCCCACCTCGACGACCCCGGCGTCGACGGTGAACAGCCCCAGAATGGCGCGGGGGACGAGGAGGAACGTCGCGGCGGCCGACGCCATAAAGCCGGTACCGAGCGCGATGGCGGTCCAGCCGGCGCCGGACGCTCCCGCCGCGTCCAGCCGGCCCACCGCGTGCCCGACGCGGACCGCCCCGGCCGCCGAGATCCCGAGCGGCACCATGTAGGTCAGGCCGGCCAGGTTGATGACGATCTGGTGCGCGGCCAAGGTCGAGGGATCGAGCCGCGCGGCCAGCATCGTCACCGCCGCGAACGCACCGTACTCGAGCATCGCCTGCGTCGCGGCCGGCCAGCCAAGGCCCAGGAGGCGCCGGAGGCCCGCGATCCGCACCCCGGCGGCCAGCGTCCAGGGCCGTACACCCCGGCGGGAGACGGCGACGGCCAGAACGACCACCATGTAGGCGCGGGAGATGCACGTGGCCCAGCCCGCGCCCTCCACCCCCAGGGCGGGAGCGCCCAGGTTGCCGAAGATCAGGATCCAGTTGGTGGCGGCGTTGACGACGTTGGCGGTGACCAGGGCAACCATGATCGGCCGGACCACCGACACCGCCTGCAGGTAGCGCCGGAACGCCGCGTACAGCAGCAACAGCGGCAGGCTCCAGGCGACGATGGAGAAATAGGGACGCACCAGCGCCAGAACACCGGGATCGAAGCCCCAGATGTCGAGGCGGCTCCCGGCGATCAGGGCGAGCAGGCCGAGCGGTGCGGTCAGGATCAGCGCCAGGACGACCCCGTGCCGCAGCCAGCCGTCACAAGCCGCGTTGTCCCGGGCGCCGAACGCCTGCGACACGAGCGTGTCGAGGCCGAGCAGCAGTCCCATGCCGAAGACGCTTAGGGCCAGCAACAGCGCGCTGCCGACGCCGACCGCGCCGATGGCCTCCGGGCCGAGCCGGCCGACCATGGCGATGTCGACGATCTGCATCGACACCCAGCCCACCTCGGCGATGACGACCGGCGCCGCGAGGGAGACGGTCGGGCGCATCTCGCGGCGGAGCGCGGCGAACAGGGGCATCGGCATCGAGTGCAGAAGGCGCCGGCAGCCGGCGGCCGCCACGGCGCAGGTGTATCGGCGTTTTTCCGCGTCTATCGAGCAGCCGGGGCGAGTCGATTGCGAGCGGAGTCCAGGACCGCGGCCGGGACGATGGGGAACTGCCAGCCCAACCGGGCCTGACTAGCAGTCTACGCCGTTTCTACGGCGCAGACTCCTAGCGCCAGGGCATCAGCCCTTCGATCCACTGGATGCGCGTCAGGTCGTTGTAGATCACCGTGACCATCAACATCATCAGGACGACGAAGCCGGCGAGCAGCATGCGCTCCTTGACACGCATGCTGAAGTCGCGCCGCGCCACGCCCTCCATGCCCATGATGAAGATGTGGCCGCCGTCGAGGACCGGGATCGGCAGCAGGTTCAGTATGCCGAGGTTGAGCGAGATCATGGCCATCAGGCTGAAGAGCTGCACCCAACCCACCTGGGCGGCGCTGCCGGACAGTTGGGCGATGCCGACCGGACCGACGAGCTGCCGCGGCGAGGTCTCCGCGGTCAGCAGCCCCCAGAGAGTCTGGAAGATCAATCCGGACCACTCGTAGTTCCGCTCCAGACTCATTCCGAACGCTTCGATGAAGCCCGGCTCGACGATCCGCGTCTCGAACGGCGCGACCGTCATGCCGGTCAGTCCGATGTCGCCGCGCAACGCCGGCGTGACGCGAACTTCGAGAGGCTCGCCGGCACGACGAACGGTGAGGGTCAATGGAACGTCGGGACTGGCGTTGATGCGCGCGATCAGCTCGGCATGGTCGACGCTCTCGCCGTCCACCGCTTCGATGACGTCGCGCGCCCGGAGCCCGGCCCGGTCCGCCGGTTCGTTCGGCATGACCTGCACGACCTGCGGGTGCACCGCGGGCCCGACGCCGAGATCGCCCATCTCGAAGCTCGTCTGGGCATCCGGGGTCACCTGCAGGGTCCGCTCCCGCCCTTCCACACCCCGCACCACGATGGGGATTTCCCGCTCCGCGCGGGGCAGAACCTCCATGAACAGGGCGTTCCAGGTGTCGACCGCGCGGCCCGCGACGCTCACGATCCGCTCGCCGGCGGCGATGCCCGCGCGCGCGGCGGGAGAATCCTCCACCACGCGTCCGACAACGGGCGGCTCCACTTCGTACGCGGGCTCCTCGGCCCCCTGATAGAGCACAAGCCACATGACGAGCACGGCGAGGACGAGATTCATCGCCGGCCCCATGATGAGCACCAGAAAGCGCTCCCACTTGGTCTTCGACATGAACTCGTCGGGGGCGCCGCTGCGGTTCTCCTCCCCGTGCTCGCCGGCCATCTTCACGTAGCCGCCGAGGGGTATCGCGCTGACGCAGTACTCGGTGTCTCCGCGCGTGGCCTTGAGGATCTTCGGCCCGAACCCGAGCGAGAACGTCAGGACCCGGACACCGAGCCGGCGGGCCATCAGAAAGTGCCCCAACTCGTGCACGAAGACGAGCACGCCAAGAACGAAAAGGAAGGCAAGCAGGGTGGTCAAGGTTCGGTCACCCGATCTGTACGCGTTTCTACGATTCTACCCGCCAGCGACCGACGACGAAAAGCGCCGCGCCCAGGCGTCCAGTTCCCGCACCTCGGCCAACGCGGACGGCTCGGCCGGCACGCGCCCCGCCGCGGCGTCGAGAGTGGTCTCGATCACGTGCGGAATGGCGGTGAACGGGAGCCGGCGCTCGAGGAACGCCGCCACCGCCACCTCGTTCGCCGCGTTGAGGACGGCCGGAAACGACGTCCCGGTGCGCAGCGCGTGGTAGGCCAGCCCGAGGCACGGAAAGCGGTCCGTGTCGGGAGGCTGGAAGTCGAGAGGTCCGCAAGCGGCCAGATCGAGCGCGGGCAGCGGCGCAGGCCAGCGCTCCGGGTGCGAAAGAGCGTACTGGATGGGCAGACGCATGTCGGTGACGCCGAGCTGGGCGATCACCGATCCGTCGCGCAGCTCGATCAGCGAATGCACGACCGATTGCGGATGGACCACGACGTCGATGCGATCGGGCGGCGCGTCGAAGAGCCAGCGGGCCTCGATCACCTCGAGCCCCTTGTTCATCAGCGTCGCGGAGTCGATCGTGATCTTCGGTCCCATCGACCACGTCGGATGGCGCAGGGCGTCCTCGGGCGTCACCGCCGCCAGATCCGCGGCGGATCGGTCCCGGAACGGGCCGCCCGACGCGGTCAGGATGTAGCGGACCACGTCGTCCGGCGCGCGCCCGTCGACGCACTGGTGAATCGCGTTGTGCTCGCTGTCGACCGGGAGAATCGCCACGCCCCGGCGCCGCGCCGCCTCGACCATGAGCCGGCCGGCCATCACCAGCACTTCCTTGTTGGCCAGGGCCACCGTCTTGCCCGCCTCGATGGCGGCCAACGTGGCGCCGAGCGCCGCGGTCCCGGCCGAGGCACAGAGCACGAGATCCACGCGCGGATGCGTGGCGACCCGCACGAGCCCGTCCTCGCCGCTTCCGGCGGCGGCGGCGGCGGACAGCGCTCCGGACGCCCGCAGCCGTTCCAGCGCCTCGTCGTCCGCCAGCGCGACCACGGCGGGTTGCAGGCTCGCGACCTGCTCGGCGAACCGCTCCACGTTCCGCCCGGCAGCCAGGCCGACGACCTCGAGACGCGCGGGATGCGCCGCGACGACCGAGAGCGCGCTGCGGCCGATGGAGCCGGTCGAGCCGAGGATCGCGATCCGCTTCACGGCAGGCGCCCCCCCGCGAAGATCACCACGGTGTAGTAGACCGGCGCCGCGAACAGGAACGCATCGATCCGGTCGAGCACGCCGCCGTGCCCCGGAATGAGAGCCGAGGAGTCCTTGACCCCGGACGCCCGCTTCAGGTGCGACTCGAAGAGATCGCCGGCCATGCCCGCCACCCCGAGCGTCATGCCGAGCACGACGCGGGCGGGAGTCTCCAGGCCGGGCAACCACCACGCGCCTGCGCAGGCGAACGTCACCGCGGCGGCGACGAAGCCGCACACCGCCCCCTCGACCGTCTTGCCGGGGCTCACCGCGGGCGCGAGCCGTCTGCTCCCGAACCGGCGGCCGCCGTAGTACTGCAACGTGTCGCTCGCGACGATCGTCGCAATCAGCAACAGCACGACTTCGCGGCCCGCTTCCACCAACAGCGCCGCGATCGCGCCGATGGGCAGCCCCAGGTAGAGCAGGGGGAATGCCGCGGCCCCGGCGGCGGCCAGCGCTCCCTCGCGGCGGGTCTCGGCGAGCGCCGCCACCGCGATCAGCAGCCCGCCGGCCATTGCGACGATCACGAGCGCGCCGGGAGCCAGGACGACCGCCCCCGCAGTTGCGAGCGTCGCCACGCCGCTGGGGACCGTGGGAAACGGCGTCCCCGCGGACCGCGCCAGGCCGACGTACTCCACGAACGCGAGCAGCAGCACGCAGCCGGCCAGCACGACCGCGGCGGCCGGCGGAAGGAACCAGATGCCGCCCACGACGAGGGCGCCCAGCGCGACGCCGCTGAGGACTCTGGTCACGCCTGGCGGCCGACGACCGCCGGCTCCCGCTCGATGCCGCCGTAGCGGCGCTCGCGCTTCTGGTAGGCGACCACCGCCTCCAGGAGGTGCCGGGCGCGGAAGTCGGGCCAGTAGGTGTCGGTCACCCAGATCTCCGCGTAGGCAATCTGCCAGAGCAGGAAGTTGCTGATGCGCATCTCTCCGCTGGTCCGGATCAGCAGGTCGGGGTCCGGCTGGCCCGCCGTGTACAGCAGTCCCGCGAACCGTGCTTCGTCCAGGTCGTGCGGCTCGACGCCGGCCCGCAGAGCGCGACGGACCGCCGCGACGATCTCGGCCCGGCCGCCGTAGTTGAGCGCGATGTTGAAGACCATGCCGGCGTTGCCGCCGGTCCGCGCCTGCGCGGCCTCGAGCTCCACCCGCACGTCCGGCGCGAGCTCCCCTTCGCTGCCGATGACCTTGAGCCGGATGTCGTTGGCCATCAGGGTGGCGATCTCCAGCCGCAGATATCGCTTGAGGAGCCCCATCAGGCCCCGCACCTCCGCGGGCGGACGCTTCCAGTTGTCCACCGAGAAGGCGTACAGAGTGAGGACCTCGATGCCGAGCCGCGCGGACAGCTCCACCGTTTCGCGCACCGAATCGATACCGGCGCGGTGCCCTTCGACGCGCGGGAGGCGCCGGCGGGCGGCCCAGCGGCCGTTCCCGTCCATGATGACCGCGATGTGCGCCGGCAGGCGCTCGAAATCCACCTGTCGCGCAAGACGGGCCTCGACGGATCCGGCCGGCGCCCACGCCAGTACGTCGTGCAGGCCCATTCTCTCCCTATGATAAATCAGTAGTCGACGGCGACCAGGAACAGTCCGTGCGGCGGCGCCGTCGGCCCGGCGCGCTCCCGCGCCCGCGACGCCAGGATCGCTTGGACCTGTGTCGCCGGGACGCGGCCGGATCCGACAGCAACGAGCGTGCCGACCATGATCCGTACCATGTGCCTGAGGAATCCGTCTCCGACGACCTCTATCGTCAATCCCGGCGCCGCGGCCGGCGGCGGCACGCCGAAGACGACGTCTGCGGGCTCGACGGACACCGACCGTACGGTCCGTACCGACGATGCCACCTCCGTCCCCGCGGCCTGGAACGCCGCGAAGTCGTGACGCCCTCCGAACGCCGCCGCGGCGGCACGCATGGCGTCGACGTCGAGCGCGTGCCTGAAGTGCCAGGCGTAGCGCCGGCCGAACGGGCTCGCGACGGCCCCGGAGGCCAGATTGTACCGGTAGGTCTTGCGGCGCGCCGCGTAGCGCGCGTGGAAGTCGGCGGCCGCCACCTCGGCCCCGAGCACGCGAATGTCGGGCGGGAGCTTCGCGTTGACCGCGCGGACGAGGGCGCACGTTTCGATCCCGTGCACAAGCTGCACGCCGGCCACCTGCCCGAGAGCGTGCACGCCGGCGTCGGTACGTCCCGCGCCGACGGCGATCACGGCCCGCCCCTCGATCTCCGCGAGCGCCCGTTCCACCTCCCCCTGGATGGATCGTCCCCGCGCCTGGCGCTGCCAGCCTACGTAGTCGGTCCCGTCGTAGGCGAGAGTGAGCTTGATGGTGCGCATCGCTGGCGCGCGAGCAGAGTATACAGAGGCGCTTCGATGGCGGCGCCAGACCCGTCGCGAAGCGCTGTGTCACAGCGTTGCGTTCTGCGGCGCAGACTCCTACACTCGGGCCTGTTCCGATGCCCCGCCTTTCGGTGGTCGTGATTACGAGAAACGAAGCCGGCAACATTCGTGCCGCGCTCCGATCGGTCCGCTGGGCCGACGAGCTGGTGGTGGTCGATTCCGGGAGCACCGACGATACCATGCGCATCGCGCGCGAGATCGCCGACCGCGTCACCGCGCACGAGTGGGCCGGCTACGGTGCGCAGAAGAACCATGCGACCGGGCTTGCAGCGCACGACTGGGTTCTGTCGCTCGACGCCGACGAACGCGTCTCGCCGTCTCTCGCGCGCGAGATTCAGGCGCTGCTGCGCCACGAGCCGGCTGCGCGCGGGTACCGCATTCCGCGCGTGACGCGCTATCTCGGCCGGTGGATCCGTTCCACCGACTGGCATCCCGACCTCCAGTTGCGCCTCTACGACCGCCGCACCGCTTGCTGGAACGATCGGCTGGTGCACGAGTCGGTCGCCGTCGACGGTCTCGTGGACCGGTTGCAGGGAGAGCTGGAGCACCACGCGTACCGCGACGTCTCCCACCACCTGCAGACCATCGACCACTACACCACGCTAGCGGCCCGCCAGATGCACCGCGACGGGCGCCGCGCCGGATGGGTGGATCTGGCCGCCCGCCCCCTCGCGGCATTCGTGCGCAACTACGTCGTCCGGCGCGGCGTGCGCGACGGCATGCACGGATTGATCATCTCGATCCTGAACGCCGGCTACGTGTTCCTCAAGTTCGTGAAGCTGTGGGAGCGTCAGCGCGGCGGCGGGAGCGATCGCGACTGACCGCCGGCGAACCGGAAACGCGACCAGCGATGTTCTCCCTGCACGTCGACACGGCCCGCACGTGGCGCGGCGGACAGCACCAGGCGCTGCTGACGGTGCGCGGCCTGCGCCGGCGAGGCGAGCGCGCCGCTCTGGCCGCCCAGCCGCGGGGCGAGCTGTTCCGGCGCGCGGCGGAGGGCGGCGATCTGCACGCTCTCGCGCCGCGCGGGGATCTGGACCTCCACGCCGCCTGGAGACTCTCACGACTGGTCCGCGACCTCGCGCCGGACGTGATCCATGCCCACGACGCCCACGCGATCGCCGTCGCGGCACTCGCCCGGACGCTGGCGGGGCGGCGCGCGGCGCCGCCCCTGATCGCCTCCCGGCGCGTCGACTTCCACGTCCGCGGCAACGCCTTCTCCCGCTGGAAGTACCGCCAGGTGGACCGCTTCATCTGTGCGTCCTCCGCCATCCGGGACATGCTGGCCGCCGACGGCGTGCCGGCAACGCGGACCACCGTGGTCCACGAGGGGATCGACATCGATCGGATCGAACGGGCGCCCCGCCTCGATCTTCACCGCGAGTTCGATCTGCCTCCGGGCTGTCCGGTCGCGGGCAACGTCGCCGCCCTCGTGCCGCACAAGGGCCAGCGCCATCTGGTCGACGCCGCGGCGCAGCTCGTTCGCGAGATCCCCGACGCGCGGGTCCTGATCGTCGGCGCCGGGGAGCTCGCGGGCGCGCTGGCGCGTCAGATCCGGCGCCTGCGCCTGGAAGGCCGCGTGATTCTCACCGGGTTCCGGTCCGACGTGCCGTCCGTGCTGAAGGGACTCGATCTCTTCGTCATGAGCTCGGTCACCGAGGGACTCGGCACTTCCGTCCTGGACGCGATGGCGGCCGGCCTGGCCGTGGTCGGCACCCGCGCCGGAGGCATCCCCGAGAGTGTCGTGGAGGGCGAAACGGGACTGCTCGCGCCGCCGGGCGACGCCCCGGCGATGGCGCGGGCCATGGCCTGCCTGCTGCGCAACACCGTCGAGCGGCGGGCATTCGGTGCAGCCGGGCGCCGGCGCGCCCGTGCCGCGTTCAGCGCGGAACGGATGGTCGGCGAGACCGCGGCGGTCTACGCCGCGGTGGCGGAGGTCAGCGCGCCGGCCACGCCAGCGCCGCCGCGCCGGGCACCGTCTCGTTGATGTAGACGACCCGCCCCCCGACGACGGTGGCGGCCACCGCGCCACGCAGCCGCCAGCCGTCGAAAGGCGTGTTGCGCGCCCTCGAACGGAACCGGTCGGCGGCCACCTCCACCTCGGTGTCCGGCGCGAGGATCGTGATGTCGGCGGCTGCTCCAGGCTTCAGCGTCCCGCCCTCGACTCCCAGGATCCGCGCCGGGTTCGGGGCGTAGAGCTCGACGAGCCGGCGCATGGAGAGCACGTCGCGATGGACGAGTCGATCCAGCGAAAGCGACACCGCCGTCTCCAGGCCGATGATGCCGAACGGCGCCCGGTCGAACTCCACCGCCTTCTCGTCGGCGTGATGGGGCGCGTGGTCGGTGGCGATGGCGTCGATGCTGCCGTCCGCGAGCCCTTCCAGCATCGCGTCGCGGTCCGTAGCGGCGCGCAAGGGCGGGTTCATCTTGAAGTTGGTGTCGTAGCGCAGGTCCTCGTCGGTCAGGATGAAATGGTGCGGGGTCACCTCGCACGTCACCGCTATGCCGCGCTCCTTGCCGGAGCGCACGGCGCGCAGCGACTCCCCCGCGCTCATGTGCGCCACGTGGACGGCCCCGCCGGTCAGCCCGCTCAGGCTGACGTCCCGCTCCACCATGATCGATTCGGTCTCTCCGGGCTGGCCGCGCAGACCGAGGGCGGTCGCGCGATAACCCTCGTGCACCACGCAGCCGGCCGCCAGCGACGGCTCCTCGCAGTGGTTGATGACCGGCATCCCGAACATCGACACGTACTCGAGAGCCCGCCGCATGAGGAGCGCGTCGGCAACCGGATGACCATCGTCGGAGATCCCGACGCAGCCGGCCTCGCGGAGAGCCCGGATCTCGGTCATCCGCTCCCCCTGCGAGCCCACCGACACCGCGCCGATCGGATAGACCCTGGCAAGCCCGGCGTCGGCCGCCTTGCGGACGATCTCCTCGGTGACGCCGACATGGTCGTTGACCGGATCGGTGTTCGGCATGCAGGCGGCCGCCGTGAACCCCCCCGCCACCGCGGAGGCCACGCCGCTCGCGATCGTCTCCTTGTGCTCCTGCCCCGGCTCCCGGAAATGGACGTGCATGTCGATGAAGCCGGGACAGACGACGAATCCGGGCGGCACCTCCACCGGCGCGGCGCCGTCGAGCGGGAGATCGGCGCCGACCGCCGCCACCCGTCCCCGCTCGTCTATGCGCACGTCCACCACGCCGTTGATTCCCTGCGCCGGGTCCACGACCTGCCCGCCCTTGAGAACGACCGCCTGCATCGTCATTCCGCTCCCTCGTTCGCATCGAATCCGGCCAGCAGATAGAGCACCGCCATCCGCACCGCGACGCCGTTCGCCACCTGCTCGAGAATGACCGACACCGGACCGTCCGCCACGTCGGAGTCGATCTCGACGCCGCGGTTCATGGGCCCCGGATGCATCACGATGACGTCGGGCCTGGCGCGCCGGAGCCGTTCCGCGGTCAGCCCGAAGGTGGCGAAGTACTCGCGGCGCGAAGGGAAGAAGTGGCCCTGCATCCGTTCCGCCTGCACGCGCAGCAACATCACCACGTCCGCGTCCTCCAGCGCCCGGTCGAGCGACGTGGTCGCCCGCACGCCGAAGCGCTCGACGCCGGGCAGCATCAGCGTCCGCGGGCCGCAGATCCAGACGTCGGCTCCGAGAGCGGACAGCAGCAGCATGTTCGACCGCAGCACCCGGCTGTGCAGGAGGTCGCCGACAATGGCGACCTTGAGTCCCTCGAAGCGGGTCTTGTGCTCGCGGATCGTGAACGCGTCGAGCAGCGCCTGGGTGGGATGCTCGTGCATGCCGTCGCCCGCGTTGATGACCCGCGCGTCGCACGCGCCGGCCAGCAGGTGGCATGCGCCGGACGCGGCATGCCGCAGGACGACCATGTCCGGTGCCATCGCCTCGAGCGTCCGTGCCGTATCGACCAGTGTCTCCCCTTTCAGCAGGCTGGACGTACCGCCCGCGATGTTGAGAGCATCGGCGCTCAGGCGCTTCTCGGCGATCTCGAAGGACGTGCGCGTCCGCGTGCTCGGCTCCAGGAACAGGTTCACGACGGTGGCGCCCCGCAGCGTCGGCACCTTCTTGATGCGGCGGGCGCCTACCTCCTTCATCGCCTCGGCCGAATCGAGGATGAGCAGGATCTCCTCCCGACTCAGATCGCCGGCGCTCAGCAGGTGCTTCGACCGCAGTCTCGCCGCCGGCTCCACCTGCCCGCCCGCCACCGGCTCACGCGCGCCGCGAGCGACGTTCATGGCGCGGCTTCCCCGGTCGCAGGCGCGTGTCCTTCGTGTTGGTCGATCCCGCCGAGCACCACCTCGTCCACACCGTCCTGCTCGGTCAGCTTGACCTGCACGCTCTGCCCCGACGAGGTCGGAACGTTCTTCCCCACGTAGTCGGCCTTGATCGGCAGCTCCCGGTGCCCCCGATCGACCATCACCACGAGCTGGATGCGCCGCGGGCGCCCGAAATCGATGAGCGCGTCGAGAGCGGCGCGCGTCGTGCGGCCGGTATAGAGCACGTCGTCGACCAGCAGGATGCGTCGATCGTCGATGGAGAAGGGAATCTCGGTGCGCCGCAGAACCGGCTGCGGCCCGACCGCCTGGCGCATCAGATCGTCGCGGTACAGCGTGATGTCGAGCGCGCCGGTCGGCACCTCGCGGCCGGTTATCTCCAGCAGGGAGCGGGCCAGCCGCTGCGCGATCGGAACTCCGCGGCGCCGGATGCCGACGAGAGCGACGTCACCGACGCCCCGGTTGCGCTCCACGATCTCGTGCGCGATGCGCACGAGGGCGCGGTGAATCCCGTCCGCCTCCATCACCAGCGGCATTGGATCGATCTCCGGACGCCGGACGAGCGGCAGGAAACGAGGAAGGACGGGCGCGCGGGCTCTGCGGCTGACACCTCTTTGCGACCTCGCGGGGACGCGCTTAAAGAGTCGGCACGATCGTAGCCCGGCCGCGCTGGCCGCGCAAGATCGCGCCCCGTGGGCACGGCATCGCGCGGCCCAGGGGGCCCGGCCGCGCTCGGGTATACTCCGCCGGTGGCCTCACCGGTCGACGTCGATGCCCGCATAGCGGCCAACCACCGCCTCTCCGACGCGTACAACATCCTGGAGATCGAAGCGCCGGCCATCGCGCGGCAGACCCGGCCGGGCCAGTTCGTGATGGTCAAGCGGGCGCTCGGACGCGAGCCTCTGCTCCGGCGGCCGTTCTCGGTCTTCGAAATCCTGCGCAACGCGCGGGGCGCCGTGACCGGCCTCTCGCTGCTCAGCAAGCAGGTGGGCGCCGTCACGCGCGATATCTTTCAGGCCGAGCCGGGCGAACGGATCCGCTGCCTCGGACCGCTCGGCACCCCGTTCTCGGTCGTCGGTCCGCCGGCGCACGCCTGGATGGTGGCCGGCGGTGTCGGACTCGCGCCGTTCGCGACGCTGGCCGAGGCGCTGCATGCGAGCGGCGTCGACACGACGCTGTTCTACGGCGGACGGTCGAGCGAGGACCTGTACCGCGTCCCGCTCTTCGAGCGCCTCGGCGTACGGGTCGTCCTGACGACCGAGGATGGCACCCGCGGCGAGGCAGGCCGGGTGACGGCTCCTCTGCAGCGTGAGCTGGCCGCGGCCGGGGACCGCCCGGTGATGGTGTACGCCTGCGGGCCGACCCCGATGATGCGCGCGGTGGCAGGGCTGGCGGCGGGCGCGGACCGCCCGGTGCAAGTCTCGCTGGAGCCGGTCATGGGATGCGGACTCGGCGGCTGCTACAGTTGCGTGGTGCGGGTCCTCGACGGCGGCGCGCGTTTCGTCCGGGCCTGCCTGGAAGGACCGGTCTTCGAGGGAAACCGGGTCTCGTGGGCCGACCTGACCTGAGCGTCGACATCGCCGGCCTGCGACTGGCGAACCCACTCATCGCCGCGAGCGGCTGCTTCGGCTACGGCGTCGAGTACGCCGATCTCGTGGATCTGGCGGCGCTCGGGGCCGTCGCGGTCAAGGGACTGTTCCTCGAGGCGCGCGAGGGGCACGCTCCACCCCGCATCGTCGAGACGCCGAGCGGCATGCTCAACGCGATCGGGCTGCAAGGCATCGGCGTGCGGACGTTCGTGGCGGAGAAGCTGCCCGAGCTGAAGGCGCGGCGCGCCGTCGTCATCGTCAACATCTGCGGCTCGACGGTCGAGGAGTACGCCGAGGTCGCCCGGATTCTGTCCGACGCGGACGGCGTTGCGGCCATCGAAATCAACATCTCCTGCCCCAACATCGACGAGGGGGGCCATACCTTCGGCTGCAGCCTGACCGGCGTGCACGACGTGGTGCGCGCGGTGCGCGCGGCGACGACGCTGCCGATCTTTCCCAAGCTGACGCCGAACGTGACCGACGTCGCCGCGATCGCGGTCGCCGCCGAGGAAGCCGGCGCCGATGCCGTCTCGCTCGTCAACACCTTTCTCGCGATGGCGATCGACGTGGAGACGCGGCGCCCGCGGCTGTCCAACGTCGTCGGCGGCCTGAGCGGTCCGGCCATCCGCCCCATCGCCGTGCGCATGGTGTACGAGTGCCGCGCCGCCGTGCGCATCCCGATCATCGGCATGGGGGGCATCGCCTCCGCGCGCGACGTGCTCGAGTTCCTGATTGCCGGAGCCGACGCCGTGCAGGTGGGCACTGCGAACTTCGAGGATCCGGGCATCTGGCCGAAGCTCCTCGCAGGCGTGACCGACTATCTGGAGCGCCACGGCCACGCCGCGGTCGGCGAGGTCGTCGGCACGGTCGACCTCTCCGCGCGGGAAACCGCGTGGATCAGCTCGTAAGAGAAGGCGCCATGCTGCGACTCACGCTCTACACACGGCCGGGCTGCCACCTGTGCGACGCCATGAAGAGCGTGGTCGACGCAATCGCACGGAACGAACCGGTCACGCTGCGTCAGGTCGACATCACCGGGAACGGCGACCTCGAGCGCCGCTTCGGGGTCGAGATCCCGGTGCTGGTGCACGACGGGGAAGTGATCGCGCGCGTCAGGACGACGCGCGCGGCACTCCTCGAGTCGCTACGGAAAACCGACCGCCGGCGAGCTACTTGACGATGACGACGAAGTGCCCACGCCGGTTGCGCGACCAGCAACCCTCGTGTTCCTCCATGCAGAAGGGCGACTCCTCGCCGCGGCTCACAGCCGTAATCCGACTCGCGTCGATTCCCAGCGAAACCAGGTAGTCACGGACCGCGGCCGCCCGCGAATCACCGAGCGCGAGGTTGTACTCGTTGGTGCCCCGCTCGTCGCAGTGCCCCTCGACGCGCACGCGGGTCGAAGGCCAGCGCCGCATCCACTCGGCGTTCTGCTGCAGAGTGGTCTGCCCGGCGGGCAGAATCTCCGACTCGTCGTAGTTGAAGAACACGGGCAGCAAAGGCGCCGTGGCGTTCAACTCGTCCAGCGTCATCCGCATGAAGAGCTCCTCCTCCGTAGGAGGCGGTGGCGGCGGTGGCGGCGGTGGCGGCGGTGGCGGCGGTGGCGGCGGTGGCGGCTCCGGAGCCGGCGGAGGGGGAGGCGGCGGCTCCGGCGGCGGATTTCCGCCGCAGGCCGCAACCCCGAACACCATGACCGCAGTCACGACAACAGCCAGAAGATATCGCCACGCTGATCTCATAATGCGGATCTCCACATTCTGCCGGTTCTCAGCCCGGGCGGATCGTCAGGACAACCTCCTCGAACCCACGCATTGCTAGTGGCCGAGCTTACATATCCGGCCAAACCGTGTCAATGGAAAGGCTTAGCCTGCTCATCATCGTCCTGCGGCCGTTCACCGGCCGCGTCGTCCCCACTCGCACGCCCGATCTGGACCGGCGCGACCGCCGTGACCACGAGATTGGACCCGCATTCCGGGCAACTGATCTCGTCGTCGCGATCGACGTCGAACTCGTCGACGTCGATATCCGCATCGCACGCGGGGCAGCAGGACATGAACGGTATCGGGGCCGCATTATAGCGAGGAGCGGTTGAGCGCCGCAAACGCGGCGAGGCCGGCGCACACACTGTCCGCGGGCCGGCAGCGACCGATAGATCCCCCGATGGCCGCATCCGCCACGGCGTCCAAGACCGTAGTGGTCGCCGATGAGACCCCCGACGTCCGGAATCGTTTCGCGGCGGCGCTCGCGGACGCGGGACATACGGCGATCGGGGTCGGAACCGCGCCGGAGCTGCTCGCGTGCCTGCAGGCCCGGTCCGATGCCGTCGATCTGGTGGTGCTGAACCTGCGGCTCGTGCCGACCCCGCCGGTGGACCTGATTCGCGCTGTTCGCAAGTGCGGCGCCTGCCGGTTTCCCATCCTGATCTTCAGCGGCTCCATCACGAACGCGCAGGAAATCCGGCAGCTCGCGGGACTGGGCGTGGCCGGCTACGTCAACGAGCACAGCGGCCCCGGCCACATCGTGCCGTCTCTGGCTCCCCACCTGTTCCCGGACAGCTTCAACCGGCGGCTCGGCCCCCGTGTCGCGCTCGGCATTCCGGTCGCCTGCCGGTTCGACGGCACCGTCACCGCGGCCCGCACCGTGGACCTCGGCAAGGGGGGGCTCGGCGTGTGGACCACGAATCCGCTTCCCTCCGGCGCGCCGGTCCACGTGCGGTTCCGACTGCCGGCCACGAAACGCGCAGTCGAAGCACACTCGCGCGTGGTCTGGAGCGACCGGCGCCGCGGAATGGGGCTCCGCTTCGAGCAGGTCCGTTCCGCGGATCAGGCGGCGATCGACGAGTTCGTGGACCGGCACGCCGTGGGAGCCGAGCCGTGACCGCGCCGGGTACGGCAGGCGGTTGACACCCTTTCCCCCTGCTGATTACCATCTTCGTCTGGAGACTGGTTGAGATCCGTCCGGCCGCGTTCCGGCCACCAGAAGCGCCGGGAGCTCCTCCCGGCGAGTCCGATTCAGGAGTTGCGCAGTGATTGAAGTGCAGCATGTCACGAAGCGCTACGGTCCGGTGGCTGCTGTCGACGACGTGAGCTTCCGGGTCGAAGCGGGGCAGATCCTCGGCTTCCTCGGCCCCAACGGCGCGGGGAAGACCACGACGATGCGCGTGCTCACCGGCTATCTGCCGCCGACCGAGGGCACCGCGACGATCGCCGGGTTCGACGTGCTCGAGGAGCCGATCGAGGTCAAGCGGCGTACCGGCTATCTGCCCGAGTCGCCGCCGCTGTACCCCGACATGACGGTGCGGGAGTACCTGACCTTCATCGCCCGGATCAACCGTCTGCCCGCAGCGGAACGCCCCTCGCGCATCGACCGGGTGATGGAGCGCACGAGCGTGGGCGACGTGGCCGACCGCCACTGCAGCAAGCTGTCGAAGGGCTACCGGCAGCGCGTGGGCCTGGCCCAGGCCATCCTGCACAACCCGGACGTGTTGATCCTGGACGAGCCGACAGCGGGTCTGGACCCGAAGCAGATCATCGAGACCCGCGAGCTGATCAAGGAGCTCGCCGGCGACCACACGATCATTCTGAGCACGCACATCCTGCCCGAGGTGGCGCAGACCTGCGAGCGGGTGGTGATCATCAACAAGGGCCGCGTGGTCGCCGAGGACTCGCCGGACAACCTGACCGGGAGGCTGCACGGGGCGGTCACCATCCAGCTTCAGGTCGACACCCTCGGCGCGGATCCGACCGGCACGCTGCAGGCCGTGCCGGGGGTTGCGTCCGTGAACGTGGGCGAACCCGGAAGCGACGGCCGGACCGTCGAGGTGCAGAGCGCCCAGGACGTGGACGTTCGCCGGGACATCGCCAACGCGGTCGTCTCGAACGGATGGGGCCTGCTGGAGATGCGCCGGGCGCGTCTCAGCCTCGAAGAGATATTCCTGCAGTTGACGACCGCGGAAGACGAGGCCGGGAAGGAAGCAGGCACGCCGGACGAGGGAATCGAAGAGCCGGCCCCGGCCACGGAGAGCGCCGATGAGTAACATCCTCGCCATCGCCCACCGGGAGCTGCGCTCCTACTTCGTCTCGCCGATCGCCTATGTCGTGGTCGGCCTGTTCGCCCTGCTCTACGGCTACTTCTACGTCGCCAGCCTCGCCTTCATGGTGCAGTTCAGCTCGCAGGCCGGGATGTTCGGCGGCGGGCCGCAGACCGTCAACGTCAACGAGTTCATGATCCGGCCGCTCCTCTCGAACACCGCGATCATCCTGCTGTTCATCCTGCCGTTCCTGACCGCTCGCGCCTATGCCGAGGAGAAGCGCTCCGGCACCATCGAGCTGCTGCTGACGTCGCCGCTGAGCGACATGGAGATCATCCTCGGCAAGTTCTTCGGGGCGTTCGCCCTCTTCCTCCTGATGCTGGCGGTCACCGCGGTGCACATGGGCATCCTGTTCTGGTACGGCGAGCCGGAGCTCGGCTCGATCCTGACCGGCTACCTCGGGCTGGCGCTGATGGGCGGCTCGTTCATCGCCCTCGGACTGCTGGTGTCGAGCGCGACGCGCAACCAGGTGGTGGCGGGCGTCGGCACGTTTTCGCTGCTGCTGCTGTTCTGGGTCCTGAGCTGGATGTCCGACTCCGCGGGGCCGACGGCGGGGGCCATTCTGTCGTATCTGTCCATCCTGGAGCACTTCGACGACTTCTCGAAGGGGGTCATCGACACCGCGCACGTGACCTATTACCTCAGCTTCATCGCCTTCGGCCTGTTCCTGACGGCGAAGTCGGTCGACAGCGAAAGGTGGCGAGGGTAAGAGCGATGGCGAACAGGATCTTGCAGGGACTGGGATGGACCGGCGTCGCGGTCGTGTTCGCGGCGCTGGTGGTCCGCTTCACGCTCCCGGATCGACAGGAGCTCTGGTGGTGGCTCGCCGTGACGGGTCTGGCGATGGTCGCGGTGCATACGCTCAGCCAGTGGCGCGACATCCTCGCCTTCTTCAGCCGGCGGCAGGCGCGCGAGGGGGTGATGGCGACGTCCGGGGTGGCGCTGGCCCTCGGTATCCTCGTCGCCGCCAACTACATCCTCTCGCGGCAGAACGTCCGCTGGGATCTGACCGCCGCGCAGCAGTACTCGCTGTCCGATCAAACGCGGCGGGTGCTCGAGGAGCTCGACGCGCCGATCTCCGTGCTCGTCTTCGCGCGGGAGGCGGAGTTCCCGGGGTTCCGCGACCGGCTCGACGAGTACGCCTACGTCTCCTCCCAGGTGAACGTGGAGTACATCGACGTCGACCGGAGCCCGGTACGCGCACGCCAGTACGAGGTGCAGGCCTACGGAACCATCGTCTTCGAGTACGAGGGCCGCGTCGAGCGCACGACGTCCAACAGCGAGCAGGAGCTGACCAACGCGCTGATCAAGGCGGTGGAGGGCGAGGAGCGCACCGTCTACTTCGTGCAGGGCCACGGCGAGCGCGATCCCGAGGGCGACGATCGCGACGGCTACCGCGCGGTGCGCGACGCGCTCGGACGCGACAACTTCCGGGTCGCGACCGTGGTCCTGGCGCAGACCGGCGAGGTGCCGGCCGACGCCACGGTGATGGTCGTCGCGGGCCCGTCGACGGACCTGCTGCCGGCCGAGGCCGATCTGCTGCGCGACTACCTGGAGGGCGGCGGCAAGCTGCTGCTCATGCTGGACCCCCCCGACACGGAAGACGATCCGCCGCAACCCAACCTGATCGCGCTGGCCGGCGAGTGGGGCATCGAGCTTGGTACGGATGTCGTGGTCGACGCCAGCGGCGTCGGGCAGTTGCTCGGGACGGACGCCTCGGTGCCGGTCGCGGCGACCTACCCCCCGCACGCCATCACCGACGACTTCAACCTGTTGACCGCCTTTCCGCTCGCCCGCTCCGTCCGGCCGGCGACCGGCGGCGTGTCGGGCCGGACCGGCGTGGTCGTCGTCGAGACCGGCGCCAGGAGCTGGGCGGAGGCCGACCTGAGCCAGCTCGCGACCGGCGAGGTCACCCTGGACGAGGACGCGGGCGACGTGCCCGGGCCGGTGCCCATCGCCACGGTCGTGTCGCAGACCATCGACGAGCCCGCACCCGCGCCAGACGACGAGGACGGCGAAGAGGACGCGGACGGGGCGGCCGACAGCAGCGCCGGCGATATGGACGCGGATGACGACGAGCCCCCGCTGGAGGCGCGCCTCGCCGTCTTCGGCGACTCGGACTTCGCCTCGAACAGCGCGGTAGGGATTCAGGGCAACCGCGATCTGGCCCTCAATACCATCAACTGGCTGGCCCAGCAGGAGAACCTCATCGCCATCCGGCCGCGCGAGCCCGAAGATCGCCGGATCACGCTGACGGCCGACCAGCAGGCGCGCGTCTACTGGCTCTCTCTGCTGCTCCTGCCGGGGTTCATCGCCGGCGCCGGGATCTACACCTGGTGGGGCCGGCGGGGGTAGCGGCCATGAGACGCTTGCGCTCGACGCTCGTCCTGCTGGCGCTCTTCCTCGCGATCGGCGGCTACGCCTGGTTCGTCGAACGCGAACGGCCGCCCGCGTCGGAAACGGACGCCAACGAACAGGCGTTCGACGTGGCGGCCGGCCAGATCACCGACCTCACGGTGAACGCGGCGAACGGCGACGTCACGGTGCTGACCCGCACGGAGAACGAGATCGACTGGGAGGTCACCGCACCCGTCGAGACGGAGGCGGACGACAACGCGGCGACCGCCATCGCCACCACCCTGGCCGCGCTCGAGATCCGGCGGGTGGTCGAGGAAGAGGCCGCGGACCTGGCGCCGTTCGGACTGGCCGAGCCGTCCGTGAGCGTCACGTTCGCGACCCCCGACGGCGACCCGACCACCCTGTCCGTCGGAGACGAGTCGCCGACCGGCGGAGAGCACTACGCGGCCGTCGGCAGCCGGGTGATCCTCGTGGCCGGCTTCGTCGAGTCGACGCTCAACCGGACCACGTTCGAGTTGCGCGACCGGTCCGTCCTGGAGTTCACCGGTCCCGACGTGACGAGTCTCGCCGTCGAGCAGGGCGACGAGACGCTGCGCTTCGCGAAGGCGGACGGCGACTGGCGCGTCGTCGAACCCCTCGACGCGCGGGCGGACTTCGGGCTGGTCGAAGCGATGGTCGGCCGGCTCGGCTCCGGCGAGATGGTCGCCATCGAGTCGGAGTCGGCGGCCGATGGCGCGCTGGAGCCCTTCGGGCTCACCGAACCCCGACTCAGCGCGACGGTCGAGGTAGGCGGCGAGAGCCACACCCTGCTGGTCGGCGACGAGAACCCGGAAACGACTGTCTACGCCCGCGACGCGGCGCGCGAGCTGATCTTCACCATCGACGCCGCGCTGGTCGACGACCTGGCGCGCGGCGCGGACGCCTATCGCCAGAAGGACCTGTTCGACTTCCGCCCGTTCAACGCGAACACGCTCACCGTGGTGCGCGGCGGGCGGACGATCCGCTTCGAGAAGGGCGAGGCCGCCGAGGACGAGGCCGCGGAGGGCGAGGCGGCCGCCGCCGAGGAGGTATGGCGCCGGATCGAGCCGGCGCCGGCGGATGTCGAGCGCCCGGAGATGGACGCCCTGCTGCGGGCGCTGTCGGATCTGCGCGCGGATTCCTTTGTCGAGAGCCGCGGCAGCACCGGGCTGGATGCGCCGCTGGTCACGATCACCGCGACGTTCGGCGACGACGAAGAGGAAGAGCGCGTGCTGATCGGCCGGTCCGGGGACGCGACCTACGGCCTGCACGGCGACGAGCCCGGCGCCGCCGTGGTCGACACGGCGGCCGTCGACGGCGCCCTCGAAGCGCTGGACGCGCTCGACCCCGGCGCCTCGACGGACTGACCGCCCTTCGCGATTGTCGGGCCGGTGTCCCGCCAAGAAAGATCCGCGGCCCCCCGGTGACTCCGCATCTTCCAGCCGATAGATCGGTGCGAGGCTTCCCTCGCCATGAGGACATTCCGTAGCGCACCGATTCTGCTCGCCGTCGTGGTGTCCGGCTGCGTGGCGCGCGCCGGCGCGCCGGTTTCCTTTCCGGGCGCCACCGCTCCGGTCGAGGCCGAGGACCGCCCCGCGGAGACTGCGCCGGCAGTCACCGCAGCGGCACCCGTGGTCGAGTCCACCACCGCGGGGGACGCCGACCGGCGAGTACCGCCTCCCCCCTCGGCCGCGAATCGCTTGCGCGCACCCGAGGAGCCGGCTCCGGCCCGCGGCGTGCATCGTCGGGGTGATCCCCGCCTGACCCGACATCTCAATCGGCTACTCGACGCGAGCGGGGTCGGGCCCGCGGTCTGGGGTGTGGAGGTCCGGGCGCTCAACAGGAACGAGCGCCTCTATGCCCGCAATCCCGACGTGCTGCTGACGCCCGCCTCGACGATGAAGCTCGTCACCCTCGCGGCCACCGCGGAGCGGCTCGGCTGGGACGACCGCTTCGAGACCACGCTGCTCACCGCCGCCCCGATCCGCAATGGGACGCTGCAGGGCGATCTCGTGGTGCGCGGCGCCGGCGATCCGACGATCAACGCCTCTGGCACACGGAACGTCTTCGCCGGCTGGGCCGACGAGTTGGGGAACCTCGGCGTGCGCCGCATCGCCGGGCGCATCATCGGCGACGACGACGTCCTCGACGACGGCGCCCTCGAGACCCCCGGCTTCGGGAGCGGGTGGGCCTGGGACGACTTTGCACGCGGATTCGCGGCCCCGGCGGGAGCGCTGCAGCACCGCGGGAACGTGGTCGAGGTGGTCGTCGAGCCGGGCAGCGCCGCCGGCCGACCCGCGCGCGCACGTTTCCGGCACCCTGGATCCGACCTGATCCTGCGCAACGACGTCATCACCGTGCGCGCCGATCAGACGGCGGACATCCGGCTGCGGCGGTTGCCCGGGCGACCCTCGCTGGTCGTAGCCGGCCGGATCCCGGAGGGTGCCTCCCCGATCGTGCAGACCGCCGCGGTCGGCAACCCGACCCTCTTCTTCGTGCAGGCGTTCAAGAACACCCTGGAGCGGAGTGGCATCGCAGTGGACGGCGCGGCGGTCGACATCGACTCGCTGGCGGCCGGGGACAGGGCGCCCGCCCTGCTGGGCCTGCGCCCGCTCCTCCGCCACCGGTCGGAACCGCTCTCCACGATCGGCGCCGACATGCTGAAGCAGAGCAGGAACCTCTACGCCGAGTCGCTGGTGCGCCACCTCGGTGTCGCCTCGGGCTCGACCGCCCGGGCGGGACGCTCGGTGGTGAGCGCGGTACTGAACGACTGGGGCATCGACGGGCGAGGCGCGGTGGTCGCGGACGGGTCGGGGCTGTCGCGCTACACCTACCTGACGGCGGGCACGCTGGTGGAGGTCTTGGCCAGGCTCTACGAGAATCCGGATCACCGCGCGCGGGTCATGGCGGCGCTGCCCGTCGCCGGACGGGACGGGACGCTGCGAGGGCGGCTGGTCGGAACCGCGGCCGAGGGAATCGCCCGCGCCAAGACCGGCTCGATGAGCCGCGTGCGCGCGTTGGCGGGATACGTCGAGAGCGCCGGCGGCGAGCCGCTGGCCTTCGCGATCCTGGCCAACAACTTCAGCGCACCGGCCGCCGAGGTGACCCGCGTCATCGACCAGGCGGTGGCCGTGCTCGCGTCGTTCTCACGCCGGTAATCATCCCGGCGACCCGGCCCACATGGTCGCCGATCAGCGGAGGTCCAGCGGGTCGACGAGACCCGCGTCGGCGAAGCCGCGGGCACGCAGCCGGCAACTGTCGCAACGGCGGCACGGGGCGCCGGCCGGCGCCGGGTCGTAGCAACTGAGGGTGATGCCGTAGTCGAGACCCACAGCCTGCCCCCGGCGGATGATATCGGCCTTCGTCATGGCGAGAAGCGGGGCGTGGATTCGGAACCGGCCGCCTTCGACCCCGGCCTTCGTGGCCAACGCCGCGAGCCGCTCGAAGGCGGCGATGTACTCCGGCCGGCAGTCGGGGTAGCCCGAGTAGTCCACGGCGTTGACGCCGATGACGAGGGCGCCCGCACCCAGCACCTCGGCCCATGCGAGCGCGAGCGACAGCAGGACGGTGTTGCGGGCCGGCACGTAGGTCGGCGGAATCCCGTCCCCGTCCAGTTCCCGGTCCTTGGGTACGGCGCCGTCCCCGGTCAGCGCCGACCCGCCCAGCGCGGCGAGGTCGACCGACAACTCCTGATGGCGCTCGACTCCGAGGGCGGCGGCGACCCGCCGCGCAGCGGCCATCTCCTGCGCGTGGACCTGCCCGTAGCGCACGGTGAGCGCGAAGAGGGCATGCCCCTCCGCCCGGACGAGGGCAGCGGCCGTGTAGGAGTCGAGCCCGCCGCTCAGCAGAACGACGGCGCGCTCGGCCGGGTGCGATGCGTCAGCCATCGGTCGGCGCGAGGGAGAACGGCGTGAAGGAGGTCTCGCGGTCGTACACGTCGACCTCCTCGGCCGCCTTCAGCCGGTTCACCAGCAGATAGGTCAGCGGCGTGGCGGCCACTTCGTAGAAGACCTTGAACAGGTAGCCGGACCAGATCGCGGTGAAGAGCACGGAGGCGGGCAGGATGCCGCCGAAGGCGGTGACGGTGAAGAGCACGGTGTCCACACCCTGGCCCACCACCGTCGAGCCGATGGTGCGCATCCACAGACGCTTCCCGTCGGTGGCGACCTTGAGCTTGGCCAGGACGAAGGAGTTGGCGAACTCGCCGGCCCAGTAGCCGAGGATGGAGGCCACGACCACGCGGGGCACGAGGCCGAGCGCGGATGCGAAGGCCTCCTGCAGCTCCCACCCAGGAGCCGGCGGCAGGGCGACCACGAGGCCGAGGAACGCCGCCATCAGCGCGTTGGCGCCGAACCCCACCCAGATGATTTGCCGCGTCCGCGCGTAGCCGTAGACCTCGGTCAGCACGTCGCCGAAGACGTAGGTGACCGGGAACAGCAGAATGCCCCCGGCGAAGACGAACGGGCCCAGCAGGATCAGCTTCTGCGCGGCGATGTTCGAGATCAGCAGCGTCGCCACGAACGCCGAGCCGACGAACGCGAAGTACCGGTGCCCGGGAGGTGTGCCGCGCCCAGCCATGGTGTCTAGTGACCGTGCGACTGGCAGTAGCCACAGCCGGTGCATTCGACGGACGGCTCGATCACGCAACGGCCATCCGGAGGATCGTCCGGCAGCGCCGCACGAACGAAACGACCATGAGCGGGATCATCCGCCAGGACCGCCGAGTCCGGCCGCGGTTCGGCCGCCCGAGGCGGGGAACGGCGCTCGTCCAGATGCCGGCGGATGGCGGCCTCGACCGCGCCACGCACGTCCGGCCGCGTCATGGCGTCCCCCCGGATGGCGCGGCATCCACCCGCGCGGCCAACGGCTCGTCGTCGAAGCAGTCCACCCGGTCGACGATCCCTACTATCGCCATATCGGCGGGCGCGGCGGGCCGGCGAATGGCGGCCACGGCGGCGCGCCCCTCCTGAACCACCAGCACGTGCTCGCCGACGCCGGCCTGCGCCGCGTCCACGGCCAGCAGCGGCGCCCCGCTCGCTCTACCCTCAGCATCGACCGGCTGGACGAGCAACAGCTTCGCCCCGAGCAGCTTCTCGTGCTTCTGGGTCGCCACGACGGTCCCGGTCACGCGCGCCAACTGCATGAATACGGCTGCGGTCAGGGTGACGTCTCGGGCTCCACCGTCCAGTGATCGACGATGCCGACCACGTTGGCGTCGGTCGCCACCAAGTCCGGCAGGAACGGAAACGACGCCTCGCGTCCGCGTACGAAGAACACCGTCTCCCCGGCGCCGGCGCCGGCCGAGTCGACCGCCACGAGCGGCCGGCCGACCGCCGCACCCGCCGGCGTCATCGGCTGCAGGACGAGCAGCTTCTGGCCCTGCAGGCTGCGGTCCTTCATCGTCGAGACGACGTCTCCGATGACCCGGGCCAGTTGCATGGTCGACAGATTCCCCGCCGCCGGTGGCGTCGACGGACTCAGCTCCCGCCCGCGCTCACGTCGACGGAGTCGACTATACCGACGATGGCTGCGTCGACCGGCGTGTCCTTCAGGTCCCCGGCCATCCTGGCGGAGCTGCCGCTGACGACGAGCACGGTCTCACCCGCGCCCGAATCGACCGTGTCCACCGCCACGATATGGTTGCCGCGCGGGGCGCCGTCGGGCTCCATCGGCTGCACCAGCAGCAGCTTGTTACTGACGAGACGCTCGTCCTTGCGCGTCGCCACCACCGTCCCGACGACCTTGGCCAGGATCAAGACTTACACGCCTGCCTTGCCGATCGGGAGGGCGTCCTCCAGATTGGCATGCGGTCTCGGGATCACGTGCACGGACACGAGCTCGCCGACCCGGCGCGCGGCTGCGGCGCCGGCGTCCGTCGCGGCCTTGACCGCCGCCACGTCGCCGCGAACGATCGCCGTCACGTAGCCGGCGCCGATCTTCTCCCAGCCTACCAGCGTGACCTTGGCGGCCTTGACCATCGCATCGGCCGCCTCGATCATCGCCACGAGACCCTTGGTCTCGACCAGTCCCAACGCTTCACCCATGTTGTCCTCCGCGCCTGCCCGGGAGTCTGCCGCCGTTCTACGGCGCAGGCTCCCGGTCGCGCAGACGGTTGACGGCGTCTTCGACGATGGCCGTCAGTTCGCGGTATGTTAAACGAATCTCCGTTTCCCCGTGCGCCGGCGGCGCCGCGGCTCCGGGAACGGCCGGCACATCGTCCACGAGCCTGGCGCCCGGTGCGGACGGCGCCTCGAGCGTCTGGCACGCGGCGTCGCCGCCGGCGACGATGCCGTCGCTCCCTTCGGGGCAGATCGGGGCGGGGGCGGCGATACCGTACGTGCCCCGCAACTCCTGCAGGCGGTTGACCTCCTCGCGCGACAGCAGACGCTCGCGGCCCAGGATGCGGGCCACCACGCTGATGCGCGCGAAGTGCTCGATGGTCTCCATCTTGTAATAGGCGGGCAGCAACCCGTCGGCCACCGTGATGGCGCCGTGGTTGGCCAGCAGGAGACCGTCGTGAGCCGCGATGTGCCTGTCCACCGCGTCGGCCAGCTCCTGCGTCGACGGGGTCCCGTACTCGGCGATGGGGATGCTGCCCAGCGTGGTCACGACCTCGGCCAGCACGGCGCGATCGAGCGGGATGCCGGCCACCGCGAAGCCCGTGGCGACGGGAGGATGGGCGTGAACGACGGCCGTGACGTCGGCCCGGCGGCGGTACACGGCCAGGTGCATCGGCAGTTCCGAAGACGGATCCCGCTCGCCGGCCAGCTTGCGCCCTGCGTAGTCCGTGATCACCAGCATGTCGGGGGTCATGAAGCCCTTCGACACGCTCTTCGGGGTGGTCAGCAGGCGCTCGGCGTCGAGGCGTACGCTGATATTGCCGTCGTTCGAGGCGACGTAGGCACGCTGGTGCAGGCGGCGGCCGATCTCGACGATGTCGGCGCGCCTGGTTTCTTCCGCGGTCATGGAATCCGTTCAGCGTCGTCTCGCGTCAAGCCGTCTTCACGAACGACCGCTGACATTCCTTCGAACAGAAATAGTGCGTCATCCCGCCCGCACGAGTCCTGATGGCGCGCGACGGCTCGACGTAGGTGCCGCACACCGGATCCCGCACGAGGGCCACTCCGCGCTTCGCGCCGCGCGGCGGTGGAGCAGTTGCCCCGGAGACCGCACCCGCGACGAACTTCCAGATCAGGCGGATGATCAGCGCCGCGAACAGCAGTCGGAGCAGGATCCACCCCATGACTCGACCGGAATCCCGGCGATGATACCCCCGGGCCGGCTCACGCGAGCTCCCGCCGCGCGCAGGCGGCGACGCCCTCCGCCAGCCTCTGCACGACACCCCGTTCCCGGCCCTCGATCATCACACGCAGCACGGGCTCGGTTCCCGAATAGCGTACCAGCACGCGACCGGCGCCGGCGAGTCGCGCCTCTGCGGATCGGATGGCCTTCCCGATCGCAGGCACCTCCCCGAGATTCGGCTTGCGCGCCACGGGTACGCTCAGCAGCGCCTGGGGCAGGATGCACAGGTCGCTCATCAGATCCGCGAGGTCGCACCCGGTCTCGGCAACGATCCGCAGCACGGACAGCGCCGTGCCGAGCCCGTCTCCGGTCGGCAGCAGATCCGAGAAGATGACATGCCCCGACTGCTCGCCTCCGAGACAGACGCCGCGCCGCTCCATTTCCGCGCGTACGTGGGCATCGCCTACCGGGCACCGGTGGAGCGCGATCCCGTACTCGCCCAGCGCCGCCTCCAGCCCGAAGTTGCTCATGACCGTCGCCACGACGCCGCCGGCCGCCAGGCGCCCCGCGCGATGCAGATGCCGGGCCGCCACGAAGAGCACGCCGTCGCCGTCCACGATACGGCCGCGGCCGTCCACCAGGATGACCCGATCGCCGTCGCCATCGAACGCAAAGCCGAGCCGGCACCGGTGCTCGAGCACGGCCGCACGCAGCCTCTCCGGATGCGTCGAACCGCTGTTCTCGTTGATGTTCCGGCCATCCGGCGACGCGTGCAACTCGACGACGGGAACGCCCAGCCGTTCCAGCACGCGGGACGCGACGCCGCTGGTCGCGCCGTGGGCGCAGTCGATGGCGATCGGCAGGCCCGCGACGTCCGCACCCTCCACGATGCCGAGCAGGTGATCGAGGTAGGCTTGCAGCAGATTCGCCGTGTCGAGAGGGGGCCCGGGATCGGCCGGCGCCGTGCCCGCCGCCCGGGCGCTCGCGACTCGTGCCTCGATGCGGCCCTCCAGCTCGACCGAGGCCTTCGCGCCGCTGGCCAGCAGGATCTTGATCCCGTTGTCCGGATGCCGATTGTGGGATGCGGAGACGGCGACGCCGGCATCGAACCCGTGACGCGCCGTGATGACCGCGACCCCCGGCGTGGGCACGACCCCGATGCCTACCGGCAGCCCGCCGCGCGCCCGCACCCCGGAAGCGAACCAGCGCTCGACCCAGGTACCCGAGTCCCTGGTGTCGCGCCCGCAGGCGATGCGGGGCGCACCGCCCAGCTCCTCCGCCAGAGCCGCGCCGAGACAGGCGATGGTGACTCCGTCGAGTGGAGGCGTACCCGGTACGCCGCGCACGCCATCGGTGCCGAAGAGGACGCTCGACATGAGATCCGCAACGTTCGGGAAGGTCACCCGCGGCCCGGCCACGGGCAGTCAGCGCACGCTGACGGTCACCCGCGACGGGTCGATACGCGTCACGCCGACAGCGGGGCTCGACTCCACGGTGACGGGGAGATTGTAGCGGCCGGGCTGGAGCCCCGCAACGTCGACGAACGCCTCGACCGCCGCGTCGTCGAGGGCCTGCACCCGGTCTCGCGGACCCAGCACGTCGACCCGCACCACCGCGGGCTCGATCGAGACCGTCCGACGGCTCTCTCCCGTGCGCACCTGCACCGCGGGCAGCGTCCGCTCGAGCGGCGCGGGCACGATCTCCACCGTCACCACGGCCGTCCCCGGCGTCCGGAGCCTGACCACGGGATCCGCTACGCCAACGGTGACCGTCGCCTGTACCCGGCCGGAGGCCCCTTCGATCGAAACGGGCTCGGTCAGCGCCTCGGTCACACCGGCCAGCCGGCCCGCCGGCCCCACCACCTCGAAGGTGGCCGGCAACGCGTTGAGGCCTCCGATGGCGAATCCTTCGGCCGGGCGGCCCTCGATATCCGGCACCACCCTGACCACTCGCGGTGCGCCGGCAGGCTCGAGCGACACCGCGATCGTGGCCGGCACGACCTGCACGACCTCGACACCGAACGGAACGCGGACACGACCCGCGAACATGTCGAACAGGCGCCGACCGGAACGCTCCCCGGCCAGGTCGATCGCGGCGACGACGTCGCCGCGCTGCAAACCGCTCACGATTCTGGACGCGCCACGCACACGCACACTGACCGTATCCGGCGGATCGCCTCCCACATGCAGGAGCGGAGGCACGTTCTCGAAACCGAGCGGCACGTCGATGCCGCGCTCGACGACCGGCTGTCCCGCCACCTGGAGCCAGAACGCAACGGCAAGAGCGAACGCCAGCAGCTTGAGACCGAGATCTCGCACGCTTGCCTGCCGCAGCATCAGAATTCGCCCGCCGCCGGACGGCCCCGGCGAGCCGGCCGCACGAGCGCCTCGAGTCTGGCCGTCAGGCGGCCGGCGTCGAGGTCGCGCTCGATCTGGCCATCGACCGCCAGAGACACCGCGCCGGTCTCCTCGGACACCACGAGCGCGACGGCGTCCGATTCCTCCGTCAACCCGATCGCGGCGCGGTGGCGCGTTCCGAGCTCCGTGCTCTGGGGGCTGACGGTCAGGGGCAGAAAGCAGGCAGCGGCCGCGATTCGCTCGTCCTGAATGACGACGGCGCCGTCGTGCAGCGGTGATTCCGTCTGGAAAATGCTGACCAGCAGATCGTAGGTCACCCGCGAGTCCAGCGGAATGCCGCTGTCGACGTAGTTCCGAAGGCCGATCGCCCGTTCGATGGCGATGAGCGCCCCGACCTTGCGGCTGGCCAGCAGTCCTGCCGCGGTGACGACCTCCTCGACGGTTTCGTCCGTGGTCGCGCGACGCGTCAGGTAGCGAAACGCGGGAGCGCGGCCGAGCCTCGACAACCCCCGGCGTATATCGGCCTGAAACAGCACGATGGCCGCGAACACGATGTACCCGAACATGTCCCCGATGATCCAGTGCACCGTCCGGAGCATGGCGAGCTCGGACGCGTAGTAGAGCCCGACGAGAAGGACGCCGCCGAAGACCACCTGCGCCGCGCGAGTGTGCCGGATCAGCGTGAGGAGCTCATAGAAGAGGAACGTGACCACGGCGATGTCCAGCACGTCGCGCCAACCGACGCGAATGCCCAGCCCGCCGCCGATGGCATCGAACACCATCCTTCAGTTTTCCTGCCTCGGCGCATGCGGCGCGGCTCGCTCCGAATGATCGCCCGCCGCGGTGAGGGCGGCCATGCGTATCGCGTCCGCCACCCGGATCACGTCGCCGTGCGCGTCCACGCGGTGCGCGCGGACGATGTGCGCGCCGAGCCACACCGCGGCGGCAACGGCGGCCGCGGTCCCCCATTCCCGATCCCCCGGCGGGCGTTTCCCGAGTGCCGCAGTCAGGAACGACTTGCGGGACGGCCCGACGAGGATCGGGCGGTCCAGGCACCGCAGCGATGGCAACGCCGCGAGCGCGGCCCACGTCGCGTCCGCCCTCTTCGCGAATCCGAGGCCCGGGTCGACCACGATCTGCTCGCGCGGCAACCCGGCCGAGACCGCCCGGTCGACGAGCGCGCCCAGCTCGGCGGCGACCTCGCGGCCGACGTCGCGATAACGGGCGTGCCGGTACATCTCACGTGAACCGCCGCGATTGTGCATGAGCACCAGCGGTGCGCCGGCGGCGGCCGCCACGCTCGCCAGCACCGTCCCCGAAGCGAGTCCGGAGACATCGTTGATCATCGCCGCGCCATGATCGAGCGCGGCTTCGGCAACCTCGACCTTGTACGTGTCGACGGAAATCGGCGCGCGCACCCGCCCGGCGAGCCGATCCAGCACCGGCAGGACCCGCCGCATCTCTTCCTGAACGGGCACCGGCTCCGCGCCCGGCCGGGTCGATTCACCGCCGATGTCGAGCAGGTCCGCCCCGGCATCGTCGAGCGCCATGGCCCGCTCCGCCGCATGCGCGGGGTCCAGAAACTCCCCGCCGTCCGCGAACGAGTCCGGCGTGACGTTGACGATGCCCATCACCAGCGTGCGCGCCCCCATCGCCAGAGTGCGGCCCCCCGGCAGCGAGAGCGTGTGCGGCGTCCGTGGGGTCATGCTCGTTCCGAAGCAACCGACAACTCCGGCCCGGCCCGCCAACGGCGCCGGGCGTGACGGCCGGACGGGATTCGAACCCCTATTCCTGCGGGACGGCCTTGTCGAACGAAGGCACCGGCGGCACGATCGAAGCGGGTTCCGACTCGTCGGGGGACGTCGACACGGTGCCGGCGGGAGGCGCCGAACCAGGCGCCGGATCGGGTATCGGGTCTTCGATGGACAGCCCTTTGGCGAGCCGCTTGACCTGTTCGGCGTCGAGCACCTCGCGGATGAGCAGCTCCTCGGCGATGCTAATCAGCTCTTCCTTGTGCGTGCTGAGCAGGTTGCGCGCGCGATCGTAGTTGTCCGTCACGATCCGCTTGATCTCCTGGTCGATGCGAATCGCGGTGCCTTCGCTGTAGTCCTGCGACTGCGCGAAATCCCGCCCCAGGAATACCTGCTCTTCCTTCTTGCCGTAGGTCAACGGGCCGATCGACTCGCTCATGCCCCACTCGCACACCATCCGCCGCGCCATCTCGGTGGCGCGGTCGAGGTCGTTGCCGGCGCCGGTGGTGATGTTGCCGTTCGTCAACTCCTCGGCCAGACGCCCGCCGAGCAGGATCGCGATCTGATCGTTGAGGTAGTCGCGGGAATAGTTGTGCTTGTCGTCCACCGGAAGCTGCTGGGTGACACCAAGCGCCATGCCGCGCGGAATGATGGTCACCTTGTGGATCGGATCCGCGTGCGGCAGCAGCACCGCCAACAACGCGTGCCCACCCTCGTGCACCGCCGTCACCTGCTTCTCTTCGTCGCTGATGATCATCGAGCGGCGCTCCGAGCCCATCAGGACCTTGTCCTTGGCGAACTCGAAGTCCTGCATCTGGACGACCTTCTGGTTGTAGCGTGCCGCGTTCAACGCGGCCTCGTTCACCAGGTTGGCCAGATCGGCGCCGGAGAACCCGGACGTGCCGCGGGCGAGAATGTGAACATCGACGTTGTCGGAGAGCGGGATCTTCCGAGTGTGGACACCGAGGATGCCCTCTCGGCCCTGGACGTCGGGACGGTTGACGACGATGCGGCGATCGAAGCGGCCGGGCCGCAGCAACGCGGGATCGAGAACGTCCGGGCGGTTGGTGGCGGCCACCAGGATGACGCCCTCGTTCGACTCGAACCCGTCCATTTCGACGAGCAACTGGTTCAGGGTCTGCTCGCGCTCGTCATGGCCTCCGCCGAGTCCGGCGCCCCGGTGCCGGCCAACCGCGTCGATCTCGTCGATGAACACGATGCACGGCGCGTTCTTCTTGCCCTGCTCGAACAGATCGCGAACGCGGGAGGCGCCCACGCCCACGAACATCTCCACGAAATCGGAGCCGCTGATCGAGAAGAACGGCACGTTGGCCTCACCGGCCACGGCCCGGGCCAGCAGCGTCTTGCCGGTTCCGGGCGGGCCCATCAGCAGCACGCCCTTCGGGATCCGGCCGCCCAGCTTCTGGAACTTCTGCGGCTCCTTGAGGAACTCGATGATCTCCTGCAGCTCCTCTTTCGGCTCCTCGACGCCGGCCACGTCCTTGAACGTGACCTTCTTCTGCGAGCTCGACGAGAGCTTGGCGCGGCTCTTGCCGAACGAGAGCGCCTTGTTGCCCCCGGTCTGCATCTGCCGCATGAAGAAGATCCAGAAGCCCAGGATGAGGAGGAGCGGAGCCCAACTGTAGAGCAGCGTCGTCCACGGACTGCCCGCCGCCTCGCGCGCGCTCACCGCCACGTCGCGCTCGACGAGCCGGTTGACCAGCCCCTCGTACTGCGGCGGCGCGAACGAGCGGAACGACTCGCCGGAGGTCGTCGACCCGGTGACCTCGTTGCCGCTGAGCGTGACGCTCTCCACCTGGCCGCTGTCGACCATCCGGATGAACTCGCTGAACGAGACGGACTCGTCGCGGGACTGGAAGTCCGTGGAGAAATTCCAGATCAGCACCACGACGACGACGAGCACCATCCAGAAAGCGAAGCTTCTGACAGACGGACTCAAACGGAACCTCCCGTCTTCACGATCTTCAAGATTATCACGCCTTCGTCCGAGCCGATCATTCTCGCTCCCTCCCCCAACCCGTGCTCCGCGACCCACACGATCCCGAGCCGGTCGTCCACCACCAGTGGAACGGTTGCGCGCCGGTCGCGGGGGACCTTGCGATCCACGAAGAAGTCCTGCAGCTTCTTCCTGCGCCCGCCGAGCCCGAGCGGCCGGAACACGTCGCCGGGACGCCAGCTCCGGACGGTCAGCGGCGACGTGATCCGCGCCGCCGGCAGCGCTGCGACGTCACCGCGGGCGGCGAGTCGCGCGGGCCGTTCGCCCCGCTCGGCCACGATGCGCACACCGGCGGCCGCGATCTCCACCTCGCCGGGCACCGCCAGCGGGTACTCGTAGCGCTCGGCGCCGGCAGCGGGCGCCGGCCGCCCCCACCGGCGCGTGAAGCCCAGCAACGCTCCTCGCCGCTCGACCCGGCAGCCGGGGAAATCCGCCGCAACGGGCGCCGTCCCATCCGCTTCCGCCAGCCGCCGCAGGCGCTCCACGTGATCGAAACCGACCCGCCGGCCGCCGGCCCGCTCCAGGACCTGCAGGGCGACCCGCCGAGCCAGCGCCGGGTGGGCCGCCGCCAGCCGCGCCGCGTCGATCTCGAAGCGCCCCCCCGCGAACTCTCCCCCCGCGTCGAGGGGCCCCTCCCTGTATTGGACGATCTCGGCCGCCGCCGCGTTCGCCGCCTGATCCAGCCAGTCGGCGTCGTCGCGCGCAATCGACGCATCGCGGGCCAGCACGTCGGTGACGGCCGCGGAGAAGTGCTCGGCGAGGAACGGTATCAGCCTGCGCCGCACGCGATTGCGCAGGATGCGCTCGTCGCGGTTGCTCGGATCCTCGCGATGTGGCAGGCCGCGCAGGCGCAGGTAGTCGCGGAGCTCCTCCCGACGGCAGTCCAGCAGGGGACGCACGACGCCGCCGATGCGGGGTCGGATGCCGCCCAGTCCGGCCGGCCCGGCGCCGCGGATCAGCCGCAACAGCACCGTCTCGGCCTGATCGTCGCGCGTGTGTCCGGTGGCCACGAGATCGGCCCGCCCCTCCCGCACGGCGCGCGCGAACCACTCGTAGCGAACCCGGTGTCCCGCCGCCTCGATGGAAATCCGCTCCGCACGCGCGCGTGCGGCCACGTCGACGCGCTCGACGGTGACGGGGACCCCGAGCGTTGCGGCGACGTCGCGGCAGAACGCCTCGTCCTCGTCGGACACCGCCCCCCGCAACCGGTGGTTGACGTGCAGCAGTCCGGCAACCGACCAGCTCGCAACGGGCGCCAGCTCGCACAGGAGGGCGCCGAGCGCCACCGAGTCGCCGCCGCCGGAGCAGGCCACCAGCACGCGCGCGCCCGTTGGAAGAAGCGCCTCGCGCTCGAGGAACTGCCGGACGCGCGGCGCCAGCGGTGACACGGCTCTTGCTCGGGCCGCCGGCTCAGATGCCGGCGAGATCCGCGCCATTCGTACCGAGAATCTTCTCCAGCACGACATCCAGCGCGATGCTGCCAGACTGGTCCTCCACCAACACTTCAAAGTGCATCCGCTACTTCCGATCCAGATACTCGCTGTACCAAACCGTCATGGCCACGCTTGGCGTGCCCGCCCCGAGGGGCATGAAATTCGGGAACCGGCCGCCGCGGTCGTGGCCTGTGCCACGATAGCGGCGGAGGCGGGACGAATGGTCGTCGGGTTTATTGGTGGTTCATCCCCGAAACCAAACTGACCTGGCCGGTCGGCGTCGAGCCCCGAATTGTTCCCGGCCCTTGGGCTGTGGACGTGCGGCAAAACGCACCGCCCCCTGCAGGGCGCGAGTTCTCCGTCCGACCGGCTGTCCCGCCTCCGCCTAACCCCCTGGAAGAAGGAGGCAACCCGATGATGAACGATGCGTTGTGTGTTGTCCATCCGCGCGCGGCGGGGCTGGACGTGCACAAGGGGCACATCACCGCCACGGTGCGGCTGTGTACACAGACGGGCGGCGAGCCGCAGGGCGAGACGCGCACCTTCAGTGCACTGGCGTCCGGACTTGCCGCTCTGGTCGCCTGGTTGACGGGCCACCGCGTCGAGGCCGTGGCGATGGAGGCGACCGGCGTCTATTGGCATACGCCGTGGCAGGCGCTGACCGACGCCGGCATCCAGGCCGAGTTGCTCAACGCCCAGCAGGTCAAGCAACTGCGTGGCCGCAAGACCGACGTCGAGGACAGCCGCTGGCTGGCGCGCGTGTGTCAGTTCGGATTGGGACGGCCCAGTTTCGTCCCCTCGCAGCCGTTTCGCGACCTGCGCACGTTGAGCCGCCATCGGCGGACGCTGGTCGCCCGGCGCAGCCAGGTGCGCAACCAGGTGCAGAAGGTGATCGACCGCGCCGGCGTCCGCATCGGCGCGGTGCTGACCGACATCTTCGGCAGCAACGGCCGGCGCATCCTCGACGGTCTGGTCGGCCGGCTGCCTCACGCCGACATTCTGGCCTCGCTCAGTGGGCACGTCCGGCGCAAGCTCGCGCCACTGGGCGACGCGCTGGGGCTGGAACTGCGCGAACCCGAGCGCCTCCTGCTCGCCGACCTGCTGAGTGAACACGACACGCTCAGCCGCCGTATCCAGGACTTCGACCGGCACATCGACCAGGCGATTGCGCCCTGGGCCGAGCAGTGCCGCCTGCTGGAGACCCTGCCCGGCATCGACCACACGGGAGCCTGCGCCATCCTGAGCGAGGTGGGCCCCGACCCGGCAGCCGTGTTCGGCAACGGCCATCGCCTCGCCGCCTGGGCCGGCCTGTGTCCCGGCAACAACGAAAGCGCCGGCAAACGCCGCTCCGGGCGCATCCGGCGCGGCAACCGCACACTGCGCGCCGTGCTCGTCGAGTGCGCCCACGCCGCCGCGCGCACCCACAAGTGCCAGTTCCAGGCGCATCACCAGCGTCTGACCCGCAAGCGCGGCTACAAGCGCGCCGTCATCGCCACCGCCCACAAACTGCTGCGATGCATCTTCGCACTGCTCCGCAACGGCACGCCCTACCGCGACCCGGCCACCGACTACGAGGCGCTGCTCGTACAGCGCAACGCGTCACGCTGGCTGCGCAAGCTGCAGGAGTTCGACATTCTCGTCCACAACGACGACGGGACCCTCTCGCTACGCTGGCCGTCTCGCCAAGCCAGGACCGTCCCCGTGCACTGAGGCCCCCATCCCACGCGTTGTCCGGCAGCGCCGTTCGGCATACAGGCCACTTGGGGCAGCCTCGCCGCCCGAGCTTCGTCGCCGCGCAACGCGTTCATCGCCGATCCCGTTCGTGACGCGTTCCCGTCGCGGCAGGAGCAGTACGTCCCGAAGCCTCGCTAGCCACACGGAATTTCGCGGCAATACCCGCGGGGCTCAACTCGTATTCACTTCCCACGACACGTCCCTGCTGAACAGTTTGAACCGCGACGAGGTCTGGCTCACCGAGAAAGCGCCTGACGCCACCACGCGCCTCGTTGGCCTGGCCGAGTTCGGGGGTGAACGCGTGAGAAGGTCTCTGAACCTGGAGAGAGCCTACCTGCAAGGCCGATTCGGAGCCGTTCCCGAAGTCGACCAGGTCGCAGTCCGCAGAGCCCTGGGGGTCGTCTCTCAGACTCGCGATGGCCAGGCGGACTGAACGCAGGTCGCGCAAGGAGCGATCGCTCCGCCGCAGGGTCGCCGTTCGCACTCCCAAGCGGACTTTCCTGGTGTTCTGCGAAGGCACGAAGACGGAGCCCGACTACCTCAAGGCCTTGAGACAGGACCCAGCGGTCCGGCACTTGGCCTCTGTTGACATCCGGGTCGACCTGCACGCGAGTGGCGCCGTGCCGTTGACCCTGGTGAACGCGGCCACCGAAGCCCGGATTCGCACACTGGCGCCGCGGCGCCAGAAGCCTGCGCCGTAGAAACGGTGCAGACTCCTGGACAGGCGCGGTTGGGCGGCAATCGGAGCCGGAGGCGACGATTGTCGGGCTACCGCAACTCGCGCGGAAGCGACTCGCCTTCCAGCAGCAGGTACAGGTGCGCCTCGAGCTGCTGCATGCCCGCCTCGCCGTCGAACGACATCCGCCCGTCGCCGTCTACGTCGAAGCCCTCCGCGATCTGATAGGCCAGGGCGCGCACGCGGGCCACGAGCGGCGCCGCGCGCCGGATCGAGACAGCCTCGCCGAGCTGCCGGGCCAGCCCGGAGGCCTGACGTGCGTTGGCGAGCAGGCCCGCCGCGATCGCGGAGACATGCCCGGCGTGGGTCCGCAGGTTGTCGGAGGCCCCCGCCTCGCCGGCCGCCCGCTCCAGGTGGCTGACGAGCGCCTCGACGGCGGGGATCACGCCGAGCCCGAGGCCGGGGCCCGACGCCCCCTCGGCCGGCTCCAGCAGGTGCAGCACGTGCCCCGCGTGCCGCCGCATCGCGCCGTAGTCGCTCAGGTCGCCGGCCGCGAAGTTGGCGTGCAGCACCAGCGTGCCGATCTCGGCCGAGGCTGTGGCGGCCAGGCTCCGTCCCCCCGGCGCGCCGGGGAAGCCGTAGGCGACGTGCCCCACGTGCGGGGGCGCGTTCTCGCCCGGAAGCGCGGTGGCCTCGCCGTTCGGCACGTGCTTCTCGATCATCCGCCGCCGGACGACGCCCCCGTAGACATTGCCGGCCGAGTCGACGCCCACGCCCTCGGCGCCGCTGTGCTCGATGGCGGTCGGCTCGAGGTCCTCGATGAGGTACTGCACCGACCCGTCGCGCGCGCTCCCGACCCGGATGCCCTTCTTCCAGCCCGGGTTGTCGGTGCCCCAGGACTCGGAGTCTGCCACGTAGATCCGGTCGTCGGCGCCGATGGCGATGCCGCTGGGACGTCCGAACTGATACCAGACGTCGAGCAGCGTCCCCTGCTGGTCGAAGATCTGGATCCGGTTGTTGGCCCGGTCGCCCACGAACAGGCGGCCCTGGGAGTCGAGCGCGATCGTGTGCGGCACGTTGAACTCGCCGGGTCCCGAGCCGGTCTCGCCCCACGACAGCAGGAACGTGCCGTCGGCCGCGTACTTGGTCACCCGGTTGGCGCCGCTGGCGAAGCTGTGTCCCTCGGTGATGAAGATTTCGCCGCTCGGGGCGACCACGACCCCGGTAGGCTCGTTGACCAGTGGCGGGTCGCCCGCCGTGCCGCGCTGGCCGATGGTCATCAGGTGGTTCCCCTCGGCGTCGAACTTCACGACCCGGTGCCCGCGCTGGTCGGCCACCCAGACGTTACCCTCGTCGTCGACGTCGAAGCCGTGCGGGAAGTCGAACATCCCCGAGCCCCAGCTCAGCAACAGCCGGCCCGACGGGTCGAGCTTCAGCAGCGCCGGCTCGCTGCGTCCGGTGCAGGAGTTCTGCAGACAGCGGCTCAGCAGGTAGATGTTACCGTCCGGTCCCTCGGCGGCGCCCATGAACGAGGCCCGTTCGTCGTAGGCGCCCGGCGCGTACGGATCCGGCAGCTCGCCCCACGGGTGCACGCGGGCGTAGGGATTGGACAGGTCGTTGGTCGGCGCCACCCGGGTCTGGTCCTGGAGTTGCGCGGGCGCGGACGCGGCGGCTGCCGCCAACATCGCCGCGGCCAGGATACCGATGGTCAACGCAGAGGGCATCGGGTTCCGCATGGGCTGTCGCCTCCTCATGCTGTCAACGGATCGCGTCGTCCGGTCGCTCGCAACGCCGGCCGCGCTCGGCGCCGCGCTCGGCGTCGCGCTGGTCTTCGTGCAACGCGGGGTTCACCGCGATTGCCGGTCACCAGCAAACACGGACTGTCAACATCGGCCGTCGGCAGGCCGCCGAGTAGTCCGGACAGGGTGTTTCGCCCGATGGTCTCGGCGACATCGCCGCTCGCGTTGGTCTGGTTGGACATCCCGTGCATGTCAGCCCGCGCGCCGCCGCCGCGCCGCGGACGGCTCCGGAGGCGGGGACTTCGGCTGCGGCGCCGGCACGATCCAACCGTGCAGCTTCAGGTAGCGCGCGGCGCTCTCGGCAAGCTCGATGGTGTCGCCTCTGCGGACCACCCGCTTGCCGTAGCGGAACTGCCGTTTCGCCAGATACGTCATGCACGCCAGCGGCCGGACGATGCGACCGCACGCAGCGTCTGGTGGAATCTGTAGTGGAACCCGAGGGTGACCCGTCTATTGCGACTCGTCGCCCCCGGCGGACTCAGCGGCCGCCGCGCGGGCCGCGGCCAGATCCTCGTACTCGGCATCTTCGAGATAGGTGATGCCGATCCACGCGTGCGACATCTCGTCGACGCCCCGCGCGCCGAACACCACCCACTGATCCGGGTCGGGATTGATGCGGTTGGCGGCCGTGTTGTCCCACTTCGCGCGCAGCATCACGACCGAGCCTTTCGGCAGTAGCGGCTGTGCGTCGTCGTCGTAGACGTAGGCGATCTGCCAGTTGTGGTCGTAGCGGTTGACGCTGCTGAGCAGCTCGCGGCGGCCGTCCGGATAGAGCACCGCCATCGACATCTCGGTCCCCCGCATGTGCATGTGGGGCCGGAAGCTCTGGATCAGCGCCGGCTGCTCCATGACGTACTGGTCCTCGAGCACGAGGTGCCCGTGCGGCGGGATGAGAATGTCGCTGGCCCGCAGCCGCTCGCGATGGGTGCCGTCGACGTAGAACTGCCGCTCGCCGGCGGTCACCTTGTCCGGCTCCTCGCCCTCGGGATAGAGCCACACGCCGACGTCGGCCACCTCCGTCACCTCCTCGCCCATCGGGAAGTAGTGGAGGCTGAAGTTGACCGTCCCCGAGCCCGGCGGCAGCAGCTTGCCGACGCCCTCGGGCAGCACGTCGTAGCGCTTGCCGATGCCCATGCCGACCAGATGCGTCCGCGGCGGGTCTTCGCCCTCGGCAGCCGCCGTCCGCAGTGTCGCGTGCCCGTGGTGAGTGACCTTGATGCCCAGCGGGTAGGACGGCTTGAACTCGGCCGCTCGAATGTAGCGGGGCACGTCGAAGCCCTCGAACTCGATCCGCGGCGACCACCACTGGTCCTGCCCGTTGGCCACCAAGTGATACGGCGTCGACTGCACGATGAGATCGGGCGGCCGGCCGAGGATCGCCTCCACCTCCCAGGCGTCGGCGCGGGGGAACTCCAGCGGCGGGGGCAGATCGGCCGGGTCGCCCTGCGGCGCGCCCGCGTCCACCCACCGCACGATGGTGTCGATCTCGTCCTCGGTCAGCGAGATGTCGTTCTTGTAGTCCTGAATGCCCACCGTCGTGTCGAGGTGCCAGGGGGGCATGAGGCGCCGTTCCACCCGGTCCCGGATGCTGCGCGCCCAGGGACGCGCCTCGCGGTAGGTGAGCAGCGACATCGGCGCGATGCCGGTCGGCTGGTGGCACTGCTGACACGAGCGCTGCAGGATCGGTGCGACGTCCCGGCTGAACGTGGGCGCCGTGTCGGCCGCCGCCGCCGCGCCTGCCGCGCCGGACTGCGCCAGGACCGGACCCGCACCCGCCAGCAGCAACGTCACCGCCAGCCCGATGCTGGCCGCCACGAGCAGCCTACCCCCACCGAACCGGTCCACCTTGGCCATGATCTTCTCCCCCGGCCGGCCGGCGTTGTCTCGCCGGACAACCCAACTCTCTACAGAACCCCGCGCCGTTCCAGGCGGTCGCGTCCAATCGCCGACAGGCCGCAGACAACCGCGAAGGACACCCCCCAACCGCTGCCGAGGAACTCGTGCGCCAGCGCCGCCATGACGCTGGCCAGAGCCAGCACACCCGCGCACCACCCAAGGCGACGCCCTCGCCGGTGCGGTTCGCCCTTCAGGATCCACCAGGTCCCGGTTGCATAGACCATCGCCAGCAGGAATCCCACCATCACGGCGAGTTCGTGTTCCGCCGTCACAGGTCTCCAATCGACGCTCACGGAGCCACCGTCACCGGCACGAAGCCGTTGGTCCAGCAACACTGGAACTCGAACTCCCGAATCACGTTGAACGTGAGCAAGCGCAGCAGATACTCGCCCGGCGCGGAGAAGGTCACCGTGGTGGCCACCTCCGCCCCGCCCTCCTGCGCCCAGGCGTCCGGCTCGACGACGGCGATCCGCTCGGCGAACGTCACGTCGCCCGGTCCCTGGTGCTTGAACCACTTGATGTTGATCGGACGCTCGTCGTCGACGGCCTCGGCGTCGCGGGCCACCCACGCGCCGAGATCGAGCGGCACGCCTACCTTTGCCTGCCGCGCCGCGCCGGTGATCCCGCGTGGTCCACGCCCGACCGGTCCGTCCGGCGCCCAGCGCAGCAGCGGCGAGACGCTCGACCGTCCCGGAAACTCCCACCCGGCCAGCTCGTAGGCAGGGCTGGTCAGCCGCCCCGGCACCGAGAGCGTCTGGCCGCGCACGTGCAGCGTCCAGACCACGTCGCGGCTGCCGAAGTCGGCCGGCACCGTCACGGTGAAGGCGCCCCAGTGGCGCCGGTCGCTCTCGGGCACCGGCTCGAACACCGTCGGCTGGCGCCCGTCGAACTCGGCCGGCTCGATGAAGTTGTCGGACCCCAGCGGGATCTCCAGCGTCTCCTCGGTGTTCACGTTGAAGTAGCCGAACGACAGCTCGAAGGTGCCGTCGGGGTTCCGGTACCACCCCTCGAAGATCGGCACCGCGGGACCGCCCGACGGCCGGAACAACTGGAGCTCGAACTGCGTCTCTCCCGGGTTGGCCACGCGCCGCTCCGACGCCCGCTGCGCCCCAAGCTCCGTCGTGCAAAACGTTACGGTCGCCACGAGGGCTACCACGAACGGGATGGTCCGTCGCATCGCTTTCGCCGGACGACACCTCCGGCCCGGAGACGTCGCCGCTACACAGAAACTCGACCCCTGTTTCATCCTTCTGGGTGCCCACCCCCGGCGGGAATGGGCAACTAGTCCGAGTGAATGCCCGGGCTCGTCACGTGCGTGACGAGCAGTGCCTGCAGGGCCTGGACCTGGCCGGCCAGCCGGTCGACCTTGCTGTTGACAATCATTACGCCGATCGCGCTGATGAACGAGACCAGGAGCGTGAGCACCTGCAGAACGGTCGAGAGGGTTGTGCTGCGCTCCACGTCTCGACTCTATCATCATCTCGCCAGTCCGACGCGCACCCTCGACTGTCCCGGGACTCCGGGTTCGGCGGGCGTCGCTCTCTCTCTCTCCGACCTCGCGCTCTGCCTACCTCGACTCAGACAGGTCGCTCAGCTTCCACAGGTGCGAGCGCGTCCGAATGAACAGGTTCCCGCGGACGATGGCCGGGGTCGACATGGCCACCTCTTCCAGCGCGTTGGTGGCGACCAGCCGGAAGCGGTCGTTGCTGTCGAGCACGTAGGTGTCGCCGTCCTCGCTCAGCAGGAAGACCATCCCGTTGTAGGCCCACGGCGACGACGTGAACCCGGTCGCCCCGCGCGCGATGCGGCGGCGCACCTCCTGCGTCTGGATCTGCTGCTCGGTGAAGTACAGCTCCTCGCCCGTGTGGGCGTCGTGGACGGTGAAGAACCCGCGGTCGAGCAGCGTGATGTAGTGGTCGCCGTAGACCAGCGGGGTCGGGTGGTACGGCCCGGCGGCATCCTGGTACCAGGCCACCCAGTCACTGCTGGTCGCCCCGTCGGGCAGGGTGATGTCGCCCTCGCCGCCCGGACGGATGGCGTAGACCGGCCGGACCGCGTCGCCGACGTAGCCGGACATGACGTAGAGCATGCCGTGGGCGGCGAACGGCTGCGGTATCGAGATGGAGTTCATGCCGCGGAAGCTCCACAGCTCGCGGCCGTCGAGGTCGTACGAGCGCACCAGGTCGCTGCCCGTGGTCACGAGCTCCGTGCGGCCCTCGTGCTCCCAGACGAAGGGCGTCGACCAGTTGGTCCCCTCGTCGCGGTCGTCCCGCCAGCGCTCCACGCCGGTCGCGGCGTCGAGCGCCACCAGGAACGACTGCTCGTCGTTGTCGTTGACGACGTAGAGCGTCCCGTCGTGCAGCACCGGCGAGGCCGCCGGCCCCCACCCGAGACGCGTGTCCGCCGCCTCGAAGCGCCGCTCCCAGACGATGGCGCCCTCCATGTCGAGGGCGTAGACGCCGACGTTGCCGAAGTAGGCGTAGACCCGCTCGCCGTCGGTCACCGGCGTCGACGAGGCGTAGGTGTTCTTCAGGTGGCGGTCGAAGTCGGGCCGGCCGGTGTGCACCTCGGACGTCCAGAGGACGTCGCCGCTCTCGAAATCGATGGCCTGCACCAGCCAGTGATGGACGGCCACCGAGCGCTCCAGCAGGTCGCCCGGCTCCGGGTCGCGGAACCGCCCGCCGGAGGGCATCGGCTGCGGCGAGCCGTAGGGGAAGTAGAGCCCCATGCGCGGCTCCTCCTCCTCGCCCTCGCTGATGACGGTGGTCAGGAAGATACGGTCGCCCCAGACCACCGGCGACGACCAGCCGAGCCCGGGGATCGGCGTCTTCCAGACGACGTTCTCCGTCGTGCTCCACGTGAGCGGCAGACGCGGATCGTCCTCAGCCGTCGACATGGCGTCGGCGCCCCGGAAGGCGGGCCAGTTCTCGGACGCCGTGGCCGGCGGCGCGGCAGCGACGAAAGCGAGCAGGACGGCGGCGAAGGCGGCGGCGGCGGAACGGAATCGTGCGTGGCGCATCGGATCTCCCTTTGGATGTCGGCGTTGCCGCCGCGATTATACGCAAGGTCGGGGCCGTACCCGCCCGCTACGGGCCGCCGGTTCCACGAAGCAATGCGCGGCCGGATTCCTCAAAGTGCCGGTCGAGTCCCAGCACATCCTCGATTGCGTGCTGGCGCATGAACTCCAGGCTCACACAGTCGACGAGACTGAGGCGACGGCGATTCTCTCTCGACAGGCGTCGCATGCCGCGTCGATGCAGCTCGTCCGACACCCACTCGACGGACAGCAACGGGAACACGTGGTCGTCGAAATCACGCACGGCTTCCAATCCGACGCGGTGCTGCAACAGGGCGAGCGTCTCGACGACGACATACGACGTCGTCCGGAGCGGACGCTGCTGAGCGACAAGGCCGCGGAACGCGCGCACCATGTCGGCATGGCCATCTTCAGAGCCGACGAGCAGAGCGTACAGGCCGGAGGTGTCGGCGAACACGCTCACGAGCGGTACGCTTCGTCCAGGTACCGATCGTGGTCCCGAGCCACGCGGGTCTCGCCGCTCGAGTCGCGGTACTTTCCGCAGACGGCGAGCGCCGCACGAATTCGTTCATCGCGCGTCGGCAGCGTTTCGTCATGGTCGAGCTGCGCATCGACGCAGCGCCGAACCGCTTCCGCCAGCGAAATACCGAGACGCGCGGCGTAGCGGGTCAATCGCCGATGTTGAGCTTCGGTTACCTGTATCTGTGTACGCACCATGATGTATGGAAGATTACATCACTCTGGTACGGCGAACTGAGCACCTGGGAGGCCTCTTCCAAACGACCGGGATGCGGCCAGGAAAAACAGGACTCATGCATGCGCTGCCCGTCGGAATCCCCACCCATGCGATGTACTGTACCGATCGATGCCCGCGACCGCTGCAGCCATCCGTCCGTTCACCTCCCGCGCCGACTACGACGCCTGCGTGCGGCTGCAGCGCGAGACCTGGGGCGAGGACTTCGTGGACGTCGCCTCGGCCACGATCCTGATGGTGTCCCAGCGGGTCGGCGGCGTGTCGGCGGGGGCGTTCGACGCGGACGGCCGCCTGCTCGGCTTCGTCTTCGGCATCAGCGGCATACGCGACGGCGAGCTCGTACACTGGTCCGACATGCTTGCGGTGCGGCCCGAGGCGCGCGGGACGGGGCTCGGCAAGCGGCTCAAGAACTTCCAGCGCGAGCAGCTTCTCGAGCGCGGCATCCGTCGCATGCTCTGGACGTACGATCCGCTCGTGGCCCGCAACGCCAACCTGAACCTCAACAGCCTCGGGGCTCTGCCGGTGGAGTACGTCGTCAACATGTACGGCGACACGCGCAGCGCACTCCATGCCGGACTCGACACCGACCGTTTCATCGTCGAGTGGCGGCTCGACCGGCAGGTGCCGGCCAGGACCGAACCCGAGGCGGGAAACGGGCCGCCTGGAAGCGCGCCGGGGCTGGAAGGACCGCGAACCGCACCGATCGTAGACGCGGAATGGCTCCGCCGGGAGCGCCCGCTACCGACCGGCCCGCAGGTCCGCGTGGCCGCGCCGGCCGACATCGACGGCCTGAAGGCGACCGACCCGGCGTGCGCCCGGGTGTGGCAGCAGGTCCAGCGCCGCGCGTTCACCTGGTACCTGGCCAACGGGTACCGCGTGTCCGGCTTCGAGCACCGCCGGGCGCCCGGCGACTCGCACTACCTGGTGACCAGGGCGCCGGCATCCGCGGGTGAATCACCAGGCTCACCCGCAACGGACGACCGATGAGCCTACGCCTGTCGCGCATCACGCTGCGGGAGATCCGGATGACGCTGCGCGAGCCGTTCGAGATCTCGTCCGGCCGCACGACCGGCCGCCGGATTCTGCTGCTGGAGCTGGAAGACGTCGACGGCACGACTACCTGGAGCGAGTGCGTCGCCGGGGAGCGGCCGAACTTCTCGGCCGAGACCATCGACACGGCGTGGCTGGCGCTGACCGAGTGGATCGCCCCGCGCGTGCTCGGCGCCGGCATCGGCCACCCCGACGCTGTCGACGGCATGCTCCGGCGCAGCTTCCGCGGCCACCCGATGGCGAAGGCGGCGGTCGAGATGGGCGCCTGGGCGCTGTGGGCCGAGCGGGAAGGCAAGAGCCTGTCGCGACTGCTCGGCGGCACGCGCCGCACGATCGCCACCGGCATCTCCATCGGCATCCAGGACAGCCCGCGGGCGCTGGTCGACAAGGCGCGCGAATCGCTGGCGCTCGGGTACCGCAAGATCAAGATGAAGATCCGGCCCGGGGCCGACATCGAATACATCGGGGCGGTGCGCGAGGCGCTCGGTCCGGACGCGCCGCTGATGGCCGACGCCAACAGCGCCTACACGCTCGGCCACACGGAGCACCTTGCGGATCTGGACGCCTACCGGCTGCTCATGATCGAGCAGCCGCTCGCGCAGGACGACCTCCGCCGGCACGCACAGTTGCAGGACCGGCTCGAGACGCCCATCTGCCTCGACGAATCCATTTCGCATGCCGCCGCCGCCGAGGACATGCTGGCCCTGGGCGCCGGCCGTATCGTGAACATCAAGCCGGGCCGGGTGGGAGGCTTCACCCAGGCCCGGGCAATCCACGACGTGTGCCAGCACCACGCGGTGCCGGTCTGGTGCGGCGGGATGCTCGAGAGCGGCATCGGCCGCGCCTGCAACGTCGCGCTGGCGTCGCTGCCCAACTTCACGCTGCCCGGCGACGTCAGCCCGAGCGCCCGCTACTGGACCGAGGACGTCGTGACGCCGGAATGGACGATGGATTCGGCGGGGATGGTGACGGTGCCGGCCGACCGGCCGGGCCTCGGCGTCAAGGTGGACGTCGACCGGGTAGACGACCTGACGGTACGGACGCGGACGCTCACCGCGTCCTAGCCGGGCAATCGGAGCCGCAGGCGACGATTGTCGGGCGAGTTGTGGGGACATGATGGCGCGCACACAGATACAGGTCGCCGTGTTGACGCTGGCCGCCGGCGTGCTGGCGCCAGCGCCGGCAGTTCCGCAGGAGCCGGCCGCAGCCGAGCGCGAGGCCTTCGCCCTGGTCGCGCGCGCCGGAGAAGCCATCGAGCGTGCTTCTGAAAAGAACGCGCTGTGGCGAGCGGCCGAAAGGGCGGCAACCGCCGCCGGGCACGCCGCCAGCGCCTTGACCGCAGCCGATCGCGAGCGCGATGCGGCCCTGGCCGCGTACCGCGCCGCCTATCGCGAAGCGCTGGCGGGCGCGGTCACCTGCGACAACGGCTTCCCGTGCACCAACGGCCGGATCGATCCGTTCGACGGCTTCGCCGCCGCGTTCGCCGCGCATTTCGAGCTCCTCGCCGCGGTGTCGGCCGCCAACGCCGCCTATGTCGACGCGGTTGGCGTTGCGGGCGCCGGCGAGGCCCGCGCCCGGGCGGCCCGCATCCGGGGGCTGGCCGCCCGGATGCGCGGCCTGGGAGCCATCGACGACCCCCGCAGGTGGAACGCGCTGGTCGCCGGCGCCGGCGCCGAGATTGCCGCGGGCAACCTCCTCCACAGGCGTGCGACCGAGGCGCGCCATGCCGCGGACCTGGCCCTCGTCGATGACGTGACCCGGGTGGTGGAAGCACTCCATCTGGCCGGGAGCCGCATCGCGCAGCTCTCCCGGCCGGCGACCGGCGGCCCCGCCGCGGACGCCGGGACCGCATCGGCCGCCGGCGCGCGCGACGCGGCCGGCACGGCCAGCGACGCCGTGTTGCGTGCGGCGCTCGATACCGCGCAGGCCGCCATGGAGTCGTTACGCTCCCGCATCGTGGCGGCGGCAACGTCGGTTCCCGACGTGCGCCCCACGCGGACCGCGGAAACCGGCGTGGCGGGCGCTTCCGAAGAACGCGCTCCGGCCGGCAACCTCGCTCCCGACCGTTCCGCGGAAACTGCGCGGCCCAGCGACGACGGCGCCCCCGGCAACGACGGCGCCCCCGTTGCCGGCACTGCGGCCGCGGAGCCCGAACCGGCCGACGACTTCGCCGGTTGGGTGCGCGCTCTGACCGCGGCGGCCCGCGCGGCGGAGCAGGCCGCCGCGGATGCCGAGGCCGCGGCGGGCGGCGCGGGAAGCGCACGCGCGCGCGCCGGGTCGTGCCGGTACGGCCACCCGGCCTCCGACGCCATCGGCGTCGTGCTCGCGAGCGGCCCCCGCCACGGCCAGGCGCTCCCCAGGTAGACCTCCTCCAGGATGCGCTCGTAGGGGACGGCGTAGCAGACGGCCTGGCGCACCTCCCGGCGGTCGAAGGGCGGGCGGCGGCAGTTCATCATCAGCATCAGGTGGGCGCCCGAGGGCGCGTGGCTCACGCGGACGCCGC
>Ga0209022_1000132_pt1 | contig 101698 bp, 83 predicted proteins | sample PinacodermPK_FD_187300 | JGI IMG/M metagenome (GOLD analysis project Ga0209022, IMG submission 187300) | Host-associated microbial community of the marine sponge Aplysina aerophoba from Gulf of Piran - sponge pinacoderm, lysed by proteinase... | ecosystem: Host-associated > Porifera > Sponge >... | reverse complement strand
CCGTGAATTCTATATAAACTTGTTTTTTTGCTTTCCGCCAGATTCTAAATATCTAGCTTATGAAAGGTATCGGGGGGGGGTAGAACTAAACTTCAGTTGTAAAGGTTTGTTTCTACGGACCGAATTTTTCATGGAAGCGCTTCCCCCTTGGTTGCAGACTTCCCGTATTAGGAACATACGGTCAGTCTAGGTATATGCGGTTAGTCTAACAAAAATGAATGCGCGCTGTCAAATCTCAGTTAAGCCGTGGCGTTTGCGCAGGACGATCTCACGCCGTGGAGAAAGGATCAGGTGTGCAAAGCGGAAAAAAGGGAGTGAATACCTCTAGATCGCGCCTCAGACCATGCTTCAGAGATAGTGAACTTTAAAGCTAAACGGGCGATAAAAGGCCCGGGAGAAACAAAAGGGAATATTCCCGGCGAGCGCTTTGGGGACAGGGACGGCGGAGAGGACTCTGGTCAGGTTTTTTCCGGATTCTGGTTTCCCAGGCCTTTTAAATGCAACACTTGGGGTCTATAATGATTTGCCAAAAACACTGAGGAGGAATCCATGAACAGCAAAAAGACCCAAAACGCTTCCACTGCCACCTACACCATGGGATACAGCGACGATTTTCAGAAACTGCTCAGGCGCCGCAATGCGGGGAGCAGCGCCGCACACCTGCTCCCGCACCTTGAGCCGGGCATGCGCGTTCTTGATTTCGGCTGTGGCCCCGGAACGATTTCGGTGGGACTGGCAGAAGCGGTTGACCCCGGAGAGTTTTTCGGCGTCGATATGGAAGCCTCGCAAATCGAGATCGCGCGGGCGGCCGCGGAGGCCGGCGGACACCGAAACGCGACATTCCAGACCGCCGACGTGACGGATCTTCCCTTTGAGGATGACTCCTTTGACGTCGCGCACTGCCACGCCGTTCTCATGCACGCCCCGGACACTGTGGCGGTTCTGGCAGAGGCGCGTAGGGTTATCAAACCCGGAGGCATCATCTCGAGCCGGGAGATGTTTGTTGACTCTTCGTTTCTTGAGCCTTCGATGAAAGACGGGTGGGAAACGTTCGCTAAGCTTATCGAGGCCAACGGGGGCCACCCCCAGATCGGCAGGGAGCTCAAGCGGCTGTTTATCGAGGCCGGTTTCCGGGACATAAGCTCAAGCGTTTCGTTTGAGCCTTTCTGCACGGACGAAGACATTGATTTTCTTCACGGGTTCATTACTGGCTGGTTTTTCGCTCCGGACACCGTTTCGGCGGCCACGAAACACGGGATTGCCACCCGGGAGCAGTTCGATGAGTGGCGCCGGGGGCTTGATGAGTGGAGGGACACCCCCGGGGCGCTTGCGGCTTTTGCCTGGGGGGAAACGACGGGGCGCAAGTAGGATTGCCTTTGGGGCTTTGCCCAAGACCTGACCCCATATCTTTCTTCCGGGCTTTCCGCGGCAGGCTCGCCGTCTTGGGGCATTTACCGTATAAAAAAAACGGTTCTCGGGCCGCGTGCACTTGTCAATGGGGCAATCAGTCTTATTTTTACTAATGTAAAAAAGGTTTTTCCAAGCGGAATTTGCCGCTTAATGGAGGTTTCAGATGACCAAGGAGAAAACTGAAAAGCACGAGTTCCAGGCCGAAGTGCGGAGGCTGATGGATATCGTGATCAATTCCCTCTACACGGACAAGGAGATATTCATCAGGGAGCTTGTTTCAAACGCTTCTGATGCCCTTGAGAAACTGAGGTACATACAGCTTAGCGAAAAAGAGATATACGACGAGGCTCTCCCGCTTGAAATCGAAATATCCACCTCAAGCGAAGACAATACGATCACCTTTACCGACTACGGCATCGGAATGAGCAGAAAGGACCTCGTTGAGAACCTGGGAACCATAGCCCGCTCGGGCTCAAGGAGCTTTCTTGACGCGATAGAGAAAAGCGGGACCGAGGGGGGAGACCTGATCGGGCAGTTCGGGGTGGGCTTTTACAGCTCCTTCATGGTTGCCGATTCGGTCGAGGTGGCGACCCGCGGGTACAGGAGGAATTCAGAGCACCTCGTCTGGCGAAGCAGCGGGGACGGAGTGTTCGAGATTCAAAAGGGAAAGGGGCACAGAAGGGGCACTAAGGTCGTGGTGTCTCTAAGGGAAGATGCAAAGGAGTACTCAGACCCCGACGTGATAAGGGACATCCTTAGAAAATACTCCGCGTTTGTTCCCTTCCCCCTTAAGCTAAACGGTGAGCAGATAAATACCACCGAAGCCGTCTGGCTTCGCAGCAAAAGCGAGATTACGGATCAGGAGTACGGGGGCTTCTACAGGTTCCAGACAAACTCCTTTGACGAACCGAGATACAGGCTTCATTTCTCCTCGGAAGCCCCGATTGACATGAACGTGCTTCTGTTCGTGCCGGAGGACAACATGGAGCGCCTGGGATTCGGGAGAATGGACCCCGGAGTGAGCCTTTACTCAAGGCGGGTTCTTATAGACGCCTCCCCCAAGAATCTTCTTCCAGAGTGGGCGAGGTTCCTTAAGGGCGTGGTGGACAGCGCCGACATTCCCCTTAACATCTCAAGAGAGACCATGCAGGACAGCTCCCTTGTTAAGAAGCTTAATTCCGCCATCACTAAAAGGTTCATAAGATTCCTTGAGCAGGGCTCGGCCGACGACCCGGAGAGTTACGGCGATTTCTACGGCAAGTTCGGTTTTTTCATAAAAGAGGGAGTGGCCTCGGATTTTGAGCACAAGGAGCAGCTTCGGGGGCTGCTTCGCTTTGAGTCCTCGCGCAAGGGGGAAGGGGAACTGGTTTCCTTTGAGGATTACCTCTCGGGGATGGGCGAAGGCCAGGAGGAGATCTACTACCTGTTCGGTTCCGCAAGAGAAGCGCTTGAGAACGGGCCCCACATGGAGTTTTTCCGCTCAGAGGATGTCGAGGTTCTTTTCATATACGAGCCGATTGACGAATTCGTGATGTCGACTCTCGGAGAGTATGAGGAAAAAAAGATTGTTTCCGCCGACAGCGTTGACATAGGAGTCGCGGGTAAGGATGCGGAGAGTTCTTCTGAGGAAGAAAAATCGCTTTGCGGCTGGATGAAGGGAGTGCTTGGCGAGAGGGTCGGGGACGTGCGCATGAGCCGGAGGCTCGTTGAGAGCCCCGCCGCCGCGTTTAACTCAGATTCCACCATGACCCAGGGGATGAAAAGGATCATGAGGAACATGAGCGCGGGCGCCGAAATGCGTTCCGTCGTCCGCCTTGAGATAAACGGCGACCATGCGCTTATAAAAAACCTTGCCTCCATGAGAGAAAAAGACACAGAATTCGCCGCAATCATAGTTGAGCAGCTCTTTGATAATGCGCTTTTGGCCGCCGGGTACATGGAGAATCCCGGAAGCATGGTCGGAAGAATAAACAAGCTGCTTGAGCGGCTGAGTTCCGGGTGATGCCCGCAGATGAACTACCTTGCCCATATCCGCCTTGCCGGGGATGACCCTGAATGCCTGATAGGAAATTTCCTGGGCGATTTCGTGAAGGGCAGGCTCCCAGAGGACTGCTATACTCCCGGAATAAGACGCGGGATAGTGATGCACCGCAGGATTGACGCCTGGACGGATTCTCACGAAATAACCAGGGAGTGCGCCCGGCTTATAAGTCCGGAGCGCAGGCGCTGGAGCAGGGTTATTGTTGACATCTTCTATGACCACCTGCTTGCCGTTAACTGGGAGAGGTATTCTGATGAGAGCCTAAGGGACTTTCTTGACAAGGCGTACGGTATAATCCTCGGGGCGGCGGATATCTTCCCCGAGCACGAAGCGGCCAGGATAAACACCATTATCAAGGACGGCTGGATAGAGAAGTACCGGAGCATTTCCGGGCTCGGCGTCGTATTCCAGGGGATGTCGATAAGGGTAAGGAGAAAAAATCCTCTTTCCGGATCCGAGCAAGAACTCGTCGCGCACTACGACGAGATGAACGAGCATTTCAATCGGTTTTTCCCTGAAATTCTCGAATACGCGAACCATCTTCGGAAAGCGGACGAGACTAACTCCTGATGAACCCCGCTTTTTCACCGGACCCTGCGTCCGTCAAAAGTTATCCGGAAATTCAGATGCCCAGACCGAATCCGGTAGAGAAGGTGTAACCGACGTAGGCTCCCCATTCGCTGATTTCAAAATCGTGATCAAGTTTTGCCGTCGAGGAGGTCAATCCGTCTCCCGTGCTTGAATCGAATTTATACCTGGAGTAGGTAACCCTGAGATCAAGACGATTTTGTTCGCTTCCGAATTCTACTCCGGCTCCCACGAGCCAGGGCCACGCGCCAAGTTCCTTGCTGTCCACGCCCGCAACCCGCTCGGTAGTGCCATCGGGAAGAACAACCATGCCGTCATAACTACCGTCAAACGTGAAGTCCGCCCACTTAACGCCTCCGACCAGGTAAATCGAACCGCCGCTTCCCAGGATGTCTTTCTGGGGCGAGAACCCGAGCTTCGCGTTAAATCCCGCACTGTAGTTCTTCTCCAGGTCCCAGTCTCCGGGAAACACGTCGGGAGCGTCCGGCGAAGAAGTGTCGTCAACTCCTTTGAGCCTGCCGTCTACTTTTTTGTTAAGGTTAAAAGCGAAATCAAGTTCGCCTGAAAAATAGGTTTGGCCGGGGAGGTTCCATCGATGTCCCAAGATGGCTTTGACGGAGCCGATTCCACCTTTGCCGTTATCGTTTTCGTAGGTAGAAATGAGTTCCATGTCGGGAAAATTGTGAATTACCGCTTTCCTGTAATCCACGTCGGCGTATTCTCCTCCGAGCGCCGCTCCGATGTAAAAACCGCCCATGCCCTCGGCGTTTGCGCTCTGTGGTTGGGACGCGAGGCAAAAGGCTGTCAGGATTAAAGCCGCGGCAAGCTGCAGCAACCGGGTTGTCGACTGATTAAAACACCGTGCCGTGGCATGTACGGATGACCGGAAAGTTTCCTTTATCATTTCGTTTTTAACCTCCTTGTTTGTTTCGCCGTTATCGTTACTGTTCGATTTTGGTGGTATTATTCTATCTTAAGTAACCCCTGAAGTTCCAGAGATTCCTGGCAGATATATTTCATGAGGCTTTCTGAAAAAGGGGAACTCAGTTCAGGGAACAAAGAGGGTGAGGAACCTGAAAATTTTTGCATGGAACCCACGCTCTTGGTCCGGATTGTCAGCTGATTAAAGGCCTGATATAAACCGAGGCAAAAAATGATCGATCTATACACGGCGGCCACGCCGAACGGCAAGAAGGTTTCAATAATGCTTGAGGAGCTGGGAGCCGACTACAAGGTTCACGCTCTTAATCTCTCTCGGTTTGAACACAAGGAGCCGTGGTTTCTCGAGATAAACCCGAACGGGAAAATACCCGCGATAGTTGATAATGATGACGGCACGGCGGTTTTTGAGTCAGGAGCCATATTGATATATCTTGCCGACAAGTTCGGGAGCTTTCTTCCGCCGGTCGGGGATGGACGCAGAACGACGTGTATCCAGTGGCTCATGTTCCAGATGTCGGCTGTAGGGCCCATGCAGGGACAGCTGAACGTCTTTTTAAAGTACGCCCCGGAAAAAATACCCTATGCGATAAAGAGATACACCGAGGAGACTAAAAGGCTCTACTCGATACTTGACGAAAGACTCTCCGAGGCGGAGTATCTCGCAAAAGAGTATTCGATCGCCGACATAGCCACGTGGCCCTGGGTAAACGCTTACGATTGGGCGGAACTGGATCTCGGGGCTTTTCCGAATCTTACCAGGTGGCATGCCGAAGTTGGCGAAAGGCCCGCCGTGATAAGAGGAAACGGGATTCCCCCAAGCCCGAAGGAAGAGGAAACGGAAGAAGAGAAGATAAAGAGAATTCAGAAACTGCTCTCCTAGTTCCCAAAAGAAACACTCCTGATCATTATTTCTTTAGAATGTTGTCAGAAAACCGCAAAATCTGTCATAATTAACTACAGTAAGCACTATTTGGTGACTGCAACTTGCTGTTATAGTTGAATTATTAGACCTGCAGTCAAATAAGCACAGTTAATTGTTCTTATTTGACTTCTCTTTCTCTCCCGCTTATTATATTGACTGCCATGCTAAGAGTTTCAGAAAAAGAAATACTCCAGCGCTTCCGCACCGACAGTCCTTGGTGGAAGAATCGAGACGACATCAGGTGGAAAGAAGACCCTAAACGAGTTTATTTTACCCCATTTTTTGAACTGGTAACCGAGAAGAAAATCAATCGTGCGGTCGTGCTGATGGGCCCCCGCAGGATCGGCAAAACCGTGATGGTTCATCAGGCGATTGCCGAACTCATAAGGAAAAAAGTTGAGCCAAGACGAATTCTATACGTTCCTCTGGATAACCCTCTGTATTCAAGTCTCTCGCTTGAGAAAATACTCCTTATGTTTGTCGAACTGAATTCCATAGCGCAAGATGAGTCTTCCTATCTTTTTTTCGACGAGATTCAATACCTAAGCGACTGGGAGCGGCATCTGAAATCTCTGGTTGATTCCTACCCCCAGCACCGATTCATAGTTACAGGCTCGGCCGCCGCGGCACTGAAACTGAAGAGCAATGAGTCCGGCGCAGGAAGATTCACCGACTTCATTCTTCCTCCCCTGACTTTTCACGAATACCTTAAGTTCTCGGGTGCAGGGATAAAACTTTTCGGCCGAGAAGACGTCCCTGTCAATTACCTGAGCGTTTTTGTTCGAGAAACTGAAAAAGTCGAAGAGCTCAACGAAGAGTTTGTGAACTACATAAACTTCGGAGGCTATCCCGAAGCAGTATTCTCAGAGGAGATAAGAGCCAATGCTGATCGTTTCATTAAGAACGACGTTATAGAGAAGGTGCTTCTGCGCGACCTGCCGAGCCTGTATGGAATCCGTGATATACCGGAACTTAACCGGCTGTTCACCATGCTTGTCCATAACACCGGGCAGGAAGTCGATCTTCAGGGTATCTCTAAAGACTCGAACGTAGCGAAGGGCACGATATCAAGGTACTTGGAATATCTTGAAGCCGCTTTTCTGATAAAACGCGTGAGCCGGATCGACAGGAACGCCAAGAAGTTCAAAAGAGAGCACAAATTCAAAGTCTATATTACAAACGCTTCAATGTATCCGGCGTTGTTTGGTACTTTGGAAAGAGACAACAGAACTGTTTTGGGAAAGCTTGTAGAGACAGCGGTACTCAGCCACTACTTTCACCTTGCTGAATACTCAGAAAAACCATATTATGCGCGCTGGAAAAATGGAGAAGTTGACCTGGTAACTATGGATACAACCGGAGTGACAATGGCAGTTGAAATTAAATGGTCCGATAGACCGCTTGAAAACTCATCAGAAATCAAAGGACTGCTTGATTTTGCCGAAAAACACAAACTTACCAGTTCTAACAGTTTGGTTTGCTGCACGCTCAGCAAAAGCGATATAAAGCGATACGGCAATAAAGATGTTCTGTTCTTCCCCACAAGCCTCTTCTGCCTCCTGTTAGGACAATATCTGAACACCCGGGAATTCAGAGAAAGCCTGATCAAATCCGTAGTGGAACAACATAATTAACGAGGTTTAAAAACCCGGATATCCAAACAACTTGGTCATGATGATTTGATTTTCTTGTATTTACGTATGCGGTTATATGAAAGACAGTAGAAATTTCTGGGTTAATGAAGTCAATTTACCATGACTAGCACCTGTACCATTTGCTTATAATTTATTCTCCAAGAATTAAGTAGGATATTGCCTGAATTCTCACTGGATTCTCTGCAGAATCTAAGCATTTATCTTGAATAAAGCGGGCATTCTATCAAATGGAAGCTGTTTCTGCCGTGACTGAAGAAATTTTTAGAAAGTAGTTCCATCAATTTTTCTATTTTGGGTTTATTTCTAATGTCCAAGGATAAGAAAAAAGACCGGATTGTACTGGTGACTGGGGCAAGCGGTTACATCGGCGGGCGCCTGGTCCCGGTTTTAGAGGAAAGGGGCGAGCGGGTGCGTTGTCTTGCCCGCAATCCCGGTTATCTCGCCGGTCGTTTCTCTCCCGATACCCGGATTATCGCCGGTGATGTTCTTGATCCTGATTCTCTTGAGACCGCACTTGAGGGGGTGGACACGGCTTACTACATGGTCCATTCCATGGGTTCCGGGGACAACTTCGAAGAGCAGGACCGTATCGGGGCCCGTAATTTCGCCCGGGTTGCGCGCCGACACGGAGTGCGTCGAATCATTTATCTGGGAGGATTGTTCGGAGACGGTGAACTTTCTTCTCACCTGGCAAGCCGCAGGGAAGTAGGGGATATTCTGGCTTCGGAAGGCCCCCTTACCTTGGAATTTCGAGCCTCGATCATAATCGGCTCGGGATCGCTTTCTTTTGAGTTGCTGCGAAGCCTGGTTGACAGGCTGCCGCTGATGGTTACCCCGAGCTGGGTGAGAACATTAACCCAGCCCATCGCCATCGAAGACGTAATAGCCTATCTTATTTGCGGTCTGGACCTGGAACTGCAGGACAGCGCGGTTTTCGAAATCGCCGGCCCCGACCAGGTTACCTACGGCGAGCTGATGCAGGAGTACGCCCGCCAGATAGGCGTGCGGCGCCTTATGATTCCGGTGCCTGTACTGAGTCCCAATCTCTCAAGTCTCTGGCTGGGGCTTGTGACTCCCCTTTATGCACGTGTGGGTAGAAAACTCGTTGACGGCTTACGCAACGAGACCATTGTCCGCGATAAATCGGCCCTGAAGCATTTTCCGGTACATCCCCTGGGAGTGGGTCAAGCAATAGACCGGGCTCTTAAGCAGGAAAATATGGAGATTGCCCAGACCCGCTGGAGCGACGCCGTGTCTTCAAGTGGTAACCGGCCGTCCTGGGGAGGAAGGCGTTTCGGTTCGAGGCTTGTCGACCGCCAGCAGACCGTCGTCAACGTGGATCCCGCGCAGGCCTTTGCGCCCATACGGCGCATCGGCGGAGACCATGGCTGGTATTTTGCCACCTGGATCTGGTATCTGCGCGGCCTGGTTGATCTGCTTCTGGGCGGAGTAGGCATGCGGAGGGGCAGGCGGCATCCGACCGACTTGCGCCTGGGTGATCCTCTGGATTTCTGGCGTGTTGAGGCTTATGAAGAGAATCGGCTGCTGAGCCTGAGAGCAGAGATGAGGTTGCCTGGTCAGGCGTGGCTTCAGTTTGAAGTCGAGCCTGCTGAAAAGGGCAGTCGGATAACGCAGACGGCAGTTTTCCGGCCCCTGGGCCTGGGTGGCCTGATCTATTGGTATGGTCTTTACCCCACCCACTGGATTATTTTCAGGCAGATGCTTAGAGAAATTGCAAGACGCGCAGATTATTAATTCCCCAAGATATACCCTTACCTGCGATGCAACTCTCCCGTATCTATCTCAAACACTCATTTCACCCCCCATCAGTCATGATTCTATGTGTCAATGGGAGTATTCCGGTCTGATTATACTACGGGGTGAAATACGAACTTCGCCGCATGATCACGAGAGAAATATCAAATACGGTTTTGCTTCCCTGCACGTTCAATTGACTGTGCGATGATGGAAAGCGATTTTGGACCGCCATATGCTCCCCGCACGTCCAGTTCGCGGAGATTCCGAGTATCCCAGTCCGCTAGGCATTTAAATACGATTGATACGGCCTGTTGCCTGGACTTAATACGGGAAACATCTTTTCCCTGTTGCCTGAGAAATGCGCGAACATGGTTAACGTTCGGCATAAATGCCTTTTCTTCAAATTTCCTCGCAAGCGCCATAAGGGCGTTCTTTTTTCCTTCGTCAACCACGCTTAACGATTCCACGGCGGTAATTGCGTTCGGTTTCGTTCGAGATTTTCCCCTGCGTTTGCCCGCAGACGCTCCCGGCGCCCTGACTCTCGCCGTTTTCGAACCAAGACCGTCCAATGATTTACAAACTTCCTCATATCCGAAGCCGTCAACAAGAACTGACAGGATTTTTCGTAAGGTGTTTTTCTGCATCTCTGTCTCCCCGTTTTTCATTACAATCCCATCATTTCAATGAATTCTTCCGCGATTCCTCGAAATTCCGGTACAGCATTTCCAGTGTAAGTGGGGTAGGATTCTTTCATCAGCTTGGGATATCCGCGGGAGAGAAACATTTCATTTTTCATGACAGGCCACCCGTACCTGTCTGCATGATCGTGAACATCGTCCCATGCGCCCGAATGATGCGGACCGCGAGGAGACTCTGTTGATTCGCTGTTGTTAATCAGAACTCCGCACACGTCAATGGCGTGGCTTGGGTTTTTAGATTTGAATTCATCCAAGGATTTTTTCAGAAGAGGAAACCCGATGGTGGAGAAGAATTCCGTGCGAACCGGAACGAGAACATGGCGAGAAGCGTGATATGCGGTTTTCGTGATTATCGATTCAGTCGGCGCGCAGTCAATCAAAACAAGTTGCTTGTCGCTCATTTCTTGGGAAATGAACTTTGCCAGAGCGCGGGGGTCCGGCTTTATGGATGAAATCAGGTTATCCGAGAAATCAAACCTTGACGGGATAAGATGAAAATTATCTCCGGGACCCAACTGCTTCACCACTTGGTTCGGATCCAATGGAGTGGAAGACGGCTGTTCGTCGGATGGCGGGCGATAACCGTTAAGGAGTTCCACAATGGATGGGTCTCTTTCTTTCATAAAACTCATGTAATCATTTTCAGTCATTAGAGCCTGGCTCAGATTAGCCTGCGGGTCTATATCCACCGCCAGAACACGAAGCCCCTTTTTTGCGGCATGCTTGGCCAGCAGCGCCACGACGGTTGTTTTTCCTACACCGCCTTTGAGGTTGATGATCGATACCACGACAGGGGTTTTTCTGGACACCAGCTTCTCCTTAGCCATTAGTCTGAAATCCGTTTAACAAAATTAATATACCTTAACTGTAGCTTTGTTGCACCTGCTGTCGGTGTTTTTTCAGACTGATCCCATGCTAATTTCGAGTACCTGTAAAGTCTGAATTTGGATTGTGTCTGCCATGCGAAACGATTTTTTGTCTCGATTTACTATCCAAAGCGCAACGAAGATGCAACTCTCCCGTATCTATCTCAAACACCCATTTCACGCAACAGGGGGTGAGTAATTACAGAAGTTGAAATTCCGCATTGCCGAGCAGAGGTGTGAACTGTCCGTCTGAAGTGCGCTATGGGGTCGCCGGAGCACTAGGGAATGCGGGGGTCTAGAGGGGTTTGCGCGCCAGGAAACAGTATAGCGGTGTGAAGATTCCGGTCCTGCCGCCCGCGACATAGGCGTCAGCGGTCCGATTCATCAGCCTTGTGACTTCCGTGGAGCCTTTCGGGAATATCCCCAGTATCTCGGCCAGTCTGGATGCCCCGTTGAACATCTTCTGGCCCAGTTGAGTCCTGTACAGAGGGTTGCCCAGCGTTCCATGCCGACTCACCATGGGTTGATACCACGGCGTGGTAGGACGTCGTTCTCCTCGACGGCCTCGTCCACCCCCCCCCTCTTCGACGGCCTCGTCCACCCCCTCGATAACCTGGAATCCCACGGTCTCGAGCGCCTCATTTACCTCGCCCATCGTTGCGATATCCTTGAGCGCGATGCCGAGCATCAGCTCCTGCTTGATGGCTTGGTGCTGATTGTCGTCGGGATCGAACTTGTCCGTAACGCACATTTCCTGACCCCAGAATAGGGCTCCGGGTTTCAGCACGCGGTAGATCTCGGCAAATGCGTCCACCTTTTTTGGCGCATGGCATGTCGATTCAAATGCGTAGCCCCGGTCGAAGGTGTCGTCCGCGACGGCGCTCATGTCCATGAAGCTGCACTCGAGGTAGTCGACCATGTGGTCGAGCCCCGCTTCGGCGTTCAACCTTTTCGCTTTTCCCAACTGGATTTTGTTGATGTTGACCCCGACGACCCTGACTCCGGCCTCGCGGACTACACGGCGCATCGGGCCGCCGATCCCGCAACCGATATCGACCACCGTCATGCCCTCGCGCAGCTCCAGTTTGTCGATCATCGATCGCTGATGCCGGATCTTGGAGTCCTCCACGCTCTCGCGGGGCGACAGCGGCGCGAAGTGAAGGGATTCGCCCCAGCCGAACACCATGAACTCGCCGCAAAGGTCGTAGTATTCCTTGACGGTCTGGGTGTGGTCGTAGCTCGCCGCACCGGCATTCTCCGCGAATGCTCTGTCTGTCCATCCATTGAAGTCTTGCACCCTGCGGGCGATGTTCGACCCGCTGTACGCGGCCTTCAGCCCGTTCGATAATTTGCGGAGTTTCATTAAGTGGTTTGACTTTTGCGTTTGAGCTTCTGGAATCCGCCTGTAACGGCATTTCTACATCCCCGAACCTGCGTGGGGATGCTTACTGTAAAGAATTCTGTGGCAACAGTCGATGTAAATGTTAGATGATACTAATGAAAAATACAAGTAACTTCTGAATCACCCTGGCTGGACGGGTGCCATTTTGTCTGCGGCCAAAATATGTTCGTAATGACAAGTTATGGGCTTACGTTAAGAGAACAGACTATGTGCATTGATCTGGAAACAAAAGGCAAGCAAAACGATGGGAAAGAGCGGTGTGTTTACACTTTTTCTATTTGGATATATAATTCCCTGAAGCTAATGCAAATGCATTTCTGGTACTTAACGCTGGATAACTGGATAAGCGGAGTAACAGCAAATGAATCCAAACTCAAATGTGCGCAAGGATGAAGCCTTGCTCCACCCATTTCCGGAAAGCTGGTATTTTGTCGCCAGCCGCAAGATGATTAAAAAAAAGGGACTCCTGAAGAGAACCTGGCTTGGAGAACAGATTGTTGTCTGGTGCAACGGGGAAGGGGAAGTTTGTGTTGCTGAGGCGGTCTGTCCGCACCTTGGAGCCGATCTTGGTCCTGAGGTAGGGGGGCGGGTACGCAACGGTTGCCTCGTATGTCCTTTTCACGGTTTCGAGTTTGATGTAAGCGGTCAATGCGTGGCGACACCTTTCGCTCCTCCGCCAAAAACCGCCAAGCTTAAGGTGTTCGAGACACGAGAGATAGAGGGCCTCATTTTTGCGTGGTGGGGCAGCGGCGGTCGAGAACCTCAATGGCACCTGCCCGAACTTTCCACAACGGATACCGACTGGAGCGGGATGGAATTCTGCCGCCTCCGTTTCCCGGGACATCCCCAGGAAACTACCGAGAACTCCGTGGATGTTGCACATCTTAACTATGTGCACCACTACAACAGCGTGAACATTGTCGGTTCGGTATCAATTGACGGTACTTTGCTCAGGAACTCCTTTAACTTCAAACGTAGCCTTAAAGTTGCTGGCATCAGGCTTTTCGAGTACGACGTTTCTGCGGTCGCCAGTATACACGGGCTTGGCTATTCAATTGTCGAGGTTCACGAACATTCAGTCAACATGGACACCCGCCTGTGGGTGCTTGCAACACCGATTGATGGCAAGTTTATTGAAATGACGTTGGTGAGCCAGGTACGGCAACTTCGTAATCTGAAGGGAGTGGGCCACGGGCTGCGACTCCTTCCCCTGGGACTCAGGACCCGCCTCATGAACAAGATCCTCATTTCCTCCCAGGAGCATGATGTCATGCAGGATGTCGTCATCTGGAGCAACCTGAAACATCGGTCACTTCCGAGGCTTTGCAGTGTTGACGGCGATATCGGGAAGTATCGGCGCTACTGCAGGCAGTTCTATCCGGATGGTCAGTATTATAATCCGTAGAGGCATGTAGAGATGTCTATACCGATTCCGGCATACTATCCAGCTTTTCCATACCGCACAGTGGGGTTTTCGCGATCTATTAGGTGGAGCCTCTCAATCGTTCCCTGATCTGCTCGCTGGTTTCCTTGGTCTCATCAAGCAGCATCAGAAGTGGTGGAAGAAAGAAAAAATCTGCCAGTAGAGCAATAATTACCGTTATTCCTACCAAAAGACCAAGCACTTGGTTTCCCACCACCCCGGATGCCCCGAACACCATGAAGCCAAGCCCAAACACTACGGTAGTTGTAAATAGTGCTCTTCCCACAGAGCGAAAAGCTATTTGAACGGACTCCGAAGGCAGGTTCCCTGCTTTTCTGCTGTCCGTATATTTTGTCATGAAATGGATCGTGTCATCCACGATGATGCCGAATGCTATAGCGGTGACGACCGCCGCCGGAACTCCTACCTCTCCCACCAAATACCCCCACAGTCCCATGGCCATAGCGGCCGGAAGGAAGTTGGGGATCAGACTGAGCAGTCCCAGGCGTATACTTCTGAATATGGCGAACAGCAGCAGGGAGACGATGGCCATCGCCACAAAAGTGCCCTGCAACATATTTTCAATGTTCCTCTGAATCGAATGAGACCCCACAATCGAAATTCCTGTAGCGCCGGTTTCCATGCTGGGGGCATTTTGCCGCAACCATGCACGTGCACGGTCGTCGAGATCAATCTTCTCCTTACTGGTCATGCTTTTCACTGAGACCGTTGCGCGTGTTGCCCTCCGATCATGGTCGATCAGATTGTTAAGGTCACGGCCTACCGGAAGAGAAAATTCGTAAAGCAAAAGATACTGTGCGGCAAGTTCAGGATCGTCGGGAAGCACGTAGTAATCCGGGTTATCGCCATGCAGGTTCTTGTTCAGACGCTTCATGATGTCGGCAATTGAGAAGATATGGACAAATTCCGGTTGCTCCCGGTACCAATCCGCAAACGCATCGACCTGTTTTAGGTATTCTATGTGTGTGACGCCGCCTTCACTGCCGGAATCCAGAGAGTACTCATAGGTTTCCACTCCAGGGAAATTCTCGCTCAGGAAATCCGCGGATCGCCGGAACTCGTAACTCTCATCAAGAACCTCAAGCCAGTTCTCCTTAAGTTCGATCTTGGTGATGCCGGCAGCCAGAAAGACAGCCAGAATGCCAGAGAAGCACAGAAGGATCGTACGATAGGAGATGACAAAACGGCTGAGGCGATCGAAAGGATCCCGTTTGCTTTCGCGCACCTTCCGGGCACGAATAGGTAATATCGACAGGAATGCGGGCAGTAGAGTCACCGAAAAGGCGAAAGCGCACATGGAACCAAACGCCACCATGTTGCCCATAACCTTAAACGGCGGCATATCTACGAAATTCAGGCTCAAAAATCCGATTGCAGTTGTGAACGAGGTAAGGAAAACAGGCCACACGTTCACTTGCACAGCATGGGTTGCCGCCTCTGTTCTCGTCATGTCCTGGCGTAAGCCCCTGGCCATTGCCTCAATAATGTGCACGGAATGAGCGACGGTCACAGCCATCAGTACAAACAGTGCGGCACCGCTTTCACCAAACAGCTTTAAGCCAGTCCACCCGGCAAAGCCCAGCGCAGATGGGATGACGGTAGCAATCATCAGCACGATCGCAAGTGTCCCCCATATCGAACGTATCAGAACCAAGGCGACAAGCAGCATGGTTCCAAGGGCAATGGGTCCAAGGATGCCCGTTTCATCGTCAAGCGCGTCACCTATGACACGATTGAGGATAAGTCCACCTAAAAGGTGGTAGTCGATGGATGTATGTTTATCCCGGGCGTCGGCAATAGTTTCATACAAATAGTCGGTAACCTCTCGCTTGGTCAATTCCCGATTGTCGTCAGGAAGCACAATACTTACAACCAAACCGGCAACTCGTCCGTCACGGGAAAAGAATCGCCCGGCAATTTCCTCAGTGCCGAACGCGATATCCCTGATTCGTTCTATATCGGTGTCGCTCAGGGAACTGGCTTCGTCGATAAGCTGCTCAACAACCAGCTCATCTTCAAACCCCTCGCTATGCGTATAGTTTGAAATAGAGTCGACGCGGGTGGCGTAAGGGGTGCGCCAAAGCTGCTCAGTCAGCTCTTCAATGGCAACAAGCGTTTCCCGTGTGAAAATGGTGCCCTCATGTGGAGCCACGGCAACCAATGCAACATCGGACAGCGCATATGTCTCTTCAAGCTGTTCCAGCGCGATAAGGTGTGGGTCGGATTCACCAAAGTGATTGCGAAAGTCTACATCCACCACAACCAAGCGCGTGGCTCCCGCAGCAAGGACCAGCATAGCAAGCAAAGAGAGCAGAATGGTCAGCCAGCGGCGGGCCATGATCATCGCAATGAAGGATTCCAGGTTCATACGATCATGCCGAATTATGCAATATGTGTAAGTTTCAGATCTGGCATTTTCTCTTCACTTTGCCACATCGAACCCTATCCACCTTTACAGTGCTATATTTACTGAACACAGGATAACTATAGCGCGACAAACAAGATGAAACGGTTACGACAATCAAGTAGGACTTTCATGTCGGAGCAAAAGAGACAATACCGGAATATTTCGGGGGACGCAACCTTGGGAATCCGGGATTGCGCGGGTACTGGCAACTTTCTACGCAGTCATATTTCGGACAATGGTGAAGAAGCAGATACTGTTAAATACACAGTTGAGACGAATGACTTAAGTGCATTGAAATCGGTTTGATCATGAAATACGGATTTTGATTGCCGCTTGTTTCACCTGTAGAAAATGCTCTCAATAGTAAAAAATAGCCCTATCGTATATACCAAAGTAGATAATCCTGCATAGAGCGTTTTTGTATAATAAGCATATTCCGGAATCAAGTTTGGGATAAGATCAAAGACCACTGTACTATTTATTACAGTGAGCATAACAGCTAAAAAAAACGATATTGCAATAATCCACATTCCAAACTTAAAAACTGTTGTGCACTCCCATATAAATAAACGCAGCTATCACTAAAGAATTTCAGATAACTCTTTAATATGTGATATATACCCCATTATACCAGTACCCTTCTGAAAGGTTAAATCAAGCGAAAAAATCAAATCGAATTTATAATTAATTCACGGGTTGCCTGACCGAGAGCTGCCTAATTTTACCTGTGCCGTCGAGCACCCAGTCAGGACAAGCGCCTCGGTCAAGCGCCGTGATAAATGCCCAACAGGAAGTTTGCGCCATCGAGCGCCAGTACTGGTTCTGTCAAGCATCACGGCAAACCCGAATACATATGGAGGTATTAATTTACATGAAGAGTAGTAAATCTCTATTTTTTGCAGGCATTGACTGGGGGAAAAACTCTCACCAGGTCTGCGTCGTCAACCAGGAAGGTTCCGTCGTCGGAGAAAAAAGCTTCAAGCATACCGGAGGAGGTCTTTTTGAAATGTCTCAGTGGATGGGGGAAGTGTCAGGCTCTGAGGACTGCGACATGGCCGTGGCCATAGAGGTGAAACAAGGCCCGGTGGTGGAAAGTCTTTGTGAGCAGGGCTTTATGGTTTATTTCATAAATCCGAAGCAGCTTGACCGCTTCAGGGACAGGTTCTGCGTCTCAGGAGCCAAGGATGACAGAAAAGACGCCTTGGTTTTAGCCTCGGCGCTCCGCACGGACCGCAAGCACTTCCGCTACGCCGAACCGCAGGACTGCGATGTCATAGCTCTGCGTGAGTTCAACAGAACCAGAGAGGAGCTCATATCGGAGCGTACGCGTCTTGTAAACCGTCTTCGCGCACTGCTGTGGAGGTATTCCCCCAGTTTGAAGAACTTCTCGGCAGTACCGTAAGGCCATGGCATCTGGAGCTTTGGGAGCTTATGCCTTGTCCTTGTGCGGCAAAGGGGAAAAGACCCTCCACAGTGCAGAAGATTCTCAAACGCAACAGAGTGAGGCGTATTGGCGCGGAGGAAGCGCTCAAGATACTGAGGGCCGAGGAAATAAACGTGAGCGACGCGACCGTGCGCAGCTGCATCTTCCATATAACGTCGGTTGTTGAGCGGCTGAAGGTGGCGGATCGTCAGCTGAAGGAGATCAAAGACTCTATCGATAAGATTATAGAGACCATGAACGAAAAGCTTAAGGCCGAGGGGGGCGGGCCAACCGATATTGAGATTCTCCGATCCATTCCGGGCGTGGGGACTGTAGTGCTCGCGACGCTTGTGGCCGAGGCCTGGGACCTTGTACGCCGTCGGGACTTCAAGGCAATTCGGTGTCTCGGCGGTACGGCTCCGGTGACGAGACAATCGGGCAAGACAAAGCTGGTCATAAAGCGAAGGGCTGTGTGCAAGAGCCTCTCAGCCGCGTTTCATGTTCTGGGAGGGGTAGCCGTAAAGCATGATCCGGTAAGCAGGGCCAGGTACGAAGAGCTTCGGGGAAAAGGTCATGGTTACTGCAGATCCGTTCGTACTGTGTGCGACCGTCTTTTGTTCGTCGCCCGCGTCATCCTGGAAAAAGGAGAGCTCTTTGACAAGGAGTTCAGAAAGCATCTTCCGGATGCCGCGTAGAAGGAAGTGTTAAAGAAGAAAAACCAGGGAGGAATCTTAAAAAAAGAAATTCGCTATATACATAAAATTTAAGCTTGATAAAAGACAGGAAGTCCTGATATATCTTTTGAAGTTGTCGAAGTTTTTGAAGACTGGGAGTTATATGATGAAGGACATAAACTTATGGGCCAAATAATGCGAAGTTCGGGTTTGACCTTGTGTGGTCTCTACCATCATAATTCCCGTTGGCTGTTTAATTCTGATAACTCTTCATCAGACAAGCTATATCAAATTTTTCATTGTAATCATTTGCCCACTCTCTAATTGTATCGAACAACCTGGACATTGAATCATTATTATGTTCCCTTGGTATCTTGTTTTTCATTTTTATTATGTCTTTGTAATTTTTTTAATTTCTTTGGCTGGTTATGGGGGTTAACCTCCAATATATAAATCTTTGCTTGATAAGGGGCAGGAAGTTTCCGGCAACTGCGCAATCCTGGACTCCTAGGGTTGCGTCTCCTGAAATATTCCGGTATTGTCTCCCCTTATTAGGACATATAAGTTTCTATCTTGATTGTCGTGCTATAGTCAGATAGATTGCTACTGGTGGAAAATGAGCAGTCAAAACAACCAACTTGAATTGCAGGCCGACCAGATTGAAGGGGCCCTGATAATAAGCGTAACTGGCCGAATTGATGGTATGAACGCGCAGGAATTCCACCAAAACCTGGACAAGGAGATTGGCGGTTCTGACAATCCCGTAGTTCTGGATCTTGAAAAGCTGTCCTACATCAGTAGTGCGGGATTGCGTTCAATTCTGCTTATTGCAAAAACGCTCCAAGGTAGAAACACGAAATTCATGCTGTGTTCCTTGCCCGGTCCCATAAAAGAAATCTTCGAGATCGCGGGTTTTGACAAAATCATTAGTGTGCTCGAATCTCGTTCTGATGCTATAGCTACAATAACGGGTTAAAATGCGTTACGAGGAAGCAGTTGCCGGATCCTCGCCCTCAGCCGCTTCTTCAGAAGTATCAATTACTTGATTAGCCGCGGGGTCAAGCGGCAAGACAACAATCATATCTGTATACTCGCCTTCCTCCGTTTCTACGCGAAACTCTCCACCGTGCTGTTGTATGATGTCATTGGACAGTGATAATCCCAGACCTGTACCCTGATCCGTGGGTTTAGTTGTATAGAACGGATTAAAGATACGCTCCAATGCAGATTCGGGAATACCGGTTCCATTGTCACGAACATGTACCTCAATATGGTCATCAACCAGCCGCGTACTCAAACTAAGCGTCGGTTGGTAATCCTTCTTCGAATCATCGTCGGCAGCAGCCAGCATTTTCCGTTTTTCGTCCGCCGCATAGCAGGCATTAGTTACCAGATTTAGGAAAACCCGGCCGATGTCCTCCGGTTGTACCGTGATCTCGCCTATGTCTGGCGCATAGTCTTCCTGAATTTCTAACTGGAATTCAGGGTCGGTGGCGCGAGCACTATGGAACGCAAGCAACGCATGCTGGTTAAGTAATATGCTGAGGTCAGTTGGTTGCCATTCCCCGCCACCGCGACCCATCCTGAGCATGTCTGTTATAATTCGGTTCGCACGAGTTCCGTGCTCGTGAATGCGTTTCAAATTTCCTGTCAAATCCTCGGCTACTTCCTCGACTAACTCCGAATCGTATTCCTCTTCCGTGTCCCCACTAGCCTCAACTTTGGCTACTTCCTCCAGCAGTTCTTCCAGCAGTTCTTGTGAAACCTCTGAGAAGTTCATGATAAAGTTCATTGGATTTTTGATTTCGTGCGCGACCCCCGCTGTCAACTGGCCAAGTGCAGCAAGTTTCTCCCGCATAACGATCTGGTCCTTCGCCCGTTCCAACTCTTCGTTAGTATGTGCTAGTTCCTCGTTCTTTTCTTGCAGTTGGTTAGCAAGCGTTTCTACAAGATTAAGGCGCTGTACTTCCAGTGCGTTATTTCGAAACACCTCAAGCGCCTTGGCTAATTGTGCGATTTCGTCATTACCTCTGGTGTCGACGGCTAGTTCCAGGTTGCCATCAGCCATTTCTTGCATTTGATTCGATATCCGCTCCAGACGCCGAATCAGGCGACGTTGTACAAGTAGCCATCCGAGCAAGATTGCACCGCTTATACTAACAATATTGAAAGCCAGTAGTACCCTTGTGCTGGTAGCAGTTACTGCGGCTGCTTTGCTCGTCATCTCCCCTGCAGCCAGGCTTGAATCATTTACAACACTTTCTACTCGCGCTACGATGTCAATTCCTAAAGTCTGATTCTCGAGAAGCAGGGCGGATAATTCATCCTCAACCCCAAGTTCCTGACTGCGCAGGTCAAATCCGTTATTTTCTCTTCTGCCGAATGAGACCAGATCTTCAAAAACCGAAGACAGTCGATCGTGAAGGGGGCTGTTCTTAAGCGGATCAGGCGATTGGCTACCCGGTCTATCGTGAGGGTGGTCTCCCTCCTGTTCGTGTTTCTCAAGCGCGTCAAGCGATCGGCTGATACTACCGGCCGTGGCTTCAAACCGTTCTCGCAATGGCTGCAGCATGGCCGAATCGGTCACTATAAATGTGGTTGCAAGCAGCTGTGCAGCGACTGCAGAGGATTCGCGTAGTTCAAACAGGCGGCGATAGATCTCGAATTCCGCTTCGGAAAAATGAACCGAGCTAGGCGATTGTTCTCCGTCAAGAAACCGATGGCCGGTCATTATATAGAATATCTGATCGTCGATTTCATTAATCATAATCGGCGTTATTTTACTTTGTATACCCCGAAGCTCGTCTCTAAGATTGAGACTGCTCTCGCGAAGGTCAAAACGTTCCCTGACAAGCGATTTGATTCGCTCAATGTTCTTGATTATGACGACCCCGTCAGATCGAATCTGCCGCGCTTGTTCGCTTTCTCCTTGCTTTTCCATCATTACTGAGAGTTGTGTTTTAAATGCCTCCGCCTGCAGGTCGATCGTTCCGGCTACGGTCCTGAACTGCTCAGGCGTACTCGAAGTGAGTCGGGGAGCAGCGGCGACGAGCGTTGCTGTCTGCTGGGCAATTGCAAATGCCGATGTCATCTCGGGTATGTTCTTTTCGTTAACGTCTTGCTGAACTCTACCAATGTGGCTAAGGAAGAAGAGGGCAATCAAACTGATGATGATGATGAGTACTACAGCACCTCCGAAACTTATATAGAGTTGCGTAGAAATTTGCGTAGAAATTCGGTTCCAAAGCTTTGAAAGCATTCTGCTTATCTCAATTCAATGTCTTTTGCCTATGCAAAACGTCGGTCAGTATCGTCGTGGAGGTTAGAGACGTGAGTGGCTTATACTGGCCATCGGGACCAATAATCGTCAAGAACACCCTGTCTGAACCTTGATTATCATTCTTGCTATATCGCAAGGTGAAGCCATCCAAATTAAAGTCGTTACCAGTCCGCAGCACCGCATCAATACAACTGCGGTCAACCTGCTTGCCACAACGATCTACGACATAGATAGCCAGGCGCCCTGCCAAATATCCTTCATACGATATAAATCCGGGTTTCACCGCCGGGTCGTACGCCTTCAATGCAGCACGATAGGAAGCAGAAGCAGGTATCGTGTTTCCGGTTGGAAAAGGAACCACCTGCGTAACTAGAACTCCGGCCCCTTGATCACCCAGTTCGCTTGCCAGGGCATTACTGCCTACAAAAGAAAGTGTCATAAAAATGGAATTCATACGGATATGGCGTGCCCACTTGATAAATGTCGCAGTTGGCTTGTAGGGACCAATAATAATCACAGCTTCCGGTCCGGCGGCACGCAAATCAAGAAGCGCCGCCTTTATCGCTACAGTATTGCGAGGGAATATCCCTGTTCCGATAGCAGAAAGTTTGCGACGCTCAAGAGCAAGAAGGACCCCCTGCAAACCAGCACGACCGAATGAATCATCCTGATAGAGAATGGCGACGCGATTAATTCCCAGATCAGTCGTCAATCGTTCTATCATCTCCTCGGTTTCCTGATAATACGAAGCCCGGAGATTGATGACTGTCCGGCGTGCATTGTCACGCAGGAATTCTGCACCGGTCATAGGTGCTATGTAAGGTACATCGTGTTCCTCAGCGACAGGTACCGCAGCTTTGGAGGTAGGAGTACCAACTGCGCCGATGAGTGCAAAAATACCCTCGCCAATCAGTCGCTGTGTATTTACAATTGCCGCTTCCGGCTCGTATGCGTCGTCCATTGATCGCAGTTCCAGACGACGTCCGTTAACGCCACCCCGGTCATTAACCTCTTTAAACGCAGAAAGAATGCCAGCTTGCATGCCTTTGCCAAGCTCGCTAGCCGGACCACTAAAGGCAGCGGACTGCGCAAAGACAATACGATCACTGTATACGCCCGGCACGACGTGTGTTTGTTCTTGGGCTTCGCCTGATGCTGTGCATGCCAGTATTGCAACTATTGAAGCGGCAAACACTTTTTTGAGAGATAGTCTGCTTAGTACCCGCATTTTTGCTAAATCTTCTTGATCATAGTCAGATGATTACGAGCACTGTTGCGTTGATAGCGCAGCTCCGTCATCAGTTGCTTCGCCAGCCTTATTCCCGCTCCACCAATACCGCGGTCTTCAAGCGAACTCTCGACATCGAGCTCCGGCGCGTCTTCTAGCGGATTAAAGGGATGTCCATCATCCAGTATCTCAACAGTTATGGTTTCATCTTCTCTCGAAAATATAATTTCCACTTCATGCTCCTGATCATCATCGTGCGCATAGCTTGCCACGTTAGTGAAGATCTCCTCCAGAGAGAGTTGCGTGGGAAACAACGCTTCAGAGGGGAGACTCTGCTGTTCAAAAAATTCCTCCAGCGCTACCGCAATCGTTTGGATTTCTTCCATCCGATTGGGAACGATCAACGTACGTGAAACTCGCATCCTATTTGTCTTTGCCCATTATGTGGTTCGCAGAACAAGACAGGTTATATCGTCAGATTGCGGATTTTCACCAGCGAATTCTTTGACCTTGCTGAATACCTCATTCGTAACTTCCTCGGCATCCTTGAAAGTGCCGCTTTGGAGAATTTCGCAAAACCTGTCCATTTCGAATAATTCCTTATCTTCTTTTTCGGCTTCCACCACTCCGTCAGTGTAAAACACAATCGTGGAGCCCGGCTCAAGGGTTACTGTATTTTCCTGATATTTGAAATCCTGCATCACACCCAGAGCAACTCCGCCCGTTGACTCCAATAGTTCAGTTGTCAGATCCGGTTTCAGAATGACTGGGGGGTTATGTCCGCCGTTTGCGTACACGAATTCTTTCGTTCTAGGATCGTAAATGCCATATAACAGGGTTACGAATGTCATGGCATCGTTTTCATCCGACAACATCGTATTTACCTGTTCCACCACGGCGGCCGGAGAGGTGGAAATTGCCGCGCAAGCCTTCAGCAGTGTACGGCTGGCCATCATGAACATTGCCGCGGGCACTCCTTTGCCCGACACATCAGCTATTGCAACGCCAACCCGGCCATCACTAAATTCATAAACATCGAAAAAGTCGCCGCCTACGGAAAGAGCCGGGACCATGCTTGCGTAAAGATCAAATGCTTCAGAAGTCGGAAAGGATTTTGGAAGAATGTCCTGCTGCATCGTCCGTGCCACATCAAGCTCGTTCTGGAGAGCTACAAGTTTGTCGCGCGCACTCAGCGCGTTACGCCAGAGAGTAAGGTTTTCAATAGTACGTTCGATTGTAGTCTTCAGGTCAGTGAAGTCTATCGGCTTGGTAACGAAGTCGAATGCCCCATGGTTCATAGCAGTCCGTATGTTCTCCATATCACCGTATGCGGAGACCATTACGGCACGAATATCAGAGTCTACATCCGGTATCTCTGACAATAATGTCAATCCGTCCATAACGGGCATGTTGATATCAGACAGTACAATGTCAAACCCGTTGTCTTTGCGTAGACGTTCGAGAGCTTCCGCACCGTTGTGTGCAAATTCGAATTCGTAACGGCCGCGACGAACTTCACGCCGCATTCTCTGCAGCATAAGCTGTTCTAAATCTATCTCATCATCGACAACCAAAATTCGGATTTTGCTGTCATCCATTTAGAACCTACCTTGCCATTTGGGGCCTGTTTTAATTGCTAAATCGGTAATTATATACCTGATTACACGAAGTTATGTATAGAGAATCATATGCTTGACTCGGCAGAATGTCTGTGTCCGGCACTAACAAATCCACGAAAACCACGTTTATTTTGCGGCAACCCCACTAGGCAAGAACTTCCGCAAAGGCATTTCCATCATCAAACTGTTCGGGTTCAAAATCTCTATATTCTCTGCCCGTAGTATCGTATCCTGCTGTTGTTTCTTTGGTGGAGTTAGATCAACCGGATACGCCGCTTTTTTTCAGAATCTCCGTATAACAGATTTGAATATAATTTTTGTGGTTGGTACGCTACATAATATGTTCGAACTGGAGTGCAAACGTTCGGTTTTCTGGCAGACGCCAATTACCTTGGAACCGTTAAATGAAAATTCGGAATAAACACTATCCAGTTAATGCGGCCTGCCTGTTTTTTTCCTGCTGTCTCGCTTTTGTGTACGTCCTGTCGCTGATCGGTGCTGCCCACGCAAAAACCATTGATGAGGCGAAGGCGGCTTATGCGCAGGGGCGATTTGCCGAGGCTGCACGGATTAGTGAAAGCCTCGGGACTTCACAGGGGTTCGCGTTGTCCGCAGAGTCGCTTTCGGTTCACGCCAACTACATCGCCAAAGAAGGCGAGAAGAAAGAGTTGCTTGAGCGCGCCGTAACGCTGGCGAGAAAGGCGGTTCTCTCCGATCCCAAGAATGCGGATGCTCATCTGCAGCTGGCGCGTGCTATCGGGCGGCGCGCGGAGACTGTAGGGGTGCTCGAAGCAGCGGGCGAGGCGGAAAAAATACGCGAATCCACGGAAAACGCGCTTCGAATTAATCCCAAATTGGCATCGGCACATCTCAGCTTGGGGCGGTGGCATTCGGAATTGGTTGGCGCAATGGGTTCGTTCATGGCCCGCACCGTTTACGGTGCGCGGAAAAAGGATGCCATTGCCTCCTTTGAAAGGGCTCTTGTCCTGGCTCCCAATGAGAAAGCTGTGCTTCTGCAATACGCACTCGGCTTAATGGCGCTGGATGATTTCAAATACCAGGAGAAGGCGCGGGATCTGCTGATGCGTTCCATCAAGCTACCGGCCAAGGACGCTTACGAACGGATACTAAGCACCGAAGCAGCCGAGGCCCTCGATAGCCTCAATGAATCCGACGACGATGATGACGACTACTGACGGCTTGCCGCACTTCTAGAAACCGAGATGCCAAGGCTGTTTTACGCCTTTCTGAGGCGCCAGCCGTACATCATGCGTCCGTAAAAATTAAACCACTTTCTCGCTTCGGAATCCTGAAACGGATAGTCCGCTCCAAGTTGTCTCGCCGTAACGAGGCCGGAAACAAAACATGTCTCTTGACTGTTGATCAGAGTATGAGCACCACAGTGCCAGGTTCTTTTCCTCCCCTGAACGAAACCGAACAGATTAACCAGAAAAGCTATGTGAAACACATCGTGTACGATATGCTGAAACCACCATTTCTTTACGATTTTTTCTTCGTTGATACGACTGATCGGGTTGTAGGTTACTAGGCATGGCTTGTCCGATTTCTTTGCCCAGGGTTGTTGGTTGTGCATGATGTAGGTGATTTCATAGTTATCGGGTCTCGCACCGTACTGTTCAATGTGATTGCTCCGGGTTTCTAGGGGCTTGACAGCGTTGTCTGGGAGAACCGAGGCATCCGAATGGACAATCGTATGGTTGTGCAATTCGCTCTCGTAACGAATCGAAGAAAGAAGAAAGCTCTCCAGCAAAGTCGGGTTGTCCAGAATCATCAATGTCTGGTTCGCGTTGCACGCGAAGACCACATCGTCAAATGTCTCCGTGGTTCCGTTCTCATCTTCAATGACCACACCGGATGCGCGCCGATACACTTTCCTCACGGGCCTGTTGAGGTATATCTTGTCCCGAAATCCGGCTGACATTTCCTCGTATATACGCCGCGTACCCATCTCCCATGTTTGCATTGGTGTCGCGGTTTCTATATCAAAGAACTCCAGATACCGGGCAAACAGGGACGCGGGCATGTCGAACACATTTGTTGCCATCAGGAAATTGACGAACATCGGCTTCAGAACCTTGTACCTGAAGTCTCCGGAGAACCTGCCCCAGTTGAGAACCGCGCCCATGCTGATGTAGTTGAATGGATTGAGAGCATTGAGCAATCGGGATCTGGAGTGGTTAAGTCGGCCGAACCATTTGAGACGCTTCAGGAGTTTCTGGAATTTGGCAATTTCCGTTTGCAGCTGACCCCTGATGTCTGAGTCGAAATCGTGTGCATAGATTTCGCCACGGTACTTAACGCTGTAGTTGAACTTGGTGTCTAACAGATCGATACCGTGTTGTTGCATGAACAGTACCATATGGTGGTATGCCGATGGAATGCATGCGGTAACGGAAATATCGAACGGGATCGAGGTTCCATCTTCTTGAGGCATGTCGGCTGTTACGGCGTTGCCGCCAAGCTGAGGCTGGGCTTCAAAAATTCGAAACTCAAACAGATCAGGGTGTCGCTCCAGAGCCCAAGCCACCCCCAACCCGGATACTCCACCACCGATAATGGCAACCTTTCTCATTTTTCCAGTGTCCTCCGTTTCATTCATAGCCGGCACCATGGCCTCTTAATGTGCTTGCCCATTATAGCACCCGGTCAACCGAGTGTAAAACAGGGGCGAACAGACATTAGGAGGAAGCCCGATGGGCACGGATGCGCCCTGATCGACTAGGACATGCCCACCCCTAGAGCCTCGAAACGCTTGGCAAACCCGCACAATCTTCCGTAGAGCAAAGCTCAGACTGTTAAACGAATTGAACGAAAAAATCTACCGGCATTATACCAGAAAACTGAAATTTGGTCCCCACCGCGTCAACGTGTTCAGGGATCATGGCACATCAGATGGGCAGTTCGTGTTTCTGTTCGGTGATACAGAATTTAAGCTTCTTGTTTGGTCTCATTGATGGAAACGGGTTGATACGAAGTTCATAGTTTTCGGGATATACGCGAAGAGTAAAGTAATGCGCTATCATCATCAGGTTGACAGCCATATGAAGGGTCATCCATCGGATGCCAAGGCACGTGTGCGGGCCCAGTCCGTATGGGGCGTATCCGGGGCTTTTATGCTCATTGCGAGGCGGCAGGTAGCGGTCGATATCAAATGAAAAGGGGTCCGGGAAGACATCTTCCATATAGTGTGGGGCGGTTTGTGCGATGTTTATTCTGGATCCCATAGGTATTTCGTAGCCCTCGACCGTGAACGTATTCACAACGTCACGCATAGATACCGGAACAATCGCATACATCCGAAGGCATTCATTGATGAGGCGTTCGGTGATGTCCATATTTGCAGAAGTGAAGTCTTCCCCAGTTGGATCACCATTTGAAAACAGTGCGTCGGCTTCACTTCGAATTTTGTCGTAAAGCTCAGGTTGTGATGCCATGGCATAAAGGGCGAAGCTAAAGCCGTCACCTAGATATTTGGCGGCAAGCAACGCTGCCGATAAAACGAAACGCAGATTCGCCTCGGGCATCAATAGCGGATCGTTCGCATGGAGGCTTCGCAGATCATCCACCAGATTTCGCGGACAACCGGCCCGTTGGGCTGCTGTATGGACACTTTGTACCCGCTCTATCAACGTGCCTATTGCCTTGGCCCTGCGTTTCATTCCCGGTGTTTCCAGCATGAATTTTGGCAGGATGTTCAAGAGATGGGTATTGAGCGCCCGTTCCTTGAAGGCAATTACATCATCTATGACATCCTGCGAATCGACACTGATGAACAGAGGTGACATCTGAGCGTTAATCATTCGTACGCACAGGTCATTTCCAGGGTAGCTCTTGCCCACTTCCCAATTTGCCATGTATTCGCGCGCCTTGCGGTAGACCACATCCAGCTGCCCTGCCAGCCTCCCGCGGGAATAGGTTGGAGTCACGGCTTTGCGATACCGGAAAAGATCCGTGCCATCCAGGGCAGGTAATGCGCCTGTCGCCCCATACACTTTCTCAAATTCGGCAAAGTATTTCCTGGATGTCAGGTACTTCCGTCCGTGTCGACGTACCCAGTGGTTTATTTCTGGTCCGGAAAGAAAAATATTCGGCTTTGAGAAAGGAGGAGCGATCTCAAAGACTGGGCCGTACTCCTTTGTCAAATCTGCAAAAAGAGCTGGAAGGTTCCCACTACGAGCATGTGGATTAAGCAGTAGCCGATGAAGTGAAACGCGCGGGATCTTTTTGCCAAGATGAGAACTTGTAAGCAGCGGATTATTGATGTTCTGTTCGACCGCGTCCGCCATTGAACGGCCGATCAGGTCCATCTTGCAGATAAGCTCGATCCGCTCTTCCGCCTTTTTGTCAAGCTTAAACATGAGGGGAAAGATATCGCATGTCTCGATCAGGCAAATGATGATAATATCTCGCGGATGTGGAATGTCGTCTGAAAAGATGTCTTTGCCGATTCTGGTTCTGATGAATTGACCTAAACTTGCATCTTCATCATCGCCGTTTGTATCCGCGTATAGTTTTCCAGGCGCCACTGTCCAGAAATCACCATCGTGATGTTCCAGAATTCCCAGATTAGCCAGATTCTCTAATATCAAATCAGTGATTGTTTCCGCATGGTGGATGAGCTTTTCAATCCAGTATTGGGCGTTGTGCTGAACTGGCTCATCGACGATTTCCTTAAGAATCAGGTCCAGGCCGGGGTTGCCCGTTTCTGTTGGGTCCAGAAGGAGAAGAGACTCCACGTCTGTGTCGATACGTGAGAGCAGGGAGAGTTCCGCAAGTGCCGCGCCGATAATAGCGCAGTTCATTTTGTGGGCGGCTATTTGGTAAAAATAGCCACTCTCCTCGTCAAGGAGCATCAGTATGAACTCGTCGAGCAAACTCAGCGGCTGGCTCTCAAAAGAATCATTCATCAACTGCCGACTCCTTCAGTCTGAATCTGTAAAGCGAAAGCGGTTCAGATTCCAGAGCACCTAGGTGATTTGATCATTCCAAAATGATTGAAGAAAATCGCAAGATGTACAATCACGGTCCGAACGGTCGGTGCTATACAGATAATATATACCAACCGAGATGTAGTCAACTCTGGTGTATGGGGTGTATGGGGGCATAATCAAGCGACGGCCTGATTGTCTGATTTCACCACAATCTTCCGTAGAGAAAAGCTGAGGATGTTCACCAAATTGAACGAAAAAAGATCTGCCGGTATCACCTTGACCGGCATTATTCGAGAAAACTGAAATTTGGTCCCCGCCGCGTCAACGTGTTCAGGGGTAATGACATGTCAGATGGGCAGTTCGCGTTTCTGCTCGGCTATATGGAATTTAAGCTTCTTGTTCGGCTTCATTGATGGAAACGAGTTGATCCCAAGTTTATAGTCTTCGGGGTATACGCGAAGAGTAAAGTAATGCGCTATGATCAACAGGTTAACAGACATATGCAGGGTCATCCATCGGGCGCCAAGGCACGTGTGAGGGCCCAGTCCGTAGGGGGCGTATCCGGGGTTTCTATGCTCGTTGCGAGGCGGCAGGTAGCGGTCGATATCAAACGAAAAGGGATCCGGGAAGGAATCTTCCATATAGTGCGGGGCGGTTTGTGCAATGTTTACTCTGACCCCCCGGGGTATTTCGTAGCCCTCGACCGTGAACGTATTCACGACGCCACGCATAGACATTGGAACAACCGGGTACACCCGAAGGCATTCATTGATGAAGCGTTCGGTGATTTCTATATTGGCGGGAGTGAAGTCTTTGCCGGTTGGATCACCGTTTGAAAACAGTGCGTCGGCTTCACTTCGAATTTTGTCGTAAAGCTCAGGTTGTGACGCCATGGCATAAAGGGCGAAGTTAAAGCCGTCACCCAGGTACATGCTGGCAAGCACCACTGCCGATAGAGCGAAACTCAGATTCGACTCGGGCATCAATAGCGGGTAGTTCGCATTGAGGCTTAGCAGATCATCCACAAAGTTTCGCGGACAACCGGCCCGTTGGGCTGCTGTATGGACACTTTGTACCCGCTCCATCAAAGTGTCTATTGCCTTGGCCCTGCGTTTCATTCCCGGTGTTTCCAGCATGAATTTTGGCAGGATGTTTAAGAGATGGGTGGTGAGTGCCCGCTCCTTGTAGGCAATTATATCGTCCATGATATCCTGTGTATCAATGTTCATCATTAAAGGTGACGTCTGAGCGTTAATCATTTTTCGGCACAGGTCCCTTGCAGGATAGGTTTCGCCCACTTTCCAATTTGCCATGTATTCGCGAGCCTTGCTGTAGACCACATCCAGCTCCCCTTCCAGTCTCCCACGGGAGTAGGCTGGAGTCATGGTTTTTCGATACCGGAAATGGTCTGTGCCATCCAGGGCAGGCAATATTCCTACCGCCCCATACACTTTCTCAAAGTCGCCAAAGAGGTTCTTGGATGTCAGGTACTTCCGTCCGTGTCGACGTATCCAGCGGTTTATTTCTGGTCCGGAAAGAAAAATATTCGGCTTTGAGAAAGGAGGAGCGATCTCAAAAACTGGGCCGTACTGCTCTGTCAAATCTGCAAAAAGAGCTGGAAGGTTCCCACTACGAGTATGTGGATTAAACAGTAGCCGATGAAGTGAAACGCGCGGGATTTTTTTGCCAAGATGAGAACTTGTAAGCAGCGGATTATTGATGTTCTGTTCGACCGCGTCCGCCATTGAACGGCCGATCAGGTCCATCTTGCAGATAAGCTCGATCCGCTCTTCCGCCTTTTTGTCGAGCTTAAACATGAGGGGAAAGATATCGCATGTCTCGATCAGGCAAATGATGATAATATCTCGCGGATATGGAATGTCGTCTGAAAAGATGTCTTTGCCGATTCTGGTTCTGATGAACTGACCTAAACTTGCATCTTCATCATCGCCGTTTGCATCCGCGTATAGTTTGCCAGGTGCCACTGTCCAGAAATCACCCTGGTGATGTTCCAGAATTCCCAGATCAACCAGATTCTCTAATGTCAAATCAGTGATTGTTTCCGCATGGTGGATGAGTTTTTCAATCCAGTATTGGGCGTTGTGCTGAGCTGGCTCATTGACGATTTCCTTAAGAATTAGGTCCAGGCCGGGGTTGCCTGTTTCTGTTGGGTCCAGAAGGAGAAGTGAGTCTACATCTGTGTCGATACGTGAAAGCAGAGAGAGTTCCGCAAGTGCCGCGCCGATAATAGCGCAGTTCATTTTGTGGGCGGCTATTTGGTAAAAGTAGCCACTCTCCTCGTCAAGGAGCATCAGTATGAACTCGTCGAGCAAACTCAGTGGCTGGCTCTCCATAGGGTCACTCATCAGCTGCCGACTCCTTCAATCTGAATCTGTGGCGCGGTAATGATCACAGGAAGTTGCAAGACCTACAATCATAATTCTTAACATAACAACTGTACATTCCAACCGGGATATAATCAAATCTGGCGTATATTGAACAAGAGCGGAATTCAGACTCAAAAACTCATGAGTCGATCTAAACCGAAGAAATGCTAAAAACTTAAATTTGTAAAAAATTCTGAGCACTGTTTCTATTAACGTGATATATAATCTATATACTATAAAACATTATGTAAATCCCAGTGTCGTGTGCTATTGGCTTTCTCTGTGTCTATATCCATAAGTGAGCACTTCATTGGGGGAAGGAGGATTCGGTTATGATTGAATGGCTTGGTATTGGCCACCTTTTCGAGCTTTCCCAGACGGAAGCGATTGCGGGATTTTTCACTCCACTGGTGATCTTCGCCGTGTTTTTTCTGGCGCAGATCATACTGCCCGGGAAGAAGGTTCCCGGCTACGTTATTAATCCAAAGACCGGCGAACCACGCAATTATCGGCTAAACGGTCTTTTGGTGTTTGTAATCGCAGTGATCGTTTGGGCTTTCGAGCTTTCCGGGGTGCCGCGTGACTGGTTCTACCGGTCCTCGATCTATGCCGTGGCCGGCGGAACTGTCTTCACCACGATCTTTACAATCATAGCGGTCTTCAGCCAGCCGCAAGGCAAGATAAAGAACCCGCTCCTCGCGCTGTGGGACGGGCGGGCGCAGGAGATGTCGTTTTTCAACGAGCGCTTCGATATAAAGATGTATTTCTATGTGGTCGGCGGAACGATGCTGGCGCTCAACGCCTTGTCCGGGGCCGCGTACAACTACGAACTCTTTGGCGAGAACTACAATCCAGGCGTTTTCCTGTATGCGGCGTTCTTCACATTCTACGTACTGGATTACTTTATCTTTGAGCGCGTCCAGCTATATACCTACGATCTGATCCATGAGGGTATCGGCTTCAAAATGTTCTGGGGTGGCCTCGTGGTCTACGGGTGGCTGTTCGTCCTTCCGTTGTGGGGCATGGCCGCTTACCCGTCTCCCGGATTCTCGTCGGGATGGACATATTTCTGGCTCATCGGAACGCCCGTGCTGTTCCTGTCCGGGTGGGTCATCTCGCGCGGCGCCAACTTGCAGAAATATACATTTAAGCGATGGCCCGACCGCAAGTTTCTCGGGATCATCGAGCCTGAGTATATCCAGGCCGGAGATCGCAAGATCCTGTGCAGTGGCCTATGGGGCGTCGCCCGCCACTTCAACTACCTGGGAGAAGGCTTCCTTGGTCTTTCAATTGCCCTGGTATTCGGCTACTTCACCAATCCCTGGGCGTGGACATACTTTGTCTTCGTCGTAACGTTTTTTACCTTCCGTCAGCATTTTGACGATGCGTACTGTGCCGAGAAATACGGCGCCGAGAAGTGGGCGGAGTATCAGGCACGGGTGAAATACCGGATTTTCCCCGGCATTTATTGAGGAGATTCCCTGCGAGTCCATACAGGGTGATTACGACCGCCGCCTGCCCGCATCGTGCTTGAGTTGCACCGATTGCTTTACGGGTCAATCCGGTTTGCGCGCCTTGTGGTAGTACATGGGCGTAACAATTCCCAGACGTCCTGCGGCCACGAGACTGTCGGCCACGATATTGATAATTTTCCGTGCCTCGGACGACCCCTTGGGTACGGCGCGTACGCCTTCCAGAACGTGCAGAACCACCGCGGCGATTTTGCGGCCAAGGGCCGTTCTCGAGAGACTCCTCAGATTCAGGTTGCCGCTTTCCAGCGGTTGATACCACGGTGTCTTGGGGTCGGCGTCAAGAGCGCGGTCACGCGCCTCGACAAGTTCGAAACCGACTGCCTGCAGGCTGTCGGTTACCTCAGTGAATGAAGTGATTTCCGGGAGAGCGGAGACGTATTCGTTTACTTCCTTGAGTTCCCGGTGCTCGGGGTTTCCACTGTCGTAAAGCGGGGTCATGCACACGTCGTAGCCGACGAAGATCGCACCGGGCCGCAATACACGGAATATCTCGGCATAGACCGCGGCTTTATCCGGCGCATGACATATGGCCTCGATATGGTAAGCCGCGTCGAAGCTTCCGTCTTCCGCCGGTATATTCAGGAAATCGCCGTGCAGGACGCTGCAGAGATGGTCCAGGCCTGCCTTGCTGTTATACACAGAGCACTTCCCGAGCTGATATTCGTTGATGTTGAGGCCCACGATCGAAGCGCCGAACTTTCTTGCGAGGGCGCGTTGGGGTCCGCCCACGCCGCATCCGACATCCAGCACCTTCATACCCGGCTTCAATCCAATGGCTTCGCCGAGAAAATACTCATGGTTGGCAATGGATTCCTCAAGAGACACCCCCGGCTCCATCAGTGCGAAGTGAATCGACTGGCCCCATCCTTGCTCGCAGAATTCGGTAATGAGGTTGTAAAACGCCGTTACCGTGCTGGCGTACTCTTCCTTGCTCAGTCCCTGGCTTCTGCGGTACTTCGACAGCCTCTCCACCGTATCCTCCGGTTGTACTGCCTTTGAAGCTGGGTTATGGAAGTCATCTGCCACTTGTGTTCCCCTATGTGGAATCTTCTATATGAAAGATTCCTTATCGTCTTTTGACTTTTCTTCTAAATCTTCGGAAACCATCTTATCCAATCTCAGTAAGGGGGTCAAAAACATCCTCTGGATCGCCAAACCCGTTTTTTTTCAGAATCTAAATAAAACCAGATTTGAATATAATTCCGGTTCAAGACCCGGAACGCGGGAATTTAGGTTACTATATTCTTAGGTAAAAGGCTGACGCACTAGCATCATGTTGTTTGAAAAGACCCAGCGCCGGATTATCAGAAATCCGTTCACCGTACCCGGTAAGGATGGCAGGAACGTTCCGGCCTCACTCCTCCCAGCGGTTTTCGCGGTGGTGCTGGGGGTGCTTGTTTCGCTGCTCCCGACCGTAGCGTACCCGGCCGGATTCACTGACGAGGTTGATATCTCCGGGCGCCTCTCGACGGAGACCTGGCTGTATCCCCAAAGCGCTGCGTATCCCGACCAGCGTTCGTATGCTGGTGGCCTTGCGCTTGAGACAACGTTCTATGTTGAGAACGAGGAAGGCACAAGCATAACAGTAACTCCCTTTTTGCGGTACGATGCCGGGGACCCGGACCGCACATACGGTGATTTCCGGGAGGCCTATCTACTGATGTACGGTGATGCCGGCGACGGCGAATGGGAATTGCGTCTGGGCATCGACCGGGTATTTTGGGGCGTCGTGGAGTTGCGTTCCCTGGTGGACATCATCAACCAGACCGATGTCATTGAACACCCGAACGAAAAGATAAAGATGGGTCAGCCAATGGCCCATTTCACCTGGTCGGGTGACTGGGGAGCGCTGGAATTATTCGCGATGACATGGCACCGCGCGCGCATCTATCCGGGCTCGCGTGGTCGCCAGCGGTATGAGTTCATTGTGGACCAGGATATGATTTCATACGAATCCGGCGCGAAAAAGTGGCATGTTGATCTTGCCAGCCGGTACAGCGGCTTATTAGGACCGCTCGAGATTGGTCTCAGCCTGTTCAACGGTACGAACCGAGAACCCACCCTTTTACCGATATTTCTCGACTCCGGATTGGTCCTGGCTCCACATTACGAGAAGATTCGTCAATTCGGTGTGGATGCCCAGCTTACAAGGGGTTCCCTGCTGCTCAAGCTGGAAGCAATCTACCGCGCCGGCGCGAAGAACAGCAGGTACATCCAGCACCTCAATACTTTAGAGGAAGAGGACTACATAGCTTTTATCTTGGGTAGCGAGTACACATTCTATTCCATATTGGGTTCAAACTCTGATCTGATCCTGTTTGCCGAATGGGCTTACGACGGACGTGGCCGCTGGGCAACCAATGCATTCGAGAACGACCTGTTCATTGCCGCGCGTCTCGGGTTGAACGACCCGCAGAGCACCGAATTTGTCGTCAGCGTTTTGGGCTCCCTCAACAAAAGCAGTCGCGTCCTCGCGGGCGAGTTCAAGCGCCGCCTTTCCTCGGACAACTGGTTGCTGCATATTGAGACCTCAGCTTTTCTGGATATCGACGAAGACGATTTCATATACTACGTGCGGCGCGACAGCTACATAAAGATCAATTTGGCCTACAGTTTCTGAATCGGTCCGGGACCCGAAATCAACTGCATCAATGATTTCTTGGTACTTGTATTGTCAGGGCTGCCGAAGCGTGAAACAGGGGACGACCGTGTCGGCAAGCTGTCAGCCACGGTTCAATTCGCTCGGCTGCGGTCCTATCCCTTCTCCACCGGGCGCCACTCGATGTTGAACAGCACCTCCATGCCTATATGGAATCGAGGTGAAATCATATAGTCAGGCTGCCGCTTGGTCATGCCTCTATACACAAGATTTGACTATGTCTCCGGTTTTGTTTATATCCATTAGCAGGAGGAACCAATGATTAGGTTTTCAATCCCACGCACAATATTTGCGGTCCTTGGAAGCTTTCTTGCAATTTGTTTCTGGCCGGCTGAGTCGTATTCAGATCTCCTGAGCGGTACCGCTGAGGAAGCGGGTCTCAGAGTTGCGACAGAATCTCGTGAGCGCCAGAAGGGTTTCGGCAATTTTACCGCAAGCCTGACCATGACGCTACGTAATAAACAGGGGAAAGAAACCCAGCGCTCACTCCGCCTCAAGGTCATGGAAGCCCAGGAGGACGGCGATCGAACCTTGTTTGTATTTGACCACCCACGGGATGTCAAAGGAACCGCCTTTCTCGTCCACGCCCACAAGACCGGCCCAGACAAACAGTGGCTCTATCTTCCCGCTCTTAAGCGGGTGAAAGGCATCAGCGCCTCGAAACAGTCCGGCTCTTTCATGGGCAGCGAATTCTCCTACGAGGACATGGGAGCAGTTGAGGTCGGGAAATTTACTCACCGGTTCATCCGCGAAGAGCCCTGCGGTGATCTCAAGTGCCTGGTTCTGGAGCGTATCCCGAAAAGCCAGGATTCCGGGTACTCACGCCAGCTGGTTTGGCTCGACCGCGAGGAACTTCGAACAATTCGGGTCCACTACTTCGATCGCAGGGATGAGCACCTCAAGACGATGGTCGTGGAGGGCTATGCAAAATACCTTGATCGATTTTGGCGCAGCAGCACTATAACGATGATAAACCTGCTGACGGGCAAGAGCACCGTGCTGCTATGGTCAGACTACAAGTTCGGGACCGATCTCGACGCCAAGGACTTTACCAAAACAGCGCTAAAGCGGATACGGTAGAGAGGATTTCTGGACCGCCCTGTCCGGTTTATCGCCCGCCGGAGTGACTGCAGCTGAAATTGCGGGAATATACCACTAGACGCACGGAGAGTCTCCGTAAGTTGGATTCATCAAGCCCATGAAAAACGGCGGAATACCGATGTCCTTGACCGTTTCTATAACCCATGACCCAGAAAGTGGGGGCGTGTCCCTTAGTGCTGAGCGCAAGTCAAATCCCCTGTTTTGGCAATAATGAAATTGCTGAGTGAGATAGAGTCGCGGCTGGGTAACTGGGCCATCATGCTGCGGTGGCCGATCATTATCGCCGCCATTGTCTTGACCGGGATTGCAACAAGCGGCACGTTGTTGCTTGAGTTTTCGACTGACCACCGCATCTACTTTTCCAAAAACAACCCTCAGCTCCTTGCGTACCAGGCGATGGAGGACACATACGGCAAGAGAGACAATGTCCTTTTCGCCATCGTGCCGGAGGACCGGGACGCCACGTCGGCTCTTGCCCTTGAAGCTACGGAATGGCTAACTGAACGGGCTTGGCAGATCCCATTCGCGAGCCGCGTCGATTCCATTACCAACTTTCAGCATACCGCAGCCGACGGCGACGAGATACTGGTGCGTGAACTTGTGGACGAGAGTGCTTTCAGTGATGCCGAAGAGCGGTCACGGATTCGCGCAATCGCCTTGGCGGAACCGGCTCTCGCGGGGCGCCTGCTGGCACGCGACGGCGGTGTTTCGGGAATAAACGTCACATTGCAGTTGCCGGGCGAGGATCAGATGCGCGAAGGTGCAGAGGTTGCTGAGCATTCACGGAAACTCGCGAATGAGTTTCAGGAGCGTTTCCCCGGCATTGATGTATTGTTGGCTGGAATGGTGATTTTTAACCAGGCCTTTATGGATGTATCGCTGGATGATCTCAAGACGCTCATCCCGGTGAGTTTCTTGGCAATGGCGTTCATGCTCCTGCTGCTGACGCGGGGATTTTCAGGAACGTTTGCAATAATGCTCGTTGTGGTGATGTCGGTAATGACCGCTGTGGGTGTCGGGGGCTGGGTAGGGCTACCAATGACATCGCCTTCGGCGGTTGCCCCGGTCGTCGTACTGACAGTGGCTATTGCCAACTGCGTCCACATCTATTCCGCCGTTGTCAACTACATGCATGATGCGGCGTCCGGCACGTCTGAGAATCGCGGCGGCAGGACCAGACGGGATGCGATTGTCGAGTCGATGCGGGTGAACCTTCAGCCGGTTTTCTTGTCGAGCCTGACCACCACGATCGGCTTTCTGAGCTTGAACTTCTCCGATTCGCCCCCTTTTCGTCATTTGGGCACCTTCGTTGCATTTGGGGTCGGTGCAGCGTTCGTACTCTCCGTAACTTTTCTGCCGGCGCTGCTCTCGCTGCTGCCGCTTCGGGTACGCGCATCCCTGCCCCGAGAGAATTCTCTGATAGCCATGTTCGGCAAGTTCGTGGTACGCCGAAGTCGGCAATTGCTCTGGGGTTCCGGGCTAATCGTGGTAGTTCTTGTGGCATCGATTTCCCAGAACGAGCTAAACGACGTCTTCCTCCACTACTTTGACGAGAGCGTCGAATTCCGAAAAGACTCTGAATTCATCGTGGATAACCTCTCCGGTTTGTATGCCATGGAGTATTCGCTTCCATCGCGCTCCCCGGGCGGGATCAGCGACCCGGCGTATCTCTCCGATGTCGAAGCGTTTGCCGAGTGGTACAGGGGGCAGCCTGAAACGATACACGTAAACGTCATCACCGATATCTTCCGACGGCTAAACAAGAGCATGAACGGAGACGATCCCGCCTATTACCGGCTACCCGCAAACCGGGAGCTTGCTGCGCAGTACCTGCTTCTCTACGAGATCTCTCTCCCCTATGGTTTTGATCTCAACAATCAGATCGACGTCGACAAGTCAGCTACCCGGATGATAGTGAGAACGCAGACGCTCTCATCAAACGAAGTGATCGCGCTTGATCAGCGCGCACTGAAATGGCTCGAAGACCACGCGCCGAATATTGCCGGTACGGTGAGCTCCGGCACCACGTTGATGTTTGCCAATCTCGGCCGCCGAAATATCATCTCCATGCTAGTCGGAACCACGCTTGCCCTCGTTGGAATTTCCTTTATCCTCATCTTCGCACTGCGATCATGGCGACTCGGAGTCACGAGCATGGTCCCAAACCTGATTCCCGGGGCATTGGGCTTCGGTATATGGGGTTTGACAGTCGGACAAGTGGGCATATCGCTTTCAATGGTAACGGCCATGACGTTGGGTATCGTGGTCGACGATACTGTCCACTTTCTCAGCAGGTACCAGCGTACCCGACGCGAACTCGGTTACACATCTCCTGACGCGGTACTGACTGCCTTCCGGACCGTGGGTCAGGCACTGCTTACGACATCGCTTGTACTCGTGGCAGGCTTTGTCGTGGTGAGTTTTTCCAATTTCGAACTCAATTCAGCGATGGGCAAGCTCACAGCGCTTGTAATCACTTTGGCCCTGATGGCCGATTTCCTTCTCCTGCCGCCGCTTCTCATGAAGTTCGACGCGAATGCTGACGGCGCCCTGCCTCCTCTGAATTCTTGAGATGTTATTCCCCTCTCGTTCTGCCTCGCTCGCTTCTTATAAGCGAGATGACTTCCTTGGTAGAAATATCCGCTTTTACAGACGGAACATCTAGAGGAGAAGTCGTTGCATGTTCCGGCACCAGAGCGTATGTCCTGCCGTCTCTTCGACGTATCAATACTTTTCCAGTTGACTCTGCTTTATCTAAAACGCTAGATAGCTTTTGTCTGGCTTCCGAGTATGAGTAGATTTCCATCTTATGCCTCCACATTTAAGAGATTAATGCCGAGTTGGTCTGCTGTGTTTTTCATTGCAATATCCAGTGTCAACAAGGGGGCGCGATACCGCACGGCACAATCCAAAAAATACGCGTCGTACGCATATGTCTTAGATTTAGCTGCGATAGACATGACGTTTTCCATGTCGATGTGAACGTATCGCAGCGGGATGCGGTCGAAAATCTGCAGGCCTTTCCGGGCTTCCTCAACTTCAATCCGGCCCTGTTTCATCATTGCGGTGAAAGCATTTCCGACTTCCCATGGTATGGAACCGGGGCCGATAAGCTCTTGCCCCGACGTGGCGGAGACAATCGCGTCTTTCTCGGATTCTCCTATGATCACTGCGATAATTGCCGACGTATCAATCACTATATCCAATATTACCACCTTTTGGGGCTAGAATTGTACAATTGTCTATAACAATGTCAAGCGTTACTGCAAACCTTGAATTTCCTTCGTGTCTAGAACATTTATTATTTGGACAAAATTTCCCTGATTTGTTCTTAGAAACCCGGAATCTTTTTAAATCTGGTTTGAATGCGAAATAACGAAATGAAGTAGACGTTTTTGCCTTTTATAGAGGGGTGAATTAAAATTTCCGCATACCCAAGTCCTAAAAAAAGGAATCGCACACCATGCTCGCTTCGTCTCTTACGCAAGAGCAGCGTCTAATCAAAAATCTCGTCTCGGAGTTTGCCGAAAAAGAAATCAAACCGGTTGCCTCCGAAATTGACAAAACCAGTGCTTTTCCTTGGGAAATCGTGGAGAAACTGTTCGATCTGGGCTTTATGGGCCATTTCATTGAAGAACGCTACGGTGGAAGCGGCCTTGATTGCCTCTCATACGTGATAGCCCTTGAGGAGATATCCCGGGCCTGCGCTTCAACCGGAACGATAGTTATGGCCCATAATTCCCTTGCGTGCGCTCCGATTATTGATTTTGGCACCGAGGAGCAGAAGGAAAAATACCTGCCGCGGATGTGCCGGGACGCCATAGGGTGCTTTGCTCTTAGTGAACCCGAGTCGGGTTCGGATGCGGCAGGCATAAAGGCAAGCGCCGTGAAAAAAGGCGGGGTTTACATCCTTGACGGAACGAAAAGCTGGATTACAAACGGTTGTGAGGCGAAAGTCGCCGTGGTTTTCGCGAAGACCGATAAAACGAAACGAAGCAGTGGGATCACGGCATTTATCGTCGATCTTGACGCTCCCGGAATCTCTCTTGGAAAATCGGAAAGCAAGCTCGGAATAAAGGGAACGAGCACGTCGCAGATTGTCTTTGAGGACTGCGAGGTGTCGGCGAGCCGGGTCCTCGGCGAAGAAGGAGAGGGTTTTAAGGTCGCCATGAAAACGCTTGATGCGGGAAGAATAGGGGTCGCGGCCCAGGCGGTTGGGATAGCCCAGGCGGTCCTTGACTCCTCGACGCGGTATTCTCAGGAAAGAAAGGCTTTCGGCAAGAAGATCTCAGATTTTCAGGGGATACAGTTCATGCTTGCCGACATGGCGACTAGGATCGAGGCCTCGAGGCTGCTTACCTACAAGGCGGCCTTGATGAAGGACCGCGGAGAAAAATACGCCAAGCATTCCTCCATGGCCAAGCTCTACGCTTCGGAGACCGCGATGTGGGTGGCGACCAAGGGCATTCAGGTACACGGAGGAAACGGATATACGACCGATTATCCGGTGGAACGGCATTTCCGCGACGCCAAAATAACGGAGATATATGAAGGAACCTCTGAGATACAGAGGATCATTATCGCCAGGCAGGTTCTTTCCGAGTCGCTCTAAGGTGGTATAATTCCCCATTTATAACTATTTCAAGCAGAGGCAAAAGCATGTCCGAGTCAAACATAAACACTGTAGGTATCGTGGGAGCTGGCACTATGGGTTCAGGCATAGCCGAACTTGTCGCCTCATCGGGGAAAAACGTCGTTCTTTTGGATATTGAAAAAGATATTGCGAAGGATGCGGTCGCAAAAATAGAAAAAAGCCTCGGCAGACTGGCACGAAGAGGCAAAATCGACGATGAGCAGGTCACCCTGATCGTCTCAAGTATTCACCCGACCGAAGACTACGGTGATTTCCGCGGTGCGGATATCGTGATTGAAGCCGCAAGCGAGGATATGGACCTTAAAAAGGCGGTTTTCGCCAAGATCGAGGAGAACAGCGGAGAAGACACCATTATTGCCACTAACACATCGACCCTCTCGGTTACGGAGCTTGCCATGAACACCTCTAGGCCCGAAAAAGTCGTTGGAATGCACTTCTTTAATCCCGCACCGATAATGAAGCTGGTCGAAGTGATCAATACTGCCAAAACATCCCCTGAGACCCTTGAGCAGACGATGGAATTCGCGCGGAGTCTTGATAAATATCCGATTATGGCGAAAGACAGATCTGGATTCGTTGTAAACAGGATTCTGCTGCCGATGATAAACGAGGCAATTTTCATGCTTGACGAAGGTGTCGCGGCGGCGGCGGAGATCGATAACGCTATGAAGCTGGGAGCGAATCATCCCATAGGGCCGCTTGCGCTTGCGGACCTTATAGGACTCGACGTTACCCTGAGCGTACTTGACGTTCTCTACACAGAATATGGAGACCCGAAGTTCAGGCCCGCTCCGCTGCTTAAGGAAATGGTGAGGGCCGGCCATCTGGGCAGAAAAACGAAAAAAGGCTTTTTTGAATACGGCAGAAAGTAAAGGAGGCATAAATGTACAAGGATCTTTTGTTTGAAAGCACTGATGATGGTGTGGGAGTGTTGACGATTAACAAAGAGAGGTCTATGAATGTCCTTAATGGCGAAACCTTACGACAGCTTAAAGAATTTGTGACCGAAAAGCTGCCCGCTGAGAATCTCAAGGTGCTGGTTGTGACCGGAGCCGGAAGAAAGGCTTTTGTCGCCGGGGCCGACGTAAGGCAGATGAGTCAAATGACAGCGGATGACTTCAAGGATTACTGTGCCCTGGGAAGAGGAGCTTTTGACTATCTGGAGCAGGCATCTTTTCCCGTTATAGCCGCGATAAACGGATATGCCCTGGGGGGAGGGCTTGAGTTTGCGCTTGCATGCGATATAAGGGTTGCCTCCGAAAATGCCCGCGTGGGTTTTCCCGAAACCAAGCTTGGCCTCTTTCCCTGCTGGGGAGGAACCCAGAGATCAACCAAGCTTATAGGGCCTGGAAAGACCAAGAAACTGATTTTTACCGGAGAGATGGTCACCGCGGCTGAAGCGCTTGCCCTCGGGCTTGTGGATAAGGTAGTAGAGCAGGAAGAACTTATGGATGAGGTCATGAAAATAGCCCGGCAGATCGCGCGCAACAGTCCGCTTGCCGTCAGTTACGCGAAAAAAGCTATAAACCAGGGATCCGAGACGGGACTTTCCGAAGGACTCGCGTACGAGATGGAAACGGGATTTCAGTGTTTTGATTCCTATGACAGGGTTGAGGGAATGAGTGCGTTTGTTGAGAAGAGGACAGCTGAGTTCAAAGGAGAGTAGCAATGGAAAAAGTTGTGCTTTCAGAGCCTCTTAGAACCGCGATAGGGACGTTCGGAGGAACGCTTAAGGATACTTCCGCGGTCGATCTTGGGACGGCGGTCGTCAAGGAGATTATAAACAGGGCGTCCCTGCCGCCCGAACAGGTGGATGACTGCATAATGGGCAATATACTGGGGGCGGGGCAAGGGCAGAACCCGGCGAGGCAGGTATCGATTAATTCCGGATTAAAAGCCGAAACCCCCGCGATTACCGTTAACAGGGTCTGCGGTTCGGGCCTCCAGTCCGTCGTAAATGCCGCCCAGGCCATAAAGTCTGGTGACTGCGAATGCGTTGTGGCAGGAGGGATGGAGAGCATGAGCGTGGCTCCCTTCTATCTTAGGAAAGCCAGATGGGGATATAAGATGTCAACGCCTTCCGATGAGCTTGTGGATGGAATTCTGTGTGACGGGCTCATGGATGCGTTTAACGATTACCACATGGGCGTTACTGCGGAGAACCTTGCGGAGAGATATGAAATATCAAGGGAGCGCCAGGACGAATTCGCTTACTCAAGCCAGATGAAGGCCAAAGCCGCGATGGAGAACGGGAAATTTGCTTCCCAGATAGTTTCGGTATCTGTTCCCGGACGAAGGGGCAGTTCCGTTCAGTTTGACACTGACGAGCACCCGAGGCCGGACGTTACGCTTGAGAATATCTCGAAATTAAGACCGGTTTTCAAGAAAGACGGCACGGTCACCGCGGCAAACTCGTCGGGCATTAACGACGGAGCCGCTGCCTTGATCGTCACGTCTGAGAGCAAAGCGGAAAAACTGGGTCTGAATCCGCTTGCGTCGATTAAATCCTACGCGATTTCCGGTGTCGACCCTGCGATTATGGGAATCGGTCCGGTTCCCGCAATGCGCATGGCTCTTGACAAGGCCGGGCTCGGAATCGACGATATCGATCTGGTTGAACTCAACGAGGCCTTCGCGGCGCAGTCCCTCGCTGTGCTGAGCGATTTTCCCATTGCGGAGGAGAAACTGAATATAAACGGCGGAGCCATAGCGCTCGGGCACCCTGTGGGGGCCACGGGGGCGGTACTGCTCGTAAAGCTTCTTCATGAATTTGAAAATGTCCGCCCCGGCGGATATGGGATGGTTTCTCTGTGCATGGGAGGCGGTATGGGTATAGCAATGATTGTCGAAAAAATGTAAACTCAGACGTAAGTGGAAGCTGTCCGAGGGGGCGGCGAATTACCTTAACCAATAGCCCGATATGAGCGAAAAAACCAAAATAGAGATCATGGATGGCGGTCCCCTGATTGTAAGCGACCTCAAGTTGCTTGAAGACGGGGAGGGGAGCGGACTCGCGATAAAAAAGAAAATCGCTCTTTGCCGCTGCGGAGCTTCTGAGAACAAGCCGTTTTGCGACGGTTCGCACAAGCAGGTGGGGTTTGAAAGCAGCCTTTCCCCTGCCGAGTCTTCTGTTCCTGCCAAGGAAGGGGACGCAGTTATAAAATCGCTTGAAAACGGTCCCTACGAGGTTTGCGGAGATATTGAACTTTGCGTTGAGGATGATTCAGGGCTCTCAGGAGATGACCCTTACTATCTTTGCCGCTGCGGGGCTTCTGAGAACAAGCCGTTTTGCGACGGTTCGCACAAGCGGATCGGTTTCACTGACAAATAACCTAAGAACCAGGAGAAGATAAAAAGATGGTTAAGACTCTATCGACGATGATTCCGTTGGGGAGCGAGGCTCCTGACTTCCGGTTGCCGGATGTCGTAAGCGGCAGCGAACTGTCGCTTGGCGATCTCAGGTCGGATGTTGCTACGGTGCTTATGTTTATATGCAATCACTGTCCTTACGTAAAGCACCTGCAGGATGGGCTGGTGGAAGTCGCCGATGAGTACATTTCCAAGGGAGTTTCCTTTGTAGCGATAAATTCAAACGACGTTGATAACTATCCTGATGATTCTCCCGAGAGAATGAAGGAAGTCGCGGAGGAAAAGGGATACTCGTTTCCCTACCTGTTCGATGAGACGCAGGAAGTTGCCAGAGTCTATGACGCCGCCTGCACCCCCGATTTTTTCGTTTATGACCGGGATCTGAAATGCATTTACAGGGGGCAGTTTGACGACTCAAGACCTGGAAACGGAAAACCGGTTACAGGAAAGGATATGCGTAAGGCACTCGACTCCATTATAGCGGGCCAGGCAATTGAATGGGAGCAGATTCCGAGCATCGGGTGCAACATAAAATGGAAGTAGTGCGGTTTTCCCTGCCGCGTGGAACCGCCCGGAAGGAAAAAGGGGACCCCCTCGGGTCCGCAACCCGGAACCTCACCCTCTTGTTCTGTGGGTGTTATCGCGCTTAACCATGAAATCGAAGACGGACAAAGATGGATCCCCGGAATCCGAGGATTTCATAAGGGTCAGGATAAGAAGTGATCTTCAGGCCGGCATAACAAAGCCCGTTACCCGTTTTCCGCCCGAGCCCAACGGCTATCTCCACATAGGTCATGCGAAATCCATATGTCTTAACTTTGGTATAGCCGAGGAATTCGGCGGAACGTGCAACCTGCGCTTTGACGACACCAACCCCTCAAAGGAAGACGTAAGATATGAAGAGGCCATCAAGGAAGACGTCAGGTGGCTCGGGTTTGACTGGGAAGACAGGATCTATTACGCCTCTGATTATTTCGAGCAGCTCTATGAATACGCCCTGAGGCTGATAAGCGAGGGGAAAGCTTACGTGGATGACCTGAGCGCTGAGGAGATAAGAGAATACAGGGGAACACTTTCGGAACCCGGCAGGGAGAGCCCTTCAAGGGAGAGATCCGTTGAGGAGAACCTGAAGCTTTTCCGGGCGATGAGAGACGGGGATTTCGACGATGGACAGTACGTGCTTCGGGCGAAAATAGACATGGCTTCGGGCAATATGAACATGCGCGACCCGGTCATGTACCGCATAATGAAGGAGTCTCACGCCCGTACCGGGGATGACTGGTCCATTTATCCGATGTATGACTGGGCCCACGGACAGAGTGACTCCATTGAGGGCATTACCCATTCGCTCTGCACCCTTGAGTTTGAGGACCACCGGCCTCTTTACGGCTGGTTTATCGCCCAGCTCGGCATATATCATTCCCAGCAGATCGAGTTTGCGAGGCTCAACCTCAGCTACACGGTTCTTAGCAAGAGAAATCTCATGAAGCTGGTTTCCGAGGGATATGTAAGCGGGTGGGACGACCCCAGGATGCCCACGATCTCGGGATTGCGCAGAAGAGGGTACACGCCTGGGTCGGTAAGGGATTTCTGCCGGAAAATAGGTATCACGAAACAGGACAGCGTGATAGACATGGAGCTTCTCGAGCACAGCGTAAGGGAAGATCTTAACAAAAGGGCGCAGAGGGTTATGGCGGTGCTTGACCCGCTGAAAGTGGTGATAATTAATTATCCCGAAGATACAGAAGAGGAACTCGAAGCGGTAAACAATCCGGAAGATCCCTCCATGGGAAAAAGAAAAGTTCCTTTTTCAAAAGAACTTTTTATTGAAAGGGATGATTTCATGGAGGATCCGCCGAAAAAATTCTACAGACTCTCCCCGGGTTCCGAAGTGCGCCTGCGCTACGCCTACATAGTGAGGTGCGTGGGTTTTGAGCGTGACCCGACGACCGGAGAGGTAACCGAGGTTCACTGTGAATACGACCCCGACACAAGAGGCGGAAGTGCGCCTGACGGAAGGAAAGTAAGAGGCACCATACACTGGGTGTGCGCGAAAAACGCTTCGAGGGTGACCGTAAGGCTCTACGACAGACTTTTCACCGTTCCGAACCCAATGGCTGACAAGCAGAGGGAATTCACCGAATTCCTGAATCCCGATTCCCTTAAGACGCTCGAGAACTGCGTGGCCGAACCGGCTTTTGTGAATGTGCAAGATCTGTGGGGGATTAACTACCAGTTTGAGAGGAAGGGGTACTTCATACTTGATTCCGTGGATTCAGCTCCCGGGGCTCCCGTTTTTAACAGAACGGTTTCCCTTAGGGATTCATGGAGCCGACTCTCTGGAGGCAAAACGGCTTGATTCCGGCTTTCGCGCGGATTGAGAAACATTATGAGCTGGGAAATTGAAAAAATAGGCGACGTCGCGGTCGTGCGCATGAACTCAAGCCCGATGAACGTCATAGGCGAGGGTTTCTTCAGTGATCTTGACGAGGCTTTCACGACGCTTGAGAGCGATCACACGGAAAGCCCCGTGGTGCTTACCTCTTCTCAGAGAGCTTTTTCCGCTGGCCTTGATCTTAAGTACCATCTTTCGCTTTTTACCGCTGGGGACGAAGAGGAAATCTGGCAGTGGTACAAGCGTTTTCGCGGGGCCTTGCTTCGGGTCTTTACTTATGAAAGACCTGTTGTGGCTGCGGTAAACGGTCACGCGATAGCAGGTGGACTTATACTGGCGCTTTGCTGCGATTACAGGGTATGCGTTGATTCAGGGGCAAGGTTCGGTCTTAATGAAATCACCATAGGTTTTCCCATTCCTTCGGCGATAGCCCAGATCGTGCTTTACGTGCTGGGTACGGCAATCGCGCAGCAGGTAATGACAACAGGCTTTCTTTACGAACCCCGCGACGCTGTCAGGCTCGGCTTTTTCGATGAAAGCCAAGAAGCGGACAAGCTTCTTTCTCACTGTGTTGAGTTCGCTGGGCAATACCGCCCGTCACTTATTCCCGGCTACGCTTTCTCTAAAAGGGCTCTTCGCCGCGAGGTCGTGGCGAATATGGAAGGAGCTTGTGCCGAGGTAGACAGGGAACTTCCGAGAATTCTGCGCAGCCCGGGGGTTTTGGAGAGCCTCGGGGCTCTGGTTGAAACCTTGGGAAAAAAGAAACAGTGATAATTTTGCAGGGAGAACTTTGAAAGAAGTCACCGTAAGAAAAGCCACCGGCGACGATGCGGAAGGGATGGCCCTGATACTAAAAGAGATCGGCTGGTCTGAGAGAAGGAACTCCCTTCCGATTGAGGAAGTGTCGTCTCCGATTCGGGATCTCATACTTCAAGCCGACGGAGATACGGAAGGACACACCATGTACGTGGCCTGTGATTCCGGGGGAAGGGTTGTCGGGTTCACTACCGTTCACTGGGTACCGTTCGTTATGCTTGGAAGCTACGAGGGCTATGTTTCGGACCTGTTCGTAAGTCCTTCGGCAAGCGGAATGGGCGCGGGGAGCCGCCTTATCGAGGCAGTCATGGAAGAGGGCAAAAAAAGGGATGTTTACCGTCTGATGGTGACCAACGGCAAGGACAAGCCGTCTTATCTGCGGGGCTTTTACAGAAAAAAAGGGTGGACGGAACGGCCGAAGGTCGCTAACTTTACCTACTACTACAAGGAGCCTTGGTCGTAGCCTTATAGGCGGAAGGCATCAAAAACCAGGAAACGGATTTTAACCGAAAATGCCGGAAAAACAGGAAGAAGCAATTCTGCTGGTGCACTCCCCGGACCGTCCCGGTCTGGTTCACGCGGTCACCGACTTTATATTCAAATACGGAGGTAATATCCACGCGCTGCAGCATTGCGTCGATACGGCCGACATGGTGACCTTTATCCGTGCCAAGTGGGGGATGGACGGCTTTACTCTCTCCCGCGAGGAAACAGAAGAGATTTTCCGTGAGAAAGTGGCGCAGAAATTCAACATGAAATTCGAGGTTTTCTTTACGGGGGACGTGCCGCGCATGGCGGTTTTCGTTTCCAAGCTTCCCCACTGCCTCTCGGACATAATTTACAGACTCCGCGCCAGGGAATGGAACGTTGAGATGCCTCTTGTGATAAGTAATCATCCGGATCTCAGGGATGTGGCAGGTCTTCATGGAGCGGATTTCTATGTGTTCGAAGACGTAAAGGACAACAGGGAAGAAGTGGAGGCTAAGCAACTTGAGCTTCTTCGCCGCTACGATGTGGATTTCATAGTGCTTGCAAGGTATATGCAGATTTTTACCGGGAATTTCGTATCGCATTACCCCCACAGAATGATCAATATCCACCATTCGTTTCTTCCTGCCTTTCCTGGGGCGCGCCCTTATCACTCCGCGTATGAAAGAGGGGTTAAGGTGGTCGGAGCAACCTGTCATTACGTAACCGAGGAACTCGATTCGGGACCAATAATAGAGCAGGATGTCATAAAGGTTAATTATGATGATTCGATAGACGACCTCGTAAGAAAGGGGCAGGATCTTGAGAAGCTGGTTCTTTCAAACGCGATCTGGTCCCATATAAACCGGGAGATTTTGATTTACAAAGACAGGACAATCGTATTCAATAAGTAGGGGGAAGTTTTTGCGATTCCTCTCGGGTGGGTGAAAAATGAAGTTTAAAGGCACAAACGATTACATAGCTACAAAAGACTTAGCCGTGGCTGTTAATGCGGCCATTACGCTTGAGCGTCCGCTCCTTGTTAAGGGCGAACCGGGAACGGGCAAGACCATGCTTGCGTTTGAGGTCGCAAAAGCTCTTGGAAAGCCCCTTATAACCTGGCACATAAAGTCCACCACAACTGCCCAGCAGGGTCTCTACGAATACGACGCCGTTGCCAGGCTTCGCGACTCTCAGCTCGGAGACGAGAGGGTAAACGATATCTCGAACTACATACAGAAAGGAAAGCTCTGGGAGGCTTTTGAGAGTCCTGAACAGTTAGTGCTTCTGATTGACGAAATAGACAAGGCGGACATAGAGTTTCCAAACGATCTTCTTTTGGAACTAGACAGGATGGAGTTTTACTGCTACGAACTCAAAAAAACCGTAAGGGCGGTTAAAAGAGTCATAGTGATAATTACCTCAAATAACGAGAAAGAACTTCCGGACGCTTTTTTGAGAAGGTGCTTTTTTCACTACATAGCTTTTCCCGACCGCGATACTCTTGAGAAAATAGTTAAGGTGCATTACCCCGATCTTGAGCGCAAGCTCATGGATAACGCGCTCGCCCTCTTTTATTCCGTAAGAGAGATTGACGGTCTTAAGAAAAAACCCTCCACGAGCGAACTTATAGACTGGATAAAACTGCTTGCGGCCGACCGCGTGGCCGCGGGGGAACTCCCGGGAGTGGATATTGAAGAGAGCCTTCCGCCTTACTCGGGTGCGCTTATCAAGAACGAGGCGGACTACGAAATGCTCGAGGCGATCAGGCGAAGATTCAGAAGGTAGGGGGACAAGTTCATGTTTCTTGATTTTTTCCTGCTGCTTAAAAACGACGGATTTCCCGTCACCCTAAAGGAGTATCTTACTTTTCTCGAAGCCCTTGACCGCGACGTGATCGGTTACGACACGACCGATTTTTACTATCTAAGCCGCTGCGTAATGGTGAAGGACGAGCGGCATCTGGACAGGTTCGACAAACTTTTTTCCGCTTACTTCAGAGGGGCTCAGCTTGCCGATACCGAGCAGTTTATGCAGATTCCTCTTGAGTGGCTGCGCAAAAACTTCGAGAACGCTCTCTCCGAAGAGGATAAGCAGATGATCCGTTCCATGGGTGGGCTTGAAGAATTGATGGAGAGGTTGAAGGAGATTTTCGAGAAACAGAAAAAACGCCACCAAGGCGGGAACAGATGGATAGGCACAGGAGGCACTTCTCCCTACGGAGCATACGGTTACAATCCCGCCGGTGTTCGAATAGGGCAGGACGGGGGCAGGCAGAGGCGGGCCGTCAAGGTGTGGGACAAAAGAGAGTTTCGCGATCTCGACGATTCGGTGGAATTAAATGTGAGGAACATGAAAATGGCCTTGAGAAAGCTCAGGGTTCTCACGAGAGAGGGGGTGGGGGAGGAGCTTGACATTGAGAAGACGATCGACAGGACTTCAAAAAACGCTGGGCTGCTTGACCTTGAATTCGTCCCCTCGCGCAAGAACAACGTCAAGGTTCTTATGTTCTTTGACGTCGGAGGTTCAATGGAAGATCATGTTGAGCTTTGCTCAAGGCTTTTCTCTGCCGCCAAGCATGAGTTCAAGCACCTTGAATTCTACTACTTTCACAACTGCATATACGAGGCCGTATGGAAAAACAACGCAAGACGTTTCAGCGAGAGGATTCCCACTTTCTCGGTGCTCAACAAATACAACGGCGATTACAAGTGCGTTATAGTTGGTGACGCCTCCATGTCCCCTTGGGAACTTGTCTATCCCAATGGAAGCGTTGAACACAATAACGATGAGCCGGGCCTTATGTGGCTTAACAGGATAAAGGCGAAGTATCCTTTTACAGTGTGGCTTAACCCCGTGCCGCGAGATGAATGGAAGTGGACTGAAAGCATAGGCATGCTGGACGATTTTTACGAAGGCAGCATGTTTCCCCTTACGCTCTCGGGTATAAAAGATGCTATTCTGACTCTCAAGCGGCGCCCCGGCCACCACGGTGCGTCGAGACTCCCGGAGTGATGAGGGTATACACCGTTGATGCTTTTACTGACGGGCCGAATTCCGGGAATCCGGCCGCTGTGTGCATTCTTGAAAAAGAAATACCGGATCTGACAAAACAGAAAATCGCTTCCCGGGTAAATCTCTCAGAGACGGCTTTTTTGCTCAAGAGAAAAGACGTTTTTGAACTCAGATGGTTTACTCCCGAGATGGAAGTTGACCTTTGCGGACACGCCACCCTTGCAAGTGCCCATATCCTTTTCACTCTCGGCATCCTTCCCGATATGGAAGACGCCGTGTTTTCCACGAAAAGCGGGATTCTTACCGCGAGGAGAAAAAACGATCTCATAGAGATGGATTTCCCCTCGGAGGACCCTTGGGAAGTTGAGATGCCGGAGGACCTGCCTATGGCAATTCCCCGGGTCCCTCTTTACGTGGGCAGAAACCGCTTTGATTACATCGCTCTTTATGAGAGCGAAGAGATGGTAAGAAGCGCCGTCCCGGAACTCACCCACATCAGGAAGCTTGATTCCAGGGGACTTATAATAACGAGTGTTTCAAGTTCTCACCGTTATGATTTCGTATCGCGTTTTTTCGCTCCTAACGCCGGGATAGAGGAAGATCCGGTTACGGGGTCTGCTCACTGCTGCCTTTGTCCTTTCTGGAGCCGGAGGCTCGGGAAAAAAGAACTCACGGGCTACCAGGCGTCAGAAAGAGGCGGCCTTGTTAATACAAGACTCCTTGAGAAAAGAGTCTTTCTGTCGGGGAAGGCGGTTATTGATGGAAGCTTCGAAATCAGTCCAGAGCCGTAAGGAAATCTGGATCTGTCGCTTGCCAGGATTCACAAAACTTTTTTTTTCGGTAAAATTTAAAATCCCATGTTACAGGGGCGGCGTAGCCAAGAGGTAAGGCAACGGTCTGCAAAACCGTTATACCCCGGTTCGATTCCGGGCGCCGCCTCCAGTTCTGAACTCTGTTCAGCGTAATGCCCGGGTGGCGGAATTGGTAGACGCAAGGGACTTAAAATCCCTCGGGAGTATCTCCCGTGCCGGTTCGAGTCCGGCCCTGGGCACTTTTTTCTAGCCAATTCCGAAATGAATGTGTTAAAATGCAAAATATTATTAATAGGTAGTACTAGTTACGGCACCCAGCTGATTTCAAGGAGGTTTTGGAGATGAATTTTAGGACTCGGCTTAACGCAGCCATTTTTGCATTTGTTTTCTCGTTTGCACTGGCTTTTTCCCTGAATGCGGTTGCGCAGGAGGGACAGGATGAACAAACGGAGAATCCTAGTGCGGTAGAGGAAGCTAGTTACACGCTTCAGAGCATGATCGTGACTGCCACCAAGCGTGCTCAGCTTGCCCAGGATGTGCCTTTTTCCCTGAATGTCCAGTCAGAAGAGGATATTAAGCGCCTTAACACCACTAACTTGGAGGATCTTTCCCGCAACGTTGCCGGACTCTCCATACAGAACCTCGGGCCGGGCCAAAGCGTGGTTACGATCCGCGGCATTTCTTCCGGACAGATAGTGCGGGACCAGCCCGGCGTAAAGGAACAGGTTGGCGTGTATCTTGACGAAACTCCTATATCACTGTCGCTTTTCACTCCTGACATCGATCTTTTTGACCTTAACCGTGTGGAGACCCTGAGAGGACCACAGGGCACACTCTTCGGATCAGGCTCAATAGGCGGTACCGTTCGCTATATAACCAACCAGCCGCTTCTGGGCGTAAACGAGGTTAAAGTCGAGATTGACGGAAACTATCTTGATGAAGGTTCTCTCGGGGGTCATCTGAAAACCGCCCTCAATGTTCCTTTGGGTGAAGACGCGGCCGTTCGCTTGGTTGCTTATGGTACTAGATACGGCGGGTTCATTGATGCGAATAAAGAAGGAGGCAGTGTGGATGAGGATGTAAACGACGGCGACCGCTTCGGCGGGCGCATAGCCCTTTTGTGGGAGCCGACCGAAAACTTGTCCATTACTCCGCGAGTTATATATCAGAAAATTGATCTTGGAGGTTTTAACCGCCAAGAAGTATTTAACCTTTTTGCAAACCCCTATACTGTTCCCCCGACTCCACTTGGTGAGAGAGAGCAGCATTTGCTGCTTGACGAGGCTTTTGAAGATGAAACTCTGATTTTTGACACCGTGATAAATTGGAACATTGAAGACTTCTTTGACGTTACATACTCTGTAAGCTATATAAACCGCGATCTTCTTGTAAGTCGCGATGCGAGTGCTCTTACCGGTAGCGTGAGCGTGGATCTTGAATTTGCAGAGGATCAAGTGGCAAACCCATCCAATCTGCGTGACACTACCGACCTTGAACAGATGACCCATGAACTTCGCTTGAGTTCAAGCGATGACGGCGCGTTTCAGTGGCTTGCGGGTGTCTTTTACTCCGATGTGGAGCGTGATTATTCTCAGCGTTTGCCGACGCCGGGTTATGATGCCTTATGGATTCCCTCGGCTGACACTAACTTCCCCGATGCAGTGGATTCGCCTTATAATTCCGATTTGACATATGATTTAAGGCAGATCGCGCTTTTCGGCGAGGCGACCTATAAACTGCTTGACCGTCTTGGCTTGACGGCGGGTTTGCGCTGGTATGACTGGGAAGAGGATAAGACTTTCAGATCCGGTGGAGGTTTCTCAAATCCCGATGCCCAGAATCAGGACATTACGGTTTCCTCCGACGGATTTACACCTCGGTTTATGGTGAGCTACGATGCTAACGATAACGTTACTATGAATGCTCAGATTTCCCGGGGCTTTCGCCTCGGCGGAGTTAATGACCCGCTTAACCAGTTGCTTTGCGGAGATGCCTATGATACTTTCCGGGGGTATCAGGAGTTTGAGGATGAGACTCTCTGGAACTACGAGGTCGGGTTTAAGTCCTCCTTTGAGACTGTTACGTTCAACGGCTCGGTCTTTTATACCGACATTAAGAATCTGGGTGTAAACGTTGATGCGGGACCCTGCTCTTCCAGGGTTACGATCAGCGTACCTGAATCTCATACTGCAGGAGCGGAGCTTGAACTGTCTGTTCAGCCGACAAGATCTTTGCTGCTCGCTTTTGCCGGGAGCTATTTAGAAGCAGAGTTTGATTCCACTATCAGGACGGCAGATGGGGATGTGGTCGAGGGAATAGAGAAGGGTAACCGCATACCTTCTGTTCCAGACTGGCAGCTCTCAGGATCCGCCACTTACACTCTGCCGGGTCTTCTGAGTGCCAGGGAAAGCTTCCTTTCAGCTTCTTGGCAGTTCGTAGGCGACAGCATCACGCAGTCAGGCGATCAAGTGCCCGGCAGGGGAGTTTTTGGACACGGATTGTCCTATAGGGGTGCCTCCGGCGATGAGGCAACGGAAGTTGATCTCCTGCTTGATTCATACCACCTGTTTAATCTTTCTGCGGGTCTGGTATATGACAAGATAGAATTCACGGCTTACGTAAAGAATCTTGCGGATGAAAACGCGGAGCTTTCGTTTGACCGCGAGCGGGGAGGACGTGCCCGTCTTGCCTACAGAGTAGGTCAGCCCCGTACTTTCGGTGTGGTTACGCGCATGCGCTTCTGATGAAATAATGGGGAAGGGGTTGCCTAGAACTCGTCTTTTTTGTTTGAAAACATAATTTCTACCTTGCAATTGTGGTATTTAATGCCATAATTGCAAGGTATGATTGAGAGAAGAATATACAAGACGGTTCTTGACCGGCTTTCATTATTTCCGGCGGTGATACTGCTTGGGCCGCGACAGGTAGGGAAAACCACGCTTTCAGAAGACATTGCTTCTAGGTGCCCGAGTGTTTATCTTGACTTGGAGTCAAGATTTGACCGAGAAAAACTCTCTGATCCACTGACTTATTTTGAACAGCATGAGGACAAGCTTGTGGTATTGGATGAGGTGCACCGTGTGCCGGAGCTTTTTCATACCCTGCGAGGGGTGATCGATAAGGGACGGAGTAAGGGGTTTAGAAACAACCGTTTTCTTCTGCTTGGTTCTGCCTCAATCGAGTTGTTAAGACAGTCCGGCGAAAGTCTGGCGGGCCGCATCTCCTACATAGAACTTCAGCCGTTCGGCATTCTGGAAATTGAGAAAAACAGTATTGATCAATTGTGGGTGAGGGGAGGGTTCCCGGATAGTTTTCTGGGGAAAAGCGATGCTCAGAGCATGATCTGGCGTGAGGATTTTATACGCACCTATCTTGAGCGTGACATACCTGATCTCGGACCGCGTATTCCTGCGGAAACTCTTCACAGGTTCTGGACTATGCTGGCTCATTGTCAAGGAGGGATGATTAACGCCGCGCAGCTTGCCCGAAGTTTGGCAGTTGATGGTAAAACCATTGCCAGATATCTGGATTTAATGGTGGACCTGTTATTAGTGCGTAGACTACGTCCCTACCATGGCAACACTAAAAAAAGATTGGCAAAAACCCCGAAGGTGTACTTAAGAGATAGCGGAATTATGCATGCGTTATTGGGTATCTGTGATCGGGAAGCCTTGTATGGTCATCCTAACGCGGGAGGCAGCTGGGAAGGGTTTGTGGTCGAAAATCTTATAGCCCTTTCCCCTGACCGGACAATCGCCAGTTTTTATCGGACGTCCGCTGGCGCTGAAATTGATCTGGTATTGGAATTAACGGGTGGAGAGATATGGGCGATTGAGATTAAGAGTGGGCGCTCAGCTATTCCTAGCAGGGGATTCTATAATGCCTGTGAAGACATCCAACCGGATAAAAGCTTTGTCGTCTATGCAGGTGAGGAACGTTATCCGGTTTCGCAGGACATAGAAGCTATAGGCGTTTTGGAAATGGCACGCGAAGTCTTAAATGCAAGCGTGGCTTAGTTCTTGGTGAGTCGGATTCTAGGAGTCCGGTCCGAGGGGTTCTTCCGCCAAGGCGGTTGAGCTTTATTGCCGCTTCGGCTTTTACTCAGTGGAGTACTCTTTTTCTTCTCTCTTCCCCTGTAGTATCCTCGGAATCGTCATCGTAATAAAGGTAGTTCACTTCTTCAAAAAGCTCGTCGAACTCATCCGCAAATTCATCCTCAAACCCATCATCTTCGTCAAACATGTCGGAGATGTCTAACGGATAGTGGGAATTTTCATCGTCTTTTTTTATAAATTTGAGCATGATTGCCTCCGGCGGGAAGAAATTTTCAACCAAAACCTACACCCCGGTTACCAAAAGTCAACATCCCGAGGTTAAGTTTCGGTTAAGTGACTCGATTACTCTTATTCGTGACCTTTTTCATCACAGCGGTTTTAAAAGAGAAGAGACGTTCTCAAGAATGAAATCGGGTTTTATTGCATTGCCCTCGAAATCGGTTTTTTTAGTAACTCCAGTCATTACAAGTGCCGTGCTGTACCCCGCTTTTTCCCCTCCGGCGATGTCGGTTCGGAGACTGTCTCCGACCAGAAGGGTTTTTTTCGTGGGCGCCACTCCACTTTTTTCCAGAATATCAAACATGTATTTTTCAGGTTTCCCGGATGTGACCGCCTTCTTTCCCGATGCGGCTTCCACCGATGCGAGTAAGGCTCCTGTCGCAGGGGCCCGGCCGTGTTCGCAAGGGTAAAAGAGGTCTCCGCTTGTGCCGATGAAGTCTGCCCCGTTTCCAATTGCTATGGAAGCGGTCTTTATTTCCTCAAGATTAAATCCCGGGTGACTTCCTATCACCACGAGGTCCGCGCCGAGAGAATCATCCCCTGAAACTTCAACCAGTCCCGTTTTCCTTACCTCGTTCTTCAGGTAATCGCTTCCGGCTATGAAGACCGTTTTCCATTTCTCCGAGGAAAGGTTTTCCTTTATCAAGGAAGCGGTTGCCATGGGGGAGGTTACGAACTCGCTGTCGCGCGAGTGAATTCCGAGTCTTCTGAGTTTCCCGGCGTAGTCAGAAGGAGACTGCGAAGGGTTGTTGGTTATGAAGCGGATCTCTTTTTTATTCTTTCTTAATGCCTCTAACACCTCGGGGGAGTTGCCAATGGCTTTTTCGCCGGAATATATAACCCCGTCTAGGTCAAAGACGAAGTAATCAAACAAATTTTGAAAATCCATAACCGGGACCGGGAATTTTGCCGGGGAAGCTGTTCTATCCCCAGATATTTTTTTTAAGTTCTTCCTGAAGATTGGCGTCGTAGTTAGACTTCATTACCCTGATCAGTTTGTTTTCCCTGTCTTCGAAAAACTCAATTCCCATGAAAGAAAGCACGTCAAACGCAGCCCTTTTGTACCCTTCGTAAAACTCTTCTATTTCTCCGGAAGCCCTGACGGTCTTTGAATCAAGGTAAAGGGCTATTGCTGCGATTTCATCCTTTATCTCGGGGGCTATTTCGATCTGAAACCCCTCAAGTTCGCCCTGAAGGAGATGATTCGTGTACATTTCGATTACGGCGTTAAGTGTGTATGCGTCCATTAAGAACCCTCTCCAGCGTATTCTAACCGTTTTTACTCAGAAGTTCACTTGCCACTATTATGTTGTCTCTTCCCGCCTTGGCCGCGAGCTGTACTGCTTCTTTTAGAGTGGTTTTCTCCTCAACGGTGCCGAGTTTTAAAAGCATTGGCAGGTTCACCCCTGAAATTACCTCCATTTCGCCGCTTTCAAGAAACATCAGGCTTATGTTGGAGGGGGTTCCTCCGAACATGTCCGTTACAAGCAGTATCCCATCTCCCTCGTCAACGGTATCGACTGAAGCTCTTACCTTTTTTTCAAAATCCTTGGAATCTTTTGAGGCGTCTATTGAGACCGCGGTCATCTTGACCCTGGGTTTCTCGGGCAGGATGAAGTTTACGGCTGATATAAGCTCCTTTGCGAGCTCTCCGTGCGTGACCACTACTATGGAAAACATAGGACTTTTATAGCTTATTTATATCCCTGTGTCTAATAATTGCGGAATATTCGGAAAGGCTTTCGCCGAGAGCGTCAGCCATGACTACTGAGCGGTGCTTCCCTCCGGTGCAGCCTATCCCCAGAGTTAAATATGATTTTCCTTCCTCGGAATATTTCGGGATTAAAAAGCGCAGAAAAGAGCACAGCTTCTCCAGAAACTCCCGCGAAGGTTTATCCGACATGACGAAGTCCACGACTTCACCCCTGGTTCCGTCAAGGTCCCTCAGGGATTCTGTAAAATGGGGATTTTTCAGAAACCGAACGTCGAAAACCAGATCCGCGTCTTCGGGGACCCCGTACTTGTAGCCGAAAGAGAGAAGGGTGATAAGAGGGGTCTGCTTGTCGGTTGTCCCGGCAATCTGTGCTATAATCGCTTTTAGATCGTGAACACTGAGGGTGCTTGTGTCTATGCGTTTGTCCGAGAGCTCTCGTATGTCTGCCAGGATCCGCTTTTCCTCTGATATTCCTTCGGTAAGAGTCTTCTCGCTTCCAAGCGGGTGAATTCTCCTCGTCTCCTTGTATCTTTTAACGATTGTCTCATCCGAGCATTCAAGAAACAGAAGGTCGACTTTTTCAGCCGATTTTTTTATCTTTTCCAGAACTTTTTCGAAATCATAAAGCGTATCTTTTTCCGGTATCCGTATATCGATGACTGCGACGGCTTTTTTTATCTGCGTAAGAGATTTCCCGCAAAGATCGATAAAAGAGAAAAGAAGCTCGGGAGGAAGGTTGTCAACGCAGAAAAACCCCAGATCTTCAAGCACTTTTGCCGCCGTGCTTTTTCCCGAACCGGAAAGTCCGCTCAGTATTATTATTCGTTCCATTATTCCCGAGTGCCGGATGGAATCTCGATTTTCTTGCCGGTCTCCTTAAGTATCTGGTTTCGTACTGCCACGTCTATTACGGACGCCATGTTTCTTCCCGGACTCACAGGCAGCACTATATACGGCAGTTCTATATCGAGTATGGAGTATGTTTTCGTATCCAGGCCCAGGCGATCGTATTCCGTTTCGGAATTCCACTGGTGAAGTTCTATAACCATGTCGATTTCTCTTTTTTCCATAACGCAGGTGGTTCCGAAAAGATCCTTTATGTTCACTATGCCTATTCCCCTTACTTCCACAAGGTACCTTATGTTCTCGGGGCCCACTCCGACGAGTGTCTGGGACCCTATCTTCCTTATTTCGACTACGTCGTCCGCTATAAGCTTGGAGCCCTGTATTATAAGGTCGATTGCGCATTCGCTTTTCCCGATTCCGCTTTTACCGAGAATCAGGACTCCCGTATGATGCACGTCCAGAAGCACTCCGTGAACCGTTATGCGGGTTGCGAATTCCTCGGCGAGCAGTTCATTAAGAATGGTTATGAATTTCCCCGTACCCAAGGTTGTTATAAAAAGCGGCATCTCTTTTCTTTCAAAATGCTGGGCAAAGGATTTTCCCGGGCGGGCCCCCTTTGAGAGTATGAAGCAGGGAATATCGTTTGACAGAAGATTTGATATTATCTTCTTTTGGGTTCTGTCGGGAAACCCGTTTATGTAGGAGATTTCCGTTCTGCCGAGCACTTGTATATTTCCGTTCTCGAGTTCTATTTTCTCTTCTATCATCCTTAATCCCGGCTTCTTGGCGCTCGGTGAAATAATGCGCCTTTCAAGCCCGTCTTCCCCGGAGATGGATTCAAGACAGAGCTTTTCTCCGAATTTTTCGTAAAAGTCCCCGACCGAGAGGGAGTGGCTGTTTTCAGAGTTTTTCATCTTCTTCAATCAGCAGGTTGTAAATATCAGAAGCCTCCTTTGACGCAACAAGTTTTGATCTTACGTCGTTTTGTCCGAGTATTCTGGATATCCGCGCAAGCAGGGTTATCCGGGTTTCCGTGGGACAGTTCTCAGGGGTTATCAAAACGGCGAAAAAGTAGGTTTTTTCTCCGTCTAGCGAGTCGAAGTCAACCCCCGTCTCGCTCCTGGCAAAAGCTATGGTTATATCCGGAATATCAAGGAGTTTTATGTGTGGAATCGCCACTCCAGAATCAATTGCCGTGCTGCATAGCCCCTCTCGTTCAACTAGGGTTTCGTTGAGCCTCTGCACGTTAAGCCTGGGCACGGCTTCTGCGACTTTTTCCGAAAGCTCCCGTAGCACGTCCGGTTTTGTCGTCGAAACGAGTTGGGGAAATACGGAATTTTTCTCCAGACATTCAGAGATTTTCACTTTTCTTTTTCCGCAGTCACGGGGTAAGAAGTCCTACCTTTTTCGAATCGCTTCTTTTGTAAACGACATTCATTTCAAGCGTCTCGCTGTTTCTGAAAGCCACGAAATTCTCTTCGGACGCGTCAAGCTGCAGCAGCGCCTCCGCAACGCTCATGGGCTTGGGGGTCAGGTACTGGTGCTCTACCCTCAGGTTGTTTTCTGTCTCGGCCCTCTGCATACGTGCGGCGGAAGGGGTTTTCGAGACGTTTCTTCTTCTCAGGCTCAACTGTTTGTCTGTCCTTCTCCGCAGCTGTTTTATGATCGTGTCGAAAAGCTTGTCTATGGCTGAGTGCATTTCCTCCGTTTCTACCGAAGCGGCTGCTTTTAATGGACCCGAGCTGATTGTTATCTCCGCATTATTTCTGAGTTTCTCTGCTGAAAGAACTATCTTCGCTTCCGAGGGGTTTCTCTCCGGGTCTATGTACCTCTGGAGCTTTGGCATTTTCTTCATTGCGTAGCGCTTGAAATGTTCCGACTTTCTTTTGTCGGGGATGTTTTTTGTGATGATATCGGTTTTCATGGTTCAAACCTCCTTTGAGAGTCTTTTTGATGAACTGGGTATGTCAAGTATTTTTCTGTATTTTGCAACCGTTCTTCTCGCGACTTTTATGTTTTTCATGGAAAGTATCCTAGATATATCTTCGTCCGAGAACGCACACTGGGCCGGCTCTTCATCAACTATTTCCCTGATCATTGATTTTATCTTTTCGAGCGAAACCTTTTGTCCGTTGGATGAGCGGACTCCCCTTGAGAAAAGCTTTTTAAGTTCTACGATTCCTTGGGAGCATTGTATGTATTTTCTGCTTGTTATACGGCTCACGGTTGATTCATGAATGCCCACTGTATCAGCCACATCCTTTAGCTTTAGGGGTTTTATATAAGCGCTGCCGTGATCGAAAAACTCTCTTTGCTCGTCGACGATTTTCTCCATAACTTTGCGTATCGTAGTCTCCCGCTCTTCGATACAGCGGACGATTCTCTGGGCTACCTCGATTTTTTCCCGCAGATAGTCCGTGGTTTCTCCCGTTAGGTTCGCGCGGTCGGCGAGAATCTTTCTGCAGTAAGAACTTATTCTGAGTTTCGGAAAACTCCTGTTTGACTGCATCTGCAAGTCCTCTCCCACCTTGTACACGTAGAAGTCGGGAACTATGTTTTTAGTCGCGTCTTTAGTGTAATAAGGCCGCCCGGGTTTTGGCTCAAGAGAGGTTATTACGGCTTTAATTTCCAGTATCTCTTCTCTACTTATGTCAAGTTCGGCGCAGATCTTCTCGTAGTCTTTTCTGCCGAGGTCGTCGATATGGTTCTCTACTGCCCGCACAAGGGGACTTTCCCTTTCGTAACCGAGATCCAGAACCTGTGCAGCGAGACACTCGGAGAGGAAACGGGAACCAATTCCTATGGGATCAAACGTGGTGCGGACCTTCTCGGCTACCCGTATTATCTCCGCCATACGGTCACCGCCTGCCTCAGATGAGCCTTCTGCTTCAAGCAGCCTTGCTATTTCCTCAAGTTCGATCTCAAGGTATCCGTCCTCGTTTATGTTGCCGATGATAAGCGAAGCTATCTGCTTTTGCAGTTCGCTGAAATCGGTCATTGACAGCTGCCAGTGAAGGTACTCAAACAGGGAATCCTGATTAGGGATCTGGTTTTCCCAGGTGGTTTCTTCGCTTGTTTCCGTGGAGAACTCCAACTCCTCGGGTGCCGGATAGTCGCTTTCCGTCGGACCGAGCTCATTTAGAAGAGATTCTCCCGGATCTTCTTTCTCCGTCTCCAGAGATGAATCTGGATCTTCTTCCAAGGCGGGGTTTTCTATGAGTTGTTCCTCAAGGTATTCCCTGAGCTCAACCGTGTTCATCTGTACCAGGCTTAGAAAAAGCCTGAGATGCTGGGTGAGTATGAGCTTTTGCTTCTGTGCTACATTAGGGGTCTGTGCAAGACCGAATCCGCTCATTTAAATGATTTTTCTCCTTTTCCTGTTTCCCAAACCCTGTAAAACCAACCCATTTTAATTATAACACCATTTGATCCGTTATTTAATTTTAAGCCTGTATAGTACCAATAGGGAAGAGTCACGTCAGGGGTGATTGCTTAGAGCAGGCTGCCGCCTGGGCCTAGAAAATGGCAGGGGATTGGCAGTGGAGAGCCGTTTGGCCGCACCTACCGTTTTATCTGTGGAATCCAGATCCCGAGTCCGCTGTGTGACGGCGGGTTGTGTTACTCCCGGTACCACTCGTGGATATTCCACAGTTTGGAGTCCCATCCGTTTATCCGTACTCCCTTTAGGCTATTACTGAAAGCCGAGACGAAGGCACGGTCAACCAAGGGAATTACTACATGGTTCTGAATCAACATATCATTCATTCGGATGACTAGGCTTTCGCGGTCTGGGCCGATAGGGGTCTGAGTCAGTTCCTGATAGAGATCATCGTACTCCTGGTTAGACCAGCGGGGTACGTTACCGCCCGACCAGTCGTTTTCGGAACCGGTAATCTCCGTAGTTAGCCAGCCTGACAGATCACTCTGAGGATCAATTGATGCTTCGCCAGCATACATTTGAATATCAGCATAAAATCTCCAGAGATTGTCGGGATTGTCGTCGTCGGAGTCACCGCTAAAGAAGATACCCGCGTCGATGTTCTTCAATTCGGTTTGCACTCCTATATCCCTCCACCATCCCTGAATCAACTCTTGGGTAGTTTGGCGAACCGAGTTGGTAGAGGTTTGGTAAAGAATTTTCAGGCGGACTCCGTTTTTTTCCCGGATGCCGTCGTCGCCGGGTATCCATCCGGCCTTATTAAGCAAGGTTCTTGCTTCCTCGATATCCTGGGTCAGGCAGGCCTCGTTATTTGGTGAAGCGTACTGGGAGGGTGCTGGAATAATATTGCAGGTTGTTCTGCCGCCAATGCCGTATAGCTGCTCGACGATATGTCTTCGGTCGATGGCCAAAGACAAGGCCCTGCGCACTGCCGGGTCGGTCAGGAAGGGGTGAGGGTTATTGCCGTCTGACCACTCAGAGCGTCGGTCTCCCAGATCTGGGTCGGGATTAGTGAAATTGATTACCAAGTACTCAACAAGGGAGGCGAAGGCTGGCCGAACTGTTCCCTTGCCGACTTCCTGCAAAGATCCGAGAGTTTGAGGGTCTATTTGCAGGTTCCAGGCATAGTCAGCTTCACCCCTCTCCAGAACAGCCCGCGCAGCTGTGACGGCGTTCCCGCCGCCTTTTATTATCACTTCGGGGAATAGTTTGTCGGTTGTGCGGAAATGTTCGTTGATTTCATATGTAAGAACCGAGATAGTTCCGGCATCCGATTCACTGATTGTGAAATCGGTGATTTTATAGGGCCCCGTGCCGACGGGATACAGGTGCTCCATGTGACACTCCTCAACTGACTCACCGACACAGTTTGCAAACTGCGCCTTTTGCAGAATAGGGGAAGAGGCCCCGACAAAGAGAGTATATGGATAGATAACGGGTTCAGTGAAGGTAACTCTGATACTAAGGGGGAAATCCTCGACAGGATCCACATTCCCTATAGGTACGGGACCACACAGACTCTCCGTTGATGGCAGAGAACATAAGTATCTGTGGGTAAATATAACGTCTTCAACCGTTAGAGGAGTGCCATCGGACCAGAGGATCCCTTCTTTGAGTTTCCAGGTGATCGTGGTCATATCTTCTGATACTCCGCCATTTTCCACGGTCGGAATCTCCTCGGCTAGTCGAGGTACTAACCTTCCTTCTTCATCATAGTTCGCCAAGGGTTCTAGGATCAAAGCGCTAGCATCAACATCCTTAATTCCTCCGGTAAGATAAGGATTGACGCTGGTGGGGGCTTGCCAGTAAAGTATGGTCAGGGTTTCATCATCATCGTCATCTCCACAGGAAGTTATGAAAAGTCCCGCGACTATCATGGCCAAGACTAAAAATGTTTTTTTGTATTTCATTTGAATTTCTCCTGAGAAGTTATTAGTGCTACTAAGTTTCAGAATTTTCTATTATTACCAAGAACCATTTGAAGCGCAATTGTTGTCGGGATCCATCAATTGCAAGTGCTCGGAAAGACTTTGAAACCACGGAGAATTTCTCAATTGTTTTTACGCAGTTATCTTTTTTCGTGTGAACGTAAACGAAGTCGCAAGAATCATAATTATTCTCGGTGCGGCACTCATAGCGCTCGGAGTCATACTGCCTTATGTGGCGAAACTTGATTTCTTCGGGAAACTTCCCGGAGATATAAAGATCGAAAGAGGGAACTTCAATCTTTATTTTCCGATCGCAACCTGCATAGTCCTGAGCATCCTGCTCACGCTTCTGGGCAATCTTTTCTTCAGAAAATAAAAACGGGGGAGATTAGATGGGGATTAAAGGTTTTTCCGCTCGTCAGGAAGAACCCACTCTCTTTCGTTCATGAAAAGTTTTTCATACTTCTCTATGCTGTTTTCTAACTCAAGGGTCTGCGATATGTCGTCAAGCCCTTCAAGAAGTACTTTTCTTTTGAAATCATCTATCTCGAATGAGAAGCTTATCCCTTCCCCCGTTACGGATTTTTCAACTAGGTCAACCTCAAGGGAATAACCTTCATTTTCTAATACAAGGCGGAACAACTCATCCGTTCTGTCCTTAGAGAGGACTATTGGAAGTATCGAGTTCTTAAAACAGTTGTTGTAGAAAATATCTGCGAAGGAAGGAGCCAGAATTACCCTGAACCCCGCTTCCCTTATCGCCCAGGGGGCATGTTCCCTGGAGCTTCCGCTTCCGAAATTTTCCTGGGTCAGAAGTATGCAGGCGTCCGCGTATCTCGTCTGGTTGAGTTCGAAATCCTCATTTAAGGTCCCGTCATCGTTATATTTCCAGTCGAAAAACAGAAATTCCCCGAACCCCGTTCTCTCGATGCGTTTTAGGAACTGCTTGGGGATTATCTGGTCGGTGTCGACGTTCATTCTGTCAAGAGCCGCTACTTTTCCCGATACCTTTTGAAGTTTCTCCATGTTTCAGACCCCCTTTTCCATTTCCCAGCCGCGCACGTCCACAAAATGTCCCGTGATTGCCGCTGCGGCCGCCATTATAGGGCTTACCAGATGGGTTCTTCCCCCTTTCCCCTGGCGACCCTCGAAGTTTCTGTTGGACGTGCTGGCGCATCTTTCCCCGGGGGCCAGTATGTCGGGGTTCATTCCAAGACACATGCTGCATCCCGACTCGCGCCACTCAAACCCGGCCTCGGTAAATATCTTGTGAAGTTCCATCTCTTCTGCCTTCTTCTTTACAAGCTGGGAACCTGGAACCACCATTGCGTTTACTCCATCGGCTACTTTCCTGCCTTTTACGAGCTTCGCAACCTCCAAGAGATCTTCCATTCTAGAATTCGTGCAGGAACCTATAAACACCCTGTCAACGTGTATGTCCGTTATCGGGGTGTTTGCCTTGAGGTCCATGTATTCAAGAGCCTGTTCCATTGATTTTCTTTTGCTTGAGTCTTCGCACTCCCCGGGATCGGGTACTTTTGAAGTTATGTCCGTTACCATTCCCGGGTTGGTTCCCCAGCTTACCTGTGGCGCTATCTTGCGGGCGTCAAGGGTGACAGATTTATCGAAAACGGCGTCGGGGTCGGTGCGGAGAGTCTGCCAGTGTTCGAGGGCTTTTTCATAATTGCCGTCTTTCGGTGCGTACCGGCGGTCCTTCACGTACTCGAAGGTCTTTTGATCGGGCGCTATCATTCCGGCCCTGGCTCCTCCCTCTATCGACATGTTACACACCGTCATTCTCTCTTCCATGGAAAGCGCCTCTATTGCTTCTCCTCGGTATTCGACCACGGTCCCAGTGGCCCCTGCGGTTCCTATATGTCCGATTATGCCCAGGATTATGTCCTTTGCGGTAACCCCGTACTGACGTTCGCCCTCAACCCTTATTTCAAATACCTTCGGACGGTTCTGTCTTAAGCACTGCGTCGCTAGAACATGCTCTACTTCGCTTGTTCCTATACCGAAGGCGAGCGCTCCGAACGCTCCGTGGGTGGAAGTATGACTGTCTCCGCACACTATGGTCATCCCGGGTTTTGTGAGGCCGAGTTCTGGACCGATAACATGCACTATGCCCTGAGAGTGGCTGTTTATTCTTATTCCGAAGAGCGTTATTTCGAAATCCTTGCAGTTTTGCCGCAGGGCTTCTATCTGTTTTGCGGATATGGGATCCGAAATGGGTCCGCTGCGGTCGGTGGTCGGCACGTTATGATCCATCGTGGCGAAAGTAAGGTCGGGCCTTCTTATTTCTCGTCCCGTAATCCTCAGCCCTTCAAATGCCTGGGGAGAGGTAACTTCGTGAACGAGGTGAAGATCTATGTAGAGAAGGGATGGTTTGCCTTCTTCTTCATGAACGAGGTGTGATTCCCAGATTTTGTCAAAAAGAGTTTTTCCTGCCATCATTAACTGCTCCAAAGCGCCGTTTTTTCATTCCCGAACCGCGCTTTTTCCCCAAGCTCCTCCTCTATGCGCAGAAGCTGGTTGTATTTTGCTATCCTGTCGCTTCGGGACGCCGACCCGGTTTTTATCTGGCCGGCGTTTGTGGCAACTGCGATATCCGCTATCGTCGAGTCTTCCGTTTCTCCCGAACGATGGGATATTACGTAACTATAACCCGCCCGCTTGGCCATCTCAATAGCCTCGAGGGTTTCCGTAAGCGTTCCTATCTGGTTTACCTTTATGAGTATGGAGTTTGCCACGCCCGAGTCTATTCCATCTGAGAGTCTCTTCGTGTTCGTTACAAAAAGATCGTCTCCGACGAGCTGGACGGCGGAACCTATTTTTTTCGTAAGCGTCTTCCAGCCCTCCCAGTCGTTTTCATCCAGGGGGTCTTCTATCGAAACGATAGGATATTTCTTTATCCACTTCTCGTATATTTCCATTAAACCGGCGACCGGCACGGTTTTCCGTTCCACATGATAACTTCCCTCGCGAAAGAACTCGCTTGAAGCTACGTCAAGTGCTATTGATATCTGGTCAGAAGGGTTGTATCCAGCTTTCCATATGGCCTCTATTATGCATTCGAGCGCCTCTTCGTTTGATCCCAGGGAAGGTGCGAAACCTCCTTCGTCTCCGACGGCCGTCGAGAGGTTCTTGGTGCTGAGTATGGATTTAAGTGCGTGGAAGGTTTCCACTCCCGCCCGAAGGGCTTCCCGGAAGGTGGAGAAACCATGGGGAACTATCATGAATTCCTGAAAATCAAGGTTGTTGTCCGCATGAGCGCCGCCGTTGATTATGTTCATAAGTGGTACAGGAAGAGTATCGGCGTTTTCGCCTCCTAAATAGCTGAAAAAAGAAGTTTTCCTAGAGTTCGCGGCCGCCCTCGCCGAGGCAAGCGACACTCCCAGAATGGAGTTTGCCCCGAGCCGGGATTTTGTTTCTGTCCCGTCAAGCTCTATCATGGCCCGGTCTATTTGGGTTTGGTCGCACGCGTCAAGACCCGCTAGGTGCGGAGCTATTATGTTGTGGACATTTTTTACCGCCTCCAAAACCCCTTTTCCCATGTATCTGCGTTTTTCCCCGTCCCGAAGCTCAAGCGCTTCGTGCTCCCCGGTCGACGCCCCCGAGGGAACCATCGCCCGGCCGAAGGCTCCGTCTGAGCAGTTTACCTCCACCTCTATCGTTGGATTTCCCCTTGAATCCAGTATCTCTCTTGCTCTTATTTTGTTTATCTTTGGCATTTTGATTTCCTCTTGAGTTGTCTGTTCAACTAGAAGCGGACCACTCTGATTTGGGTTTGATTGTACGGAATTGGAAGTATTTTTCAAACATGTTGTAAAATCAGCAGCGCAAAAGTGAGAATCTCCAACACGGAACAAAGACTTCCTGTCACCTCTGGAAGCTACGGGCATCTGGATTTCATAATAAAATCGGCAGAATCGCTTGTTCACTGCAGTGTAGAATCAGCTTGGGGCCTACGTGGTTTCAAGTCATCATGATTTGACAGTTCCATTTGCTATTAACAGTTGTTGCTCAAAGCGTGCAATGTATCTTATAATAGATGGAGAAATATCTTTTTGGCAATCGAGTAATGCGGCATTACTTTGAGCTTGATCTCAACATGAACACCGGAAAGAGCTATGTTCTCTGAGGCCGCGTCTTGGTCTTGTCGCTCGTTGCGCGGCCGCTGTCCATCGTAGAAGGAGGTAAAAAGCAGCTATGATCATCCATGACTTTCGGTTATTTAAGGGCTTTCGGAGTGCTGCCCCTTGGGTTGTAACTAGATTCGGCATTGTCGCGGTGCTGCTGGTCTGCGCCTTGTCGCCTGTGTCTGCATGGGCCGCCATCGAGGGCGAGGCACAGTTCGTCTTCAACACGTTCGGATTCCTTGTGTGGGGTGCCCTCGTGATGTGGATGGCAGCGGGTTTCACAATGCTCGAGGCGGGTTCGGTACGGACGAAGAACGCTTCGGTCATTTGCTTGAAAAACATTGGTCTCTACTCCATTGCCGGACTGGCGTACTACCTGGTCGGCTTCAACATCATGTATGTCGGCGTCGATCCGGGCGGCTGGTTTGGTTCGCTTGGATTTCTCTACGGCACGACCGCCGATGAAGTGGCGTTGCTGGGCGGCGAGGAAACAGCCGCCGCGGCCGTCGTCGAGAGCGGTTACTCGGCGATGTCGTACTGGTTCTTCCAGATGGTGTTCGTGGCGACTACGGCTTCGATTGTCTCGGGCGCTCTGGCTGAGCGCGTGAAGCTTTGGTCTTTCTTCATTTTTATCGTGGTGCTGACCTCGGTCATCTACCCGGTTGTCGGCTCCTGGACCTGGGCCGGGGGCTGGTTGGCTGAATTGGGGTTCAAGGACTTCGCCGGTTCCACCGTGGTCCACTCAACAGGGGGCTGGGCAGCACTCGCGGGGATCATCATGGTTGGGCCGCGCTCGGGCAAGTTCCGGGCTGATGGCAGTGTCAAGCCGACCCCTCCGTCCAATGTTCCGGTCGTCACTCTCGGCGTCTTTATCCTGTGGATGGGCTGGTTCGGTTTCAATGGCGGTTCGCAGCTGGCCCTAAGCGGCGCGCTTGATGCCGTGGCGATAAGCAACATCTTCTCCAACACCAACCTAGCGGCGGCGGCTGGGGTCCTGGCAGCTCTTAGTCTCTCCCGGCCTGTATTGGGCCGCGTCGACCTGTTCGCCGGGCTCAATGGCGCTCTTGCTGGCCTTGTAGCGATCACAGCGGCGCCGGATATCGTCCAGCATCACTGGGCAGTAATAATCGGAGCGATCGGAGGCATGGTTTGCCTGTTGTCCATGAAGTCTTTGGAAATGCTGAAGATCGACGACGTTGTGGGTGCTGTCCCCGTTCATCTCTGCACTGGCATCTGGGGGACGTTGGCGGTCTGCATCGCCGCCGGCGGAAGCCTCTTTACTCAGATCATCGGCATTTTGGCCATCGGCGCGTTTGTGTTCGGGATCTCGATGCTGTTGTGGTTTGTCATCGACCGGACCTTTGGGTTGCGGGTCTCAAAGGATGTGGAGGCCATCGGCCAGGACGTGGGCGAACTGGGCATCGAAGCCTATCCGGAATTCGTGATGATGCCGGAAGAGGACTGATTAGAACGCCAGTGCAACCCTCCACAGCCCGGACCGCGGGCGTCAAGAGGCAGGCTGCACCCGGGTTGAGTTCTCAATCGGATTACCTTGAGTTGCGGCTTCGCAGATATGGTGCAAGCCATGTAGTGCGGAGACCTTGGGTCAAACCCGCTTTTGCGGCCTGACCAGGCCGCAAGTTCGTTGATCACGTGCCGTGTCGGTCAAACGGGTGTCACGCCTGCTGAGCTTGTGGGAGAACTTGGTGTGATTGATTCGGAGCAAATGCAAAACACATTTGTTCATCGTCGGAGGAGATAAAAAGCAGCTATGATCATCCATGACTTTCGGCTATTTAAGGGCTGTCGGAGTGCTGCCGCCCGGGTTATGACTAGATTCGGTATTGCTGCGGTGCTGCTGGTCTGTGCCTTGTCGCCTGTGCCCGCGCGGGCCGCCATCGAGGGCGAGGCACAGTTCGTCTTCAACACGTTTGGGTTCCTTGTGTGGGGTGCCCTCGTTATGTGGATGGCAGCGGGCTTCACAATGCTTGAGGTGGGTTCGGTACGGACGAAGAACGCTTCGGTCATTTGCTTGAAGAACTTAGGTCTTTACTCCATTACTGGGCTGACCTACTACCTGGTCGGCTTCAACATCATGTATGTCGGTGTCGAGCCGGGCGGCTGGTTTGGTTCGCTCGAATTCCTCTACGGTACGACCGCTGATGAAGTGGCGCTGCTGGGCGGCGACGAAGCGGCCACTGCGGCCGTCGTCAACAGCGGTTACTCTGCGATGTCGTACTGGTTCTTCCAGATGGTGTTCGTGGCAACTACGGCTTCGATTGTCTCAGACGCTCTGGCCGAGCGTGTCAAGTTGTGGCCTTTCTTCATCTTCATCGCTGTGTTGACCTCGGTCGTCTACCCGGTCGTCGGCGCCTGGGCCTGGGCCGGGGGCTGGTTGGCCGAATTGGGGTTCAAGGACTTCGCCGGTTCCACCGTGGTCCACTCAACAGGAGGCTGGGCAGCGCTTGCCGGGGCCATCATGGTTGGGCCGCGCTCGGGGAAATTCCGGGCTGATGGCAGTGTCAAGCCGACCCCTCCATCCAATGTTCCGGTTGTTGCCCTCGGCGTTTTTATCCTGTGGATGGGATGGTTCGGTTTCAATGGCGGTTCGCATCTTGCCCTAAGCGGCGCAATTGATGCCGTGGTGTTGAGCAACATTTTCTCAAATATTAACCTAGCGGCTGCTGCTGGGGTCTTGGCATCTTTGAGTCTCTCCCGGCCCGTACTGGGCCGTATCGATCTGTTTTCCGGACTCAATGGCGCTCTGGCCGGTCTCGTCGCGATCACAGCAGCGCCGGATATCGTCCAGCATCACTGGGCAATAGTGATAGGAGCGGTCGGGGGCATGCTTTGCCTGTTATCCATGAAGTCTTTGGAAATGCTGAAGATCGACGACGTCGTGGGTGCTGTCCCCGTTCATCTCTGCACTGGCATCTGGGGGACGTTGGCGGTCTGCATCGCCGCCGGCGGAAGCCTCTTTGCTCAGATCATCGGCATTTTGTCCATCGGCGTGTTTGTGTTCGGGACCTCGATGCTGTTGTGGTTTGTCATCGACCGGACCTTGGGATTGCGGGTCTCAAAGGATGTGGAGGCCATCGGCCAGGACGCGGGCAATCTGGGCATTGAAGCCTATCCGGAATTTTTGATGATGCCGGAAGAGGATTGATTAGAACGCCAGTGCAATCCTCCACAGTCTGGACCGCGGGCGTCAAGAGGCAGGCTGCACTCTAGTTGAGATCTCAATCGGGTTGCCTAGAGTTTCGGCTTGCGAAGGTCGACAGAGTTAAATCTGGCCGTTCGGCCTGTCCTCGATGATCTCCCCGTCCTTCAGGTTTATTATTCTTTTTGAGTGAGAAGCTATGTCTTCTTCGTGCGTTATCATTACTATCGTCTTTCCCTGTTCGTTCAGTTCTCTGAATATCTTCATTATCTCGTAACTAGTTGCCGTATCCAGGTTTCCGGTGGGTTCGTCCGCGAGTATCATCCTCGGGTCGTTTACGACCGCCCTTGCTATCGCCACCCTCTGCTGCTGTCCCCCCGAGAGCTGGTTGGGAAGGTGGTCCGCTCTTTGCTCAAGCCCCACGAGGGCGAGCGCGTCTGATGCGAGCTTTTTTCTCTCCGCCCCCGGCATGGCTGAATAAACAAGCGGCAGCTCCACGTTTTCAAGCGCCGTCGTTCGGGGCAGCAGGTTAAAGCTCTGGAAGACAAAGCCGATCTTCGTGCTTCTTATCTCCGCCTTCTCATCGCTTTCAAGCTCCATTATGTTGGTACCGTCAAGCAGGTAGTCTCCCCGGCTCTGCACATCGAGGCAGCCGAGAATATTCATAAGCGTGCTTTTGCCCGACCCTGAGGACCCCATGATGGCGACGAATTCTCCTTGTGCTATCTCAAGGTTTATCGCGCGGAGCGCCTCGACCTGCACCTTCCCGTTCGAGTAGGTTTTGCCGATGTCCTTTAGCTTGATTACAAGGGGTGTCATCAGAATCTTTTCGGCTGGGGAAGCGCAAAGCCCGGTCCTTTGTTGTTTCCGCCGGAGATCGTGTACTCAACCACTATCTCGTCTCCTTCGGAAAGCGGACCGCTTAGAATTTCTGTGTGGAAGTCGTCGCTTATCCCGGTTTCTATTACTACTGGCGAGAGTTTTCCCTGCTTGAGGACCCAGACGTTTTCGCCTGCCTCAGTAGCGACAGCTGAAGATTTCGGGGGAATGAAGCGAAGTGCGGCAGTGGGAACTTTAAGCACGTCTTTTTTTGTTGATATGACTTTCTTCACTTCGGCGGTCATACCGGGTTTTAGCTCAAGTTCCGGGTTCTCCACAAGGCACGTTACGTCATAGGTGACGACATCGTTTTTTATGCTGGGGGAGTTTGCCACCTGCTTTATCTTCGCGCTGAAATTCTTGCTCGGAAATGCGTCGACTCTGAAGAGGACATCTTGACCCTTCTTTATCTTTCCTATGTCGGCTTCGCTTACATTTGAAACCAGATGAAGAGTTCGGGGGTTCTCAGCGAGTACGTACAGGGGGTCGGATTTGTTCGGGTGTATCTGTTCGCCGATTATGATGTTTTTTTCAAGCACCATGCCGTCGAGCATGGAAGTGATTCGTGTTGCGTCAAATCTTCTCTGCGCCGTATCCAGATCGGCCTGGGCTTTCTCCCGGGCGGCGGTTGCCGCGCTATGCTCTGAGAGAGATAAGTTGAACTCCTCCCGGGAAATAAGCTCTTTTTCGTAAAGCCTTTTGTTTGCCTCGTGCGAGTTGGTTGAAATCTCAAGGTCGGTTGAGGTCTTCTTAAGTATCTCCTTGAAGTATTCAACGTCTCCGGAAAGGCCCTCCGGCTCTTCCATAAGGGCCAGCACTTGGCCCTTTCTGACCTCGTCGTTCACCTCGGAGCGGATTTCCTTTATCGTTCCGTTTATTTGTGAATATATCCTTGCTTCCTTAGTCGGTTTTAAGGTTCCCGAGGCTCTTACCAGAGAAGTTATCTCTCCCCTCTCGATTTTCTGAGTCACGTATTTTATCTCGCCTTTGTTTCCTCCGGAAAAAATGAAGTATCCGGCTATAACGACCACTCCGGCGAGGGCGTAGAGAAGTTTTGAGCGGGGCAAGTTCTTCATGGCATCTTTTTTCCGCAGAGGCTTAGCAGTCTTAATCTTACTATTTTATAGTCATATATGGAGTTTTTGTAGTCTGCTACCGCCTCTTCGTAAAGCGCCTGCGCTTCGGCGAGCTCTATTTTTGAAGCGCTTCGGGCCCCATATCTTTCTTTCACGAGACGCAGGTTTTTCTCCGATATCGATTCCGAATCTGAGAATATTCCTATTCTCTTCTCAAGATGCTTGAGCTGGAGGTAGAGTTCCCCGACGGAGAGAACTATTCTGTTTCTAAGAAGTTCGGTCTGCGCATCGTTTCTTACGAGTTCGGCTCTTGACTGCGCCATCTGGCCGAATCTTGAGAATCCCTCGAAAATGGGAATCTTTATGCCGACCCCGGCGATAAAGGCCGGCGTCTCGGCGCCTTCTCCTTCGAACCTGTAGGCTGCCCTGCCGAAGATCGACGGGAGAAATTCTCCCCTGTTCTCGGCAAGCGAGGCTTTTATTCCGCCGCGGTCCGCCAGGAGACTCTTTATCTCCGGGTTCTGAGAAAGGGCGAGCCCCACAAGGTCCTCCCTGGTTTCGTTCACCTTCTCATAGGCAAGGTTCTCCCGGATATCGAATTGCTCAAGCGAAGGATCGTTCATCAGGTGTCTTAGGTTAAGCATGGCCAGCTCGTAGGAGTTTTCTCTTGAGACAAGTTCGAGTTTTGCCTGCTGCAAGTCGATTTCCGCCTGGCTTAGCTGCTGGGCGGATTTTTTTCCGACGGCGAAAAGTTCTTCGGTCTTTTCAAGAAGCCATCCTCTGCGTTGGGTCTCCGTGGCTGCTTCCTGAAGCCGGTTCTTTTCGGAAAGCGCTCGGTAATAGGCTATGCGCGTGTCGCGCACAAGCATCGTTTTTGAACCCGTGAGCGAGTGTTCTGCCGACTCGAGGTAATGTTCTCTTGCCCTTACCCTGGCTCTTGTCTTTCCGAAGTCCCATATCATCTGGTCCACGTAAAAACCGGATTCCCTTCCCACAAACGGCACTACCACTTTTCCCTTAAGCTGGGGGTAAAGGGGAGCTTTTGCCTGCCTGAGCAGTGATTTCGAGATGTCGACCTCGGAACGGGAAATCCTGAATTCGGGATTGTTAAGCAGGGCTATCTCGACGGCTCGCTCAATCGGGATTATTTCCTGCGCCCACGCGGTCTGGGAAAACAGCAGCAGTGAACAGAGAAAAAGAAGGAATTTCTTCGGTATACTCATCGTGTGGCAACCGCCGGTGTGCCGCTTGAGCGCGGATGAAACAGAATATCGATAAAGACCAGACGCCGCTTGGCGTATATGTCCATATTCCCTACTGTCTTACCAAATGTCCGTATTGTGATTTTAACTCCTACGGGACTAATGGCAACTTTCCGGAGGATGCTTACGTCCGTGCCCTGGAACGGGAAATTGAAAGCTGCCGGCAGATTCTTGAAGGAAGAGAAATAAGCACGGTGTTTTTCGGGGGAGGAACCCCGTCACTTTTAAAACCCCGAAACATAGGGCTGGTAATGGAGAAACTTGCTTCGATTGCCTCCTTTTCGCCCACGGCGGAAGTAACCCTTGAGGTAAACCCAAAAACCGCCGACAGGGAAAAACTGGTTTTGCTCCGGGGCGTCGGGGTAACCAGGATAAGCGTCGGCATACAGTCTTTTTCTCAGAGAAAGCTTGATTTCTACGGGAGATTCACGACTCCCGACGACTGCGTCCGCGCGCTTGTTGACGTTGGGGACGCTGGTTTTCATAACTATAACCTTGATCTTATATACGGAAGCTCGCAAGAGACCCGGGAAGAGTTTGAAAGTGATATTCGCACCGCCCTGAGTTTCTCTCCGACCCATATATCCGCTTACTGCCTCACAATTGAGCCCGGTACCGAGTTCGCGACGCTTCGGCGCAAAGGGAAACTCTCTCTTCCCGATGATTCGGTTCTGGTCAAATTCATGCAAAGCGCGCGGGAGATTCTGGAGGGGGAGGGATACTGTAATTACGAGGTATCGAATTTTGCCCGGCGTGGCTATGAGTGCAGGCATAACCTTATTTACTGGAACTGCCATGATTATGTGGGCGTTGGTGCCGGGGCCCATTCCCATATTCGCCACGAAGGAGAAGAGGGATGGGGAAGAAGGTGGTCAAATATAAGAAATCCCGAACTCTACATGAAACGGATAGCGGGAGATGGAAGAGCTGTCTGTGCCTCTTATGATCTCTCGCGAGTGACCGCCCTTGAGGATACCATTCTCATGGGACTTCGGCTTAGTGAAGGGGTGGAGATTGGAGACATAGAAAAACGCTTTAGCTGTGAAACCGATACTTGCAGCCTCGAATATCTTGAGTCAGACGGCTTTATTCTCACCGATGGCGGTCGCCTGAGACTCACCTCTAAAGGAAGGCTCTTTACCGATGATTTGGTGGCGAAGGTGTGCGGAGTTTTTCACTGAAACTACGAAGATACAATCAACAGACGGTCATTACGCTTTTGTAACGGACGTGCATTGTGTCCGAACATCCGCTCAAAGTTTGCGACCTGTTCTGCACTCACCTCAATTGCGTCCGGAAAAATGAACCAGTGTACTCCCTCACTGCAGGGAGGGGTGGTGAGTGACCCCTTGTAATGGAAGTAGCCGGTGGTCGCCGTCGGCAGTATCGCAGATGCATCCACTGTCGTGCCCGCAACACTAACTTCTATTCCTGCCTCGGTCGGTACGTTGTCAAACACCGCAGCCAGAGCATGGTTTTGTGTGCCTACTTCCATCATAACACCAACCACTGCCAGTACGCCTGCTGGGTTTTTGTGTACGAAATGCGCCTCCATCGCCGTGTGCAAACCATCAAAGGCGTGTTCGCTCGGAACGTGAAAGTGAAACTGCAGCAGCTCGTAAATTTCACCTGCTGCGGTCAGTGTGCTGCCGGGTGCGTAATTTATCTGGAGGGTGTGTCCGCTGTTTAGAATTTTCAGAGAAGAGGGCTTGTAATCAAATTTCAGTGCCGGTCCCTTGACGGGGAAGGCGCCAGTGATGTCAATCGGTGACTGCATGCGTCCGATAGCGCAGGTCGCATAATCCGGCGAGAGCGAGCCCCAGTTGTCGGGACCTTCGACCCCGGTATAACCCCAGCAAGTCAACCCAGTCCTCCATGACGCATTCCCGTATGGGTTTTCGTGAGTGGTGCGGATATCATTAGCATAATACGCATAGCCGTTGCCGAAACTGCAGACCGTAAAGACCTCGATTGTCCCGATTGTGACGAAATCGTAATAATTTCAATTTGTGGCATTTTTTCCTCCTGTTCTAAACGGAATTTTCCTGCAATAAACTTACTTGTAGTTTTTTACGGTTCTTGAGTTGTGGTGCAGATAGGATCTATTCCGTCCGGATTCTAGGTAAAAGCCTTTCTCGTCTTTTCCTGCGTATTTCATTAGTTCGTAGTAAGCCGCACTAAGCAACCTGGCCTCGAATTTCCCGTTCTTTACTCTTACGTAAGGTATGTTCTCCTCGGCTATGGTGAGAGTGGTGAAATCCAGTTCTTCCCCGGATTCGTCGTTTAACCTTATGGAAAAACCGTCTTCCGTTTTGGCAACCATCGTAACAACAAAAGGGGTGTCCTCGCACTCGACGTAAACCCTGCTTCCTTGCTCTTCAACGAAAAGCCTTCCATCCTCATCTATGTCGAGGTTTTTGTTGTTCTCAAGGTATGTCCACCTGTGGGTTATTCTGACCCCGTCGTGAAACCACCTGCCGCGGCTGTCTATGAATATCCTGGGCTCTTTGCTGTCCCGTCTTTTCTTCATATCCCAATAGCCTTCACGACGACCCTTTTTCTTCTCCTTCCGTCAAACTCCCCGTAGAAGATTTCCTGCCATGGGCCGAGGTCAAGGTCTCCTTCCGTAACGGGAACCATTACCTGATGGTGCATGAGGAGATTTTTCAGGTGAGCGTCGCCGTTGTCTTCCCCCGTGCGGTGATGTTTGTAATCTTCCCTGAAGGGAGAGAGGCCTTCAAGCCACTCCCAGATATCCTCGAAAAGTCCCTGCTCGAGGTCATTTACGAAGACAGAAGCCGTTATGTGCATTGCGGACACGAGGACGAAACCCTCGGTTATGCCGCTTTGCTGCACGATCTGTCTTACCGTCGGAGTTATATGAACGAACTCCCTTTTTTTGTCAGTGTTAAACCACAGATACTCGGTGTGAGATTTCAAGATCTGCCTCCTTAGCTTTTTTCCTGTAACTATACTTTGTCCGTCGCGGGTTTTCCTCGGTTATGTTTATTTTCTGGGGATTTGTTGTACCCTATGTTTTCTTTTTAGTTGTGAAGAATGCCTGCGTTGGCCTAGCTTGCGGGTTTTTCCAAGGAGATTTAACAGATGAAAATAGCCGTCATAGGAACGGGTTACGTCGGTCTTGTCACGGGAACGTGTTTCGCCGGGAGCGGAAACGATGTCATATGCGTTGATATAGACGAGGATAAGGTCAGAAGCCTTCAGCGGGGGCGGGTTCCGTTTTTCGAGCCGGGTCTCGATGATATGGTGCGCAGTAACATAGATGAGGGAAGGCTTTCTTTTACCACTGACATAGCCCTGGCAATCAGGGAGTCCCTTTTAGTATTCATTGCGGTTGGAACTCCTCAAACGGAGAACGGCGAGGCCGATATCTCCTCTGTTCTAGAGGTGGCACGGTCTATAGGAGAGAATCTTGATGGTTATAAGATAGTCATAACCAAAAGCACGGTTCCCGTGGGCACTACCGAGAAAGTGCACGACACCATAAAATCCCTTACTGATCAGAAATTCGGCGTGGCATCAAACCCGGAATTTCTGAAGGAAGGCGCGGCGATTGATGATTTTCTTAAGCCCGACAGAGTCGTCATAGGAGTTGAGGAAGAATCGGTAGGCTCGGTTATGAGGGAACTTTACGCTCCTTTCATGATGTCTTCTGACAGGACAATCGTGATTTCCATACGATCTTCCGAAATGTCGAAGTATGCCTCAAACGCTATGCTCGCCACCAGGATATCGTTTATGAACGATATAGCCAACCTGTGCGAGCTTCTGGGCGCGAATGTATCCGAGGTGCGCTCGGTCGTGGGTTCTGACTCGAGGATAGGCAGATATTACCTCTACCCGGGGATCGGATACGGAGGATCATGCTTTCCAAAGGACGTAAAGGCACTTGAGAAAATGGCGCACGATGTAGGCTATGAACCCAGGGTGGTAACCGCTGTTGACCGCGTAAATGTCGCTCAGAAGGAAAGATTCTTCAACAAGATAGTCCGATTCTTCGATGACGACCTTGACGGGAAGAGAATTGCCGTCTGGGGAGTCTCGTTTAAACCCAATACAGATGACATAAGGGAGGCCCCCTCGCTTTATGTAATAAGCGGACTCCTCGAGGCGGGATGTTCGGTTGCCGTACACGACCCGGCTGCTATGGAAAACGCTAGGGCCGTCTTTGGAGACAACATAGATTACTTTGAATCCTACTATGATGTCTGCAATGGCGCGGATGCCCTTGTGATTCACACCGAATGGAGCCAGTACAGACAGCCGAATTTCGAGATGATAAAGGAGCTGATGAAAACCCCTGTGATATTTGATGGAAGAAATATCTATGACTACATGAGACTTGAAGCATTAGACATCAAGTATTTCCGAGTCGGCAGGTGACAAAAATGGACCGGGAGCAGTCCTTGCTATCATGAAGATAATCGTTTCGGGTTGTGCGGGATTTATAGGGGCCAAAGTGTGTGAGTTTCTCCTTGAACGCGGAGATTCTGTTTTCGGGCTCGACAACATGTCCGATGCTTACGACGTGAGGCTAAAGCATCATAGGCTGGAAACCCTTCGCAAGCTCGAGAGATTCAATTTTTTCGAGTGCGACATATCGGATAATCCAGGACTTCTTTCTGTATGTGAAGAAATAAGGAGTTTTTGCGAGGGTGCTCGAATTGACTGCGTTATTAACCTGGCGGCCCGTGCAGGGGTTCGCCAGAGCATTGAGAATCCCTGGATATATTACTCTACTAACGTGATGGGGACTCTTAATCTGCTTGAGTTCTGCCGCTCAGAAGGAATAGGCAAGTTTGTCCTCGCTTCGACTTCAAGCGTTTATGGGGAAAACGAAATTCCCTTCGAGGAGGATATGAAGACCGATTATCAGCTTTCTCAATACGCATCCTCAAAGAAATCGGCCGAAGGCCTTTGCTCGGTTTACAACTCTCTTTACGGAATAGACATCTCGGTGCTTCGCTACTTTACGGTCTACGGTCCGGCGGGAAGGCCTGACATGAGTGTTTTTCGGTTCATAAAGTGGATAAACGAAGGAGAGCAAATAGAAATACTCGGCGACGGGGAGCAGAAAAGGGATTTTACCTACGTTGACGATATAGCGGCGGGCACGGTCTCGGCGATAAGGAATCTGGGCTTTGAGATAATAAATCTCGGAAATGCTGCCTCTGTCTCCCTGAATGAAATCATAAGTGTAATAGAGAGCAGGACCGGCAAAAAGGCTAAAATTACTTGCTACCCTCCGCATCCCTCCGATATCAAGGTTACACTGGCAAACATAGACAAGGCGAAAAGGGTCCTGGACTGGGAGCCTTGCTTTGATATCGAAAGCGGCATTGAAAATTCGCTCAGGTGGTATAATGCCAACGAGGCTCTTGTGCGGAGCATAGAAGTTTGATACCCTGTAGCGTCCTTGGAGAATGGATTATGTCGGTATTGACAGATCCCCTCGGCTTTTTATAAGATTTAGACAGATTTTGTGGAGCAACTATTTTTATGGCTAAATCCCTTGTCATAGTCGAATCTCCTTCAAAGGCGAGAACAATAAAGAAGTATCTCGGCCGGGATTTCCGCGTGGAAGCCTCTTCAGGGCATCTCGTAGATCTTCCGAGCAGCAGCCTTGGGGTGGATATCCAAAACGATTTCAAGCCCAAATATACCGTCATAAAGGGCAAAACCAAGTATCTTGAGAATCTGAAAAAAGCGTCGCGGGACGCGGAAAAGATATATCTTGCCTCAGACCCGGACAGGGAAGGAGAAGCGATCGCGTGGCACATCGCGAACCGCCTTAATCTCTGGGACAAGGTCCACAGGGTCCTTATACATGAGATAACGGAAGCGGGCGTCAGGGACTCAATGAGCAGGCCCCTTGCGATTAACACAGACCGCTTCGAATCTCAGCAGGCAAGAAGAATCCTTGACAGGATTGTCGGCTACAAGGTGAGCCCCGTTCTCTGGAAGAAGGTCAGAAAGGGGCTGAGTGCCGGGAGGGTGCAGAGCGTCGCCCTCAGATTTGTTGTTGACAGGGAAAGGGAGATTCAGAATTTCAAGCCGCGGGAATACTGGACCCTTGACGCGCTTGTCAAGAGGAGCGCTGACCCCGACGCGGATGCCTTTACGGCTTCGCTCCACATGTTTCGGGGAAAAAGGGCCAAGATCGAAAACGCGCAGCAGTCAGAGGAAATAGTTTCCGCGCTTTCAGGAAAGGATTTTGTCGTAGGGACGATCGAGAAGAAAGAACGCAGAAGAAAACCTCTCCCTCCTTTCATAACAAGTACCCTTCAGCAGGATGCTTCGAAAAAACACCGCTTCTCCGTGAAAAAGACTATGCTGGTTGCTCAGGGACTCTATGAGGGAGTTGAACTTGGAAGTAAGGGGCCCGTAGGACTTATAACCTACATGAGAACCGATTCGGTTAGGGCCTCTGATAACGCCTTGGCAGAAGCAAGGGGATTCATCTCCGAGAATTACGGAGGGGATTACGTGCCGAAGCGCCCCAATACCTTCAAGGTGAAAAAATCCGCGCAGGATGCCCATGAATGCATAAGACCCACTTTCCCCTCAAGGCATCCAGGTGAGCTAAGGCAGTTTCTCACCGAAGACCAGTACAAGCTTTATTCACTTATATGGAAAAGGTTCATCGCCTCGCAGATGACCCCGGCCGTATACGACCAGACTCGTGTTGACATCACTGCGGGTGAATCCGTTTTCAGGGCTACCGGCAACGTGATGAAGTTCCCGGGTTTTACCGCTGCCTACGAAGAGACAACGGAAAGAGAAGAAATCAACGGAGCGGATAAGAGCTCGAAAAAAGACGAGGACAAGCGGCTTCCCGAGCTTTCTGAAAAAGATGTTCTTTCTCTTATGAAGCTTGACCCCAAGCAGCATTTCACTCAGCCGCCGCCCAGATATTCGGAGAGTTCTCTTGTGAAGGAGCTTGAGGAAAAGGGTATCGGAAGACCCTCGACCTACGCTTCCATCCTTTCAACTATACAGGACAGGGGATACGCCGAACGGCAGAAGGCAAGATTTGTTCCGACGCCTCTAGGTTTTTCCGTAAACGATTTTCTGGTGGAGGGATTCCCGGGGATAATGGACGAGGAGTTTACGGCCCGGATGGAGAACGATCTTGACAGGGTGGAGGAAGGTGAGATTCACTGGGTCGAGCTGCTGCGGGGCTTTTACGAAGGTTTTTCAGAAAGCGTGACCAGAGCCGAAAAGGAAATCGAGGGACGCAAAGTGGAAATTCCAACCGATATAGAATGCGACAAGTGCGGAGCCTCGATGCTTATAAGAGAAGGGCGCTACGGGCAGTTCCTTTCCTGCTCGGGTTATCCGGAGTGCAAGAACGCAAAGGACTTCACAAAAGCGGAGGACGGCGAGATCGTCGTGGGCAAGAAAACCGATCCTGAGATCTGCGATGATATCGAATGCGATAAGTGCGGAGCTCCCATGGTGATAAAGGAGGGGCGCTACGGGCAGTTCCTTTCCTGCTCAAGGTATCCCGACTGCAAAAATCCCAAGGAATTCAAGAGGGAAAACGGCAGGATCGTCATAAAGCAGAAAGAAGCTCCCGAGATTCGCGAAGACATAAAATGCGAGAAATGCGGCAAACCCATGGTCGTCCGCCGCAGCCGGCGCGGGCAGTTTCTCGGCTGCAGCGGCTATCCAAAGTGCAAAAGCACCCTTAATCTTGATAAAGACGGCAACATAGTCAGGAAGACCACGAAAGCGGAAAAAAACTGATTCACCATGCGGGGCGAGCTGGAAAAAAATCTGCTTTCTTTGGAAAAACCCCTTAAATTTGCCTCAAAGGACAATTTTTCAACCCTCGACAGGATGTCTGACTTGGAAGGGAACGTGAGAAACCTTTCCACGAAAGTCCTTACGTCTGATCCCCCGGAGGAAATAGAAACCCGGATAAAGGTGCTTCGGGATTCTTTCTCCAGTTTCGGGAGACTCGCCCGCCCGGAGAAAATCAAAAGGATAAATGCCGCCCTTGCAGTCATTCGCGGAATAAAGGGCATATTGGCCGGGATGTCCGGACCGGAGATTTCGAAACGGGCGCGCCCCACGAAAAAATCCTCCCCCAAAAACAGAGGTGCGGGCCTTTTCGCGAGTGTTTCCGACGTCCCAAGCGTCGGACCTAGGGCTGCGAGCCTTCTGGAAAAAAGGTCTGTCCGCGCTGTCTACGACCTCCTGTTCTACCGCCCGAGAAAATACGACGACCGAAGGAACATAACGAGCATCAGCGAACTGCTCCCCGAAGGGAACTATACGGTCCGCGGACGGGTCGTTTCCCTGGGAGAGATAAGAAACAGGAAGAGAAGCTTTTTCCAGGTCAGGCTTCGTGACGGAACGCAGACGCTCGGTCTCATCTGGTTTAACTACAATCCCCGCTATCTAAGGGGACTTTTTCAGAAAGGAAGAAATTTTATAATCCACGGCAAAGTGTCGCAGGCTCCCGGAAGAAGGGGGACCCTTCAGATAATTCATCCGCTTCCCCAAGACATTGAGACAATAGAGCACGAGGAAGATATCGGAAACCCTCTTCAGTTCGGAAGAATAGTTCCCGTTTACCCTCTTACCGAAGGCCTTACGCAGAAAAAGCTGAGAGAGTCGGTAAAAAACGCCCTTGACGGCTCCGCGCGGAATTTCGAGGAGCTGCTCCCCGAAGACATTCGGGAAAGACACGGCCTTATGCACCTGCCCGAGGCCCTTGAGCAGGTGCATTTCCCGGACGGCGATCTTCCCTTGGTTGATTTTGACGACTCCCGGTCGGTCGCGGGTTCTCGGGCTCACAGGACCGTTATCTTTTTCGAGTTTTTCGTTCTTCAGCTGGGACTTCTCTTGAAAAAACGGAATGTTGAGAAAAGCCGGGGCGTGCCGTTTAATTCCAGCTGCCCCATGGCGGACAAGCTTCTCCGCTCCCTTCCTTTCAGCCTCACGCGGGCGCAGGAAAAAGCGATTTCGGAAATCGCCGCCGATATGGTGTCCTCAAACCCGATGAACCGGCTTCTCCAGGGAGATGTCGGGAGCGGGAAAACTCTGGTCGCCCTGGTTTCCATGCTCCGCGCGGTAGAGTCAGGATACCAGGCGGCCATAATGGTCCCGACGGAGATACTGGCCGAGCAGCATTTTCGAAACACGATACGGATGACTGGGGATATGGGGGTGAAGACGGTTCTTCTCAAAAGCGGGCTCTCGAAAAAGGAGAAGCTCCGCGTCCACGAAGAGATAAGGATCGGGGATGCCGATATTGTGGTGGGAACCCACGCGCTGATATCCGAAGCGGTGGATTTCAAGGACCTCGGGTTCGTGGTGATAGATGAGCAGCACAGGTTTGGAGTCCTTCAGAGGGCCGGGCTGGTGCGCAAGGCGACGGCGCCCGATGTGCTTGTGATGACGGCTACTCCCATTCCGAGAAGCCTCGCGATCACGGTGTACGGGGATCTAGAACTCTCCGTAATTGATGAGCTTCCTCCTTCAAGAAAGAGAATAAAAACTTTTGTCCTTAGCGATACGCAGAGAAACAGGGCTTGGTTTTACGGCCAGATAAGAAAGGAGCTTGGCAAGGGGCGTCAGGCGTATTTCGTCTATCCGTTCATAGAGGAATCCGAGAACGAAGATTTCAGGCGTATAAGGCATGTAACCGGAATGGTCGAGGAACTGCGCGGGGAGTTCTCCGAGTTCCGCGTTTCATTTATCCACGGCAGGATGAAAAGCGACGAGAGGGACGCGGTTATGGATGATTTTCTTGCTAAACGGTGCGATATCCTGGTGTCCACAACATTGATAGAGGTCGGAGTCGACGTTCCAAACGCTACCGTCATCGTCATAGAAAATGCGGAACGCTTCGGGCTCTCGCAGCTTCACCAGATGAGAGGGAGGGTGGGCAGGGGAGAACATGAGTCAACCTGCTACGTGGTGTATTCATTCATGTCGGGAGAGGATTCGGGGGAGAGGCTCAGGATAATGGGTGAAACCTCGGACGGGTTCAGAATTTCGGAGTCGGATCTTGCCAACAGGGGTCCCGGGGAATTCATGGGAACGAAACAGTCAGGTGTTCCCGGCTTCAGTTTTGCGAATCTGGTCAGGGATTCGGCACTCCTGAGCGAATCAAGGGACTCGGCTCGTGAATTAATGGGCAAAGAAAGGAATCTCGGAAGATACGAGAAGCTTTTCAGGCATGTAAGGGCAAAATGGGGCAGTATGCTTGAACTCGATACGAGCTCATAGAATTTTAAACGGTTAATACGGGTCCCCTTGGCCGTTTTCCGTGGCGCGGTGCAGTAAAATTCTGACGGGTCCAGTTTTCCGGGAGGCGCCTACAATACGGCATCCAGAGATGGTAGGCGGGCAATCTGCTCGCCCTTTTCACGTTCGGCGAGTCTTAATTCGTAGAGCTTCTGGAGATTAAGCCAGAATTCTCCGGATGTTCCAAAATAATGACCTAACCGTAAAGCGGTATCGCCTGTAATCGTACGCCGGCCGTTTAGAATTTCCGTGATGCGCGTTGCAGGAACGTCAATTTGGCGGGCTAACTCGGCCGCGGTCATATCAAGAGCTTCCAGATCTTCACGCAGGGTTTCACCTGGGTGTATAGGGCTACGAGTCATAGTTTATTCCTCAATGATAATCAACAATTTCAACATTAACAGGGCCGGGACTGTTATCCGGCCATTCAAAACATATCCGCCATTGGTCATTTATGCGAATGCTCCATTGTCCCTTGCGGTTTCCCCTTGGTGCTTCAAGGCGATTGCCTGGTCTGGCCAAGTTGCGGATGCTAAGCGCTGCGTCGAGCTGATCCAATTTCCGTGGGGCGGCACGTTCAAATCCAGAGAAAGCTGCAACTCTACGACCAAGGTAAAAAGCCTCCGTCCTTTTGTCATAAGTTCTGATTATTGTAGAAATTACTTCATCAAGTTCTTTGGGGTAAAACGAAGAAACAGATTTAAAAGAATACTGCCAGAGAAGAAAGAAAATAGAAGAATTCTGTCAATTTCTCTACATAATTCCCTTTGCATTTGATCGGCGTCAATCTGTTGGTTCTTCCGTTGAAAACTGTATAATGATACCGAACGGGCACATTTGATGGAAAGAACTACAAAAAATATTTTTTGTGTTCGATCGGTATCAATTTGTTGATTTCTGCATTGAAACCAAATATAATGATACCGAACGGTAACTAAAGATGAACATCTGGATAAGGAACACTGAAGATTTGGGCAGAATTGTACGAAACGTCCGGAAGCTTCAAAAGCTGAGCCAAGATGACTTGGCAGGAATGGCCGGCACGGGGCGGAGGTTCATCGTCGACCTTGAAAAAGGCAAGCAGACGGTGCAATTCGGCAAAGTTCTGCGGGTACTTCGTACGCTCGGAGTATCTGTTTCCTCCACAAGAAAATGGTATTGACCGATATGGAAGATCATTCAAAAAAAGAGATTCTGGACGTATCTCTGCACGGCCAGTTTATCGGCAGACTTTATTCCGATAACGCAACGCTCAGCTTCAGCTATGACCAGAGGTATCTGGACAATCAGAACGCATCGAAGCTGTCGGCGTCGTTCCCTCTTGGCGATACTGTCTTTGACCATAAGGTAACATCCGCTTTTTTCTCCGGACTCCTTCCAGAGGGAAATGTCCGCATGCGGCTGGCAAAATACCTGGGCATATCGGAAAGAAATACTTTCGCCCTGCTAAAGGATATCGGCGGGGAATGTGCCGGTGCCGTTTCCGTTTATCCGCAAGGTTTTTCGCCCAAAGCGGATGATGAACCAACTTACCTGGTGCTTGAAAATAACGAAGCGGATGCTGTCCTGACCTCGCTTGACACAAGACCGCTTCTTGTCGGAGAGGAAGATGTCAGGATATCCGGTGCCGGTGCGCAGGACAAGCTGATGATCGCCTTTGTTGACGGCAAGATCGCCGTTCCAACCGGCAATACGCCTTCGACGCATATTATCAAACCTCCGATCAAGGATCTTGAAGAAACCGTACACAATGAATTTTTCTGTATGAAGCTCGCGGATGCCGTTGGTCTCAGAGTTCCAAAAGTAGAAATCTTCTGGTTAAAAGAAAAACCCTATTACCTGGTGGAGCGCTACGACCGAAAACGGGATGAAAGCGGAACCATCAGACGCCTGCACCAAGAAGACTTTTGCCAAGCCATGCGTATTTCGCCCGAGATCAAGTACGAGAATGAAGGAGGTCCCTCCTTGGAACAATGTTTTGCTCTGTTAGATGAACGAATCGGCTCAGGTTCCATGTCAGGCAGGAACAAGCTGTCCCTTTTCCACGGCGTTGTTTTTAACTTCCTAATCGGCAACGGCGACGCTCACGGCAAGAATTTCTCCATTCTTTACGAAGAGAGGGAGGCGGAATCTCTTTCCCCGTTTTATGACCTGATGTGCACAGTTGTTTATTCAAACGCTTACAAAGCCAGAATGGCAATGAAGCTGGGAGGAAAATACAAGTTCAAAGATGTTGCCGCACGGCATTGGGAAAAACTGGGCAGCGCGCTCGGGTTCCGGGCGGATTTCGTAAGACGTCAAGTTTTAATCATGAACGACAGGATTGTAGAAGCGGCTGTGCGTCTGTCCGGTGAATTGAACGAAAAACCTGAGACAGCATCTCCCATCTATGAGAAAATTACAGATGTTATAAACTCGAATCAAGCACCTATGAAAAACCTAAAGCAGCTTCAACATACTGACCAGTAAATTCTTTGGGATTACTAAGTCATGATGATTTGACCTTCGAGTAAACAAGCACCCAGTTAAGCTGAAGTCGCTTGAATTTTTCATTTAAGGAGGCAAATCATGAATAAGAAAGCAAAGAGTGAACCGGCAGAGAAGGTTCGCGTCCAGGCGGACCCCCCAAGTCTGGAGACTGCGCCGTTACTCAGCCTACATAGGGCTTGACGTACACAAAGACACGATAGTTGTGTCCGTAGCCGAAGGAACTGTGTCAAGCGACCAGCAGTATCTGGGAGTGTCTGCAATACAGTCTCCAGAGATGTATGCGGTTTTATCCTTCGATAAGAAGAGTCTCGGGGTCTTCGATAAGTTCTTTTACTTTTACGAGAAACTGCACGGCTTCCTTTCCGTCGACTATCCTGTGGTCGTAGCTAAGAGCCGTGTACATCATCGGCTTTATCACTATGTCCCCGTTAACCGCAACAGGTCTTTCCTCTATCTTGTGAAGTCCCAGTATCGCGACCTGCGGTGGGTTTAATATCGGGGTGCTCATCAGCGAACCGTACACTCCGCCGTTTGTTATGGTGAAGGTTCCGCCGAAAATCTCATCGAGCGAAAGGGTGTTCGCGTTTGCCTTCTCGGCAAGTTCCCTGACCTCTTTTTCTATCTGCGCGAAGGTTTTTCTGTCAGCTTCTCTTATGACGGGAACGACAAGTCCTCCCTCGGCTCCTACGGCCACTCCGATGTCGTAGTAGTCTTTGTAAACTATTTCATCGTCCTGGATCTCGGCGTTTATCTCCGGAAACAGCTTGAGCGCCCCAATAGAAGCTTTTATGAAAAAGGAGGAAAAACCGAGGCTCACTCCGTATCTTTCCCTGAAATCGTCTTTTTTTCTCGAGCGAAGCTCCATTACGTTTGACATGTCGATCTCGTTGAAAGTGGAGAGTATGGCGGCTGTCTGCTGAGCCTCCACAAGACGCCTTGCAATGGTCCTGCGACGTCTCGACATCTTCATCCTTCTCTCCCTGTTAGCGGTTAGCTGGGATAAGGACGGGAAAAGCTCAGGTGACACGGGGGATTCGGGAATTTTTTTCTCCGAGGGAACCTCTTGCGGGACTTCCTCTTTGGTTTTCTGTGACTCAAGGTGTTTTTCCACGTCATCTTTCGTGATCCTGTTTCCCTCGGGTACGACCTGGGAGAGGTCAACTTTGTTTTGCTCGGCGATATTCCTCGCGACGGGAGTCACGCGGGTTTCCGGTTCTTCCTGTTGTTTCTCCTGCGGAACTTCTTCGGCCGGCGCCTCGGGTGCAGCCTCAGTTCCTTTAGCGGGCTCTTTCGTATCGTCTTTTGTATCCTGTTTGCCTGCGGACACCTCAATGGTTCCCAGAATGTCTCCCACTTCGACATCCTCATCGGCTTTTTTCGCTATTGACGCCAGAATCCCTGTTACTTCGGCAGCGACTTCGAAATTAGCCTTCTCGGTTTCAAGCTCAACCACGGTTTCTCCGAGTTTTACCGTGTCTCCCTGCTGCTTGGTCCACTTGATTATTGTTGCTTCTATTACGGAATCCCCCAAGTGGGGAACGACGATGTTTTTGGCCATTTTCTCCCTCGCTTGCGCGTTTGTTTCAGATATCTCTGTGCCAGGTTATGCCGCTTTCCTCATTTCCTTCCACTACTTCATCTATGCTGAACGCCTGTTTTATAAGCAGGCCCTGATTGTATTTGTGCATGGAGGAAAGTCCTTCGGAAGGGCTTGAGTAGCGTTTTCTTCCTATATAACTGAGTGGAAACCGTTTCTTGATGATTTTTCTTCTGAAAAAAGGCAGCATGTATTTCCAGGCTCCCGCATTCTGGGGTTCTTCCTGCACCCAGACAACCTCCTCAAGTTTACCATACCTCTCCAGGATGGCGCTTACCTCTTCCTTGGGTCTTGGGTAAAGCTGCTCGATTCTGGCTATTGCTACGTCGGGCGATTTTGCTCGGAGGTCACTTGAGATGAGGTCAATGTATACTTTGCCGCTGCAGAATATGAGCCTTTTTACTTTTTTCGCCTGTCGGGTGCTCATGGGATCGTCAATTACCGGAAGCCATTTCCCCTCGGACAGATCCTTGAGGGACGAGTTTATCATCGGGTTTCGAAGAAGCCCCTTGGGTGTCATCACGATCAGGGGAAGGGGATCTTTTTCAAGCAGCAGGGCCTGGCGACGAAGCACGTGAAAAAACTGCGCCGACGTGGAGCAGTTTACTATTCTTATATTATATTCAGCGGCTGACATGAGAAATCTTTCAAGTCTTCCGCTAGAGTGGTCGGGGCCCTGTCCCTCGTAGGCGTGGGGAAGCAGGAGAACCAGAGACGGGGTCTGCCCCCATTTTGCCCTTGCCGATACGAGATATTCATCCACTATGGTCTGTGCCCCGTTTATGAAGTCTCCGTACTGAGCTTCCCATATGACAAGGCAGTTTGTTCTCTCGATGCAGTATCCATATTCAAAACCCAGGCAGGCGTTTTCGCTGAGCGGGCTGTTCTTTATCTCAAACGCCGCTTTCGCCTGGGGGATTCTTTGCAGGGGAGTATGGATCGCACCGTTCTCAGGGTCGTGAAGCACTGCGTGGCGATGGCTGAAAGTCCCTCTCTCGCAATCCTGTCCAGTTATCCTGATGGGAATGCCTTGTGCGACTATGGAGGCGTAGGCGAGTTCTTCCGCCATGGCCCAGTCAATTATCTTTTCGTTCGGGTCGTCGAGAACATTTTTTCTTCTGTCCCGTATCCTGGCGATTTTCGAATTTACGGTGAACTCTTCGGGAACCGAGAGAAGGGAGTCGTTTAGTTCGCGGAGGGTTTCCTCCGGAACCTTGGTAACCGTTTTTTTCGCTATCCCCCGTTCCGGGGAAGGTGCCGTTGCTTCCTCGGGGGAGTCGTCAGGGGAGATCGATTCGAATTCCTCGGAAATCTTCTCCATATGTTTTTCCCGGAGCTGCTCTACCTGGTTTTCGGAGACAGTGTTTTTTTCTATCAGTTTTTTCGCCCAGATGCTCATCACCCTAGGATGATCATCTATCTTCTTGTATATCATGGGCTGGGTGAATCCCGGTTCATCTGCCTCGTTGTGTCCGTACCTTCTGTAGCCGACGAGGTCTATAAGAAAATGTTTTTCGAACTTGGATGTGTAGCCGAAAGCCAGGCGTATTGACTCTATACAGGCAACCGGATCATCCGCGTTTACGTGGACAATCGGTATTTCGAATCCCTTGGCAAGATCGCTTGCGTAAAGCGTGCTTCTGCTGTCGGAGGGAAGAGTAGTGTAGCCGAGCTGATTGTTGGTGATTATGTGTATCGTTCCGCCGGTGTGGTAGCCCGGAAGGGCGGAGAGATTAAGCGTTTCCGCGTTTATCCCCTGTCCCATGAATGCCGAATCTCCATGAATCTGTACCGGGATTACCGCCGATGGGTCAAATTGCGGAGGGCCTGGTACGTCGTCGCTTATCCCGCATGCCCTGGACATTCCCTGCACTACAGGATTTACAGATTCCAGATGGCTGGGATTGGGAACCATAGTTATCCTCATGTTACGGTCGAGCATGTCTCCCTTCGGGATATCGCGTTTTACGGCCTCGTGGTACTTCACGTCCCCCGTCCATCCCATGTCGTCGGCAAAGTCCCTTACCAGAACGGGGTCCTTGAATTTAAGCAGCGTGTATTTGTAGTTTTTCTCCATCACGTGGTGCATTACGTTCAGCCGTCCGCGATGGGCCATTCCGAGAATTATTTGGTGTATGTCGGCTCCGATGGCGAGATGTATGAGTTCATTCAGCATTGGCACCAGCATGTCGACGCCTTCTATTGAGAATCTGAATTTCCCGGGAAAGATCCTGTGGAGGAAGTTTTCAAATACCTCCACTTTAGTGAGGGTATCGAGAAGCTCCACTTCATCGACTGGATTTAGGGGAGGGCGGTAAACGCCCGACTCTATGGCACCCCTCATCCATCTTCTCTCGTCGGCTTCATAGATGTGATCGTAGTTGTACCCCGTTGTGGACGAATAGATTTTCCTCAGCTTTTTTATTCCATCAAGCGCGTCAAGTGAGTTCTGCGAAAGAGGCCATCCTACAAGAGTCGAGGGAAAGTCTCTTAGCTCTTCCTCGTCAAGTCCGAACGTTTCGGCGTGCAGAGTGAGGTCTCCGTGAACAGGACCCTCAAGAGGGTCTATTTTGCTTGCTAGGTGGCCGTGCCGTCTTATTGCCTGGGCCATGTTTGCGATCGCAACGGCCTTGTTCACATCCCTTACAGATGATTGCTTGAAGCCGTTTTTCTCGATTTCAGGTTCTATTTCAACTCTGAGGGACGAGTATTTGGTGTCGGGCTTCCAATCCTTAAAGATTGTTTTTGTCGCGGGGTCGACTGAAGAAGAATCTCTTACGTAACGTTCGTAGAGATCCATTACGTAACCTGAATTGAGGCCGTGAAAGTTTTTCCAGATGTCCATGCACCTTCCTCGGAATCACGCGATAGAGGATTTTAACTGACTGAAAGCCCCAAATCCGCTATTCACAACCGCCTGCTCTGAACAGTAACCGCATAGAATCATAGCATAAAAAAATATAAAGCAAACAAGGATTTTTGAGACATTGTCAAAATGATGCAATAACGATTCTAAACTGCGTACGAAACGGGTTCATGCTCCTGGCAGATTTGTTCGGTTTCGTATTCAAGAAGTTTTTCCCGTGTTAAACCGCATCTTAATGACCCGCCGCCCTCGTCAATGAAAAAATCGCAGGTCATGCATATTCCGAATGTGCGATTTCTGTTTGAAACCTGAATGGACCTGAGGATGTTTCTCAAAACATCTTCAGCGACTTCTATATCTTTTTCGTCAAGAATTTTTTGCGAACTCTCGGACGAGACCCTTTCGAGCAGGGCAAGGGCTTTTTCCGTAAGATGCAGATTCACTAATCTTTTATCGCCCTGCGTCTTTTTCTTGAGTACGTAACCCTTTTCTTCAAGCACGTTTACGCTTTGGGAAGTGGTTCCTTTGGTATTGCCGAGGTATTTGGTCAAAGCGGCCGGGTTGTTACTGTACTTGTTGCATATAGACAGATAGTAAAGAATGTGCAGGTGAATAGGCAGAAGCTCAAGAGGCTTAAGAAGCTTTCTCTCTTCGGAACGAAGCAGATTACCGATTCTCTCTATTAGGTTCAGCAGATTCGCGAGACCCATGCTGATTATGGTATCGTATCGATACCTGCTTGACAAGCGCTGGTCTTTCATGGTAGTATTGAGTCGAAACTAAATAAGGAGGTCTAAAATCATGAAAACTAAAGCGATTTTTTATCACGCCGGTTGCCCGGTCTGTGTGGATGCCGAGCAGGGTCTTGCGAATTCTCTTGATAAAGAAAAGTATGATCTTGAAGTTGTACATCTCGGAGAAGATAAAGGCAGGGTATCCGAGGCGGAAGCGAGTGGCGTCAAGTCAGTTCCTGCGCTTGTCATAGGCGAAAGCGCATTCCATATTAATTTCGGCGCAAGCATAAGCGATCTTGGGTAACCATGGGGAGGGGGCAGCGAAACGTTAAGATATTGGGGGCATGCTGTGTGAAGGTCAGTCTTCTGACTTTCTGACGATAGAGCTTATTCCTGCTTCAAGAAGTTGCTCGGGAGAAACCTCAGAAGGTGCTTCTGTCAGGGGACAGGAGCCCTTCTGCGTTTTTGGAAAAGCAATTACGTCTCTTATCGATTCTTCACCGGAGAGAAGCATCAAAATCCTGTCAAGGCCGAGCGCTATGCCTCCATGGGGAGGAGCTCCAAATTCAAGGGCTTCGAGTAGAAAACCGAACTTTTCCCGTGCCTCATCCTCTCCGATTCCTATGATGTCAAACACTTTTTGCTGTATGTCTTTTCTGTGAATTCTTATGCTTCCCCCGCCTATTTCCACTCCGTTTAAAACTATATCGTAGGATTTTGAAGCCGCATCACCAGGTGAATTCTCGATTTTTTCTACGTCTTCATCCTTAGGTGCTGTAAAAGGGTGGTGGACTGCGACGTATCTTTTATCCTTGGGACTGTACTTAAGAAGCGGAAAATCGACTACCCAGAGAAACTCAAGTTTTTCTTCGTTAACGAGCGAAAGAATTTCACCAAGTCTGAGCCTTACGTTTGACATCACCTGATTTACCATATCAACCGAGTCCGCGCCGAAAAACACTATATCTCCTTTCTCCATTGAAAGGGTTTCGGCTAAAAGCCCGCATTCACCCTCGCTTAGGAACTTGACTATGGGAGAATTCCATCCGTCCTCGCCGACTCTTATCCAGGCAAGCCCTTTTGCTCCGAGCGAAACCGCGTATTCGGTAAGATCGTCTATTTCCTTTCTGGTAAGCTTCTCGGCTCCGCCCTTGAGGTTAAGCGCCTTTATCGCTCCGCCTTTCTCAAGAGCCCCGCGGAACACCTTGAATTGGGAGTCTTTGAATATGGAAGAGATGTCTTTTAGTTCAAGGCCGAATCTCGTGTCGGGACAGTCGGTTCCGTACCTTTCCATGGCTTCTTCGTAAGGCATTCTCAAAAAAGGAGTACTGACTTCAATACCTTTCGTCTCCCGAAGGACCGTCTTTATCATGCCTTCAACCGTGGAGATCACGTCGTCTTCTGAGACAAAGGACATCTCCATGTCTATCTGGGTGAATTCGGGCTGGCGGTCCGCCCTCAGGTCCTCGTCTCTGAAGCATTTCACTATCTGGTAGTATCTGTCAAAACCCGAGATCATGAGAGTCTGTTTCAGTGTCTGGGGCGACTGGGGAAGCGCGTAGAACTGCCCTTCATTAAGCCGGCTCGGAACTAGGAAGTCCCTTGCACCTTCCGGCGTCGATTTCGTGAAATAAGGGGTTTCGATCTCAAGGAACCCGTTTTCGTTAAGGTAGCTTCGCACTGCGGCGGCGACTTTGTGGCGGAAGATCATGTTATCCCGCATTGGCGGTCTTCTGAGGTCAAGATAGCGGTACTTAAGCCTTAGCAGCTCATCGGCGTTCACCTCATTTTCTATGAGAAACGGTATTACCTTTGAAGTGTTAAGAATCCTTACCTGCTCTGCCACTACCTCGATTCCGCCGGTTTTAAGGTTAGGGTTTACAGTCTCTTTCGTCCTTGGAGTTACTTTTCCTTTTACAGCTATTACCCATTCGTCGCGGAGCTGTTCGGCGGTCTGGTGTATCTTCGGATCGTGCTCCGGGTTAAAGACAATCTGGCAGAGGCCCTCCTTGTCTCGGAGGTCAACGAAAATCACACCGCCGTGGTCTCTTCGGGACTGCACCCAGCCCATAAGCGTAACGGAGCGGTCAACATGTTTTTTCCCAAGCTCTCCGCAGAAATTCGATCTTTTCCACTCTCCCATAAGTTCTAGCATTTATTCAGGATTCTCCCGGCAAAAAACGATTGGCTAATCATACTAGATTGATTTGCATTGGCAAGGTTCGTAGCGCCATTTGAAGGGAGGGGACGGCGTGATTCTTTGTTTTGTGTTTTTAACTAAAAAAGGTGGTAGTGCTAGGAATTTTTCATGCCGTTTTTTCTATATTGTTTTTTTTTCTTTTTTACATACGATTTTAGTTCGGAAGGTCGGAAATTTTTCTCCGGCAATAAAATCCCAAGGAGTTTCGGTTTAATGAAGAAAGAGCTTGTCTGTAGAAGAAATCTGTTTTTCGCTATAGCTGTTTGCTTTATCTTTCTTGTAAATGGCTGCGCGGCGACCAGGACCCTTATCGAGAAAAGGGAGCTCAGGGTTGAGACCAAGATGTCTGAGACGATTTTTCTTGAGCCGGTGTCGCCTGAGAAGAGAGTCGTATACGTCGATATAAAGAATACGACCGACAAAGAACTGCCCGGGATTGAATACGGGATCAAAGGGAGAATAGTCTCAAGCGGTTTTAAGGTCACGGAAGACCCGGCCGAAGCGACCTACATTCTTCAGGCTAACATCCTCAAGGTCGGAAAGACCGATCTTGAAGAGGCAAACGCCATGTTCGGAGAGGGTTACCAGGGTGTGATTGAAGGGGCGGTTATCGGCGGAGTTATCGGCGGCGCCATAGGCGGGGATGTTGACGAGATCAACAAGGGTACCGTTGCGGGCGCTATTGCGGGCGGAGTTGCGGGCTTTTTATTTGACGCGCTTGTAACGGACGACCTTTTCACGATGGTGACCGACATTCAAATAAGGGAGCGTGCTCGGGAAGGAGAGCTCATTTACGAGACTCAGGATACAGATGCGTCTCAAGGTACTGCGACACGTACTAAGCAGACTTCTCGTGCTGACAACGTAAAGTGGAAGATATACAGGACCAGAGTTGTTAGCGTTGCCAACAAGGCTAATCTTGACTTTGAGGAGGCAAAACCCCATCTTCAGGCAGGTCTTGAGAGATCCATAGGAGGGATTTTCTGACATCACGGATTACGGCGGAAACTCGTGCCGCCCGAAGCGAAGTCATTATCCCTCTTCCGGCACTTGGACTTCCGCCTGAGTTTCCTCCGCCATACGGGATTAATAACGCGGGACGAATTGATTCAAGATGACAATCGAACTTGGCGTAACGCCGAATGGACGTCTGCATTGCTACAGTTTGTCGGAAGATGCGTCGGCGGGGTTGTCGGCGCGTCCCGTGCCTGCTGTTGTAAGGAAAGCCTTTGAGAAAGGGGTCGGCGAGGGTCTGTTCGCTCTGGCCGCGCGCAGAGACGCGGAGGAATTTTCTTCGGGGTTCCGGTTCTGGAACGAATTTGCGTGCATTTATCTGACGGCGCGTTGCGGTCTCTCCACATCTGCCGCGAGTCCTCTCCGGGCCATTGAATTTTCCCGGTCCCCGGAGATTGACCGGCTGCTTGAAAGCGCACCGCCCATGAGAGGGGTCGAGTATCTTTCCCCCGCGGTTTTCGAGGACGCCTGGGCGACAATAGACTCCTGGCTTTGCGACGCGGTGAACAGAACCAGCGGCGGCCTCGGGGAATTTTTCAGAAAGAGAGCTCCTCTCTGGCACCAGGTGGGCCGGGTGTGTTTTCACCTGGCGGAAAACAAGCGGGACGAAGATTACCCCTTCGCCTTTATGGCGACCTATACCGCGCGTCTCTCCGATAAGGGAGCGGTAAGGCACAAGCCCCTGGGCGAAGCCCTCCGGCAATACGCCGGGGACAACAGCAAGGAGCAGCTTGTCAACCTGCTCTCCCCGGTTTACCTCGCTTCGGAAAGCAGCCCGCTCATCAAGGACCTGCTCGACTCGGGGGATATTTACCATCCGCTGGCCTGGACGCCCGCGGATGCCTGCCAGTTCATCAGGGACCTTCTGCTTTACGAAAAAGCGGGTCTCTCAATCAGGCTTCCCGACTGGTGGAAAAAACGCCCTCGTCCCCAGGTCACCGTGAGCATCGGAACCGGAGAGGAGAAGAAATTCACCGCAAAATCCCTTCTTGATTTTGATATTGCGCTCACTCTGGGCGACTCTACCCTGACCAGGGAGGAATGGGAAGAGCTTGCGTCCTCGGGCGAAGGGCTTGTTCTGTTCAAGGGACAGTGGGTGGAAGTGGACGGCGAAAAACTGAACGAGGCGCTTGAGCACTGGGAGGCCGTGGAACGCAGCGTCGCCGAAGATGGAATTTCGTTTGTTGAGGGCATGCGGCTGCTTGCGGGCTCGACCGCCGACCTGTCGGCGGTCGAGCAGAACGGCGCGCGGGGAAAATGGTCGTCGGTACGGGCGGGCGAGGGTCTGCGCAAAGTGCTTGACAGTCTCGACAGCCCCGGCCCGCAGGCGCTTGATCTTCTGGGCGAGAATCTTAACGCGACTCTTCGCCCCTACCAGCAAAAGGGGCTTGGATGGCTCTGGTACCTCACGCAGCTCAAACTGGGTGCCTGTCTTGCCGACGATATGGGTCTCGGGAAGACCGTTCAGGTCATAGCCCTGCTTCTCGCGCTCAAAGAAAAGGGCATAAGGAAACCGTCCCTGCTTGTGCTGCCCGCGTCCCTGCTTAACAACTGGAAGAGCGAACTCGACAGATTCTCTCCATCGATAAATTATCTGCTGGTTCATCCGTCTTATTCCTCAGGAAACGGCGGGTGTGCGGCCGAAGAAAAAGACGACTGTCTTTCGGGCAGGGATCTGGTTATTACCACGTACGGCATGCTGCTGCGGCGGGACTGGCTCCTTGAGCGGGAGTGGCAGCTTGCCGTTATTGATGAGGCGCAGGCAATAAAAAACCCCGGAACCAGGCAGACCAGAGCCGTAAAAAAGCTAAAGGCCGAATCAAGAGTCGCACTGACCGGCACCCCTGTGGAAAACCGGCTTACGGACTTGTGGTCGCTGTTTGATTTTATCTGCCCCGGCCTGCTTGGCTCCGCAAGACGCTTTCGGGAATTTGTGAAATCGCTTGACGCAAACGGCAAGGACCATTACGCGCCGCTCAGAAATCTTGTGCGACCGTATATTCTGCGTCGCCTCAAAACCGACAAGTCCATTATTGCCGACCTGCCCGACAAAACCGAAGTCTACGCATACTGCGGTCTCGGCAAAAAACAGGCGGCACTCTACGAAAAATCCGTGCGCGAGCTGAAGACGGCGCTTGCCGGAGAGGCGGAAGGCATAAAGAGAAGAGGTCTCGTGCTTTCCTACATAACGCGCTTCAAGCAAATATGCAATCATCCTTCCCACTGGCTGGGCGACGATATCTACTCGGCGGCGGACAGCGGCAAGTTCTCGCGCCTCGGCGAAATCTGCGAGGAAATCGCCTCGCGCCAGGAAAAAGTCTTGGTATTTACGCAGTTCCGCGAGATGACTAAGCCTCTGGCGGAGTTCCTGGCCGGATGTTTCGGACGATCCGGACTGGTCCTCCACGGCGGCACCCCGGTAGCGCGCCGAAAGCAGCGGGTCGACATGTTTCAGCAGGAAGACGGTCCGCCTTTTTTCGTGCTTTCCATAAAAGCCGGTGGGGTCGGCCTGAACCTGACCCAGGCGTCCCACGTGATTCATTTTGACCGCTGGTGGAACCCGGCGGTGGAGAATCAGGCTACGGACCGAGCTTTTCGTATAGGCCAGAAGCGCAATGTTCTTGTGCACAAGATGGTTTGCCAAGGGACAATAGAAGACAAGATAGACCAGCTTATGACCGAGAAAAGCGCGCTCTCCGATGATATACTCAAGGGCGGAGGGGAAACGCTTTTGACGGAAATGAGCAATGATGAGCTGATTGACATTGTAAGCCTTGACGTTGACAAAGTGCTTGCATAGAGAGGGAGAGTCTGCGATATGAGTTATTATCGGCGATCTCATGTTTCTGTTGCCGCAAGGCGCGCGAAAGCCATAAGGGAAATCGCGAAATTGCGGAAAAAAGGCATTGAAGTCTGTCCCGTCAAAACCGAAGGCAGGAAGATCGCCAAAACGTTCTGGGGTCAGGCGTGGTGCGACCACCTGGAGAAATTCAGCGACTACTCAAACCGTCTTCCCAGAGGCAAAAGCTACCTGCGAAACGGTCTGGTATGTCATATGGAAATCAGCGAAGGCAGCGTCGAGGCCCTTGTCAGCGGTTCGCAGATGTACACGGTCAGCGTGTCGATCGCTCCGCTACGAAGCAAGCGCTGGGATGCCATAAAGAAACATTGCATGGGTCAGATAGGATCCGTTCTGGAACTGCTTCAGGGAAGGCTGTCGGACAATGTCATGGAAATCGTCACCCATGCTAAAACCGGACTCTTTCCCCATCCCTCGGAAATAACGCTTGACTGCGACTGTCCCGACTGGTCGTCTCTCTGCAAGCACCTTGCCGCCACGCTCTATGGCGTGGGAGCCATGCTTGACAGCCAGCCCGAGCTGCTTTTCAAACTGCGGGGTGTAAGCCATGAGGAGATGATAAGCGCGGATATTCCTATCTCGGACAGTCCCGGCAAGCGCAGACGCATAAGCGGCGACGCGGGCGAAGTGTTCGGTATTGACCTCGATAGCGACGAGGAGAGTGGGGCGAGCAAAAAAACAGGCGAAGCAAAAAGGCGTGGGAAGAAAAGAAAGATGCCGGAACCCGCCCGAACTGAAGCCGACGGAGCCGGCCGGGGAAGACAGCCTGTGTTCAAAGGCATAGATGTGGTAAAGATGCGCGCGCGGCTGGGACTGGACAGATCTCAGTTCGCTCGGTTGATCGGCACGAGCAGCAGTTCCGTAAGGGCCTGGGAGAACAGTGCCGGTCAGCTTAATTTGAGAAAAAAATCGGTACGGGCACTTAAAAGAGCCGTTGGCATGAAAATATCTCAAGCGCGGAAAGAACTGGGTTCAGCATAGTGTCCTCGCAAGCAGGTGTTCCTGCTGACGGTTCTCTGACCCTTAGATTGCGGCGGAAATTTGGGATATTCCGAACCGGCTTTGGTACAACTTTAGAGCTTCAATGAGGCCGCGGCGAGAAGGCCGCGGAAATCCGTGAACTTACAGCTGCAGGCAAATCCCTGCTGAAGGCGCTTCAATGAGGCCGCGGCGAGAAGGCCGCGGAAATCAACCCTTGCGCTTAGGGCAACCCCTGGAGAAGACGAGGCTTCAATGAGGCCGCGGCGAGAAGGCCGCGGAAATCGTTCCTGGGTTCGCTGGATGAATGCGTTTTTAAGCGCTTCAATGAGGCCGCGGCGAGAAGGCCGCGGAAATCCTGTGGGCAATTACACCTCAGCTCTCATACAAAACCAGCTTCAATGAGGCCGCGGCGAGAAGGCCGCGGAAATCCTGTGGGCAATTACACCTCAGCTCTCATACAAAACCAGCTTCAATGAGGCCGCGGCGAGAAGGCCGCGGAAATCCTGTGGGCAATTACACCTCAGCTCTCATACAAAACCAGCTTCAATGAGGCCGCGGCGAGAAGGCCGCGGAAATCCTGTGGGCAATTACACCTCAGCTCTCATACAAAACCAGCTTCAATGAGGCCGCGGCGAGAAGGCCGCGGAAATCATGCAGCCCGGCCATTAAGCCCTAGAGGCTCGAAAAGCTTCAATGAGGCCGCGGCGAGAAGGCCGCGGAAATCGTTCCTGGGTTCGCTGGATGAATGCGGTTTTAAGCGCTTCAATGAGGCCGCGGCGAGAAGGCCGCGGAAATCAACCCTTGCGCTTAGGGCAACCCCTGGAGAAGACGAGGCTTCAATGAGGCCGCGGCGAGAAGGCCGCGGAAATCCCCCGGTTGTCGGCGCCTTTGCAGATTACCATGTATCGCTTCAATGAGGCCGCGGCGAGAAGGCCGCGGAAATCGGTCCGACCTTGACATCCTTATACCCCTCTCCAACATGCTTCAATGAGGCCGCGGCGAGAAGGCCGCGGAAATCAAGGAGGTTTTACAATGCCAGCATTAAACAGAGCACGCTTCAATGAGGCCGCGGCGAGAAGGCCGCGGAAATCGGGACGTGTCTAAGGATAAGGCCCTTAGTCGAACGTAGCTTCAATGAGGCCGCGGCGAGAAGGCCGCGGAAATCCCGACTTGTCCCTCCCGAGGACCTTACCGAGGACCGAAGCTTCAATGAGGCCGCGGCGAGAAGGCCGCGGAAATCAGACTGATTCACGTACTCAGTCAACTGATATGATTTGACCTGTCAATTTTGCTTCAGCAGTTTTCTCCAGAACCACATTTGTCCAATTGCGTTGAGACGAGGCGCAACAAAGCCGTGGCGGTCGGCTTTCTGATATTC